>OJPZ01000931.1_pt1 | contig 11947 bp, 8 predicted proteins | sample 1598611 | NCBI WGS metagenome assembly OJPZ01 (sample SAMN03922494, study PRJEB24848) | human gut metagenome | isolation source: stool sample | host: Homo sapiens | place: Germany | collected 2011-11
TTCGCCTTAGTCTCGTGGGCTCGGAGATGTGTATAAGAGACAGGTATGATACCTCTGCGATTTTGCGTTTGGGCATAAAGTATCATTAACACAAAAATATCATCAATATTAGTGCTTGCAAAAGAGGCAAACGCAGTTAAAAAGGTTGCTGCCATAAATTTATATCTCCCTTTTCATAATTTCCTATAAAAAACTTCGCCTATTCAACTCCCTGCTCCTCAATCGGCAGGGGTTAAGGGGGTTATTTTTGCGTCTTTTTCCTGCATAATAATATTATGAATCTCTAGCAAAGAACGCTTACGGACTATTATGAAAAAATAATGGAAAACTGATATTACTATGTCCTTCGGTTATGATCCTTGGCATACCCCGACTGCAAACACAAAATGGCGATTTTAAAAATCCATTACGGTCATTCCCACTCAATAGTAGCAGGCGGCTTTGTAGTTATATCATAAACAATACGATTTACATTTTTAACTTCGTTAACTATTCTTGAAGCTGCAATTTCTAAAACCTCATAAGGAATCTTCGCAAAATCAGCGGTCATAAAATCTGTCGTTGTAACGCCTCTCAGCGCAACTGTATAATCATAGGTACGGCTGTCTCCCATTACGCCAACAGAACGCATATTAGTAAGAACTGCAAAATACTGATGTATACTGCGTTCAAGACCGGCTTTTGCAATTTCTTCACGGAATATATAATCCGCATCCTTGAGGATTTCAAGCTTATCGTCAGTAATATCGCCGATAATCCTGATTGCAAGTCCCGGTCCCGGAAACGGCTGACGCCAAACTAAAACCTCTGAAAGTCCAAGCTCGATACCGAGCTGACGTACCTCGTCCTTAAACAGCATTCTAAGAGGCTCTATTATTTCCTTGAAATCAACGTAATCCGGCAGTCCTCCCACATTATGATGGGATTTGATAACCGCGGCGTCTCCTGCTCCGCTTTCTATAACATCCGGATAAATAGTTCCCTGAACAAGGTAATCTACCTTTCCGATTTTTTTTGCTTCCTGCTCAAAAACACGTATAAATTCTTCTCCGATTGTCTTTCGCTTTGTTTCAGGATCCGAAACTCCGCGTAATTTAGACATAAACTGCTCCTTGGCGTTAACTCTTATAAAATTCATACCGCTGTCTTCAAATGCGGCTTCAACCTCGTCTCCTTCATTTTTACGCATAAATCCATGATCAACAAAAATGCATGTAAGCTGATTTCCGACAGCCTTTGCAAGCAGGGCGGCGGCTACGGAGCTATCAACTCCTCCGGATAAAGCCAGCAGCACCTTACCGTTTCCTACCTTCTCACGAATCTGTGCAATAGCAGTCTTAGCATAATTTTTCATGCTCCAGTCGCCGCGGCAGCCGCAAACATTTTTTAAAAAGCCGTCTATCATTTCAAGACCGAAATCGGTATGATTCACCTCCGGATGAAACTGAACGGCATACAGCTTTTTTTCATTGTTTTCCATAGCCGCCGCAGGACAGTCGGCTGTATGCGCTGTAATTTTAAACCCCTCCGGAATCTCAGATATGTAATCAGTATGACTCATCCATGAAATACCCTTGTCCGGAAGTTCGCCTATATCGCCGAAAATACGGCTTGATTTATCATAAAAGGTTTCCGTTTTTCCATATTCCGACGTAACGCACGCTGTAACCCTGCCGCCCAGCGCAACAGCCATCAGCTGACAGCCGTAACAAATTCCCAGAATAGGTATTCCCAGTTCAAAGATTTCCTTTGTTATATGAGGGGACTTTTCATCATAAACGCTGTTTGGTCCCCCTGTAAAAATAATACCCACAGGATTTAAAGCCTTAATTTCTTCAATGGAGGTCTTATAGCTTTTTACTTCACAATAAACCCCGCATTCACGGACTCTTCTTGCAATAAGCTGATTATACTGTCCTCCGAAATCAAGTATCAAGCAAAACTGATGTTCCATATATTAGCTCCTATCATGTTTTAATCGCCTTTGGCAGATTTTAAAATCTGTCTGCCTAATCGGATATTTTTTAAATCAGAAAGAAACTGCCGCTGTAAGCTTTTCTGGCAGCTCTGAAATTTAATTATATATATTATGCCATTAATCCGGTAAAATTTCAACTGTTTTCAGCATAAATCCTTAATAATTTCTCCGGCAATTATCAAGCCGGCACAGGACGGCACAAAAGACACGCTGCCGATCGTCTTTCTTTTATAAGCAACCTCCGTGCTTTCTGTTTTATGAGCGCATGGCTGTTCAGTAGAATAAACCACCTTAAGATTTTTTACATTTCTTTTTTTCAGCTCATATCGCATAACCTTTGCAAGCGGACATACCCGTGTTTCATAAATATCGGTTACGGTAAGCCTTAAAGGATCAAGCTTATTGCCTGTACCCATAGAGGATATTATGGGAATTCCAAGCCTGTATGCGTTTTCAATCAGCGCAAGCTTTGAAGAGACTGTATCTATAGCGTCGGCGATATAATCGAATTCCGTTAATTCAACCTCGCCGCCTGTATAAAAGCAATCGACAGCATAAACCTCCGAATTTGGGTTTATGTCCAATATCCTTTTTTTCGCGGCGTCTGTTTTTTTCATTCCTATTGTCGAATGAAGCGCGATAATCTGACGATTAAGGTTGGTTAATACAACCTCGTCGTTATCAATAAGGGTAAGCTTTCCAACGCTGCACCTTGCAAGTCCCTCCGCGATATAAGAGCCTACTCCTCCTATTCCGAAAACAGCCACATGAGAATTTCTAAGCTTATTCATGCTTTCTTCCCCCAAAAGCAGCTCCGTTCTGGAAAACTCATTGAGCACGCCAGTCACCTCTATCCGTTACAATATTGTATCCGGCGGCTTTTACACGTCCCTCGAGGCACATTCTGCACTGTGCGGATTCATCGCCGGTACATATCTTATTGTCATAAAGCGCGTAAAGCTTTCTGAATCTAACGGGCGAAAGATTAGGCATAACAACGTTTGCTCCCGCTTTTAATCCAAGCTCACGTCCCTCGGGATGTATTGTTCCGAGCGCCGTTGTCGACGGTATCAAAGCGTTCGGAAGAATAAGTCTTGCAAGAGCCACCATAATTAAAGTATCGCGAAGCAATCCCTGAGGATAATCCTTAAAAGGAGTTTCACTATGAGGTATAAATGGACCTATGCCTACCATTTCAGGCTTAAGGCTTTTTATAAACAGCAGATCTGATACAAGATTTTCAGTTGTCTGAAAAGGAGAGCCCACCATAAACCCGGCTCCTGTCTGAAAACCGATTTTTTTCAGACTATTCAGACATTCAATCCGTCTTTCAAAAGACATTTCAGGTGGATGCAGCATGCCGTAATGCTCCTTTGAAGCCGTTTCATGACGCAGAAGATACCTGTCCGCGCCGCTGTCATAAAGACGCTTATAGCTTTCCTCCGTCCGTTCTCCCAGTGAAAGCGTAACTGCACAGTCAGAATATCTTTTTTTGATTCCTGATATCATATTACAGAGTATATCGTCAGTAAAACCCGCGTCCTCGCCTCCCTGAAGCACAAAGGTGCGAAAGCCGAGCTTATATCCCTCTTTACAGCATTCCATAATTTCATCTATTGAAAGCCGATATCGCTTAATATTCCTGTTGTCACGCCTGATACCGCAGTAGAAGCAATTATTTTTACAATAGTTTGTAAATTCTATTAAGCCTCTGATATAAACATCTGTTCCATACGCCTCTCTTCTGACTTTATCCGCGCACTCAAACAGGAAACCGTCGTTTTCACTGTTTTTTATTACAGCGGAAATCTCATCGGTAGTCGCTTCATGAACCTTTGCAATCTTTTTTATTATATCTTTAGTATCCATTATCAGATCCTTTAATCTTCATCGTAAAACATTCTGTATTTCTTATTATTATGAGCGCAGCAGCTCAGCACCATTCCTATAGATACATACATACTTACCAAGGCGGTACCTCCGGCGCTAAAAAACGGAAGCGGTATTCCGATAACAGGCATCACCTTTAAAACCATGCCTATATTCATAAAACAATGGGTGAAAATCATCGCAAAGGTCCCTAAGCATATAAGCTTTCCCAACTTGTCCATTGTATTACGGCTGTCGTTTAATATTTTAATGCAAATATAAGCAAGCAATATGATAACGGCAATCGCTCCGACAAATCCGAATACCTGACCTATATAAGCAAAAATAAAATCATTATGTATTTCCGGTACCTCTACGTAATCATTCCCCCCGAAAAGACCTTTTCCGAAAAGACCGCCTGCTCCGAGAGAAGCAAGTCCCAGATCCTGTTGATATTCCAAACCCATAGGATCCGTACCCGGGTGTAACAGAACAAGAATACGATTTTTATGCAGCGACTGCAAAACATAATTCCAAAGGATATAAATTATCGGAGGCGTTATAACAATAGCCGCAATTATATATTTAATTGAAAGTCCCGCAGAAAACAGCATTATTATAAACATAACCAAAAATACCATAGCCGTTCCATAATCTCCCTGAAGGACTATAAGACCTATCGGCACAGCCGCATGAATAAGAATCAGCAGAAGATGAAGCGGACGGTTAATATTGGCCTCGTCCTTTGACAGATGAAATGAAAACGTAAATATAAAAGCGAGCTTAAGAAGCTCCGACGGCTGTATTGTTGTAAATCCGAGATTAAGCCATGCCCTATCGTCTGCACCAGCTCTCTGAAGGCCAAGACCTGTAAACGTCAGCAGAACAAGAAAAAGCGCCGCGGGAGCATATAAAAACCACAGCCTCGACAGCGTATGATAATCAATGGAAGCTACTATAAGACATACGACGATTCCGAGTGCGGTTGAAACAAGCTGAGTAACATAATAGCCGCTTTCAATGCCGCCTACTTCATTTTTATAAAGAGAATACAGCAGCACGACGCTTATTACCGAGCAAACCGTAACAACTACCAGCAGGCCTTTATCAAGCCGCCTGTAAAAGCCTGAGAATTTTTTTAAAATGGGTTTCATAAATTTTGCTGCCTTTCAATTTTTTACTTTTGTTCTTCGCCGCTCCAGTATTTTCTGTCAAGACTGCGAAACTGTATCGCGGCGGATATATGTTCTTTCTCTATTTTTTCGCAGCCGTTCAGATCCGAAATAGTCCTTGCTACTTTTAATAGCCTGTCATAAGCTCTGGCAGATAATCCAAGACGGTCAAAGGCCATTCCTATAAAAGCTTTTGCCTTATCGTCCATAGGGCAAAAACCGTTAAGACGGTCAGGAGTTATTTTGGCATTGCAGGTAATACCGGTTCCTTTAAACCGTTCATTCTGAATATCCCTTGCGGATGAAACCCTTTTTCTGATCTCCGCCGAGGATTCCTCCTTCTTATCGGACGATATATCGCTGAATTCGACAGGAGCAACCTCTATGTGCAGATCGAATCTGTCCAGCATAGGTCCCGAAATCTTTGAAAGATAATTGGCCACCTGCTTATGACTGCACCTGCATTTTCCGCTTGGATGCCCGTAATATCCGCAGGGACAAGGATTCATCGCCGCAATAAGCATTATTGAAGCAGGATAAACGACAGTTCCGGAGGCTCTTGAAATAGTCACTCTGCCGTCCTCAAGAGGCTGGCGAAGTATTTCAAGAGTCCTTCTGTCAAATTCCGCAAGCTCGTCCAGAAAAAGCAGACCATTATGAGCAATGGAAATTTCACCGGGTTTAGGAATTGTTCCTCCGCCTGCAAGCCCTGCTGAAGAAATCGTATGATGAGGAGCCCTAAACGGTCTTGAAGTCACAAACGGAGAAGCAGGATCAAGCATTCCGGAAATAGAATGTATTTTTGTCGTTTCTATCGACTCGTCAAAGGTCATATCCGGCAGAATAGAAGGCATTCTTTTTGCAAGCATGCTCTTTCCGCTTCCCGGAGTACCTATTAAAAGAGCGTTATGTCCTCCGGCGGCCGCAATTTCAAGAGCGGCCTTAGCCGTTCGCTGGCCCTTAACATCAGCAAAATCCAGAGTAGAGCCTTTATCCCTGACGGGCAGCTTGAATTTTCCGGATTTTTTTATACGGCGGGAACTTGTAAAATGCTCTATCAGCTCTTTTATATCCGAAACCCCGTAAATATCAATGCCGTCGGCTACCGACGCTTCAAAAGCGTTTTCCGAAGGAACGAATACCCCTTTCATTCCCTCTTCCTTTGCAAGCAGAACCATCGGCAGAACGCCGTTTACAGGACGTAGATCTCCGTTTAGTGAAAGCTCTCCGATAAAGCAGAAGCTATCCAGCTCCGCGTTTATATATCCCGCGGCTTTCATTACCGCCATAAAAATTGCCGTATCATGAACAGATCCGCTTTTACGGGTTCCTGCCGGCGCAAGATTCACCATTACCCTCGCTACGGGAAACTCCATACCGCAGCTCCTCATAGAAGCCTTTATGCGCTCTCTGCTTTCCCTGACTACCAAATCCGGCAGGCCTACAATATCAAAAACAGGTATACCCCTGCTTATTTCAACTTCTACATCTACGCTGAAAGCGTTAAGTCCGAAAAGACCAAGACTATTGATTTTTGCAAACATTCCGCCGTCCCCCGAAAGTTATATACTGCACAATCCTTGATTATTATATAAATACATTATATCATGCCGTTTAAAAATTGTAAACATCAATTAAAGAAATAACTCGAAATTTGTAAATTATTATTCATGTAAAATGTTAAATACGACGGCGCAATAAATTCATATGATGCTATAGAAACGGCAAAAACGCTTATCAAATAATATTTATATCCATAAAATGTAAAAATCCTCCTATGATTTAGGAGGATTTTTTAGCTATACCAGTTTATTAAACGCTGAAACGATTTCATTCCATAATTCTGCGTCGATCCCTTCGTAATTATTGCGGTCGCCTGTTACCTCCTTAAACATATTAACGGATTTTTCCGTAGGCTCGTCATATATACCTGTTAAACCTGACGGCGGAATATTATCATACCTATCCGATATAGTATTAAGCATGACCTGAACCAGATAAACGACCGGACCTGCGCTGCCCGGTATCAGCAAGGAATTTTTCCTGAAAGCGTCCGGTCTTATTATATTTATGAAAATCTCCCTGTGTACGTCTGCCAGTTTATCCCATGTATACCTGTCTACTTCTCCCGTCGGCATTAACCCGTATTCCTGTTGAAATATTTTGACAGCTCCCGCGGTTTCCGGGCCGTATATTCCATCAGGAATAATAACAGGAATTCTCACATTATAATGCGAAATTCCAAATAAAAACTGCTGAAGCTCTCTTATATGCTGCCTAAGCTGTTCGTCGCTAAACATAATTAACATTTCCTCCCTCTCACTGAATAACATATCCGGGATTCTGATATGGCCTTTTGTCAAAACCATATTTTAAATCGGAATAAACGCCCGCTATCTCGTTCCAAGTCGGTCCTCCAACTATTCCGTTGACCGGCAGATCGAACTGCCGCTGAAACGCAAGAACAGACGAACGCGTTACCGGACCGAAATAACCCGTATTCTCCACTGCCGGTATATTAGGAAATGTCTGATTAATAAACGAAAGATATTCCTGAAGAATTTTAACATCCTCCCCCGTCATGCCTTCTCTGAGTACTCTGCCCTGATATAGAATAACATCGGAGCCGTCCGTAATCGGTATGGATTCCACGATGCCCTCGTAGGCTCTGTAAATATCAACCCATGTCTGCCTGTCTACCGTTCCCGTCTGCGGAAGACCGTAAACCTGCTGGAAAGACCTTACAGAACGTTCCGTCTGCTCTCCGAAATAACCGGTAATATCGACGGGCATTACGGCGGCGTAATATGCGCCGATTACCGCCAGAAAATACTGAAGAACTCTTACCTCCGGAGTCTGCATTCCAATGCTTAGCTCCGTTATATACTGCTTCTGAATATCCTCCACGCTAAGACCCTCGGAATTAAGCTCCGCAAGCTTTTTTACGCTTGTATAAATGTACATAATTTTATACCATGTAGCCTTATTGACAGTACCGGTTACGGGAAGATTAAAAATTTCCTGAAACTTTTTTACCGCCTCCTCGGTACTGTCGTCATAAATACCGTCTGTAACCGGTATTTTAGGTATCGCCGGATAATTTCTTGAAATACGGTTCAGCCGAATCTGAACGTCTCTGACCTCGTTTGACTGTATACCGGTTTTGAGATCTATTTCAGGAAAAGACGGAATTGCCGCGGAGATCGGCGCGTTTTGAACAATATTAATATCTTCCCCGTAATAATATTGAAGAATCTGATAAGGCGTATAGCCTCTTTCGGCAAGATCAACCGTTCCCCATTGAGAAAGCCCGTCGCAGGTTACGGTTGTGCCGTTGCAGAACTGTGCAAAAAGAGGCTCGACATTTCCCTGACGTACTATGTAATCGTTGAATATCTCGTCTACTATATTGCTTATATTTTCAAAAACTTCACGACCGAATATAAACTTCTGATCATACTGCGTAGAATCCGTAATATCAAAATCATATCCCTTTGAACGGTACCATTCCGTGTAAACGCGGTTAAGAGCGAATGTAACGATAGTATATATATTAGCTCTCAGCGCATTTTCAGGCCAGTTAGGAAAAATCTCGCTGCTCGCCACATTTTTCACATAATCCGGAAAGCTGACCGTAACGTTTCTGGCGTCCTCATCAGGTCTGCCAAGATGCACGATTATTGTTTCCGGAATAAAAGGTTCTCCTGTCATAAAAATTTCTCCTTCTTTATAGTCGGCGGTAAAATCATGCAATTAGAAATCAGGTTCAGTATTTTCAATTACAATTGACCGCCCCATATCGTCATAATTAAAAGGCTCCGGTATCAGATTAAACCTCTGTATCGAAGTTATTCCGGAAAATATCGGAACATTTTCACTGACTTCGCGGTAAAAGCCGTTTGAATAGGCGCTCACCATATATGTTTCATAATGCTCAAACGATTCCGGAGTGTTACCCGTTCCCATAGGCGGAGCCGGAAGCTCTATAATCGGAACAGAACCGCTTTCATCGGTAATTCCCGTAAACATTATATCCTCTTCTTTTCCGTTCTTTTTTGTTACTGAGACTGCTGCTCCCGATACCGGTATTCCGTTTTCGCCGGTTCTAACCTCAACCTTTAAAAAACCATGCTCGCTGTTTACAGGATTAGCCGTTCGACCGGTAGTCCTTGATGATATACCGGGTTCTGTTACTGTAACGGGCCTATTCTCCTGCCGCGGTGATGACTGCCTAATAAAATCAGGTATAATAGGCGACGGAAAACGATTTTCAAAATTTGATTCGTCTTCCCTTACATCGTTTTCCATATTAGAAATTTCTGCTTCGGAAAAAATATTTTCTGCCAATCTCTCAACGGCGCTTTTCTGAGAATCATCGCCGTTTCTATCCATAGTTTCCCTCATCAACCTATTCTGTGTTTCCATACCCGTTTGTCCCTGCGGCATTTCTCTCATCATGTTTGACTGCTGCTCCGTGACCGTTTGCCCCTGCGGTATTTCTCTCATCATGCCTGGCTGCTGCTCCGTACCCGTTTGCCCCTGCGGCATTTCTCTAACCTCATTTAAATTTATTTCAGGCTCTGACATATTATTATCAGACATTCTTTCCGCATTATTTATCCTTTGAGTCGCTGAATTATTATTCACAGGTATTGAATTACCTAAAGCAGATGATGGTCCGGACTGTACCCCTTCCGCATTAGAATTCGCATTTCCGCTTTTTGCATACAGCTTCATCATTTCATCAAAATATCTTTGACTTTCATTTCTGAAATCGTTATCGTTCAAAATTATTCCTCCATTCATTTAAAATAAAGTTTTATTAATGTATATTCGTCCGTTATATAAAATATGATTTTTACAGTATTTTGCCATATCATTTGTCTGATTTACAGTAACCCGCATAAGATTTTTGATATTTATCACAAAATTAATCGTTATAGTTGACAAAATTTATAAAATGGTTTATACTTTTTAATGAAAAAAATAATATACAGGAGAGCATCAAATGATAAAAAAACGAATAATATCATGCATTATTTCAGCAGCTATGCTAATATGCATGACAGCTACCATGCCTTTTTCGGCGTCGGCTGAAATCGTTGAAATTTTTAAAGACGATTTTGAAAACGGCTTCGGCGGATGGGCTGGCAGAGGCGACGCCTCCATAAGCGTTGTGGACGCTGCCGCAAACACAGGCAGTAAATCGCTTTATGTTAGCGAAAGAACAATCGCATGGCACGGCGCCGCATGCGCTAAAATAAAAGAGCTGCGACCAGGTAAAACCTATTACATCAGCGGATATGTAATGCAAGATGAAGGAAACGATACCGAGCAGATCAATTTACAGATACTATACAAGGATTCAAGCGGCAAAGAACAGTATAAATCAATTGCAAATACCCAGGCAAAAAAAGGCGAATGGGCGAAGGTAGGCGGAAATTATACCATTCCGGACGACGCTTCAAACGTAACGATTTATTTTGAAACGCCGTCTAATCTTATAAACTTTTATATCGACGACATTTCGGCAACGGGCGAGCCTAATGATGACGGTGAAACGGCAGAAGGCTTCACCGAAAATTTTGAGAGTGGAATAAACGGCTGGAGCGGAAGAGGCGACGCCGTTTGCGAAGTTGTTTCAGGCGTCGGCTGCGAAGGAAGCAGCGCTTTATTCACTTCCGGCAGAAAAAGCCTTTGGAACGGTCCCTCAGCAAATAAAACAATGGTTCTTTCCGCAAAGGGCTATTATAAATTCACGGGCTGGGTTATGTATAACGGTGACGAATGGTCGGAAACACAGACCTTTTCCATGAATATACAGTTTCAGCAGGAAGGCAAAGAGCAATATATCGAAATCGGACGGGTTACCGCCTCTAAGGGCGAATGGGCTAAAATTGAAGCGAAATATACTATACCGGCTGACGCTGCAAATTTTGTGATTTATTTTCAAACGGCTTGGAAAAATGACGCAAGCGTAACGGATCAGGATCTTATGGATTTTTATATAGATAATGTATCCGCAGAGCCGCTTCCCGAGCCGCAGGCTCAGATGGATATTCCAAGCCTTAAGGACGTATATTCTGATTATTTTATTCTCGGAGGCTCCTGCTCAAAGGGCGATATGGAGGTCCAGGCAGCAAAGGATATTATAGTAAAGCACTACGACAGCATAACATTCGGAAACACATTAAAGCCGGATTCAACTCTTGATCAGTCGGCGTCTAAAAAATATGCTGCTGAACACAACGACGATACAAATCCTCAGGTGAATATTGACGCTGCAAGAAAACAGCTTGATTTCGTAAAGGAAAACAATATAAAAGTAAGAGGCCACGTTCTTGTATGGCACAGTCAGACGCCGGACTGGTTCTTTAAGGAAAATTTTGATGACGACGGCGCATGGGTATCAAAAGAGGTAATGATAAAAAGGCTTGAAAACTATATAAAAAATCTTATGCAGACGCTCAAGGACGAATATCCGGAGGTTGAATTTTACGCATGGGACGTAGTCAACGAAGCCTTTTCAGAGCAAGGAACAATGCGTGAGGCCGGCTCAAATAATATTGTGTCGGGCCAGTCTGCATGGGTTAAGGTATTCGGCGACGATTCGTTTATCAATTACGCCTTTAAATTTGCAAGACAATACGCTCCGGAAGGCTGCAAGCTGTTTTATAATGATTATAACGAATATACTCCCGCAAAGCGAGACGGAATCATTAAAAAAATTAAAGAGCTTGTTAAGGAGGGAAATATCGACGGCATAGGCATGCAGTCCCACATAGGCATGAGCTATCCTTCCATAGAGCTTTATGAGGAAGCGTTCAGAAAATATGATGAGCTTGGTCTTGAAATACACATTACCGAGCTTGATATAGATCAAAAATCAAACAGTCAGGAAAGCATGCTTGACCTGGCACCTGTCTCT
>OJPZ01000939.1_pt1 | contig 11890 bp, 10 predicted proteins | sample 1598611 | NCBI WGS metagenome assembly OJPZ01 (sample SAMN03922494, study PRJEB24848) | human gut metagenome | isolation source: stool sample | host: Homo sapiens | place: Germany | collected 2011-11
CGGTCTTCTTGTAGAAGAGATTCAGGGGGTACTTGGTGAGGGACGGAACCGTCTTCATCATGACCTCCTTGCCGTTCATGTCCTCGATAAACGTCTTAACACTCAGAGTTTTGTAATCCATGATATGTTCTCCTTTCAATTTTGAGCACACCGGCCATTTTTCAATCTGGAATGGCCTTCTGTTCAAAGATTAACGCTTTTTGGTGATTTTGTCAAGTATAACGTGTAATTTTCTTGGTCGGGCCGTCATTTTTTATCCAATAGTCAACACAATGTTGCGTAACATTTGCGCACATCCGGAAAATTGTGTGACAGGCAAGTGTACTTGCAGCCGCCGAATAGAATAGCCTCAGGCAGAAACGGAGGGCTGAAAATGCTGTACAGTACCCTGATGCTGATGATGAGCAGTGCATTTCTGATGCTGCGCCTGACCCCCGGCGGCTCCTTCCCGCGCCCGCTGAGCGAGGCCGAGGAGCGCAAATATCTTGACGCCTGGCTGCAGGGCGACCTGGAGGCGCGCAACGTGCTCATTGAGCGCAACCTGCGGCTGGTGGCGCACATCATCAAAAAATACTACACGCACTACGACGACACGGACGACCTGATCTCCATCGGCACGATCGGGCTCATCAAGGGCATCAATACCTACCAGCCCGACAAAGGCGTGCGGCTGGCGACGTATGCCAGCAAATGCGCCGAAAACGAGATCCTGATGTATTTTCGCAGCACGCGCAAGAACGCATCGGAAATGCTGCTCTCGGACGTGCTCGACACGGACGGCGACGGCAACAGCCTGTCGCTGATCGACATTCTTTCCGAGGATGACGACATGGATGAACATCTCCAGGCGGACGAAGTCAGCCGGGCGCTGCGGCGCTGCATCGACAATGTGCTCGATGCTCGCGAGGCGGAGATCATCCGCCTGCGCTACGCCATCGGCGGCGGCGAGCGCTGCGCCAACTACGCTTCGGCCAAGGCCGGTCTCATCGGTCTGACCACCTCAATCGCCCGGGAAGTTGCGGAGTTCAACATCAATGTCAACGTCATTCCCGTGCCCACCACGGATACCTCGGGTCTGCGTGCGGCGGACTTTGAACTGGTGGACGACGAGCTGCCCCTTATCCCCTTGGGCCGCATTGCCCAGCCCATCGACATCGCCAACACTGCCCTCTTCTTGGTCTCCGAGGCGTCCAACTACGTCACCGGTCAGATTGTGGCTCCCAACGGCGGCAAGAGAATGCTGGTGTAATCCGATTTTGAATCTTTGATCAGCGAGGTGTGAAAAATGCTTTGGCTAAATCAAAAGAAAGCAGCGTTCAACCTGGGTTTTGACCTGGACGGTGAGACCATTTGGCGCAACAAGACAAAAAGCCTTCCCAACGGCTCGGCCTACCTCAAAGGTCCCTCTGTGGGCGGCTACGGCCCCAAAAAGGGCGCGCTGCACATTCTGGACATTCTGGATGAATACGGACTGAAGGCCAGCTTCTACGCCCCGGCTCTGGTGGTGGAAGAGCATGCGGCCGTGGTGGAGGAGATCCTGCGCCGCGGGCATGAGCTGGGACATCACGGCTGGGACCATACCGGCAACTACGGTGCCACCCCCGAAGAACAGATCGCCACCGTGGAAAAGTGTCAGGAGCTTTTCCTGCGTCGTACCGGGCGAAAGGCGGTGGGCTGCCGTCCCACCACGGCGGAGCTGCTGCCCGAAACGGTGCGCTGGCTCTGCACCGACGGCGGCTTCACCTATATGAGTATGGGTTGCAGCCGGGATTACTGCGGCTTCTACCGGATCGGCGAGGAGGAAACCCGGGCTGTGAATATTCCCTGCCGGGATGTGCAGATGGATGACTATGTCCAGACCATTTACAGCAACTATCCCGCGGTGCTGCCTGGTCTGCCCCGTATCGGTTCCTACGAGAGTGTTTACAACAACTGGATCAGGGAGCTGGAGGGCATGGTGCGCTTCGGCAATTCCGGCTCCACCGCCTTCCATCCCCAGGTCAGCGGTACGCCCGGCCGCTCCATGATGCTGCGCCGCCTGTGCGAGTATCTGGCAAACAGCCCGGATATCTGGACTGCCACCTGTGAAGAAATCGCCGATTACTACCGCAAGGTGAATGGGGGGGACAAGCATGAATGAACGGTATATCTGGCCGGAGGGCAAGCGCTGTGCGGCCATGATCAGCGTCAATCTGGACGCGGAGTTTTACGGGAAAATTTTCTACCCCGATACAGACATAGACCTTGAAAGCGGCGAGATCCAGTGCCATGGGCGCATTTCCATCGAGGACGGTCTGCCCCGGCTTCTGGATACGCTGGATGCTTACGGTGTCCGCGCCACGTTTTTCATCCCCGGCGAAGTGGCCCGCCGCTACCCCGAGGCGGCAGCGGAAGTGGCCCGACGCGGCCATGAGATCGGTAGCCATGGCATGAAGCATGAGCTGATGGCGCATCTCAGCGCGGACGAGCAGCGGCAGGTGCTGCGGGAATCCAGGGCCGTACTCCGGGAAATCACCGGCAGGGAGGCTGCAGGCTTCCGTATGCCGGAGGGCGAAATTACCGAGGAAACCCTTCGGATCGCCCGGGAGGAGGGGTATGTCTACTCCAGCTCCCTCAGCGATGACGATGTGCCCTATTTCCAGCCGGAATCCGGTATGCTGGAGCTTCCCATCCACTGGCAGCTTTTTGATCTGCCGTTTTTCACCTTTGCCTTTGATCCTCCCATTCCGCCCGGTCAGGCCAGAAGCGCAGAAATGGACTACGTACTGCAAAACTGGCTCTATGAGCTGGAAGGCGCCCGCCACTGGGGTACGCTGATGAATGTACAGCTGGACCCCCAGACCATCGGCGAACAGGGACGTATCTTCATGCTGGAAAAGCTGCTGGATGCGATCCGGGAAGCCGGAGACGTCTGGCTGGCCACCGGCAGCGAGATTGCCGAAGCGTATTCAAAAAAACATTGAAAAGGAGAATTCCACATGTCTGAAACCGCACTGAACGCAATGGCCCAGCAGTATCTGGAGCTGACGCTGAACAAGAGCCGTTACGACGGCATGGACGTGCAGTGGTACACAGAAGGCCCCTTCTGGAGAAGAACGGATATGCGTTTTTCCCGCGAGTACCGCATCCTTCCCGACTATGAGATCGCCGACGCCAAGCATGGCCGCGCTCTTACCGATATTGAGGACGAGTGTGCGCACCTGCTGGAGAACCTGAAGCTCTATCGCAAGACCGCCCGGGAAAGCGAACTGCCCCGCGTGGATTATCTCATTGACCATGTCCACCATCTGCATGTGCGCACCCATATGCTGCAGGGTGAAAAGAACAGCTATGACCAGACCACCCGGGATCTCTACCGGCTGACGGCTCCCGCTTATGACTACACCCGCTTTGACAAGATGTTTGCCGAACTGGGCAATGCGCTGCCCGGCAGCGGCGATACGGTGCAGAAGATCTGCGACTTCCGCAAGGCAGTCTCCATCCCCCGCGACAAGATCTTTGTGGTTCTCAAGGATACCACCCAGCTTTTCCATGATTTTTCCATGCAGCGCATGACCATCACGGGCAATTCCATGCCCCGCGTGCGTGTGCGTGAATACGAAAACCCCAATATGGAGTTCCTCTCCATCCTCTTTGCCTATGACTACAACCACCTGGAGTATGAGCGCAACTTCAACCTCAACTTCCACTGGACGGTGGATAATGTCATGGAGTACATCGGCCACGAGATGGAACCCGGCCACATCACCTATTACGAAAAGCGTCTGCAGACCATGATTGACACCTGCTGGCCGGAGATGGCCGTGGTGTCCCAGTTCTCCTCCTCTTCGGCGTTTACGGAGGGTTCTGCCCGTTACGCCGTGCCCATGTGCTTTGACCTTTCCATGGAAAAGCAGGTGGACTTCGAACGGGAAGAGGTTATGAAGCGTGCCGGCATCGACACGAGTCTGGCCCAGTATATGCCTCTGTGGCATGAATACTGCGAGATGCGCGGCTATGCACGTCTGGAAGCGGAGAGAAATGTCTGGGACGGCGTTTGGACCAAGGACGAGGCCATGAAGTTCCTGAAGAAGTATGCCTTTGCCGATCCTACGGCCGATGAAAGCTTCATCGATATGTGGTCCATGGACCCCGGCCACTTCACTTCTCACGACTACGCCCGCGATGTGGTGAAGAATTACTTCAACCATGTGGCCCCCACACCCGACGAGCAGTGGCGGCTCTATGAGAAGCTTTGCTGCTCTCACATGGATATGGGTGCCATGGAAGATCTGAGCTTCCGCTTTGATTTTTGATCCGTTTGGAGAATGGCGGGAGGGGAGTTCCCTTCCCGCCTGCAACAGCCAATGAAACGATACAATTTTGATGAAATTGTGGACCGCCGGGAAAGCAGCAGTCTCAAATACGAGGCTTGCCGTGCTTGCAGTAATCCCTGGCTGCCCGAGGATCATATTCCCATGTGGGTGGCGGATATGGACTTCGCCTGTCCGCAGCCTATGCTGGATGCCATGAAGCGCCGTCTGGACCGGCGAATCCTGGGCTACAGCATTCATTTACCGGACAATTATTATGAAGCGGTGATCCGTTGGCTCCGCCGTCGGCACGGCATCGAAGTCACCCGGGACAACATCAGCTTTTCCACCAGCGTCATCGATTCCGCGCGGCAGGCTATCCACTGGTTTACCCAGGTTGGAGACGGGGTCATCCTGCATACACCGGGTTATGCCCATCTTCACAGCCCCATTCTGGATCTGGATCGCCGGCCGGTATTGCTGCCCCTGCGGGAGGAGGATGGCTGGTACAGCTTTGACTATGAGGAACTGGAACAGCAGGCAAAAAAGCCGGAAAACAAGCTTTTTATGCTTTGTAGTCCGCATAACCCTAGCGGTCGTGTCTGGACTGAGGAGGAGCTCCGGCGTGTAGCAGAAATCTGCTTTGCAAACGATATGGCGATTTTCTGTGACGAGATTCACCACGACCTGACCCGCTGCGGCGTGAAAACAATCTCGTTGACGGCGCTCTATCCAGGAGATCCCAGGATCGTGACCGCCATTTCCACCAGCAAAACATTCAACACCGCCGGCAACAACCACTCCTATGTGTTGGTGTACGACCATGCGGCGAAGCTTGCCTATGATGACAGCATCTATTGCGGTGCACCCAATCCACTTTCCATCGAGGCGGTAATTGCTGCATACGAGGAGTGTGAGGATTGGGTGGATGAGCTCCGGGCGTATCTGGACGAGAACTTCCGGACGCTCAAGGAGTTTATAGACGAGAATCTGCCGCGCGCGCGCTTTCGCATCCCGGAGGGAACCTATCTTGCTTGGGTGGATTTGCGGGCCTATGGATTATCCGACGCGGAGCTTTTCCACCGAATCAGCGCAGCAGGGCTTCTTCTGGAATATTCGGAGGATTTTATTCAGGACGGAACGGGCTTTGTCCGGCTGAATCTGGCCTGCCCCAGGGAAACAGTGCGTCAGGCTTGTCTGCGTCTGAAAGAGGCGCTTTCATACCCGCAAAAAAAGAAAGGATCGTAACGATTATGGCACTGAATAGTGAAATGATAAAAGAAATACTGTATTCCGGTATCATCAGCGATGTACTGGACGGTATGGGCTATCGTAATCAGGCGCTAGCGGGCGGCATTTCACCGCTGACGGACGATACCGTCATTTTTGGACCGGCCTTTACCAGTATCGGCACCACGGTATATTCCATGCCGGAGAACCCGCTTGTGGCTCAGTGCAAGGTGGTCGACCAGCTGGGTGAAGACGAGATCTATGTGCTGGTGACCCGCGGAGACTACAACTGCGCGGTGTTCGGTGAACTCTTTGCCACGGCGGTAAACGCCCGTAAGGGCGCTGGCGTGCTGCTGGACGGCTATGCCCGGGACGTGAAGGCGCTGAAAGAAATGAAGTTCCCCCTTTTCTACAAGGGACGGGATGTGCGCACATCCAAAGGCCGCTGCGAGATCAACGAATGCCAGATCCCCGTGATTCTTGACGGAGTCACGATCCGTCCCGGCGACTACATCTTTGGGGACATCGACGGCGTGATCGTTATTCCCAAAGAGGTGGCAGAAGAGGTCATCCGTCAGGCTGCGGAAACGGTGGAAAAAGAGAACGAAGTACGTACCCGTTTGCTCAACGGCTCCACGCTGCAAAAAGCCTACGAAGAAATTGGAGCCATTTGACGGAGTGGATGCGCTAGAACGGATGAGCCGCTGCGGCATCGTGTCCGTGGTGGTGATGGAGGAAGCAAGCGATGCCGTAGATACGGCACGGGCTCTGCTGGCGGGCGGCGTGGATGTAATGGAGATTACGCTGCGCACGCCTGCGGCGCTGGACGCCATCCGCTTGGTGAGTGAAGCATGTCCGGAGATGTTGGTGGGAGCTGGCACGGTGATCACCGTGGAACAGTGCCGTGCGGCCGTGGAAGCCGGGGCGCGTTTTATCGTTTCTCCGGGCTTTGACAGCGAAGTGGTGCAATGGTGTCTGGAGCACGATGTAAGCATTACGCCGGGCTGCGTAACCCCCACAGAGATTACTGCTGCTTTGAAGTTGGGCCTTCGCGTGCTGAAGTTTTTCCCGGCGAAAGTCTATGGGGGACTTACCGCCATGAAGGCCCTCTCCGCACCCTTTGGCGGTGTGCGCTTCGTCCCCACTGGGTGGAATGATTGGAATTTCCATGAGTAATGTCGATCCTAACATGACGATTCCCGGAGCCCGCGGTATGGTGATAGGCAACAACCCACTGGCATACGCAGCGCCTGCACAGAGTACACCAAGTGTTTTCCTTGATGTTGCGATGAGCAATGTTGCTTCACTTAAAGTAATTCAGGCAAAGAAAGACGGCAAGGAAATTCCAGCAACATGGATTGTTGATAAGGACGGGGTGCCAACAACAGATCCGAGCCATTATCCTGAGGAAGGAGCCATGCAGCCGATGGCTGCACATAAGGGCTATGGCCTTGCGTTGCTGGTTGAATTGCTTAGTGGCATTTTGTCTGGCGGCAGTACAAGCATGAGCGGTGAGATTACGAGCTGGTGCTTTAATTCGAGTGAAAAGAACAATGTGTGCCATGCGTTTCTTGCTATCAACCCGAAGTGCTTCCTGGATGGAGACTCCATTGATGAGCGAATGGAAAGAGCGGCTGTACTACTGCGTAATGTACCCAAAGCCAAAAACGCACAGCGAATTTATACGCCGGGCGAAATTGAGTGGGAGCACTACAAAAAGTCGTTGGACAATGGGATTGAACTACCAACTGAGGTGAAAGATTCGCTGGTGAATCTTTCAACACAAAGTGGTGTGGCTCTAAAATTGGCGTGAGGTGTGCAATATGACAGCATTAGAAAGACTCTATAACGCGGCAGTGGTGCCCGTCGTCGTGCTCGACGACGCGGCGGATGCGGTGCCGACTGCTAAGGCGCTGCTTGCGGGCGGCGTGGACGTGATGGAGATCACGTTCCGCACTGCGGCAGCCGCCGATTCCATCACGGTAGTCGCCAAGGAGTGCCCCGACATGTTCGTGGGCGCGGGCACGGTCATCACGCTCGAACAGTGCAAGAAGGCCGTCGCCTGCGGCGCAAAGTTCATCGTCTCCCCGGGCTACAGCGAGGAGGTCGTGAGTTGGTGCGTGGAAAATGATATCGCCATCACCCCGGGCTGCGTCACGCCGACCGAGATCATGGCCGCGATGTCCCACGGCCTGAAGGTCGTGAAGTTCTTCCCGGCGAACGTCTACGGTGGCCTGAGCGCAATGAAGGCGCTCTCCGGTCCCTTCGGCGGCATCAAGTTCATCCCCACCGGCGGCGTGAACGACAAGAACCTTGCCGAGTATATCTCCGCGCCGTTCATCCATGCCGTCGGCGGCAGCTGGCTGTGCGCCAAGGCGGACATCGCCGCGCACAACTTCGACAAGATCACGAGCCTCTGCAAGGAGGCGCGCAAGACCGCGCTCGGCTTTGAGATCGCGCACGTCGGCGTGAACGCCGGCGACGCGGAGGAGTCCCTTGCGGTGTGCCGCGCGCTCGACGCGGCCTTCGGCTTCGGCGTGAAGGAGGGCAACAGCTCCAACTTCGCCGGCAGCGGCGTGGAGGTCATGAAGAGCCCCTACCTCGGCAAGAACGGCCACATTGCGGTCAAGACCAATTCCATTCCCCGCGCGGCGGCGGAGCTTGCCAAGAACGGCTTCACGCTTGACGAGTCCACCGCCAAGTACAAGGGCGAGAAGATGGTCGCGGTCTATCTCAAGCAGGAATTCGGCGGCTTTGCCGTCCACCTGCTGCAGAAGTAAGGGAGGAACGAACGATGAAATTTTTGACTTTTGGTGAGATCATGCTGCGCCTGAAGGCGCCCGGACAGGAGTGCTTCTTCCAATCTCCGATGCTCGAGGCTACCTTCGGCGGCGGCGAGGCCAACGTGGCCGTCTCCCTTGCCAACTACGGCGAGGACGCGGCGTTCCTGACCGTTCTGCCCGACAATGCCATTGCGGACGCCTGCAAGGCGGAGCTGCGCCGCTTCAATGTGGATACCAAGCGCATCGTCACCGGCGAGGGCCGCATGGGCATCTACTATCTCGAGGGCGGCGCGAACCAGCGTCCGAGCAAGGTCGTCTACGACCGTGCCTATTCCGCCATCGCGCTGGCCAAGCCCGGCGATATCGACTGGGACAAGGCGTTCGACGGCGTGGAGTGGTTCCACATCACCGGCATCACGCCCGCCATCAGCGAGAGCGCGATGGAGCTTTCCGTTGCGTCCGTCAAGGAGGCGAAGAAGCGCGGCATCACCGTCTCCTGCGACCTCAACTACCGCAAGAACCTCTGGAAGTACGGCAAGAAGGCCAGCGAGGTCATGCGCGAGATCGCAAAGTATGTGGATGTTGCCATTGCCAACGAGGAAGACGTGCAGAAGTCTCTCGAGATCACCGTGGACGATGTGAACGTCGAGTCCGGCGAGCTGGACCGCGCAAAGTACAAGGCGCTCGGCGACAAGGTGCTCGCGGCGTATCCCGATATGAAGATGATTGCCATCACGCTGCGCGAGAGCCACAGTGCCGATTGGAACGGCTGGGCGGCCTGCCTGAACGACGGCAAGGACTTCTACGTTTCCAAGAAGTACGAGATCCGCGACATCGTGGACCGCGTCGGCGGCGGCGACAGCTTTGCCGGCGGCCTGCTCTACGGTCTCAACCACTATGAGGACAAGCAGTCCGCGCTGGAGTTTGCCGTGGCAGCGAGCTGCCTGAAGCACTCGGTCATCGGCGACTTCAACCGCGTGAACGTTTCCGACGTGACGAAGCTCATGGGCGGCGACGGCACCGGCAGAGTGCAGAGGTAAGGGAAAGGGGGGGATAATTGTATGGAATGGATTAATGAAAAAGCGAAAACGCTTAGTCAGGGCGCAATTCGAGCCATGTTTGATCGCGCAAATAAGATGACAGATGTTATCAGTCTGGGAATCGGCGAGCCTGATATGACTACACCAAAAGAAATCTGCGACGCCGCAAAACAAGCACTTGATTTGGGATATACGCACTATACCCCCAATGCAGGACTGCCTGTGCTCCGCAAAGCTATTGCAGAAAAGTCTTATATAAAAGGCCTGCACTATGATCCAACAAAAGAAATTATTATTACAAATGGCGGAATGGGTGCGCTAAGCCTTTTGTTCCTTGTTTTGCTGAACGAGGGAGATGAGATTTTAATTCAAGACCCTCAGTGGCTCAATTATGTTGCACAGGTCAAATATTGCAATGGTACTGCGGTTCGCGTACCTACCGACATAGCGCATAACTTTGAGATGCAGGGTGAGACGATTGAAAACTTGATTTCACCGCGCACTAAGGCGATTATGATCAACACCCCGAATAACCCTACCGGCTGTGTGATGTCTGAGGATTCCCTGTATAGAATTGCAGAAATCGCGGTTAAGCATGATTTGCTTGTGATTTCTGACGATGTGTACAACACGCTCATCTATGACGGGGCTGCAGCGCCGCTGATTGCAGCATTCCCCCATATGCGTGAACGCACAGTGATCGTCAATAGCTTCTCCAAGTCTTTTGCAATGACAGGCTGGCGAATCGGCTTTGTAGCGGGTCCTGCCGAAATAGTTGACCGGATGACTAAGTGTCAAGAGAATTTTAACGCATGCGCTAATTCGGTGGGACAGTATGCGTGTGCGGTAGCGCTTGATCACCCGGAACTGTCGGATATGATCTGCAAAACATTCGCGGATCGGCGCAGTGTGCTTTTGAAGGGATTGAAGCATATTGAAGGGATCAAGTGCAACTGTCCGCGCGGAGCTTTCTACGTTTTTGCGGATATATCGTCATTTGGGCTTACAAGCGCAGAGTTTTGTAATCGGCTTCTTGACGAGGAAAAGGTTGTTTGCATACCTGGGAGTGCATTTGGCACATGTGGTGAGGGCTTTATTCGCATTGCCTACACTTGTGCAGAGGAAGATTTGAATAAGGCAATCCTCCGTATTCAACGATTCTGTAAAAAACTGAGTGAAAAAAAGGGCTGATATAACGACCAATAGTGGTTAACTTGAAACTATTTAAGTTTGAATATCATTCCTTTCTACTGGGTTGTTTGGTCACTGTTCAGTATAAAGGATTTGAAAGAATTCCGTAATGGCTTTTTCTTTTGCCCCGCAATTAGCTTTTCTTGCCGGGCCCTTGGAGGCTATTTCAGCCGGACGCCAATAGGGACATCAGTTCTAAGAATACCTGTACGCTGGGATGCTGCCCCTTATTTTCGATGTTGGCAAGATAGCGCGGCGAAATAAACAGCGCGTCGGCCGCCTTATTCCGGGATTCTTTCTGCTTTGTGCGCCCAGCTTTGATTGCTGCACCATACGGCTTGAAGTCGATTTTCGCAACAGGGCGCTTTTCTTTTTTGCTCTTTTAGACATTTTCAATCACCCTATTACATTCTACTGTTCCCCTTTCTTTTGAAATATGTCTTGATTATTCAATGCAGCAGCTTAAATAATTCATATTACAGGACGCTAAGCGGCGTGACCTCTTGCAAATATCTGAATAATGCAAAAACGCCATCTCGTGAAATTACGAGATGGCGTTTTTTGACGAAGCATGTATCGTATGTGAATACATGAAATGCGCACTTTATAGAACATATCGAAACGGGCGTACAATAATACGCAACAGCGATTGAAGGACTTGTTTGGTAGCTGAAACTTTTGGTGTTATATACAATTCTCCCGTAACTGTCACTCCGTCTGGTGATATGGTTTTGCCCTCGTACATCATCTGCTGTGCTTCATCCCGAAGTATAGCATTTAGTGCAGGACAGTCTATCAACAGCATCATTTCCGTATCCAGATAGGCACTACGCATATCCCAGTTAAATGATCCGATGATGCTAATTCGATCATCAATCAGAATCGTTTTAGTGTGCATGGAGAAGCTGCCGTTCCACTCACATATATCAACACCCGTTTCTAAAATATCATCCCTATGATTGAGATAATCAGCGCAGCCCCACGGATTTGCTCCACTCTGCGGCGCGTTGGTAATGACCTGTACCTGTACATTGTCGGTGACCTTTTTGAGTGCATTATACATAGCTTGGTTGCAGATCATGTATGGGGTTTGCAACACAATATTTTGTTCACCCTTCTGCATCAGCGTTGTCAAGGTATTCAGAAGCATCGGCTCCTTATTCCACGCAGTGCAATCACCACTTAAAAGTGCGACTTCATTTGTCTGGAGCGTTTCTGTCTCCCAGTTAATCGCTGTTAACTGTTTTGCGTCATTGATCTCAGTCCAACGTCTTGCAAGAATGGCAGTAGCTTTTTTAACCCTGTGATTCTCAGCCTCTGCGTGGAATCTGTCTCTTATACACATCTGACGCTG
>OJPZ01000940.1_pt1 | contig 11887 bp, 9 predicted proteins | sample 1598611 | NCBI WGS metagenome assembly OJPZ01 (sample SAMN03922494, study PRJEB24848) | human gut metagenome | isolation source: stool sample | host: Homo sapiens | place: Germany | collected 2011-11
CGGTCAACGTTACCGTCAACGGCGAAACCTTTGCCCGGACGCTGACCGTTCTGCCCAAAGATTTCGGCACCGTGGAGGTGGAGCCGGAACCTGCATCCACTGAGGCCGCCAACGCCGAGTTCCGGAACAACATCTGGCCCCTGTACGAGCAGCCCGTGCGGGAAAAACTCTGGGCCGGTGCCTTCCTCTGCCCGGCAGAAAACTACATGACGCTGGTGGATTTCGGTCAGGTCAAGATAACCGGCGGCCAGCAGGGCAGCCGCTCCAACTCCACCCGGCTCTACACCATCCCCGGTGAGCCCTGCCGTGCCCCGGCGAATGGCGTGGTGGTCTTTGCAGGCGATCTGGCTCTCACCGGCAGCACCGTGGTCATCGACCACGGCTGCGGCGTGCGCAGTTATCTGTACGGCCTGCAGGAGCTCTCCGTGACCCGCGGCCAAACCGTGGAGCGGGGGCAGGCTGTCGGCGTGCTGGGCGAGGAGTTGACCATGGACTTCAAACTCGGCAGCAAGAGCGTGAACCCCTGGCCCCTGTTCCAGACCAGCGGCGGGTTATTCTGGCAGGAGAAGGGCTGATCCTGCAAAAAATTTGCAGAAACCTGTAACGCTTTCTCCTTTTCTGCGTTATTGGGGTGAAAGGCCATGAAAAAGGAGGGCAAAATACGATGAAAACGAATTGTGATATCATCCGTGACCTGCTGCCGCTGTATGCGGAGCACATCACCAGTGAGGCCACCAACGCACTGGTAGAAGAGCATCTGGCCGAATGTGAAGCCTGCCGCGCCGAGCTGGAACAGATGGAGCAGCCGGTGCCGGTGCGGCCGGAAGCGCAGCCGGATGCGCCCCTGCGCAGGATCAGGGCCGCCCTGCAAAAAAGGAGCATCCGCGCAGCAATCGGCTCAGTGCTGGCGGCCCTGTGCGCTCTGGCACTGATATTCTGGATGGGCACTGCCCGCGTCCCGGCCACCACAGAGCAGGCTCAGTTCTGGACCTACAACCGCAAAGAGAATGGTGCAGACATCTGCATTCTGGAAGCGCAGGGCGAGGGTGTCTGGCTGGATATGGAGGACACCTTCAGCTGGGGCAAGCCGCAGATCACTGTGCGGGCCATGCGCTACCGCTTTCCGGGCGTGCATCGGGTACTGACAGCCCTGGTGGATTCTGATCGATCCACTGTATGGGTCATGGTGTCTCGCACCCAGCTGCTGACCGTGGACTGCGCAGACCAGACCCTGTACTACCGCGATGGACAGCTGGTAGACCGCTACATCGTGCAGGAAAACCCGGACGGTACCTTCGACTACGCCTACGGCACCGACCAGGAATACGGCATCGACTATAAGAAGGGCTGAGCCTATGGACATCGACAGCGTTTACCGGCTCTATTTCCGGGATGTGTTTCTGTTCCTGCAGGGCCTGACCCACAACGAAGCGCTGGCCGAGGAGCTGACGCAGGAGACTTTCTTCAAGGCTCTGGACGGCCTGAAGGACTACGACGACCGGCAGGATGTACGGGCGTGGCTGTTCACGGTGGCCCGCAACGCCTATTATTCCCACTGCCGCCGGACAAAGCGCACTGCCCCGCTGGAAGATGCCGATACCGCCCCCGCCGATACTCCGGACATTGCCCAGCTGCTGGTCGATCAGGATGCGGCCGAACTGTTCGCGCAAGAGGCTCCGGCAACGGTCATCGAACTGGAACATGCTGGCGTGGCGTTCTCCCGCACCGAAGACGGACACATCGCACAGCGTCGTTTCGGCGGGCATACCAAGGATTTCGGCAAGGAACCGATTCGCCGAGCCGCATACGCCGCAGACCGCATCGGCCATCAGATCCTCTTCTCGCTGTGGCAGCAGTGCGTGGCGGAAGGCGTCGAATTCGCAGAAGAATGGTATGTGACCGATCTGGTGGTCTCCGAGGATGGCACCAAAGCCGAAGGCGTGGTGGCGTTCGACACCCATAAGGGTCAAGTGCACGCCATTCATGCGCACAACGTGCTTCTGGCCACCGGAGGCGCAGGCCGCCTGTTCCACACCACATCCAATTCGTGGGATCTGACCGGCGACGGCATGGCGCTCGCACTACATGCCGGACTGCAGCTGGAAGACAGCGAATTCGTGCAATTCCACCCGACCGGTTTGGCACATACCGGCATTCTGCTGTCGGAAGCGGCCCGCGCAGAAGGTGGCGTGCTCCGTAATGCCGATGGTGAGGCCTTCATGGAAAAGTATGCTCCCGGGCACGCCGATCTGGCCGCGCGAGACGTGGTCAGCCGCTCCATCACCGCTGAAATCGACGCCGGACGTGGCGTGGCGGATCCGAAGGATCCAGATGGCCCGAAGGATTGCGTGTGGCTCGATATGACCGGCATTGATGCCGACCATATGCATGAAGTGTTGCCCCAGGTGGTGGAAACAATCGAAAAGTACGCCGATCTTGACCCGACCAAGGATTATGTGCCGGTCAAACCGACCGCACACTACACCATGGGCGGCATTCCGATCACCACCAACGGCGAAGTGTACCGTTGGATTGACGGCGAACGCGCCATCGTTGGCGGCCTGTTCGCAGCCGGCGAATGCTCGTGTGTATCCGTGCACGGCGCGAACCGTCTTGGCGGCAACTCCCTGCTGGATGCCTGCCTGTTCGGCACTCGTTCCGGCAAGGCACTTGCGGAACGTATCGCCGCCGCTCCGGTGAATGATCCGATGGCCGAAGCCGTTGAAGATGCCGAAGATGGAACAGACGATGTGCAGCAGGCCGCCGATGCGCGTTCCTCTGAATTGAAAGATCTTCTGACGCAGCTTCCTGAAGACGACGAGCACGCTTCAGATAATCCATACCAACTTATGGCCGATTTGGGATCCGTTATGGAAAAAGCGGTCGCCGTGCGCTGCGATGCGAACAGCATCGAGCAGGCGCAATCCGTATTGCGTAGCGATCTGGAAGCCCGCGCCCAGGTTTTGCATGCGCATTCCGATTCCGCCACGTTCAATCAGGAGATCACCGCCATTTGGGAGGTGCGACATCTGCTTGGGCTTGGTTCGACCATGCTTGCGGCATCTGGCGCTCGTCATGAGTCCCGCGGCTCATTGAAACGTCTCGACTTCCCGGAACGTGATGATGAGCAGTTCCTCGCGCATTCCATGGTGAATGCTTCTGGACAGATCTCCTGGCAGCCGGTGCATATTGTAAACATGCCGCCAAAAGCCCGTGAGTACTGAGCCCTCTGGGCACGGTGTATGGCAGACTTGTTGTCGGTTTTTATTGGAAAGGCGAGTAGATGAGCGGTACAGAAAACGGCATGAGCACGGTGACGTTGCGGGTCAATAGGTTCACCCCGCGCCCTGAACGTGCCCGCGACCGCGAACGCGGGGGCTCCCCGTTCGCCAAGAAAAGCTCTCCGTTCGGAGATTCCGGCGCGTCGGCGCGCCGCCGTCCCCGCGGCAAGCAGTGGGTGCAGGATTACACGTTGCATGTGCGCCCGGAAGACACGGTGCTTGATTGCCTGTTGAAAATCAAGCGAACCGTCGATCCGACTTTGGCGTTCCGCTATTCCTGCGGTCATGGCATGTGTGGCTCCGATGCAGTGTCCATCAATGGCACGCCGACGCTGCTGTGCACCGCTTCCATCAAGGATTGGGCCAAGCAGCCGAATACCGTATTAGTGGACAATGAGGGATTCCGCCATACCGGAGACGCAGATGCGTCGCTTGCAGATAACGCCGTTTCCGTTTCTTCAGGCGATCTTGGCGTGATCGAGCTCGCTCCCCTGCCGGGTTTCCCCGTGCAGCGTGATCTGATTGCTGATATCGATCAGATGCTCGATCAAATCAGGAAGCTTAAGCCGTATTTGCAGGCCAATAACGAATTAGCCACCACCAAAGACGGAAAAATCAACGCTTTCGAATATCTGCAGAATCCTCAGCAGCTTGCCAAATATGAGCTGCTCACCAATTGCATTGCTTGCGGCACTTGCGAAGGAAGCTGCCCAGTGTACGCTGGAGGCGAGGCGTTCATCGGTCCAGCGGCGTTGATTACCGCGTCCCGCTTCATCAATGATTCGCGAGATGGTCAGGCGAATGCTCGTATGGATGCCATTGATTCCGCGGACGGTATCGCAGCATGTCAGTCGGTTCGCGCCTGCACCCGCGAATGTCCACGTGGCATCGACGTCGGCGAGGAAATCTGGCAACTGATCGCCCAAGTCAAGGAACGCTGAACCCATGGATAGAACGTCGTACACCAATCTCGCCAAGTCTTGGGAATACGTTGAAGATCATGCGTTCTCACGCCAGTCAACCAATCTGAACGCCATTCGTACCCACGCCGAAGAAGCGGGCATTCCGCAGGGTTCCGCGGCACAGGCGGAGTTGTTGCGCATGCTGGTGCATATGGTGGATGCGTCGTCAGTGATTGCCGTCGGTACCGGTTCCGTAGTGGAAACGTTGCAACTTGTCAATGGTTTGGATAACAAGGGGCAGCTTACCGCGGTCGATTCCTCTTCCCAAGGCATTGCGCTGATTCGCACGTTGTTCAATCGTCTTTCCGACGAGACGCAGACCACGCTTCGTGCGGTGAATGCTCCTGTCAACGTGTTTCTGCCGCGTTTGAACGCCGAAACATACGATTTGATCGTTGTTGCTGGCGACGCCGAAAATTATGCTGCCTCTTTTGAACAGGCTCCCCGCCTGCTGAAGAAGCATGGTGTGATCGTATTCACGGACGTGCTCGCTTTCGACGCTGCGACTTCCGCAGGTGGCGTATTGAATCCCGCCAACCGCGACGCCAAATCCATTGCCATGCGTACCCTGCTGGAAACCGTGGAATCCGATGAACGTTTCATCACCGCGCTCACTCCGACCGGTACAGGTCTGCTCGTAGCGGTCAAACGCTAGTATGGGGCCGTTCCCATCGATTTGCCGTTTCCTTACACAACAAAAGCCGACGCTCACGATATGTGATAAGCGTCGGCTTTTTGCGTGTCTGGCATATGGCGCGGAATGCCATAGCCGGAACGGCGCTATTTGACCTTTGGCTGTGTATTGATCATCTGGCTGACCACAACGGTGCCATCTTCAAGCACAGATTCCACTTCCCCAGCAGCGTCCTCGTCGGCAGTATGATGCTTATGTTTCGACGATGCGGCAGCGGTCAGTTCGAACTTCTTGGATTGACGGCTCAACAAAATACCAGAAATCACCGCTGCGACCATGGAGCCAACAAGCACGCCAAAGCGTGCCTCCGCAGACAATTCGGCATCCTTATATGCGAGCGAGGAGATCAGGAACGACACGGTGAAACCAATGCCGCAAGCGCAGGCTGCGGGGAACATGTCACGCACACGCAGCCCCTTGGCCATCTTCAATCCAGCCACATGCGTGGAAAGCCAGGCCGTGATCATGATGCCTAAAGGCTTGCCGACCACCAACGCCACCATGACGGCGACAACGACTGGCGAAACGAACAGCGCCAAAGTCAACGATTCAAAATGCACGCCTGTGGCGAACAGCGCGAAAATCGGCAAGGCCAGCAACACGGAAAACGGTTGCAGCTTGTCCGCATAGCGTTCGGCGCGTGGAGTCTTTTCGCCATAGCATTCATGCGCGGGAGTAAGCAGACCTACCAACACGCCAGCCAGAGTGGGATGCACACCAGCTTCAAACATCATCACCCAAGCCAGAATACCGACGATGGCCACGGCAAACCATGGCACTTTGCGCATACGCACGAGGAAATACCATACGACCGCGCACACGGCGATGCCGACGAACCAGTACCATGCGTTCACCGAAGAGAAGAACACCGCGATCAAAATGATGGCAAGCAGATCGTCCACCGTAGCCAATGTCATCAGGAACGCGCGAATGGAGCCTGGCAACGCCTTGGCGAACAAGGCAAGCACAGCCAGCGAGAACGCGATATCCGTAGCTGTAGGAACCGCCCAACCGTGGGACATCTCGCCAAATGTGAAACTCGTTCCGGAAGCGATGACCAGCGGATTGGAACCGAAACCAGAGAACAGGAACAGCGTTAATAGGAATAGCACCGGCGGGGCCATCATGCCACCGACCGCGCACAGCATCGGCACCGCAGCCGCCTTGGGATTCGACAGCGAGCCGGTAGTAAGTTCCTGCTTCAATTCCAGTCCAACGGTCAGGAAGAACACCGTCAGCAAACCATCCTGCACCCAGTGGCCCAGTCCCATGTCGATATTGGTGTGTGGAATGGCGATGCGGAAGTTCTCCAGCTCTTCGAACGTATGTGCCGTGAATGGCAGGTTCGCGAGCAGCAGACCGGCGAGTGCGAAACCGAGCATAATCAAACCCGATATGCGATCGGAAGCGGCGATACGCCGAATAGTTGCCCAGGTTCCCCTCTTCGATGCGGTCATTATGCTCCTTGTCTTGCGGCCGATATCGTTCAGCCACATGGTAAACGACGCATGAGAAAACATGCATGAAAACACCCTCCAGTATACCGAAAGGTCTTGGCGTTCTTTGTAAACGTATAGCGTCTATGCCCAATACGAAATGGTATACAACATAGGAGCTTTTAATAAATTCGACGAGACCATAGACCCGTAAGAAAACGAAAGCCTCCCCCGCATTTCGCGAGGGAGGTTCATGTGCGCGAGACAGGATTCGAACCTGCGACCTGCTGATCCGTAGTCAGCTGCTCTAATCCGCTGGGCTACTCGCGCAACGTTGCTTGTTTTCGGCAACTCGTATAAGATACACCCAAATGGCCACGCAGCAAAATCTCGGCGTGTCGCACTCATTTTCATGGATTTTATAGAGAGATTCGCATTTGCCTCAGCCCCACAAAATCTGAATTCTCACGCGGTGCGTCTGCGGGGAATCTCCTCCGTCGAAACCTTCAGCAGTTTCGGGGTGCCGGATCCATTGACGGAAGCCTCATCCACCACCACTTCCGACACGCCGGTCATACTTGGCAGCTGGAACATCGTATCTTCCAAGGTCTTCTCAATAATCGACCGCAAGCCGCGCGCTCCCGTACCCCTGCGAATCGACGTGGCCGCAATCTGCCGCACCGCATCCTCGGTGAACGTCAACGTCACCCCATCGATCGCAAACAACTTCTGATACTGCTTGACCAGCGCATTTTCCGGTTCGACCAGAATGCGCGCCAAATCATCCTCCGTAAGATCCTCAAGCACGCTCACCACCGGCAATCTGCCGATGAATTCAGGCAATAAACCGAAATCGGCAAGATCGTCGGCCGAAGCCTGAGCAAGCAGCTCACGCTTCGGCACCTCGCGCTCATGCCAGGCCGCACCAAATCCGCTTTCGCGAGCACCCAGGCGCTGTGCCACAATATCGGCGAGTCCAACAAAAGCACCACCGCAAATGAACAGAATGTCGCGGGTGTCGATCTGCACCGTTTCCATTTCTCGATGCTTGCGTGAACCTTCCACAGGCACGGAAGCCACAGTGCCTTCCAAAATCTTCAGCAGGGCCTGCTGCACGCCCTCACCTGACACATCACGTGTAATAGACGTGCTCTCGCCGCTTTTGCGCGCTATCTTGTCAATTTCGTCAATATAGATGATGCCCTGCTGCGCACGCGCCACATCGCCGTCAGCAGCCTGGATAAGGCGTTGCAGCACGGTTTCCACATCGTCGCCCACATAACCGGCTTCGGTGAGCGTGGTGGCGTCGGCGATCACGAACGGCACGTTCATGACTTTCGCCAGCGTCTGCGCAAGATACGTCTTGCCCACGCCAGTAGGCCCCAGCAGCAGAATATTCGATTTGGCCACCTGCACGCCAGCCAACGGATCGTCGTTTTCGCGGGTTGCACGATCGCTTAATTCCGTGGATTCGCGCATTTCCATGTTGACGCGCTTGTAATGGTTGTATACGGCTACGGAAAGCGTACGTTTTGCCGATTCCTGCCCAACCACATAGTTGTCGAGATAGGCGCTGATCTGGGCCGGTTTCGGCAACTGCAACGTGTTCAGCTGGGCATCCTTGACACGTTCTTCGGAAATGATGTCGACGCATAGCTCGATGCATTCGTCGCAAATGGCCGCGCCCGACCCGGTAACGAGCTTGCGCACCTGATTTTCCGTTTTACCGCAGAACGTGCATCGTGACACTTCGTCGTTGTAGCTGACCACTCGTCCCATTCGCACCCCTTTGTTTTTCGTACCTGCCATTGAACAACTGACGCCATGCAATCGTCATTGAAAACACAATACCCCTGCCGACGCCTGGCAGGGGTATTGATTTGTGAAGATGTGCGACTCGACCTTCGGCCAAGATTGCCGCAACGACCGCTCAGCCGCGGTGTTCCAGCACCTCGTCGACGATGCCGTATTCCTTGGCCTCCGGAGCGGTTAGGAAGGTGTCGACCTCGATATCCTTGCGAATCTTCTCCACATCACGGCCAGTATGCTTGGCCAGTGTATTTTCAAGCCATTCGCGCATACGCAGCATTTCCTTAGCCTGGATTTCGATTTCCGTAGCCTTGCCAAAACCCTGGTCGATGGCTGGCTGGTGGATGAGTACGCGGGCGTTTGGCAGCATCAGACGCTTGCCCTTGGCACCGGCTGCCAACAGGATGGCGGCCGCAGAAGCGGCCTGACCGAGGCACACGGTCTGCACGTCCGGCTTGATGTACTGCATGGTGTCATAGATGGCGGTCATGGCCGTCATGGATCCGCCTGGGGAATTGATGTACATCATCACATCGCGGTTCGGATCCTGGCTTTCGAGCACCAGCAGCTGGGCCATGATGTCATCGGCGGAAGTGTCATCGACCTGCACGCCCATGAAGATGATGCGGTCTTCAAACAGACGGGTGTACGGATCCTGCCTTTTGAAACCGTACGGGGTCTTTTCTTCAAACTGCGGCAAAACGTAGCGGTTCTGCGGTGCGAAAGCGGCTTCGCGAGCGGCCGCCGCCCGGAATCCGACCACTCCGGCCGGACCTGCAAGTCGCTCTGCGCGGGCTACGAACTGGGATTCTTCGCTTGCCATGTTCACTCTCCCTTGGTGGCGTTCATCGTGTCGTGCGTGGAAACGAGCTTGTCCACAAAGCCGTATTCCAACGCTTCCTGCGCAGTGAACCAGTGGTCGTACTCGTTGTCGCGGTAGATTTCCTCAACCGTGTGGCCGGTCTGCTCAGCCGTCAGCTCGCTCATGGTCTTCTTCATGTCCATGATCAGCTCGGCATTGATACGCACATCGGTTGCAGTACCGCCGATGCCACCGGAAGGCTGGTGCATGAGCACGCGGGCGTGGGATGTCAGGAACCTCTTGCCCTTAGTGCCAGAGCTCAGCAGGAACTGGCCCATGGATGCGCACATACCCAAGCCAACGGTTGCCACGTCAGGCTCGATGAGCTGCATGGTGTCGTAAATGGCCATACCTGCGGTGATGGATCCTCCCGGAGAATTGATGTACAGCCAAATATCCTTCTTCGGATCTTCGGCAGCCAACATCAGCATCTGCGCGCAAATGCGGTTGGCCATCTCATCTTTGACTTCCTCGCCCATCCAGATGATGCGGTCTTTCAGCAGACGGTTGAAAATCGGATCGGCGGGCCCTGCCGGCATGTCTTCGCCGGCCATAACGGGCAGAGGTGCACTGAAGTTGCTCACCTTGTCTCCTTTTCCTATGTTCTCTATAGCTTCACAGCCTACCGCTTCGAAGCGACTGGGAACGAAATTGCGCTGACAGTGGAGTCTTCGCGCACCTCGATATGCGTCTTTGAGGGGCTGCTTAACGAACCTATTTGACGATGGTGTTGTATTCGGGAACGCCCATATAGTTGTAGTTCACTTCCACGCCTTTGGCCGATGCCGCGGTCACGTTGGTATACCACAAAGGAATCACCGGCATATCCTTCAGCAACACACGTTCGCTCTGCTGATACAGGCTCACGGCCTTGTCCAGATCGGTTTCGGCCGCAGCCTGATCAATCAGCGCATCGAATTCATCGCTCTTGTAATCACCGTTGTTCAAGCCCTTGCCGTCCGCCGCAGAGGAATCGTATGCCTGCACCAGATAGCCTTCCGGATGCGGGTAATCGGATTGCATGCCCGACTTGAACGCCGCATCGATGGTACGCTCCTGAATGGCGCTCCTCAGCTCTTTGGACGTGGCGAATGGGTAACTTTCAGCATCGATACCAAGAGCGTTGCGAATGGAATTGGCCGCAGCCTCCACCCATTCCTTGTCGGTGCCATCGGCGCTGTATGCGATGCGGAACGTTCCGCTCCATGGCGAAATCGCATCCGCCTTCGCCCACAATTCCTTGGCTTTCGCCTCATCGTACGTAAGCACGCCATCAGCGTCGAGATCGGTATCGTATCCCTTGATCACGGGAGCGAGGAAATCGGTGGCGGGCGTCACGGTACCGCTGAAAATCGCGTCGGCGATGTTCTCACGATCGATGGCATGCGCGATGGCCTGACGGCGATACCTGCCTTCCTCACCTTGGAAGTGCTTGAGATTCTGCGAAATCGTAAATGCCGAAAAAGACGGACCGGGCTTGCTGACGGCTGTGATGTTCTTTTCGTTCTGATAGGTTTTCAGCGCGGAAGTAGGAATGGAATCAAGCACGTCAAGATTGCCTGCCAGCAGATCCGAATAGGCCGCGTCAAGGCTTTGATACACCTTGAAATCGATGCCTGCGTTCTTGACTTTGCGCGGTCCCTTGTAGGAGTCGTCTTTTTCAAGAATGATTTCTTCGCCGCTCTTGTACGCCTTCAGCTTGTACGGGCCGTTGCCGATCGGTTTTTGCCCGTATTCCTTGGGGTTTTTGATGACTTCGGACGGCATTGGCAAGAAGGCGATGTCTCCGATTTTGTACAGGAACGCCGAGTTCGACGCTTTGAGCTTGACCTTCAGCGTGGTGTCGTCGACCACGGTAAGGCCGGATAGCTGCGCGGCTTTGGAGCCTTCGGCATCCTGCAAATCATCGTAGCCCTGAATGTCTTCGAAAATAGAGGCTCCCACCTGCCCGTTGGCCGCGTTGGCCGCGAACGACCAGCTTTTCGCATACGTGTCGGCGGTGATCTTCTCACCATTGGAGAACGTCAAATTCGGCTTGAGCACGATGGTGTATTCGGAAGCGTCATCATTCGGCGTGATCGATTTGGCCTCGACCAGTGTTTCATTGCCTTCCGCATCGAATGTGACCAGACCGTCGTACAGTTGGCTGACGATCTTCCAGCCGGACATGTCGCTGGTGTCGCTTGGCAGCAGACCATTCGACGGTTCCGTAACGTTGACGCTGACCACCTTATCGGCGCTGGTGACTTCGGTCACGGTATCTTTCGCTTCCACGGATCCGCAGCCCGCAAGCAGCGCGACGATGGAAAGCGCTGCCGTGATTGGCTTGAGCAGGCCGGTGGTAATGCTGCCATGCAGTCGTTGGTTGTCCATTGCTGTCCTCTCGATAAATGGTAGAGACAGCATAGCAAGCCAGCATTTCCCCACGAAGCGCTTTCCTCACATTACGCTACAGGCTTTTTCTATAGCCGGTTATTTACGTTTTGCGCCGATTCGGAACGCCGCAATCAGGCAGCAGATGGCTATGGAGACGATGGCAATCATCATGGCGAACGTCCAACTTCCGCCAACCGCCGTGGCATGACGGAACGCATCACTGCCCTCTTCGCCTGAACCGGCCTGGGCCACCGACAGAATCGTGGAAAAGAGCGCTGTACCGGCGGCACCACCAAACTGCAGGCAGGTGTTGAACACCGCATTGCCGTCCGGCATGAACTGAGGCGCGATATTGCGTAACGCATTGGTCATGATATTGGAAAAACCAAGCGAATAGCCAAGTCCGAAAATAAAGTAGAAACCGGCAAGCATGACGGGTGTCAGTCTGTCTCTTATACACATCTGAC
>OJPZ01000942.1_pt1 | contig 11884 bp, 8 predicted proteins | sample 1598611 | NCBI WGS metagenome assembly OJPZ01 (sample SAMN03922494, study PRJEB24848) | human gut metagenome | isolation source: stool sample | host: Homo sapiens | place: Germany | collected 2011-11
CATATCGTCGGCAGCGTCAGATGTGTATAAGAGACAGCTATGAGGTGAAGCAAGGGGCGACAACGATTTGGGAAAACTACATCGCTTACAAGGAAGATGGGACCCCTGTTATGACAAGCCTGAACCATTATGCCTTTGGCTGTGTGGACGACTGGATGTTCCGTAAGATCAGCGGCATTCAGCCAGCGGCACCCGGATTTAAGGAAATCGTGATCGCACCGGAGTTGAATGACGCATTCACCAATGCAAAACGCGCCTATATGAGCGAATACGGGAAAATTGCAACTGCATGGGATTTCAAAGATGGCAAGTTCCATATAGAAGTGGATATCCCCTGCAACACTACGGCAGTGGTAAACCTGCCAGACGGAAGTTCGTACAAGATCGGAAGTGGTTCCTATACGTTTGATTGCGATGTAAAGCAGTAATTCCGGGCAAAAACGTCAGATCAGCGGGCGGCGCCGCGATGGAACGCCCCATTTTCCAACACACGGAAAGGAAGGATAACATAATGGAAAACACTGTTACCAAAAGGGAAAAATTCAGCTACGGTATGTATTTTATGGGCCAGAACGTATTCTACGGCCTGATTGGATACATGACCACTTATTTCACGGATATCGGCATCACGGCGGCTTTGGTTGCGGTCGTGGCACTGATCACAAAAGTATGGGATGCCATCAACGATCCCATCCTCGGCATGATCATGGATAAGGTGCATTTTAAGAAAGGAAAATTTCTCCCCTGGCTCCGAATGTCTGTCATCGCGATCCCGGTCTCTACCATTCTTCTTTTCGTGATTCCTACGGGCATCCCGTTGGTGGCCAAACTCATCTGGGCGACCCTTGCCTATATGCTGTGGGATACAGCCTATACGCTTTGCGATGTGCCGATTTTTGGCATTGTCACTACAATGACGCTTGACCAGAAAGAGCGCGTGTCCCTGAACAGCATCGGAAGAATTTTTGCAATTTTTGCTGGCATTGTGACCGGCATCCTTTTGCCACTGGTCCGGCAGAGTTTGGGCGGCTGGGCTACGACTGTGATCGTGTTGTCCATTTTGTCCGCTGCCATGATGATCCCGATGTGTCTGTTTGCAAAAGAGCGCGTGATCGAAAGAGAAAAAGCACGGGATGGAGGAGCCGAGGAAAACTATACGCTGCGCGATATGGTCGAATGCCTGCGTTCCAATAAATACCTGTTGATTTTCTTTGCTGCTCCTCTTATCAGCAGTCTGCTCAATATTGGTGCCACCTGGGGGTTATACATTGCCCGGTATTGCCTCGGCGGCGAAGAAATTGCTTCCTTTGTCTCGATGGCGGTGATCGTTCCGACACTGATCGGTGCGGCGATTGCTGTACAACTATGCAAGAAATATGACAAATTCAAAATTTTCTATTTCTCCTATATGTTTGCTTTGATTTTGGGCATCGTTCGCTACATAGCCGGATATGAGAACATGATGGTCTATGTGATCCTAAACGCACTGGGTGGATTTCCTCTGGGCATCGCCGCGATCCTGCAATATCAATTCACCCCCGATTGTTATGAGTATGGGCAGTACAAAACCGGACTGAAAATGCGTGGCGTTACTTTTGCGGCGCAGACGTTCTTTACCAAACTGAACGGTGCGATCGCAACCGCCGTCAGCGTTTTTGCCCTGACTCTGATCGGTTTCAAAGAAGGTGAGGGCGTCATTCAGGCGGCAGGATTTGCCGATAAATTGTGGACCTTCAGCTGCCTTGGCAGCATCATTGGGGGGATCTGCACGCTGCTCATCCTGCGCCTGTACAAACTCAACGACCACGATGTTCAGCTCATGTCCAAGTGCAACAATGGTGAGATCACCCGCGAGGAAGCGGAAGCACAGATGATCAATCGGTACTAAGTCATCTCTACGTCAATCCCTTGCGGCTGAGAAGCACTTTTTCCTGCATCCCTCCCAAAAATCCAATCGGCATCAGAATCCCGGATTTTTTGGGGGGGGATTTTGCCGCATGATCCCGTTGGACGATCTGATCGGCTGTTTCTCGTTTGTACGGGAGAACAGCATAAAATCATTTGTTTTGCTAAACTTTGGAGGCAAGCTGCAACACATGAATGGATAGGAGCGTATTAAAATGAAGGCGAAAAGTCAGAAAATCGGCGCGCTAGAAAAGGTCAGTTTCTTCTTGGCCAATGTCGGCAATATTCCTTTGATGTCTCTGCTCTCGTCGTTTTTTACACTGTTTTATACCACGATCGTTGGTCTTGATCCGGCAGCGCTGGGCACTCTGTTCCTGATTTCCAAGGTAGCGGACGGCATCAGCGACCCGATCATGGGCTATTTTCTTGACAAATTTCCCGTGACCAAAATGGGAAAATTCCGACCTATGTTGATCCTTGGCACGGTGATTTGCGTAATCAATTACATTTTCCTGTGGTTTGGTGCGGTATGGAGTCCCGTTGGAAAATATGTGATCGTATACATCACATACCTCCTGCTTGGGTGGACCTTTGACATCATGGACATTTCCCTGAACAGCCTCTTGCCGGTCATGACAGCCGAAAACAAGGAGCGAAATTCCCTGTCCCTCATCAAGGCACTCGGATACGGCCTTGGCGGCGCGGCGATTTCTATTCTCGCTCCCATCATCGTTGCGTCGGGCACACTGGAAAGCTACTATATCCTGATTTTCGGCTCCATGGCTGTCACCTTAGTGTTCTCCATCCTTGGCGCTTTGGGGGTCAAGGAGCGCGTAACGCCCAAAGGCACCGACGACGAACGGTATAGCCTGCGGGAATTGTTTCAGTTCCTTCGCTTCAAGCCAGTCTGGACGCATTTCCTCACGATTCTGCTATCCACGGTCGGCACCTCCCTTAGCAGTGGCACCGGCACCTTTTTCTACACTTATATTATGAAGGATCTCAAACTGATGTCAGGTGTTTCGGTTATTTCCCTTGTGATTACTCTGCTCGGCATGGCTGTGGCACCTGTTTTGGCAAACAAACTCGGAAAGAAAAACGTTTTTCTCGCGGGGATCATCGTTGCCGTAGGTGGGTCACTGATCCGGTTTATAGATGTCCGGTCTCTGCTGCTGATCTATTTGGGCGCTGTTTTCGCCGGGATCGGTGGGGGCTTTATCGGACCCCTTGCCTACGGCATTCAGGCCGACAACACGATGTATGTGCAATATAAAACCGGCAAACGAGCCGAAGCCGCCGTCGCATCCCTGTCCTCGTTTGTCTCCAAAGCCGCCCAAGGCGTTGCGGGGGCAATCCCTGGATATATGTTGGCGGCAACAGGATTTATTGGAGGAGCAGCGCAACAACCGCAGAGCGTCGAAGACGGCATCATCTTCTGTTCCATCATGCTTCCGCTGATCCTGTGCGCTGCTGCCGGGCTGGTTTTTGGGACCTTGTATCCTCTTGGAAAAAAAGAAGTCGATGAAATAACTCTGGCGATTGAACAGGGTGTCTCCACAAAATGACACCCCCAAACACTTTTTCTTACACGCCATCCACCAGAAAATCCAATCGGCATCGGAATGCCGGGATTTATTACGGAAGCAACGCAGCAACCACAGAGCAATGAAGCATAATGCTGCTCAAAAATGCCAGCGCAGAGGAAAAACGGGAGTTCGCGCGGACCTTTTCTGTTGTCTTTCTGCCCTTGGTCATATAAATCTCCGTTCCGGCTGCTCGCCTCTCCTTGATTTCTTTATGACCATTATACCACTTTATCCAGTTCCGCAGCTGCTTTTTGTCTTTGATCCCGTGTTTTTTGCAAATAGTCCGTAAACTGCCACCGCCTCCAAGATAATCCTGCACTGCTTGCAGCTTTAGCTTCCTGTCGTAGTACTTGTTCCTTCTTCTTGACATAATAAAGCCCCCTTAGTGTAGACTTGAAAATTTTTGCTTCTTTAGATGTCTACTCTAAGGGAACTATATCAGTTCATCCTTTGAACTGCCGGGACGTTGTTCATTCTTTTCGTCGCTGATACTCCGTAGGGGTCAGGCCGTACTGCTGCTTGAACTGCCGGGCGAAGGCGCTCGGGCTGGGGAACGCCAACAGATTGGCCAGCGTGGCGATGGTCGGAGAATAGTTGTCCAAAATATAGCGGGCGTAGTTCAGTTTTTGTGCGCGGATGTACTCGGTGGGGCGAAAGCTGGTTTCCTTAAGAAACAGTGCGGACAGATGATTGGGAGAAAGATTGACCAGCTCGGCCAGTTCCGTCAGGCTGATGGGCTCGTGGATGTGCATCAGGATATACTCGCAGCACTGCTTGATCTCCTTGCGGCAGGATTGCAGCCGCCAGTCCTGCATGACCTGGCAGTATTCCCGGAACGCGCTGAGGGATAAGAACTGGATCTCCTCAATGCTTTCGGTCTCGTCTAAGTGCAGCAAATAGGAATCGCTGATGCTGTAGGCGAGATTCTCCGGCAAGCCGTTGTCGATGGCCGTGCGGCAAAACAGCGTGACCGAAGCCACGGTGGCGTATCGCGCCTGCTGGATCGACGAGGTGCTCATCACCCCAAAGCGAAACGATTCCTGCTTGTTGTAAGCACGAGCCAGAAACTCATCGGCCAGCACGGCGTTGCCCAGTGCGATGAACGACAGAAAGCGTTTTTCCTTGACGCGATTCGAGTCTCCACTTGCCGTTTCCTCCAACTGTGCGTAGGTGCTCGCCCGATAACGCTCACGAATCTTGGCCGTGACTTCCTTCAAGTGGTTGTTGGATTTTTCCTCAAAGATACCGGGCCGCATAAAAAATCACCTTTTCGTTGAAATCGTGTTGAGATAGTTTATACCATATAGTCATTATACGTCTTGCTGTGTAAAATAGCAAGTAAGGAATGCGCGGTACAATGCCGTTGCCAAATAACAGACAAGGAGAATAGAATATGAAGCGCGATTTGAAAGCATTGATCGGCCAAATGACATTGGAAGAAAAAGCCAGCCTTTGCTCCGGCTCGGATTTCTGGCACACGCAGGGGATCGAGCGGCTGGGCATCCCGGCCGTGATGGTGACCGACGGCCCGCACGGTCTGCGCAAGCAGGCAGGTGAAGCGGACCACCTCGGCCTGAACGACAGCATCGAGGCTGTCTGCTTCCCGGCCGGGTGCGCCACCGGTTCCAGCTTTGACCCCGACCTTTTGGAGCACATGGGTCAGGTTTTGGGCGACGAGTGCCAGGCCGAGGATGTCAGCATCCTGTTGGGACCCGCCGTCAACATCAAGCGCAGCCCGCTGTGCGGCCGCAATTTCGAGTACATTTCTGAGGACCCGTATCTGGCCGGTAAGCTGTCCGCTGCGTACATTCGCGGCGTACAAAGCCGGGGCGTGGGGACCTCCATCAAGCACTTTGCCGCCAACAATCAGGAGACCCGCCGCCTGACCATCTCCTCGGACCTCTCGGAGCGTGCGCTGCATGAGATCTACCTGCCCGCCTTTGAGGAAGCCGTCAAGGCCGCCCAGCCCAAAACGGTGATGTGCAGCTACAACAAGATCAACGGCGTGTATGCTTCCGAAAACAAGATGCTGCTCACCGACATCCTGCGGGACCAATGGGGCTTTGAGGGGTACGTCGTCAGTGACTGGGGTGCCGCCAATGACCGTGTGAAAGGCTTGGAAGCGGGTCTTGACCTGGAGATGCCTTCCTCCAACGGTTACAACGATGCCAAGATCGTCGCGGCCGTACAGAACGGCTCGCTGGACGAGGCGGTACTGGACCGCGCGGTGGAGCGCATCCTGAAGGTCGTGTTCTCCTATGTGGATGCCCGCCGCCCCGACACCGTGTTCGACCGCGCCAAAGACCACGCCGAGGCCGTTGCCGTCGAGACGCAGTGCGCGGTACTGCTGACCAATCAGGGTGTTTTGCCGCTGGGCACGGATCAGAAGATCGCCTACATCGGCGAGTTTGCCGCGGCACCGCGCTATCAGGGCGGCGGCTCCAGCCACATCCATCCCAGCCGCGTGACCTCCGCGTGGGAGGTTGCGCAGCAAAAGGGCCGCAACGTCTGCTACGCCAAGGGCTTCTCGGCGATGCGGGACGAGATGACCGACGCAGAGTTGGCCGAGGCCATTCAGGCGGCACAAAACGCCGATGTCGCCGTTGTCTTTGCAGGTTTGCCCGAATCGTTTGAGTCTGAAGGGTATGACCGCACTTCGATGGAACTGCCCGCCTGCCAGAATCGCCTGATCGACGAGATCGCAAAGGTCCAGCCCCATGTGGTCGTGGTCCTGCACAACGGCAGCGCGGTCGAGCTGCCGTGGGCCGACCGCGTCTCGGCCATTCTGGAACTGTATCTCGGCGGCGAGGGTGTCGGTGAGGCCGCCGACCAACTGCTGTACGGCGAGGCCAACCCCAGCGGACATCTGGCTGAGACCTTCCCGCTCCGTTTGCAGGACAACCCCAGCTATTTGCACTTTCCGGGCAATGACAAGCGTGTTGCCTATGGCGAGGATGTCTTTGTCGGCTACCGCTACTACGATACCAAGCAGGTCCCTGTCCGCTTTGCGTTCGGTCACGGCTTGTCCTACACCGAGTTCGCTTACAGCAATTTGCAGCTTTCCGCGCCCGCATTGCAGGATGGCCAGACTGTCACCGTCAGTGTGGATGTGACCAACACCGGCAAGGTGGCCGGGCGCGAGGTCGTCCAGCTTTACGTCCGCGACAAAAACGGCACACCGGAGCGTCCCAGCAAAGAGCTGCGCGGCTTTGCCAAGGTACTGCTGGAACCGGGCGAGTGCAAGACGGTGACCCTGACGCTGGCGGCACGCGACTTGAGCTACTATGAGAAACGCCTGCACGACTGGTTTGCCCCCAGCGGCGTGTATGAGGTCATGGTGGGTCGCGCCAGCGACGACATCCGCCTGACGGCCGAGTTGTCCTTTACCACCGAAAAACAAATTCCCTTTGTCGTAACACTGACCACCACACTGGGCGAGTTGCTGACCTGCCCCAAGACCGCGCCGACCATCATGCAGTTGTTGGCCCCGCTTGCGCAAAGCGCCGGTACCGACGGGTTGGATGAAGGGTTGATGAACATGATGAAAAAGATGATCATGGAAATGCCGCTGAAATCTCTGGTCAGCGTGATGCCCGGTGATCAGATCGAGCTGCTGATCCAGCAGATGAACCTGCTGCTGGCGCAGTAAAGGGCTTTGTATCTGGAGTTCTCTCGTGATCCCCTGTTACACAGCGCGGGACATCCGGAAACTCAGGTGAAGAAAGAAGATAGTTTGTATGAAAAAAGTAGGAAAAGTCCTTTTGATCATTGCTCTGATCCTGGTCCTGCTATTAGCGCTGGCTTATGGTGCTCTGCAAGGTCTTTTGGGCCATGGGCCGTTCCGCTTCCTGAACACGATGTACCTCAAAAGCTTGCCCGGCAACGCCGAGATCTACCGCCCCGAAAACGTGGCGCCGGTGGAAAACAGCCCGTTGAGCGGTATGAACCTGTGCTTTTTGGGGTCCTCGGTGACCTTGGGGGCTACCTCGCTGGAAACCTCCTTTGCGGAGTACATTGCCGTTCGCAACAACTGCACCTATGTCAAAGAGGCTGTCAGCGGCACCACATTGGCCGACAACGACAAGACCTCCTACATCCAGCGGATGCTGCACAATATCGACCCCAACGCACAGTTTGATGCGTTCATCTGCCAGCTTTCCACCAACGATGCAAGCAGCGCAATCCCGCTGGGGGAAATCAGCAGTTCCCGCAATTTGGAGGACTTTGACACCAAAACCGTCCTTGGCGCGCTCGAATACATCATCGTATATGCCGACACCACATGGCATTGCCCGGTGGTGTTCTATACGGGCACCCAGTACGACAGCCCCGCCTACGGCAAGATGGTGGAGCAGCTGCTGAAGTTGCAGGAAAAGTATGAGATCGGGGTCATCGACCTGTGGAATGATGCCGAGATGAATCAAGTTTCTGAGGAAGATTACAAGCTCTATATGTTCGACGGCATCCATCCCACGCAGGCGGGCTACCTGAACTGGTGGACCCCCAAGATGGAGGCGTACCTGTACGATTATCTGGGTCAATAAAGGGCCGCGTTTTCCTTCTTGACACAACAGGAGGCACCCGAAATGGGTGCCTCCTGTCAGCTTGTAGAAAAAGCCTGTTACCGGAAGATTTGTAGGGATGGGTCTCGACCCATCCGCACATCTGGCCGCGCGCAGCGCATAAAATCGCGCCGAATGGCGCGCGGTTTTCTCGTTACGTCGTGCTTTTGGCAAGGCAGCACGGAACGGTCAAGACCGTTCCCTACAAAACAATCGATAGGTTGTAAATGCAAGATAAAGCCAAAGAAGGTTTTTCGACAGTCTGACAGGAGGCACCCGAAATGGGTGCCTCCTGTTGCATTTTGAAACTATAAAAGCGGTGGTCTTGGCGCGGATCGCACCAAGACCACCGTTTGCTATGGCATACACCGGCGGGTGCGCCCAGAGCCACGCCTACCCGGATACAAGCCGTTGGTGTTCCCTTGCGGGATGTACTCCGCTTTCCCGGAACTGCGGAGAAAGCCGTTGAAATCATACAGGATTAGTTGTTTCCGTGTGGTGGCAGCACGTGGAGCGTGCTATAATAATGGCGAGAACCAACCCAACAGCGTAAAAAAGTCGGCATCAAAGCCGATGACTGACCATGGACGGCACGCTCTTTGGTTTCCGTTGGGGTAAAGCAGATTTCCCGTAAGATATTCGTAAAAGGGAGGACGAAACGGGTATGAAAATCGTTTGTGGGGCATTGGCCGCTCTTTTGTTCTGTGTGGCAGGCGCGATTTGGTATGTGTATCAAAAAAAGGCGGTGTTTCTGCCAGCACTTTTCGGCTTATGCGGCTTCCCCAAGATAAAGGAAAGCTGTTATTATGATGAAAGCGGACACTTCCGACCGGCAACCAAGGAGGACAAGGTCGGTTTTTTTATGCAGCATCCAATCTTTGGCGGCTTTAATCATATGTTCTTCAATCTGGAGGATAACGCGCTAAAAGCCATTGCCCCTGCAAAGTACAAGGATTTCATGCAGGCACAGGGCCGTGCGGAACAGACCGACACCGCGCTGGATGCGTTCAATTATCTGACGGGCCTTGTGGAGAAGGGACAAGCCAAATTGGTGTCCGGCCTGTACCCGCAGGAAGCCATGAAGGACCATCCCGATCGAAGCCATCTGACGGGAATGTTTTACTACGGGCAGCCGGGCAAGCCATTTGCCATTGTGGTTCCCGGGGGCGGTTTCATTTCTAATGCGACGGATTGCGAGGGATACCCCATCGCGATGGAACTGCATAAAATGGGATATTCCGTCTTTGTCCTCAGCTATCCGATCGGCAAGCAACTGGGCGAAACAGAGCCGTTGAAGCAGGGGCAGGCAGCTGCTAAGGAACTGACACAGGCGATCCGTTATCTGACGAACCATCAAAAGGAACTTGCGATCTGTATGGATGATTATGCCATCTTCGGGTTCTCGGCCGGGGGACTTATGACGACAGCCTATTCTTTTGCAAGCTATGCCGATTGCTGCCACAATCATCACCTGCCAAGGCCGAAGGCGATTTTTCCTATGTACGGACTGGATTGGAATATCAAAGCACTCCCGGAGGATCAAGGTTTGGCCGTGTTTTCCATCGCAGGGCGTCAGGATGAGTTCGGCTTTGCCAACGTAGAAGCACAGCTTCCGGCGTTGGAAAAAACACTGGGCAGAGAAAATGTGAGCGTCAAAATCATTGACGGTCTGGGGCATGGCTTTGGCATTGGGTCAGAAACCAAAGTGAAAAACTGGCTTCAGGAAGCAGTTGTCTTTTGGGAAGCGCACAGATAACAGAGAAGCGAGGAAAACCGTATGGGCGAGATTTATGCTGCAAAAACCAATCACATCACAAACCCTGTAGGCTATGCTCTGAAGCCGCTGGTGTTTTCGTGGAAGGTAAAAGGGTGCAAAGGGCAGGAACAGCGCCACGCAAGGATCATGATCAGCAAAGAGCCGACCTTTACCACGCTTTGCTTCGATACGGGAGAGGCCGCACTTGACAGCCGCGCCGCAAGGGTAGAATTTGATCCACAACCCTGCACAAGATATTACTGGAAAGTCCTTGTGGCAACGGATGCCGCAGAAACGATCGAGTCCGACGTGCAGTTTTTTGAGACCGCCAAAATGGAGGAGCCATGGACAGCCCAGTGGATCACCTGTGACAGCAGCCAGCAACGTCATCCGATTTTTTCCAAGCGGATCAGCCCGACCCGGGCAGTTGCACGCGCAAGGCTGTATATTTGCGGTCTGGGATTGTACGAAGCATATTTTCTGGGGGAAACCAGCAAAGTATCGAGCAAAATCGGCGACGAGTATTTAACGCCGTACTGTAACAATTATGCACAGTGGATTCAGTACCAGACTTATGATGTTACGGAGCAGGTATCAGAAGGTGGTATGCTGTCGATCCTGCTGGGAAACGGCTGGTACAAAGGGCGGTTCGGATTCAGCGATCCTGAGCGGAAAGAATACTATGGAAGTGAATGGAAGCTGATCGCGGAGATTCACATTGCGTACCAAGATGGCACAAACGAGGTGGTCGGCACCGATGAGACTTGGTCGGTAAAACGAAGCAACCTGTGGTTCTCCAACATTTATGACGGCGAACGGCGGGATGATACCTTGCCGCCTACCCCGGAATGCTGCGCACGGATCGCACAGGCACCGAAGGGGCGGCTTATGGAACGGCTGTCTATCCCGGTCAAGGCACAAATGCTGCGGAAGCCGGTGGCGTTGATCCATACGCCGCGCGGTGAAGAAGTATTCGATTTGGGGCAGGAAATCACAGGAATTTTCCAACTGCGTGTGCGGGAACCGGCGGGGACAACGATTCGCATTCAAACCGGCGAGGTGCTTCAAGATGGGTGTTTCTATAACGAAAACCTGAGAACGGCACTTTCGGAATATATCTATGTCTCAGATGGAAAAGAAAAAACCATTGTTCCCCATTTTACATACTACGGCTACCGTTATGTAAAGGTCAGCGGTGTTTCCAACCTGTCATGCGAGGATTTTACAGCCATCGTGCTGCACAGCGATTACGAGAGCATCGGCAACGTGAAAACGGGCAATGCGCTGGTAAATCAACTGATCTCTAATGTAGAATGGGGCATGAGGGGAAACTTTCTCGATGTGCCAACCGATTGCCCGCAACGCGATGAGCGAATGGGCTGGACCGGCGATACGCAGGTCTTTTCCGCAACGGCAAGCTATCTGGCCGATTCGTTTGCCTTCTATCGGAAATATTTATACGATCTGTATCAGGAACAGCTCTTGGCTGGCGGTATGGTCCCCGAGGTCGTCCCCACATTCGGACCGAGCAAGTGTTCCTGCGCATGGGGCGATGCTGCGTGTATCATTCCGTGGAATGTATATTTGTTCAGCGGTGACAAAACGATCCTTGAAAACCAGATCGAGAGCATGAAAGCATGGGTCGATTATATCCGCAAGATCGACGGCGATCACCATGGATGGAGACAGGTTTTTCATTACGGAGACTGGCTGGCGCTTGACCGTGCCGGGGCCGTTGCAAACAGCGTTTACGGGGCGACGGACGAAGCCTACATCGCTGACATCTACTATGCGGCAAGTGCCCAGATCGTTGCCAAAGCGGCCGCAGTTCTCGGTCTGGAAGAAACAAGACAGAACTACCAGGCCATCGCCGACCGCCAGTGGCAGGTGGTGAAGGAAGAATATTTTACCGCTACCGGCAGATGTGCCGTGAAAACGCAGACAGGGCTCGTCCTTGCACTGAAATACCATTTGTCGGACAATGAACGTCTGACGGAGCAGATGCTCCGAAAACTCCTTCGGGACAACAAAAATAAGCTGAACACCGGCTTTGTGGGGACCCCGCTGCTGTGTAA
>OJPZ01000943.1_pt1 | contig 11864 bp, 7 predicted proteins | sample 1598611 | NCBI WGS metagenome assembly OJPZ01 (sample SAMN03922494, study PRJEB24848) | human gut metagenome | isolation source: stool sample | host: Homo sapiens | place: Germany | collected 2011-11
TTGCAGGACGTTAGTCGGCCGGCCGCAGGCAGTAAAAATTTATAAAAATGGGATATTTATTTACTTCTGAAGCGGTGTCCGAAGGACACCCCGACAAGGTGTCGGACCAGATTTCCGACGCCATTCTAGACGAATTCCTGCGCCACGACAACCAATCGAAAGTGGCCTGCGAAACGCTTTGCACGACGGGTTTGGTCGTCGTGGCCGGCGAAGTGCGCTCGGAAGCCTATGTCGATGTACAAGCCGTAGCGCGCCGCGTCATCCAGCGGATCGGCTACACCAAAAGCGACTACATGTTCGACGCGAATTCATGCGGCATCCTCTCGGCGATCCACGAACAGTCGCCCGACATCAACCAGGGCGTTGTGCGCGAGACCGAAGAGGAGCAGGGAGCGGGAGACCAGGGTATCATGTTCGGTTATGCCTGCTCCGAAACCAAAGAGTTCATGCCCGCCTCGCTGATCCTCGCACAGGTCATCCTAAAAGAACTGGCCGTCATCCGGCGCGAAGGCAAAGAGATGACCTATCTGCGGCCCGACTCGAAAAGCCAGGTGACGATCGAGTACGGCGATGACAATCGTCCGAAGCGCGTGCATACGATCGTCGTTTCGACGCAACACGACGAGTTCGTCACGCCGGAGCAGGCCGGAGGCGAGAAGGCGGCGGAGAAGGCCATGTGCGACAAGATCCGCGAGGACGTGCGAACCATCCTGATTCCGCGAACCAAGGCGCGGCTGGAGCGCGCCGGCGACCGCCTGAGCGAGCTGATAGGCGACGACTACATCCTGCACGTGAACCCGACCGGCAAGTTCGTGATCGGGGGGCCTCACGGCGATACGGGCGTGACGGGCCGCAAGATCATCGTCGACAGCTACGGCGGCCGGGGCGCGCACGGCGGCGGGGCCTTCTCGGGCAAGGACAGTTCGAAGGTCGATCGCAGCGCGGCCTATGCGGCGCGGCATATCGCCAAGAACATGGTCGCTGCCGGCGTCGCCGACGAGGTGCTCGTTCAGCTGGCCTATGCGATCGGGATCGCCGAGCCGCTGAGCGTGTACGTCGAAACGCGCGGTACGGGCAAGCTGGGGCTCTCCGACGGCGAGATCGCGAGCCGCGTAGCGAAGCTGTTCGACCTGCGCCCGGCCAAGATCGTCGAGCGGTTCGGTCTGCGTAATCCGATTTTCGAGGCTACGGCCTCGTACGGCCATTTCGGCAACCGTCCTTATAAAAAGGTGGAGACCGTTTACGAGGGCGGCAAGCCGGTGCAGAAGGAGATCGAGTTCTTCGGCTGGGAGAAGCTCGACGCCGTCGACGCGATCCGCAAGGAGTTCGGGCTGAAATAGCCTACGGCCATAGAAACGCATGATCAGGAGCCGTTCCCGAGCAGGGGCGGCTCTTGTCGTCGCCCGTTCGGCCGGATCGGTTCAGACGGCCCGATGCGGGCGCCGCGCTTTTTCCGGGGGGCCGCTCCTTTAATTTATTAGGTTAGGACCGTCGCTGCCGGTATCGTGGCGGGGGGAATCCGGACATTTCCTTGGGCGGCTCGGTATTGCCTCACAAGACCGGAAGCAGTTTTCTGTCACGGAGGGCGGGGGCTGAAAACGGTAAAAAAACGAGATGATACACAATACGGGCGGCTCTTTCGGAGTTTGTATTGTGTCCCGGAAATTTTCCTTGCCGAGTCTGGTATGGATTCTGCGGGCCGGAAAAAAGACGGGGGCGGCTGGCCCGAACGTATGTCGAAACGGGAAAGCCGCCTGCCGGAAAACGAAAATTCGAACCGAAATGAATTGATTTTACCTTTTTTATTTTAATAATTTTAACACTTATTTCTATGAGAAAGGTTCTGTTATTTGCAGGCATGCTGGCCGCCTCGATGGCCGCCGGCGCAGCGACTGCCTACAGCGTGGCCCGGGCGACCGAGAAGGGCGAGGCCTATGCCGCTCCTTCGACCGAGTTCGCTTCGAACGTGGGTACGCATTTCACTTCTTACGAGCCGGGGAGCTATCCCGATCTGACGTATGCCGCCGAGAATGCGGTGAAAGGCGTCGTCAATATCGTCAATACGCAGGAGGTCGAGAACGACTATTACAGCGGGGGAGGCGGATTCGAGCAATTTTTCGAATTCTTCGGCATGCCCCGAGGGTATCAGCAGCAGCCCCAGCAGCCGCGCGAGCGTAAGAGCGGCGGGTCGGGCGTGATCATCAGCCCCGACGGGTATATCGTCACGAATAACCATGTCGTGGAAAACGCCACGAAACTGCGCGTAACGCTGAACGACAACCGTTCGTTCGACGCGAAGGTGATCGGGACCGACCCGACGACCGACGTGGCGCTCATTAAGATCGACGCGACGGACCTGCCTACGATCCCGATGGGCAATTCGGACGACCTGCGTCTGGGCGAGTGGGTGCTCGCCATCGGCAGCCCGTTCGACCTGCGCAGCACGATTACGGCCGGCATCGTGAGCGCCAAAGGCCGTAGCCTGAAGGCGCTGCCGAGCCAGTTCAGCCTCGAGTCGTTCATCCAAACCGACGCAGCGGTCAATCCGGGCAACAGCGGCGGCGCGCTGGTCAACACGAAAGGTGAGCTGGTAGGCATCAATACGCTGATCCAGTCGCGCAGCGGCACTTACATCGGCTATGCGTTCGCCGTTCCGACGTCGATCGTCAAGAAAGTGGTCGTCGACCTGAAGGAGCACGGAGTCGTGCAGCGCGCGATGCTCGGCATTCAGTATATTCCGCTGACCGAAGAGTTCCTCGAGACGGAGGAGGGTAAGAAAACCGGCATTCAGGAGCCGGGCGGAATCTATGTCGCCGAAGTCGATCCGGAAGGGGCGGCCCATGCGGCCGGCATTCGCTCGGGCGACGTGATCGTCGAGATCAACGGCATCAAGATAGACGGTTCGGCCCAGCTTTCCGAGGAGATCGCCAAGCATCGGCCTAACGATAAGGTGACGGTCGGAGTAAAAAAAGGCTCAGACGTGAAACAAATCGAGGTCGTCCTGCGTAATAAGGCAGGCAACACCGAGGTAATCACCAAGGATATCGTTTCGGCATACGACGCGCTGGGAGGTCAGTTCGCAGAGGTGTCCGAGCGGACCAAGAAGGCGCTGAAGATCGGCGGAGGCGTGCAAGTGGTAGGTATCGAGCCGGGCGGCATACTCGAAAGCGCGCGGATTCGCAAAGGCTATATCATCACGAACATCAACGATCGTCCCGTTCGCTCGATCGGCGATCTGAACCGGATCACGTCGAAGATCGAATATATCGAGGGCGTATATCCCGACGGTCGTGTGGTGGCCTACTCGCCTACCGTCAAGTAAGCGGCCGAAGTCATCCCCGGTGATTGCCCTGCGAGGGGTTGTCCGGCCTCCGGAATAAGGAGGCCGGACAATCTTTCCTCTCGAAGGCGGAAGACACGTAACAACGAAAGGGATAACATGAGACAATTAAAAATCACCAAATCCATTACCAATCGCGAGAGCGCGTCGCTGGACAAGTATCTGCAGGAGATCGGTAAGGAGGATTTGATCACCGTGGAGGAAGAGGTCGATCTGGCGCAGCGGATCAAGAAGGGCGACAAGGAAGCGCTCGAAAAACTGACACGCGCCAACCTGCGGTTCGTCGTTTCTGTTGCGAAACAGTATCAGAACCAAGGCTTGTCGTTGCCCGATCTGATCAACGAGGGAAATCTCGGGCTGATCAAGGCCGCCGAGAAGTTCGACGAGACGAGGGGATTCAAGTTCATTTCGTACGCCGTATGGTGGATACGCCAGTCGATCCTTCAGGCGCTGGCCGAACAGAGCCGGATCGTGCGGTTGCCGCTGAACCAGGTGGGGTCGCTGAACAAAATCAACAAGGCCTTCGCCCGTTTCGAGCAGGAGCACGAACGCACGCCCTCGCCCGAGGAACTGGCCGACGAGCTCGATCTGCCGAAGGAGAAAGTGACCGACACGCTGCGCGTATCGGGCCGTCACGTCTCGGTCGACGCGCCTTTCTCGGACGGGGAGGACAACAGTCTGCTCGACGTGCTGGTCAACAGCGATTCGCCGATCGCCGACCGGGGACTGATCAACGAGTCGCTCGGCACGGAAGTCGAGCGCGCCCTGTCGACGCTGACCGACCGCGAGCGGGATATCATCAAATACTTTTTCGGAATCGGATGTTCCGAGATGACGCTCGAGGAGATCGGCGAGAAGTTCGGCCTTACCCGCGAGCGGGTACGCCAGATCAAGGAAAAGGCGATCCGCCGGCTGCGTCACAGTACGCGGAGCAAGCTGCTCAAGTCCTATCTCGGATAATTCGGGCGGACTGCCGCCGGGTATGTTGTCATGCAGAATGACCCGGGCTTGCCTCGTTCGTTCTTAAGATTTATGACAGGTTGAGCGATCGATTTGTTGACGATCTTGGGAACGGGCAAGGCAAGTCCGGGTCATTTATTGTCCGGCGTCGACGGTCTGCCGCATCGGCTGTCGACGCGTATTCGAGGACGCGGGACGCATGGGAGGAAAAGTCTCGGGGGAGAGGTTGCGCGTCTGAGCGGGGTAGTTCGGGCTGTCGAGGAAAATAGGCGTTTTGCCGGGCCGGTTTCGCCCACCGGCCGGCCCGATGTCCCGGATTCGGTTTTCTGTCGCGCGGACAGATGCGGCAGGAACCCGAGAGGTTTACTGTGCCGGCTCGACCCGAAGCCGGTCTGCGAAGGCGCGGTCGCGGATGACGGAATCGGGGCTATCCTGTCGATGGCACGGCGTACCGGACGGCTTTGGCGATGTAGTGCGGGGGAGGGAGCGCCCGGCCGGCGACCCGATTGTTCGGCAATTTCCGAGACGAGAGTTTGCGTCCCGAAGGCGCGGCTGGAGGCGGGTGATAGGGCCTCGTCTGCCCGCGCGATAAAAAATCGGAATGCCGAGAGCAGAAAGGCTCGATTATTGAATAGACTGTTCCGTAGGGATTCCCGATGGCGGCGCGTTCGTCTGCGGAATTTGGCCATACGAGCCCCGTGCGCACACATTCACCGAGGGTCCGGACTTCTCTCATCCGAGCTCTGGAACCTCGAGCGGCACGGGGCTTCGTGTGTCCGGACGAGACGTTGCCGTCGTAACCGGGCAAAGGCTCTCCGAGTTGATATCCTGCGAATCGGATCGTACTTCCGCATCGGGAATAGAGACGTTCGGCCGCTTTCCCGATTCTCTCCGGAACGGCAAACCGCATAGCGGCCATTGGCCGCTATGCGGTTTACCTATGAGCGGCCTTCGAGCGGCCGACGGTGCGATCAGTATACCGTGTTCTGCGGATCGAAGTTGGTCCATCCGTCCATCCAGTTCTCTCCGGTTCCGAAGGCGCCGGCGAAACCGTTGCCCGAAGCGTCGAAGCCTGAAGGAACCGTGTACAAAGCGTTCACGGCAGCGCTGCCGGCGCCTGGCCGGGGATCGAAGCCCGAGCGCGTGCTGACGGGTTGCGCCAGTCCCACGCCGTCGATCGCGTCGTAGAACTTGTTGGCATAGCTTTCCCGGAGCAAGATGCCGTCCGTGAAGCCGTTCCCCTTGAGCCATGTCTTGTTTTGGTCGGACGAAAGAATCCCGACGACCGGATCGATTGCCGTGTTGTCGAACGATTCGAGTGCTTTGTCGTACCCCGAGAAGTGGACGTTACTGATTTCGAACAGGCCTGCTGTGGCCGCCGCGGGCGAATCGCCCTTGTCCTTTTCGATCATCAGCGCGACGGGCCATCCCGTTACGATCGAATTGTATAGACTGATGCGCGAGTTGCGCCGGATTTGCACGCCTGCCTGAAACTGGCCGAGGCCCGAGCCGTTGTTCGGGAATATTTCGCCCGCGTTGATGTAGGCTCCGGGATTTTCGGTCGAAGCCGACTGGTTATAGAATGCGGCGTCCTGACCCATCGGGCCGATCAGCGTCACGTTGCAGAAACGGGCCGTCGTGTAAGGCTCCTCGTCCGAACCGTCGGAGTTGTTGTCCGACTCGAAGCCGTTCGACAGCGATTTATCCGCGATGCGCGGATCGCGCACGCCGAGCAAAAACTGCAAGTTGCCCGAGAAGCCGTTGTCGGTGTCGAAATCGTCGTCCCAACCGTGATAAGCTACCAGGTATTTGCAACCGACCGAGCCGCCGAACCATTCGAACGAGTCGTCGTTCGAGTAGGATACTTGCAGGTGGTCGACCGTCGTTCCGCTGCCGACCGAGCCGAACGTGATGCCGTTGATCTCCTTGTCGGTTTGGAACGGGAAGCCGGCGAACTCGACGCGCACGTAGCTCAGCACGCCCGAGTTGTCGGTGTCGACCGGGTTGCTGCCTCCGCCGTGATACGAGCGGGGACCGCCTTCGATCTGCTGCTCGCCCTTATTGTTGCTGGCGCGGCCGCAGAGGATCAGTCCGCCCCAGTCGCCCGGCCGACGGTTGCCGGGAGCCTCTTCCGACGTGAAGACGATCGGCTTGGAAGCGGTCCCCCGGGCGAAGATCTGGCCGCCCCGCTCGATAATCAGCGCTGCCTGAGTCTGCTTGTCGCCCCGGATGACGGTACCGGCCGGAATCGTGATCGTCGATCCGTCCTCGATGTAAACCCAGCCGCGCAGTTTGTACTTGCGCGAGGCGTTCAGCACGTAGTCGCCTTTCGGTGCGGGAAAGTGCTTGTCGCCGTTGCCTATGTAGTAAACCGAGTCCGATCCTTCCTTTTCGCCGAATACGAGCCCCGTTTCGTAGACGCCCGAGGGGGCCGGACCGGGACCGGGATTTCCGTTGCCGTTGTCATCGTCCGAACAGGCCGCCAGTATGGCGACCGAGGCCATCATGGCCAGCATCATCTGTTTTTTCATCGTGTAGATAGTTAAGGAATGAATGGTGTTTCCGAAGTCGTGAGATTTACTCGTTTTTCGTATGCCGCGAGGGTCAGAACGTGGCCGTCAGCGACAGCGAGAAGCTGCGGCCCGGATAATAGCGCTTGGTTGTTTGGGAGCGTTCGTGCACGACGCCCTCCGAGTCCCTGAAGCGCGGAAACTGCATGAAGCGGACCGCGTCGCCGAGCAGGTCGCGCGCGGCGGCCTTCGCCTCGAGCCATTTGCAGAGGCGTTGGCCGACCGTCAGATCGAGCGAGTTGCGCGGCATCTCGTACATGTCCGGGATATTGCTGTTGAACGTGTCGCCTCCGCTCGTGCTGACCCGGCCGATGCCGACGATTCGTTTGCCGATGCGGTTGTAGAGAATGCCGGCCGCGAAGCCGATCCGGCCGTTCTGGTAAAACAGTCCGGCGTTGACCAGATAGGGCGACTGTCCCTGCATCGGCCGGTCGTGTTCGCGGCTTTGCTCGCCGAACAGAACCTTGCTTTCGATCCAAGCGGCGTTCAACGTCAGCATGAAATTGTTCATGCCGATGAACGCAAGGCTTTTCCTGAGATCGATCTCGACGCCGTAGTTGCGGGCCGAGCGGGCGTTCTCGAACGAAAACTGGTAGGAGCCGCCGGCATCGACATAGTTCCATTCGATCGGATTCTTGAAATGCTTGTAGAAAACGGCGACCGAAATCGTTTCGCCGGCGGCCGGATAGAGTTCGTAGCGCAGGTCGACGTTCTGCACGACGGCCTGCCGGAGGTCCGGATTGCCGGTAATCGTGCTGAACATGTCGAAATCGTAGTAAGTCGACGGCGACAGCTCGCGGAACTCCTGCCGGTTGACGCTCATGCCGTATGCCAGCCGGACGAGCATCCGGGGCGTCAGGTTATACGTGGCGTTGAGCGACGGCAGCGCGTTGTTGTATCGGTAGGTGTTCGTCCGGGTCCGGAAATTGGTTTCCGACGGATAGCTTTCGAGCGAAGAGCGGTAGCTTTCGAAACGGACGCCGGCGTAGACGTTGAAGCGCCCGAGCGACATGTTCAGCGCCGCGTAGGCGGCCAGCACGTCGCTGTGGGCCGAGTAGTCGTCCGTGTTGTGCGTTTCGTCCTGAACGTGCAGCTTGTCGGGTGCGCCCAGATTTTCCGGTGCGAAGATCTGCTCGGCGGGCAGCGAGCCGAAACCGGCGGGCAGCTTGTTCTGATAGGCATTCCACTTGTAGAGGAAGTTGCGGGTAGCGTAGCGGCGCGTTTTGTATTCGCCGTATAGTCCGGTGCGTAACTCGGGGCGGAGCGTCCCGTCGGGAAAGAGCGGCAGGCTCAGGTTCGCTCCGGCCGAAGCGACGTGCTCGTCGAGCGAGGTAAAGTAGCGCGATACGCTGCCCTGATCGATCGAGTATTCGTAAATGCCGTTTTCGGGATTTTTCTCGCGCTCGACGATCCGGCGGTCGGGCTGGCGGCGGTTCGAGTAGGAGTAGGCTGCGTTCCAGTCGAACTTCGCGCCGCTGCGGATCCAGTCGTGACTGCCTGCGAACTGGCCCGTGTAGGCGCTACGGCTCACGTACAAGTATTCGTCCTGCTGCTGCTCGTAATATCCGCTGACGTTGCGCCATCCTTCGCGGTCGGTGAAACGGTTGCGTCCCAATTGGTTGAATATGTTGCGGAATTCGTAACGGCTTACGCACGAGCGCTTGTCGGCTGCCGGAACGTAAGAGAGATTCAGCATAGCGCCGAGCTTCACGTCGTTCGTGTATTGGTTGTCGGTGTATTTGAAGTTGTACAGAGGTTCGTCTTCGGTGTAGTTGTAGATGCCGAACTGCGAGTTTTCCATGCGCAGCAGGCTTTTGTTCGTGTTCGAGTAGTTCAATGCCGCGACCAGCCCGACCGCGTCGCGGCGGGCGGTCACGAAGCGACGGTTCAGCGTTATGTTCAGTTTCTGGTCGATTGTCGGGCGGCGGCTCAGCACTCTCCAGTCGTTGTTGAAGCCGGTGCGGGTCACGCGGTCGACCGTCGTGACGTCGTCGTTGTCCACGCGATGCGGAACGTTTTTCAGCGAGCGCATGCCGTTGTCGAAGCCGAGCCAGTCGGTTGCGCTGCCCGGGGCATAGCGGAAATCGTTCGAGTGCGTGACGCTGTTGAATCCTGTGCCGTAGCTGATCGTCAGCGAGTTTTCCTCGGGTACGACTTTCGTGCGGATTCGGATGAAACCGCCCGAGAAGTCGGCCGGCAGTTCCGGTGCGGGCGACTTGACGATTAGCAGGTTGTCGATCTGCGAACTGGGCAGGACGTCGAACGAGAACGCGCGCGTGTCGGCTTCGGAGCTCGGCACGGCCGCCCCGTTGATCCATACGTTGTTGTAGCGTTGGGCCAGTCCGCGGACGATGACGAACTTGTCGTCGATGACCGAAATGCCCGGGACGCGGCGGATTACTTCCGAAGCGTCCTTGTCCTGAGTGCGGGCGATCGTCTGGGCCGATATGCCGCTGGCGACGTAACGGGCCGATCGCATCTGCGCGATCAGTCCCGCGTCGCTGTCGACCTTGCGCGTCGCGACGACCACGGCTCCGTCGAGCTGCGACGATTCGGGCTCGAGCGTTACGCTCAACTCGCAAGATTCGTCCCTGCGCAGCTCGAGCGGTTCGCTGCGGAATCGTTTGTAGCCGATGAACGACACCGTGACAACGGCCGTTCCGGGTTCGGCGCCGAGAATCAGAAATTTGCCTTCGGAGTCGGTGATCGCTCCGAGCGTCGTTCCTTCGATGGCGACCGTCGCTCCGACGATCGGGGCGCTCGATACATCGACAACGGTGCCGCGCACGACGGCCGAAGCGGCTTGGGCGTCGGCCCGTGCCGGAAAGGAAAGCATGCTCAGCATGAAAAAGAACGATGTCAGTCGGGTCATGAGTTGATAGAGGCGTATTGGTTTTCGATGCCGCAAAGTTACCGGTCCCTGCGGTACGGCTGGTTAACGTACCGAGACCAAACCGTGAAGTTTAAGTTACGAACCGGGCTTCACGTAAAAAGAATGTTAAGAGGGAAAAGACCGGCGCATGCTCAGTTTTTCCTGCAAAGCAGAGGTTGAATCCGAAAAAAATCGTTAATTTGGGCTTCCATTGAACGATTTAAACGAGGAAAGCATGAATCGCAAACACATCCTGATCATTCTGTCGATCCTGCTGCTGCTCCCTTGGGGCGGATACGGGGCGAAGGCGAAAAAGGCGGTATTTATCATCGTGGACGGTGTTCCGGCCGATATGATTGAGCGGCTGAAACCGCCTGCAATCGGCCGGATCGCGGCCGAGGGCGGCTATTCGAGGGCCTACTGCGGCGGGATCGCCGGCACGTACTGCGAAACGCCGACCATTTCGGCTGTCGGGTACAACTGCATCCTGACCTCCGCATGGGCCAACAAGCACAACGTATGGGACAATTCTCCGAAGCCCGATTACAGCTACTGGTCGATTTTCCGGATCGCCAAGGAGCAGAAGCGGGACGTGACGACGGCTCTCTATTCGAGCTGGACCGACAACCGCACCGTGTTGCTCGGCGAAGGGTTGCCCGAGACGGGAGACCTGAGGATCGACTATGTCGTCGACGGTTTCGATCTCGACCAGAAGAACTATCCCAAGGAGAAGGATGATCTGCAAGTCTATCGCATCGACGATACGGTGTCGAGGGCTGCGGCGGCCGGTATCCGCGAGCAGGCGCCGGACCTGAGCTGGGTCTATCTGTGGTATACCGACGATGCCGGGCATATCTACGGCAACGGCGATTATTTCGACGAGTACGTGATGAAGGCCGACCGTCAGATCGAACGCATTTGGGAAGCGGTCGAATACCGCGAGAAATATTTCGACGAGGAGTGGATGGTCGTCGTGACGACCGACCACGGCCGGGGCGACGACGGTCATCATCACGGCGGACAGTCCGCGCGCGAGCGGACCTCGTGGATCGCGACGAACGTTCGGGGAAATGCCCGCTTCGCCGAACCATGGCTGTCGATCGTCGACATCGCTCCGTCGCTCGCTCGCTTTTTGGATTTCGACGTGCCTCAGGAGGTGTTGTGGGAACAGGACGGAGCGCCTTTCATCGGGGAAGCCGATATCTGCGCTCTCGAGGCCGTGCGCGGCAACCGGACGATCGAGCTGACGTGGGAAAGTCTCGACGACCGGGCGCCGGCTACCGTTTACGTTTCGAGGACCAACGATTTCAAAAACGGACAGTGCGACCAGTGGACGAAAGCCGGCCGCGTGAAAGCGGGAGAGCGGCGCTTCGTGTTCGATACGGGCGACGATCCGAACGGTTTCTACAAGTTCGTCGTCGTGACGCCCGGCAATCATCTGAACTGCTGGGTTCCGGAGAAAAAGTAGTTTGCCGGAGCCGGTTGCACGGATTCCGGTGCGATCATAAGCTGGTCGCATCGCTCCGTCAAGTGTTTTTACGCTTCGGCGGGACGGCAAGAACTCGGTTCTCGCTTTTCCGGTCACGGATAGAGCCGTTTCTGGTCTGCCTCGCTGGGATGATTCTCGGCGGGTCGGTTCGCGGAATCGGACAAGAGGGAGGGAACTCGGATGCTTTTTCGCTTGCGGGGGCGTTTCCGGGTGTCCGTTCCGTCTTTATCGCAATGCCCGTCTCGAGCTGGTTGCGGAGTGGATCGGATGCTTTTTAGGCGGGGCGACGGTTCTTTCCTGCCCGGGGCATGCTTTGATGGAGGAGATCGGAACGAGTGCGCCCGTCGGACTACCGCTTTATTCGGACGAAACGAATCGCCCGACGGAGCCGGTCGGTTCCGTGAGGCGTGGGGGAACGCCGGTTGTCGTCGGAATAGAAAAAAGAGCGCCTCGAATCTTCGAGGCGCTCTTTCGTAAACAGAATCAGGTGGCGGTTATTTGCCCGGGTTCAGGCGTATCTTGACCCATTGGGTCGTTTCGCCCCAGCCGTATTTCACCGTGGCAGGGATGAAGATGTTGCAGGAGCGCTCGACGCCGGCACCTGCGCTGTTGTTGGTGAATACGAGCTTGGAG
>OJPZ01000944.1_pt1 | contig 11848 bp, 14 predicted proteins | sample 1598611 | NCBI WGS metagenome assembly OJPZ01 (sample SAMN03922494, study PRJEB24848) | human gut metagenome | isolation source: stool sample | host: Homo sapiens | place: Germany | collected 2011-11
GATAGCTCTTTTCTTGAGAATAATGAAATTCTGTTGCCAAATTGTTGCCACGAGGGGCATCAAGGCTCAAAAAGTCCAGTGTTTACGGGCTTTTTTAAACCTATGCAATTATTCCCACTCGCCAAGTGGAAACACACTCTAAACTTTTTTGTATAGACCGTTTGATTCCATTTGGCTTTATTTGATACCAATTATCCCAATCCTACGGGGTATCCGACTTTCTGCTATCAAAAAGCTATCAGGGGATGCTATCAAAAAACGAGATAAACTAATAATCTACTTTTTCTGAAACCAAAATGCGCTCCATAAGATGGTTGGCAAACGATAGAAGCTGAAGTGAGCGTTCTTCAGTATCTTCCCAGTCAGAATCGTGGGCTCTGGGATTTCTAATTCCAACCATGCAGCCAGCCAGAATCTGCATATATCCAGATTGCTCATTTTGCTCAGAAGTACTCACACATTCATTTAATCTCAGCAATGGTTTGTTTGGAGAGAAAGCAGTTTGCATTAGTTTGGCTCCTGTAAGGTCAGTTTGTTGAAGTCCTGCCTTTACTTTAACTGTGTTGTCTAACAATTTGTATGCTTCTTCAACAGCACGGGCATGATGGCCATCCTTGAAGAGCTTCTCTGTTTTTCTCCGTAACGCTTTGTTCGTTATAACTGCATCGTAAGTTGATGTGTTGTTGGATTCCGTTTCTGTTGCATCTATTATGCTAAAGTCATGATTAATGCCTTGCGCTATTAAGAGAATATCTGTTGCGCACCCCATTAGTTTCCAGCTCCATATAAGTGTTTGGCCATACTCGCAAAGATTGCTTCAATTTGCTCTGGCGTTGATTCTGGAGAAATATGGATTTGCAAATCAATATGAAGATTTGGGCGATTCCCGTGGGGTTGGGGCTTAACTACAGGATCAGACGGCTCACTATCTTCCTTCGACTTTGAAGGAGCTTGCGGTTTGGCTATTTTTGAAACTGCTTTGCCAGATTTTTTTGGCGTCGCAATATTCTTATCTTTGATTTCTCCACTTTTTAATAGCATAAACAGAGCTACCATCTTGTCAGCAGCACCTTGCCCAACACCTTGACTCATGAACCAGTTCCTTGCCGAAGCTCTATCCACGTTTGAGTCAGGGAATAAGTCCAGAAGCTCTGTGGGGTAGACATTCTTTATGCTTGAACTACAAACTTCCTTGTATTTGTTGTCCAAGCGCCAGTCATTCGCAAGTGCTGTCGGTTTATTCTCCTCGTCTAATAACCCAATTCGACGCATCGGAGTAATAACATTACTATTTGCAGAACTATCACTACTAAGGGTCAGAAGAGTTTTTACATAATTAGGTGTTGCTATAGCGGGTAGGGATGCTTTGAACTTTTCTCTGATTGTCCACCAGTTCTTTTCAGAAATCATAGGATAACTATTGCTGTCTGCCATACTACTACTTCCTTTCATAGATTTTAATTTTTCGTTAGAGTGTATGGACTATATGTAAATCCATAATATCACAGTTCCAACCGCTTTGCTTCCGCGCGAAGAAAACTTGTGCATTGCTGAATGATCTGTTTTTCCACATCGCTGCTTTTCACCATTCGTTTAATAGTACATTCCCATACGATCAAACACTTAATGCCATGCTCCAGCAATTCTGCTTTCACTGCACTATCCCGTCTGACATTATCATCAAACTTTTTCTGCCAGAATTCCACGCGACTCTTTGGTGTATATGCGTATTTGCAGCCTGGGTGACGATGCCAGAAGCAACCATTGACAAAAATCGCAGTATTATATTTGCGCAGAAAAATATCAGGATGCCCCGGAACAGACTTGTCTGCAATCCGATAACGATAGCCTTGTGCAAAAAGCAGTTTCCGCAGATACACTTCAGGCTTTGTGTTTTTTGATCGTATCGCAGACATATTCTGACTGCGTTTTTCCGGAGAAACAATATCCGCCATCAGAGTCCTTCGACCTCGCGCACATAAGAAACGAACTTTGAAAGCGTCCATATTCTGTCCTGACGATCTGCGGGATAGGATGTAATGTATTGTCTGGGAACAACAAGAATAACATTCTCGCTCTGCATTTCGTCCATCTGTGCAGGGGAGATTCCCTGCTGGAGCGTACAGAGATATTTGGGTCTGTCACGCAAACGGTCGGCTTCATTGATAACCTGACGCCAGCGATCCTTGCAGGTCGTTTTTGCAGCCAGAGAGATCAGCCTTTCTGTAGGGAAAGTCATATCATGATATGATGCCTGCGAAGGGAAGATAAAGTCCGGTTTCTTGTTGCCCTCTGTAACAGCCTGTGCGGTGTATATGATTTCATTGCCGTCAAAGATTGCAGAAAGGTGATGCTCCAGACTCTTTCCTGCACGGCTCTTTCTGCGGTTCAGAACCATATTTGCCATCGTGATAAATTCGTCTACGGACGTAAATCCGCGTGCGATGGCATCCCCATATCGTGCGTGTTCAATCGCACGAAAAAGTGCATACTCCGTATTTGTCCAGTCGATGATCTTACGGTCAGGATTTGTGCGGATAAATTCAAGATGGTCATATACACGGTTCTGAATGTCACGAGCTGCTGCGGACATTTCTTCTGAGAGAGGAAAATCTACTGTCAGCCCTGCAATAAACTCCTGAATGGCAATCCGTTCCTGCGTTTCTTCCTGTACCCGCCCAGCATCAATCAACTGATTTGTCTCTGTTGGACTGATGCCGAATGCGTCTAGGAACTGGTCGATATCTTCTTCGGAATTCAGTACAAATGCCTGATAATCCTCAGCATCACATTTTGTAAATACAAAAAGCGCCCCTGTATACTCCGGTCGCAGGAAAGGAAAACCGCGCCCGAAGTTTGTAATCCGATACTCGTTTCGTGTACCCTTTCCGTAGTAAATAAAGCGGGTATCTGTTTCAATACCGTCCTGCCATTTGACCTTTACCCATTTTTCCTTGTTCGTCCCCTTGATACCCGGTTCATCAAAAAGGATGGGGATTGACGGCTTTGAAATATAGATTCCCGCCTGATGCCCTCCGGTCAAGCCGGTATCATTTGCCGCAAGAAACTTGCAATAAGCTCTCTGACCGCTCAGAACAGCCTGTATTGCCTGAATTGCGTATCCTTCTGGCATTTATATCACCTTCCTTTGCGGAATATTGGAAAAAGCAATTTCGATTTGCGGGTCAGTATCGAGTTGTTCCAGCTTTGCAACAATCAGCTTTGCGACATCGGACATAAGCGGAACAACAACGGAATTTCCAAACTGTCGATATGCCTGCGTATCCGAAACCGGGATTTTGAAGCTGTCGGGGAATCCCTGCAATCTTGCACACTCACGCGGCGTCAAACGACGTGGATTCTTTCCACGCTGTTCGATCAGAATTTCAGAACCGTCTTTATAATAACGGGCGCTGATCGTTCTGGTCACTCCGTCCAGGGGGGCGATTCCGTAGCCAAAACCATTGCCTGCTTCACGGTGTTTTGCAGCATAGTTTTGAAGGTAAATCCAGAGTTTATCTGAAAGCGTATACTTCTCACTAACCTCTTTTTCAAGAATATCACGCACGACCGGCTGCTTCTTCAAAGGGTGCAGATCAAAAGAAAAACTGACATTCTCTCCATACCGTTCTTTATCAAAGCCGACAATGACAATACGCTCTCTGTGCTGCGGCACATAGCCTTTTCCGTCAATGATTTGAAAGAATACTTTGTAGTTCAGCTCCCGCAGAGATTCCTGGATAATCTGAAAAGTTCTGCCTTTGTCATGGCTGCAAAGATTTTTGACATTCTCCAGCATAAACGCTTTCGGACGCTTTGCTTTCAGGATACGGCATACATCAAAGAAAAGCGTTCCTTGGGTCTTGTCCTCAAAACCGGTAGCACGCCCCAAACTGTTTTTCTTCGAAACCCCGGCGATTGAGAACGGCTGACAGGGGAATCCCGCTACAAGAATATCATGATCCGGGATGCTTTCAGCCTGAACCTTTGTAATATCACCGTCCGGTTGCACACCAAAGTTTGCGTAATAGGTCTGCTGGCTGTACTTATTCCATTCGTTAGAATAAACACAGCACCCACCGGCTGATTCGAATGCAAGTCGCATACCGCCAATACCTGCAAATAAATCAATAAAGGTGTACCCATTACAATCCTGAGAAGGTTCTTCCTTTGCCTTGACGAGCATTTGCCTAATTGCTACAGACAGGCAGTCCTGCATGGACTGTCCACTTACTACAGAATAGTCGCTGAGTTCCTTATAAATATCATCATCTACGCGGATGTGAACCTGCTTTGCCATTTTGCTTTCCTCCATCTGGGACAAGAACAATACCTGATTTTTCCCCATTATAACACACCTCTCGTTTGAATTCAATATGATGGGGAAAGGTTATGTACCTGATTTTTCCCCATATGGTTAATGCTCATTTTGCATTTCTCAATCGATTTGTATTTCCTTTGGCAAGCTCGCTTGCTGCGTGACGGCGCTCGTCGGAATACGGCGCAGTCAAACGGACAGCGAATCGCCTGCGGTCAATCTCAAAAGTAAGCCCGCCCTGTTCGTCATCGTCGGTCTGCCTGCACAGATTGGGATATGCCGCCGCATACTGTGCCAGCCGTTTTTTGAGCGCGGTATTATGCGTCTGGATTTCAACGGCTTTGCTGGCTTCGTCAAAATAGATGCAGGTTGTTTTCTGCCGCTTGGTCAGTCCGGTTTTCATATTGCCTCCATTTCCGCCTGTTCTGCAAAAACAGGCGCATTTTCAAGATTTTTTGTCAGCTCTACACCTGCAAAAACAGGTTGATTTTTGCATGGGGAGCGCCCAGGCGATACGCTGCTTGATCTGGACGCTCCCACTTGATAAAATCGGTTTTTCTCAGTTCAACACGACATCAGCGGGCATCGTCCCGCATTGCCGCTTTTTCTCTGCGTGGACGGAAGAAATGCCAGAGGTTATTGCGCTGAATTACGTCTTCATAGTGTTGAACTTTCCCGCGAAGCTCTGCGTTTTCGCGTTCCAGATCCGATGTGCGGAGTTTGCTGCGAACGGATTTGTACTCGGAAAGCTCCTGCTTCAAACCGGCAATCTCTTCCTTGAGCATTGCAATCAGCCTGTTTGCCGCGTCCAGAGCCTTTTGCAGTTTGGATTCCTTTTTCTCAGCTACAACGAACTTTTTCGCAAGCGTAGACAGGTGTTCAAAATCCTCACGCTCCACGGCAATCTTGGTAGAGAAGGGAATGGGCTTTGCCTCAATCTTTTCGATAGCTGCCACATTGATCTGCTGATTCTGAATTTTTTTGATCTGCTTGCCGAGCGTCGCTGCCTGCTGCTCCTGCTGTCGGTTCTGCTCCGTGAGTTCTGCCAGCCGTGCCTGCTCCTGCTGCACCTTGAACTGCGTCACCGTCAGGTGTTCCTCGGAGCTACCGCGTTCGCCGCGCTCCACATCGTCGTACCCGGCGTCGCGCATATACTGGAAGAAATCGTCCTGCAAAACGCTGTAGGATTTTTTGAGAACAGGCTTGCCCTTGGCGCTCAGAATCGGCGTACCGTTCTCGTCCAGTGCGGGCTTGGAGTCCCACTTCTTGCTCATGCTGACCTGCTGGATTATCTCCTTGACCGTGCCGCGAAGCGACTCATCCTTGCAGCGCTTCGACCACAGGATTTGCTTCTCCACGACAGGGATGTAGACCACATGAAGGTGGTAGTGGTACACGTCTTGTTTCAGTGCGTCGGACATGGCGCGGTTGCGCTCGTCGGCGTGCATGACCGCCGATAGGATGTATTGCTCGCCGCCCACAATTTTGATTGCAGCTTTGTAGGCATCGGCGTAAAATTGTTTTGCAAAGTCATAGCCGCCGTGGTTGAAAAAGTAGGCGGAGTTGACGTCGAAGATCAGCTCTCCGAATTTCTCAGCATCCGCTTTCAGACCGCGTGTGGAGATCACGCCGTCAGAGCGCATCTGCTCGAACATCTCCTTGTACCCGGCGGTTGGTGTTTTGAAATGGATGTTGTATGGCGTCCGTTCAGGAACGATGTCCTGATTGACATACGATGATTTTTCGCGCTCGTTGTGTGCTTGCGCGTTGCCGATGTCTGCGTCTTTCATTCTTGCGTTTCTTGCGCTGGTACGGTGAATACCGTCGCCTCTTGCCATAGGCAGGTTACCTCCTGATTTCAGATTGTGCAGGATGGGGCAGTTTTCGGGGTAGCACTTCTGCGGAAGTGTAATAACCCACTATGATACTTTCATCCTGCGGCTGCAAAGTATCGTGGGCTCTCCGAGGGGGTATGCGGCTTCTGCGGAAGCCTCTGCCGGTTTTGCAGTTTGCTGTGTGGATACAAACCGCAAAAACCAGCGTGGTCAGCAGCTTATTTGCAGACAACCTCTGCTCATAATCTCCTGCCCACATCCATCTCAAACTCTGCGGATTTTTCGATGGGGACGGGGGACGCGAGGGGACAGCAGCCAATGCACTGCCTTGTCTGCCCGCTACAGGAGCGTGGCACGCTCCTGTCATAGTTCCCACGGAGGAACAGTCCAACGATAGCTCTGCGGAACGCCGCGCCGGTCAAGATATTCCTGCCGCGCCTGTTCGCGTTCTTCTTCAGTCGGTGCCGTCTTATACCGGGAATAGAGCTGCCGGTTCAGCATGGCATCGAGCTTCTGCTCCAAGCCCCGACGGATTTCTTCTTCGTAATCATCCTCGCCCCGCAGATGGTACATGGCGAGGTCGAGAAACAGGTCATAGGGGATTTGCACGGATTTCATCTTGTTTCGCTCCTTTCCGCGACGGTCGCAACGATTGCGACGGTTGTTTTGGTGGTATTATTTTCACCGTTGCAACCGTCGCAGCCGTCGCGTAGATTATTCACATGCAGCTACGAAGGTCAGCGTGATACGCCGCCCTTCGTGCCGAACTTTGTTCTCATAACGGATATGGTATTCATCCAGCAGCCTGCCAGACTTCACATTCAAATACTTACTCAGCGCATTTGCCGCCATACCGACATGGACGGCATCGGCAAGCGCAGAGGGCGATCCTGTCCAGATTGGATGTTCTGCGGATAGTAGTCCAGCGACAGCATCCAGAACATGATCGGGCGGCTCTTTGTGCAGCTCGTTTTCTACCTTTTCAAGATTCCAGATCTGCGTGTCGGCATCCTTTTTCAGATAGAGAATCTGATCCTGCTAGTCGCGCCCCACGACGTCGATGGTTGCCTCCAATGCCGTGCGCTTTTTCTTCTGCATGAGCAGCGAACCGTCCGCGCAGCCGAGCAATCCCGTTGTTCCAGAGATCATCTCGAAGCTGTCACCGGCAGGTTGCTTCCGGGTGTGGTGGACGGTCAGAACACAAACGCAATGCTTGTCGGCAAATTGCTTGAGCTTACCGATGATCTCATAGTCGCTGGCGTAGCTGTACGCCTCGCCGCCGACCTCGCGGATTTTCTGCATGGTGTCAATGATAATGAGCCTGGTGTTGGGGTGTTCCCGCACGAAATTCTCAAGCTGTTCGTCCAGCCCGTTTCCAATCTTGCCTGCCGCAGTTGCAAAGTGCAGCCGGTCGGTGTCGTTGACACCGTACATCATGAACATTCGACTCTGGATGCGCTGAAAATCATCCTCCAGCGCAAGGTACAGCACCGTGCCGGGATGGACTTCGCAGCCCCACAGAGCTTCGCCCGTGCTGACATGATAGGCGATCTGCGCCACAAGAAATGACTTGCCGATCTTCGGCGCACCCGCGAGGATGTACGCGCCCGCATAGAGCAAGCCGTCGATAATGGGCGGCCTGCTCTGATATGCGGTCTGGTACAGCTCGGTCATGGAGATCGTGTGCAGGTAATGCGGGTCTGTCAACCGCTGCATCCTACGGTAGATTTCGTCCAGACTTTCCGAGTTGTTTTGAAAATCACCGTTGATTTCTTCATCAAAAGCGGATATACTGTTCTCAGTTGAATTGTGAAGCGGCTGCCCATCATCTGCGCCAACAGATGTGTCCGGGGCGGTCGTTTTCTTTTTATAGTTTTCATTCTCCATAGGCATTTTCCTCCTTCATGCCGTCCATGATGGCGGCAATCATTTCAATCACATCCAGCAGCTCGTCGTTCACGCTGCCGCCTGTTTCAATGCGCCGCAGCTCATTCAGCACGGCGGCAAGCTGGTCGCGCAGTGCCTTGTAAACTCTTGGATTGCCTTGTACCACCACGTCCTTACAGGTCAAACGGCGGGTGATGTAGTCCTGTTTGGTCAGCCCGGAGAGCTTGACGAAGGTTTCGATTTGTGCGTCTTCCTCTGGGGAAACTCGGAACGCGACGGTCTTGTTGCGCCAGCGGTTGTGATTGTCCCGATTTTTCAGTGACATTTTCAGTTACTCCTTTCGACGTTCAATTTATCTGCCATTTCCTTCTGCACAGTAGGAAACAGGTGCGCGTACCGGTAGGTGATTTCCACGCTTTCGTGTCCAACACGATTGCCGATGGCAACGGCGGAATAGCCCATGTTGATAAGAAGGGAAACGTGGCTGTGTCTCAAATCGTGGATTCTAATGACCTTGGCACCAGACGCCTTGCAGCCAAACGCCATCCCGCGCTTTAAGGCATATTTGGACAGAGGAAAAATACGGCTGTCCGATTCCAGTCCGTAGAGCTGCTTGAAGTAGTCCTGCATCTCGTCACAGAGAAAGTCCGGCATCTGGATTACGCGATTGCTTTTCTTCGTTTTCGGCGTGGTGATAACGTCCTTGCCCTGTAGCCGCTGATAGGATTTATTGATGCGGAGCGTTTTCTTCTCAAAATCGAAGTCCGCAGGCGTCAGTGCCAGCAGCTCGCCCTCGCGGATGCCACACCAGTACAGGATTTCAAAGGCGTAGTACAACATGGGCTTGTCCATCATGGCGTCGATGAATTTGAGGTATTCTTCCTTCGTCCAGAACAGCATTTCCTTCGGCTGCTCGCTGCCCATATTTCCGGCCTTTGCAGCGGGATTGATCTGCAAGCCGTAATACTTGATGGCGTGGTTGAAAATACAGCTCAGTTGGGTATGGACATTTTTGAGATAGTCCGGGGAATAGCTTTCGCCGCTTGACTTGGTGTGCTGCCGTATCTCGTTCTGCCAGTCGATCACATCACGGGCGGTGATTTCCGAGAGCTTGCGCTTCTTGAAATACGGAAGAATCTTCGTGCGGATGATATGCTCCTTGCTGAGCCATGTGTTGAGCTTCAGCTTGGGCTTGACGTCTTTTTCGTAAAGCGCCACAAAGCTCTCGAAGCTCATATTGACATCAGCCTGCTTCTGCATCAGAAACTCGCGCTCCCATGCCTGCGCCTCTTTCTTCGTGGCAAAGCCGCGCTTTAATTTCTGCTGGCGCTCACCGCGCCAGTCGGTATAGCGAAACTGCACATACCATGAGCCGTTCTTCTTGTCCTTAAACGCTGCCATTCGATTCCCTTCTTTCCTTCGGTTCTCTCGTTCCGTAGAACTTCTCATGGAAGAACTTGCGGTCAATCCTGCCTGCAATGGTGATGCAGCCGGTCTTTCGCAGCTCTTTGTTCAACTCACGAATGAGCTTATACGCATACGGAACCGATACGCCAAGCTCTTCCGCAACTTCATTTACTCTCATAAAAATTTCTCCTGCCATAGGCAAAATACCTTCCTTTCCTGATTTGTGGTTGATTGCTTCGCCGTTCTATCCGCAGGACTCTGGCAGGCAACCCTTTTCGGCGCTGTGCCGTTTTCTTTTCTCCTTGGCACGCTCGTCTCATCGCCTGCTTCCCCGGAGAAAGTATCCCTTGGACGGTCATTCAGTTTTGCGGCTTTTGGATTTCACCCCCCTCTCACCTTACAACGGACATTTTTTCTGCATTTGTTGACTATCCTAATTGTAAAATTTCTATGAATTAAGCTAATATGCTTAGCTTACAGCTATTGTACTATACATATTGGTTTAAGTCAAGCCGGTTTGCAGGAAAATATTAAATAAATTTGCTTAGATTTTTCTTGACGAAATTAAACATATCTGCTATACTCGTTATCAAAGACAACCGACACAGGAGATGGCTATTATGGCGATCGGTGAACGCATCCACTTTTTCCGCACGATGCGGGGCATGACACAGAAATACCTTGGCATGGCGCTGGGCTTCCCGGAGAAATCCGCAGATGTCCGCCTTGCGCAGTACGAGAATGGTTCCAGAACCCCGAAAGCGGATGTGACTGCTGCGCTGGCACAGGTGCTTGACGTTTCGCCCAAGGCGCTGGACGTACCGGACATTGACTCTTATACAGGGCTGATGCACACGCTGTTTACGCTGGAAGACCGCTATGGGCTTGAGGTCTGCGAGTGCGAGGATGAGGTGCATCTGCGCGTTCATATCCACAAAGGACGCGACGCAGCGGAGCTTCACAGGATGCTTTCCACATGGGGTGCGATTGCCGCCAAGCTGAAAGCGGGGGAGATTACCAAAGAAGAATACGACCGCTGGCGCTACCGCTATCCTGAACTTGATACCTCTGGTCAGTGGCACAAGATCACGCCGTCGCAGGGACTGAGTGATCTGCTCCTTGCTGATCTCAAGGAACATAGCGAAGAATAACAAAAGGCTCTGCCGACCTTCTTTTGCAGAAAGTCAGCAGAGCCTTTTTCGCTCTCAATATAGGATTGGATGCGACAGCAAACCTGCAAACCATTCGCTCGCCAAAATAAGAACAAACAAAATGGCTTTAGTATCTGCTATCATTTTGCTATCAAACAGGAAATGAGATTTCCAAAAAGTGAGTGTTTACAAGGCTTTTCAGCCCATCATATTCACTTTTTTCTCATTCCCACTCCACCGTTGCGGGGGGCTTGCTGGTGATGTCGTAGACAATTCTGTTGATGCCCTTGACCTCGTTGACGATGCGGCCGCTGATCTTGTCGAGCAGCTCGTAGGGGATGCGGGCCCAGTCGGCGGTCATGAAGTCCTCGGTCGTCACAGCGCGCAGCGCAAGCACGCGGTCGTAGCTGCGGCCATCGCCCATGACGCCGACGGTGCGCGTGTCGGTCAGGACGGCGAAGTACTGGTTCATCTTCTTGTTTTCGCCGGCCTTTTCCAGCTCCTCGCGGTAGATCGCGTCGGCAAGGCGCAGCGTGTCGGCCTTTTCCTTCGTGATCTCGCCCATGATGCGGATGGCAAGGCCTGGTCCGGGGAAAGGCTGGCGGCTGACCAAATGCTCCGGGATTCCCAGCTCGCGGCCCGCGTTGCGCACTTCGTCCTTGAACAGGTCGCGCAGCGGTTCGATAATCTCTTTGAAGTCCACATAGTCCGGCAGACCGCCTACGTTATGGTGGCTCTTGATGACCGTGGATTCACCGCCCAGGCCGCTTTCCACCACATCCGGGTAGATTGTTCCCTGTACCAGAAAATCCACTGTTCCGATTTTTTTCGCTTCCTCTTCAAATACGCGGATGAACTCTTCGCCGATGATCTTTCGTTTTTGCTCCGGTTCCTCCACGCCCGCCAGCTTGTCATAAAAACGCTGCCGCGCGTTTACACACACAAAGTTCAAATCGTACGGTCCCTCCGGGCCGAACACCGCGCACACTTCCTCACTTTCATTTTTTCTCATGAGGCCGTGATCCACGAACACACAGGTAAGCTGCTTGCCCACAGCTTTTGCCAGCATGACGGCCGCAACAGAAGAATCCACGCCGCCCGAAAGTGCACACAGCACGCGCCCGTCTCCGATTTTTTCCCGCAACATGCGAATGGACTGTTCCACGAAAGAATCCATTTTCCAATCGCCCGTACAGCCGCACACATTATAAATGAAATTCGAGAGCATCTTTGTACCCTCCTGCGTGTGC
>OJPZ01000954.1_pt1 | contig 11741 bp, 10 predicted proteins | sample 1598611 | NCBI WGS metagenome assembly OJPZ01 (sample SAMN03922494, study PRJEB24848) | human gut metagenome | isolation source: stool sample | host: Homo sapiens | place: Germany | collected 2011-11
TGCTGGCCCTTTGTTTTGTTTGCTGTTGGTTTATAGGCTGCCAACAGGACCCCACGATTGTGGAAATCGTATATGTGCAGGAAGGAGCCACCCCTGTGCCCCTCGGGCCTTCACAATCCCCAGTTATCCGGGGCGCCGACCCTGCCTACCCCTATAATGCCAGTTATGCGCCTGCGTTTCCTGCCGAGGTTGGCTCCTCTGCCGCCCAGGATACGGAAGAAGAAACGCCGGTGGAAACAGTCAATCCCTTAATCCAAATGCAGTTTCCTACGCCTTCCCTCTTCCCAATTATGACGCCTTCACCGATTCCCACGCCAACTCTTTTTCCCACGCCAACGCCTGCGCCAGTAAAGACCCCTGTCCCTACTCCTCCCGTCCCAACATCCACACCCATCAGTACCCCGACGCCGGCCCCCGACCCCTCCCTGGAAACCGACTTAGAGCGGGAATTGCTAACGGCTGCTTACGAGCAGGAAGTGGGAGCTATCCAACGCAAATATGACAGCAAAGCCGCCGACCTACAGAGCATGTTATCCAGCATGGAGGCAAGTCTGGCAGCCAACCCGGAATATGCTGCCGAGATCCAGCAGGAGATCCAATCGGTTCAACTCCAGCTTCAGCAGGTGGAATCCCATCGGTCCCAGGAGCTGCAAGCCGCCCAGACAGCCTACCAACAAGCCCTGGCAGCGTTGGGGTAGGCCCATAGCGGCCATAGGGCTGGGACCTGCGCCCCCTCTCTTCCTTGGATGTTCTCACAGCGTCCCACCGGGGGGGGCGGCGGGCGCGCGCAGCGCGCACAAACCAAGGGGACGGGGCCATAAGCCCCGTCCCCTTGGTTTGGTTTTGCGGCCAGGCACTGGCCGCAAAACGCCGCCGCCCCCCGGGCACCCCAAAAGGCGCCGCCTTTCCGTACCGCAGCGCCCTTTGCAGCCTAACGCGCAGCCCCGCCCGGCAACAAAAAAGCAGGCGCAGCTTTTGCCGCCCTACCAAATGTGCCATGGCCCAAAGCGGGCCATGGCTTATGCTTTTTTTGCAGCCTTAAAGGGAAACGTCCGGGCTCATGAGCTTCACCATGACAGCCTTTTGGGCGTGCAGCCGGTTTTCCGCCTCATCGAAGATCTCCCCTGCATGGGCTTCGAACACCTCGGTGGTGATCTCCTCCTCCCGGTGGGCGGGCAGGCAATGCTGCACCATGCAGTCAGGCTTGGCGGCTTCCATCACCTGATCGTTCACCTGGTAAATGCCTGCAAAGGCTGCCCGGCGCTTTTTCGCCTCTTCCTCCTGGCCCATGGAAGCCCATACGTCCGTGAAGATCACATCCGCGTCCTTGGCGGCCTCCTCCACCGACTGGGTATACTGGAACCGGCCGCTTTCCTGGGCCCAGGCTAGGATCTTCCCATCCGGCGCATAATCCGCCGGGGTAGCCACAGCCACCTGCATCCCGGTTTTGATGCCTCCCACGATCAGGGAGTTTGCCATGTTATGTCCGTCGCCAATAAAGCACATTTTCAAGCCGCTCAGGCTGCCCTTGTGCTCCCGGATGGTCATCAGATCCGCCAGCACCTGGCAGGGATGACAATAATCCGTCAAGCCGTTGATCACGGGAATGGTGCCGTAAGCAGCCAGATCCTCCACCTCCTGCTGGGCAAAGGTACGGATCATAATGCCGTCCAGATACCGGGACAGCACCCGGGCGGTATCCTCCACCGGTTCCCCCCGGCCGATCTGCAAATCGTTGGCGCTGAGGAACAAGGCCATGCCTCCCAGCTGATACATGCCCACCTCAAAGGAGACCCGGGTTCGGGTGGAAGATTTTTGAAAGATCATCCCCAAGGTCTTGCCCTTGAGATGATGATGGGCAATGCCGTTTTTCTGCTCGTATTTCAGCTGATCCGCCAGGTTCAGGATATCGATGATCTCCTGGCCGCTAAGGTCCCATAACTTCAGCAGGTGCTTCATTTGCCGATCACCTCCAGCAGGATGTCAATGCCCCGGTCCAATAGCTCCATCGGGATATTCAGGGCGGGGAGCAAGCGTACCTTCTCCTTGGCGCTGAGAATGATCAAGCCCTTATCCCGGCATTCCGCGATGATATCCTGTACCTTGCGATCCGTATCCACGCCGATCATCAGCCCTAAGCCGGCTACGCTTTTTACCCCCTTTGCCCCTTCCAGGCGTTGGCGCAGATGCCGGCCCTTTTCCGTCACCTGTTGCAGCAGCGCCTCGTCGATCCGGGAGACGATGCTTACCCCTGCCGCCGCGCAAACCGGATTGCCGCCATAGGTGGAACCATGGGTGCCCGGGGTCAATACATGCTGGGTGCGGGGGCCAAAGAGGGTGGCGCCCATGGGCAGGCCTCCCGCCAAGGCTTTGGCAGTGGAAACGATATCCGGCTCCACCCCGGGATGATGCATATAGGCAAAGTATTTTCCCGTGCGGCCGTTGCCGCACTGGACCTCGTCCGCGATCAGGAGAATATCCTGTTCCCGGCACAGCTTGGCAACCGCCTGGACGTAATCGTCCGCCAAGGGCTGCACGCCGCCTTCTCCCTGGACCATTTCCATCATGACGGCGCATACGCCCCCCTTCTCCACCTCCTGCTGGACGGCGGAAACGTCGTTGGCAGGCACGTGGACAAAGCCCTCTAAAAAGGGGGCGAAATGGACATGAAGGGCGTCCTGGCCGGTGGCGCTCAGGGTGGCCATGGTGCGGCCGTGGAAGCTATTGTACAGGGTGATGATCCGGTGGCGCCCCGCCCCATACTTGTCGTTAGAATACTTCCGGGCCGCCTTGATGGCGCACTCGTTGGCCTCTGCGCCGGAGTTGCAGAAGAATACTGCCTTTAAGCCGCTTTTCTCGCACAAAAGCTCCGCCAAGCGGGCCTGGGGCTGGGTGTAATAATAGTTGGAACAATGCTGCAACTTTGCCGCCTGTTGGCAAACCGCCTTTTCCCATTCCGGGTCTGCAACGCCGAATACGTTTACGGCGATACCGCTGCCGAAGTCGATGTATTCCTTCCCCGCCTCGTCGTACAGGAGGGAGCCCTTCCCGTGGGTCAGGGCCAAGGGGGTCCTTGCGTAGGTGTTGGCGATGTATTGGTTTGTGGTTTCTACCGTCGTATGCATAAGCTCTCCTTTACACGAACATGGTCCCAATGCCTTCATCGGTGAGAATTTCCATCAATATGGCGTGGGGGATCCGGCCGTCGATGATGAATACCTTCTTCACACCCCGGCGGATGGCTTCAATGCAGCATTCCACCTTGGGGATCATGCCGCCGGATATGACGCCCTCGTGCACCAGCTGGGGCGCTTCGCTCACATGGAGCCGGGGGATCAGGGAAGCCGGATCGTCCTTATCCCGCATGATGCCGGCGATATCCGTCAGGCTGATGAGGCACTCCGCCTTAAGCACCCCTGCCAGGCGGGAGGCTGCGGTATCCGCGTTGATGTTGTATACGTTCCCGGCATCATCGTAGCCCACCGTGGCCACCACCGGGATATAGCCCATAGCCAGCACGTCCAGCACCGGCTGGGGGTCCACCTGGGTGATGTTGCCCACATAGCCCCACCGGTCCATATCCAGGGCCTCCGCCCGGATCATCCTGCCGTCCAGGCCGCAAAGCCCCATGGCCTTGCCGCCGATGGCGCCGATCCGGTTCACCAGGCTCTTGTTGATCTTGCCGGCCAACACCATCTGCACCACGCCTGCGGTCTCCTCGTCGGTGACCCGCCGGCCCTCCACAAAGGTGGAGGTCTTGCCCATGGCCTTGAGGGTCTCGGTGATCTCCGGCCCGCCTCCATGCACCAGCACCACCCGGATGCCGATCAGGGATAGAAGCACGATATCGTTCATGACGGCGCTTTTGAGTTCTTCGTTCAGCATGGCGTTGCCGCCATATTTGACCACGATGATCTTATTGGCGTATTTTTGAATGTAGGGCAGGGCGTGTACCAGCACCTGCGCCCGCTGGGCATTATCCATCTGCTGGCTCATGTCCGGTAATCTCCGTTGATCTTCACATAATCATAGGTCAGGTCGCAGCCCCAGGCAGTGGCCTCGCAGGCCCCGCTGTTGAGCTGGATCTCCACCTGGATCTCATCCTGAGAGAGGACCGCCTTGGCCGCCTCCTCGCTAAAGGGGATCCCCGCCCCATCCTTACATACCGCCACCGTGCCCGCTTGGGAGGTGAATTGCACGTCCACCCGGCTCATATCCATGGGCGCGCCGCTATAGCCCAAGGCGCACAGCACCCGGCCCCAGTTGGCGTCCGCCCCGAACATAGCGGCCTTGAACAGGTTGGAGCAGATCACCGCCTTGGCGGCAGTGCGGGCGGTATCCTGGCTATCCGCCCCGGCGACATGGCATTCGATGAGCTTAGTGGCCCCCTCCCCATCCTTGGCGATGGACCGGCAAAGGTAGGCGGTCACCTGGCGCAGGGCCTGGCAAAAGGCCGTATACCCTGGCCCTGGCCCTTCGATGATGGGATTTTCCGCCGCACCGTTGGCCAGGATGCTCACCATGTCGTTGGTGGAGGTATCCCCATCCACGCTGATCATGTTGAAGGTATCCTGCACGTCCCCTAAAAGGGCCTTATGAAGCATTTGGGGATCAATGGCCACATCCGTGGTAAGGAACACCAGCATGGTGGCCATATTGGGATGGATCATGCCGCTGCCCTTGGCGATGCCCCCCAGGTGGCAGGTCTTGCCCTCCACCTCAAAGGCCACGGCCAGCTCCTTTTTCTTCAGGTCCGTGGTCATGATGGCTTCCGCGGCGTCGTCGCTGTGATCCCCCAGGGCCTGCACCAGGGCGGGCATCCCCGCCTGGATGGGCGCAAGGGGCAAAGGCTGGCCGATCACACCGGTGGAGCCGATGATCACGTCCGTAGGCTGTATGCCGCATTCCGCAGCCAGCAGGCTGCACATGGCCTCCGCGATCTCCACCCCGTCGGCGTTGCAGGTGTTGGCGTTGCCGCTGTTACATAAAATTGCCCGGGCATATCCATCCTGCACATGGGCCCGGGTCACGGCGATGGGCGCGCCCTGGACCAGGTTGGTGGTATATACGCAGGCCGCCGCCGCCGGCCGGTCGCTGAGGATCAAAGCCAGGTCTTTTTTTACCTTATTCTTGCGAATGCCGCAGTGTACGCCTGCGGCTGTGAATCCTTTTGCGGCGCAAACGCCGCCGGGTATGGTTTTCATAGGCGATGCATCCTTATTCTTTCTATCCATGGCACTCCATGGTTTTTTACAAATTCAAGCCTTCCGTTTCATCCAGCCCCAGCATGATGTTCATACATTGCAGGGCCGCTCCAGAAGCCCCTTTGCCCAGGTTATCGAAACGGGCGTGAACCAATAGCCGCGCATCGTTGCCGGTGACCAGCAGCTCCATGCTGTCCTTTCCCGCCTTGGCGTTGGCGCTGAGGAAGCCGGCTTCAGCCGCCTCCGCCCCCATGGGCAGCACCTGCACCACGGGGCTTTCTCCATAATGGGCCGCGTAGATCTCCCGAACATCGCCGGGGGTTACCGCCTTGGTAAAAAAGGGTTTATGCAGGGGCAGGGTCACCAGCATCCCTCGGGGAAAATCCCCCACCACCGGCAAAAAGGCGGGCGGGGTAATCAATCCGCTTAACGCGCATACCTCCGGCAGATGCTTGTGGGTTTGCCCCAGGGCATATTGCCGGGGGGCGTCCAGCTGGGGGGAACGGCCAGGGGCTTCATATTGGGCGATCATTTGATTGCCTCCCCCAGTATACCCGGTTATGGATACAAATGACAAGGGGGCGTCCATAGAAAGGATGCCCGCCTGGATCAGGGGATAGGCCAGGGCGATCATGCCGCTGGCATGGCAGCCCGGCACGGCGATCCGGTTCCCGGTTGCGATGGCGGCCCGCATGGCCGGCGCCAATTCAGGGAACCCATAGGCCCAGCCCGGGGCGGTGCGGTGGGCGGTGGATGCGTCTAAAAGCCGCACCCGGCAATCCGCCGCCAAGATCGCCGCTTCCCGGGCCGCCTGATCCGGCAGACACAAAAAGGCGATATCCGCCGCCTGGAACATGGCTTTGCGGGCCGCATCGTCCTTGCGCAGCAGGGGGTCGATTTCCAACAATTCCACCGCCGGGTGCTGCAACAGCCGCTGGCGGATGCCCAGGCCGGTAGTACCGGCCTGGCCGTCGATAAACGCTTTGACCATGGTCAATTCCTCTCCCTTACCCACGCGATCTGGGCCCGGACCTGCGCCGGGGCTGTGCCCCCCTGGCTGCTGCGCTTATGCACACAGGTCTCCAGGCTGATGGCCTCATAAATGTCCGCTGCAAACAGCGGGGACGCCGCCTGGTATTCTTCCAAGGGAAGGCTTTCCAACGTATTCCCCGTCTCCATGCACCGGGCCACCAGGTCGCCGGTGATCTGATAGGCGTCCCGGAAGGGCATCCCCTTGGCGGTCAGGTAGTCCGCGCAGTCCGTGGCGTTGATAAAGCCCCCAGCCGCCGCCCGGCGCATGTTGTCCGGCCGAGCCTGCATGGTTTCCACCATGGGGGCCATCATGGAAAGGCAGACCTTGGCGGTATCCACCGCGTCGAAAATGGCCTCCTTATCCTCCTGCATATCCTTATTGTAAGCCAAGGGCAAGCCCTTGAGCACGGTCAAAAGCCCCATCAGGTCCCCATAGACCCGGCCCGTCTTGCCCCGGATCAGCTCCGCGATATCCGGATTTTTCTTCTGAGGCATGATGGAAGAGCCTGTGGAATAGGCGTCCGATAGGGCAACAAAGCCAAATTCCCAGGAGCACCACAGGATGATCTCCTCGCTCATCCGAGACAGGTGCATCATCAAAATGGAAAGGTCCGCCGCCAGCTCCAGGCAAAAATCCCGGTCGCTGACCCCGTCCAGGCTGTTCTGGCAGATGCCGTCCATATCCAGCAGCCGGGCGGCCAGCAGCCGATCCGTATCGTAAGTGGTGCCTGCCAGGGCACAGCAGCCCAAGGGGGATACGTTCATCCGAGCGGCGCATTGACCCAGCCGTTCCTTATCCCGGAACAGCATCATGGCATAAGCCATCAGATGCTGGCCAAAGGTGATGGGCTGGGCCCGCTGCATATGGGTATAGCCCGGCATGATGGTATCCGCATAGGCCTCCGCCTTGTCGCAGAGCACCTGGATCAGCTTGGCGATGGCGGCTTGCAGCTGGCTGCAATCCGTCCGGAGGGTGAGCCGCAGGTCCAGGGCCACCTGGTCGTTGCGGCTCCTGGCGGTATGCAGGCGCTTACCCGCGTCCCCAATGCGGCGGGTCAGTTCCGCTTCGATAAAGGTATGGATATCCTCACAGCCTGTATCCACCTGCAACCGGCCGCTTTCCAGGTCCTTTGCGATGGACTCCAGCCCCTTGGCGATGGCTGCGCCGTCCGCCTGGGACAGGATACCCTGCCGGGTCAGCATGGCCCCATGGGCCAGGGAACCCTGGATATCCTGGGCCGCCATACGGCGATCCACCCGGATGGAAGCGTTGAAATCATCCGCCGCTTGATCCAGCTGCCCGTGAAACTTACCTGCCCATAGCTTTTCCATGCCCTTGTCTCCCCTATGTTTTATGCCTTCTTATGCTTCTGCTCCATCAGGGCCTTGGTCTTGATCTGGAGGCCGAAGAGGGTGATGAAGCCCGCGCTGTCCTTCTGGTCGTACACATGGTCCTCGCCGAAGGTGGCGATCTCCTCGCTATACAGGGAATAGGGAGAAGTGACGCCGGCGGGGATGATGTTGCCCTTGTAGAGCTTGAGGGTCACTTCGCCGGTGACGGTCTCCTGGGTCTTATCCACAAAGGCTGCCAGGGCCTCATGGAGGGTGGTGAACCACTTGCCGTCATAGACCAGCTCCGCCATCTTGGAGGCGACCAGCTCCTTATAATGCATGGTATCCCGATCCAGGCAGATGGTCTCCAGGATCTTATGGGCCTTGTACAGGATGCTGCCGCCCGGGGTCTCGTATACGCCCCGGCACTTGATGCCCACCAGCCGGTTTTCCACGATGTCCGCGATGCCGCAGCCATTGGCCCCGCCCAGGGCGTTGAGCTTTTCGATGAGGCTGACCCCATCCATCTTGACCCCGTCCAGGGAAACCGGTACGCCCTTTTCAAAGCCGATCTTCACATAGGTGGGCACGTCCGGTGCATCCTGGGGCAGCACGCCCATCTCCAGGAAGCTGTTGGCCCAGTTGGGCTCGTTGGCAGGGTCCTCCAGCTCCAGCCCCTCGTGGGACAGATGCCACAGGTTCTTATCCTTGGAATAGTTGGTCTCCCGGCTGATCTTCAGGGGGATGTCATGGGCTTCCGCATAGGCGATCTCATCCTCCCGGCTCTTCATCTCCCAGGTCCGCCAGGGGGCGATGATCTGCATATTGGGGGCCAGGGCCTTGATGGTGAGCTCGAACCGCACCTGGTCGTTGCCCTTGCCAGTGCAGCCATGGGCAATGGCATCCGCGCCCTCGGCGATGGCGATCTCCGCGATCCGCTTGGCGATCACCGGCCGGGCGATGGAGGTGCCCAATAAATATTCACCCTCGTAGATGGCGCCCGCCTTCAGGGTGGGGAATATATATTCCTCTACAAATTCCTTTTTCAAATCCTCGATATACAGCTTGGACGCTCCGGTCTTCAGGGCCTTCTCCTCCAGGCCGTCCAGCTCGGTACCCTGGCCGACGTCGCCGGAAACGGCGATAACTTCGCAATTATCATAGTTCTCCTTGAGCCAAGGGATGATCACGGATGTATCCAATCCGCCGGAATAGGCGAGGACGACTTTCTTGATGGGCTTGCTCATAATTATTCCTCCGTAGCCGTTGATTTTTGTTTATTATATCCATATAGATTTCCTTTGTCAATGGATAAATATAAATTATTTTTGCATATTTTATATGCAATATCCATATGGCCACCCGGTCAAGCCCTATGCTATAATGAGAATGGCATAAAAGGGGGCATTCCCTTCTATGCAAAAACAGACGAGGAGCTATGGCATTGCGTACCATATTGGCAAATGACATCACCCAGGCTGTACGGGAAGCCTGTATTGAAGGCTGTTGCGTATTGCCCGCGCCGGTGGTGCAGGCCCTGGAGCGGGCCAAGGAGCAAGAGCGCGGCGCCGCCAAGGCTATTTTAGAGCAATTGCTGGAAAACGCTAGGCTAGCCCGGGAGGCCATGCGGCCCTGCTGCCAGGATACGGGCATGGCGGTAGCCTTTGTGGAGCTGGGGCAGGAAGTCCATATCCAGGGCAACCTGGAGGCAGCCATCCAGGCGGGGATCGCCGCCGGCTATACGGAGGGCTATCTTCGCAAGAGCGTGGTTAGCGCCCTGTCCCGGGAAAACACCGGGGATAATACCCCCGGCGTTATCCACCTGCGTTTGGTGGAGGGGGATGGGTTTACCATCACCATCGCCCCCAAGGGCTTTGGCAGCGAAAATATGAGCCGGGTCTATATGCTGACCCCAGCCCAAGGAGTGGAGGGCGTACTGGACGCGGTGGTGGATACCGTGGTTTCTGCCGGGGCCTGCGCCTGCCCGCCCTGCGTGGTGGGAGTGGGCATCGGGGGCACCATGGAACAAGCCGCCCTGCTGGCAAAGGCCCAGCTTTTGCGGCCCCTGGGCCAACCCAGCCCGGACCCAGAATTGATCCCTTGGGAGCAGGAAGCCTTACGCCGCATCAACCAGAGCGGCATCGGCCCCATGGGGCTGGGAGGAAATACCACCGCCCTGGCGGTGCATATGGCTCAAACCCCCACCCACATCGCCGGCTTGCCGGTGGCAATCAATATGCAATGCCACGCCTGCCGCCACGCCACAAGGAGGCTGTAACCATGGAAAGCTATCGTTCCCTTTCCCTGCCCCTTTCCCAGGATGCAGTTTTGTCCCTCTCCGCCGGGGATGCGGTGCTGCTTTCCGGGGTATTGTATACCGCCCGGGATGCGGCCCATAAGCGGCTTTTTTCCCTGCTGCAATCCCAGGAACCAGGCTCCCTGCCGGCTGCCTGGCCCCTGCCAGCCCCCTGCGCCATCTACTACGCCGGGCCCTGCCCCGCAGCTCCCGGGGAGGTCATCGGTCCCTGCGGCCCCACCACCAGCGCCCGCATGGACCCCTACACCCCCGCCATGCTGGACGCCGGAATAAACGTCCTTATCGGCAAGGGTCCCCGTTCCCCCCAGGTGCTGGATGCCCTACGGGGCCGGGCCGTGTACTTTGCGGTCACCGGCGGGGCGGGGATGCTCATTGCCAATAGCATTAAAAAGGTAGAAATGGTGGCCTTCCCCGACCTGGGCACAGAGGCCATTCGTTGCTTCCACGTAGAAAACATGCCTGCCATTGTGGCCGCGGACGCCCATGGAGGCAACCTGTATGCACGGCCGCTCCTCCCATAGGCCCAACGCTTGACGCAATAAAATAGCCTTGCTCTACAAGGCTTTTTTCTATTTTACGGCACGGGGCGGAGCTGTCGCGCCTTGCCTTTCCCGGGTGGGCGTGCTATGATTAACACATGTGTACGATGTCATGTTTTCGGCGCCTATGCCTGGTTTGTGCAGGACTTATTTGCCTGAGCGGCTGTTCCGCTGCCCCTCTTGTTACAGCTACGCCCGCTCCTACTCTGGCGGTTACCCCGTCCCCCTCTCCTTCCCCTACGCCGTTCCCTGCGGAAGCATTATCCCAAACCCTGGAACAGCTGTTTCAGGATGCCTTTTCGCCTGCGCTTCCGGAGCAGCATCCCGCCAACCTGTTCGATCCTACGTCGCCCTGGAATTTCTTTGACGCTGAGGAAGCGGACCGGCTCTGGCTCTTGACCTATGCGGAAGACCTTGCCCAGCAAATGGACGCAGCCGCCCGGGCGGCTGCGGATGCCCTTGCCCAAAGCCTTGGGTTGCAGCCCCAGCTGGAGCTCTCCGTCACCGGCCTCAATTGGCAGATGTGCGCCGCCCTATTGCAGCTGTCCGATTCTCCCCAGGCTGCCCAGGCCGCTGTAAAAGCCGCCCTCTCCTTTGAAGGGACGGTCTCCCCAGGCACGGATGTCCTGCCCATATCCATTTGCATCCAGCCTTTGCCCTATCAGGAGGCCCTTCAGGCCGCCTCGGGTTCCCAGTCCGCCTTCTCCAGCGGCCAGTTCCTGTATGCTTACCTATATACAGTATACGATGAATCCATGACGGAGCTGGACTATGTGCAGCCGGAGCCGGAAGGCAACCTGGCAACAGGCATCGTATGGCCCCTGGCGCAGCATACCCGGCTGCGCAAAACCTGGTTCGCCGCCCGGGACGACGGCGCCCGAAAGCATACCGGCACGGATATCTGGGCGCCAGCTGATACCCCCATCTACTCCTGTACCGATGGCACCGTCACCTTTGTGGGCGCCGGCGAGGGCAGCGGAAATACGGTGATCGTCACCGATGCATACGGCTATGAGTTCCACTACTACCATATGATCCGGGTATCGGATTTCCTGACCGTTGGCCAGCAGGTGGCGGCAGGCCAGCTGATCGGCCATGTGGGCAACACGGGGAACAGCGATCTGGATCATTTGCATTTATCTATCCTATCCCCGGAGGGCTTGTTTATAAATCCCTATCCATATTTAGAGGCGGTAGAGCCTTAACCTCCTGCAAAAATCTATCCGATCTTGGGCCCCTGTTCCTTCCTCTGGGACAAGGGGCCTTTTGGTAGCGGTTTGCGGGGCCCGGGGGGGCGGCGGCGGGGCGCTGCGCGCG
>OJPZ01000964.1_pt1 | contig 11666 bp, 10 predicted proteins | sample 1598611 | NCBI WGS metagenome assembly OJPZ01 (sample SAMN03922494, study PRJEB24848) | human gut metagenome | isolation source: stool sample | host: Homo sapiens | place: Germany | collected 2011-11
AAACAGGGAAAACTCGGTCACATCAGTTACCCATTTCTGACTCGGCCTTTCCGCACGGAAATCTCTTGCCAGCAGGTTGGGCGCAACCTTGCCGACCTCGCCCCGGTAAGAACGATACTTTTTCATTCGCACCATACATTTTAGGCCTGATTCCTTCATCAGCTTTTGTACTGTCTTGTGGTTTAGACAAAAGCCCCTGTTGCGTAATTCCATACCAATCCGCCGATACCCGTACCGGCCTTGATTCTCCTGATAAATTGCTATGATTTCCGCCCTTTCTTTTGCGTATTTATCCACAGCATTGGCTTTCCGGGAATGATAGTAGTATGTACTTCGGGGAATGCCGGCCAGTTTAAGTAATGCTGCCAGAGGATACTCCCGCCTTAATTCTGTAATGGCAGCCGCAATGTCGCTTATTCGGGTTTTTCCCGTTTCTGAATTAAGGCGTTTAATTTTTTTAGGTAATCATTCTCCATTCTCAACCGATAATTTTCTTCTGACAGCCGCTTATTTTCCTGTTGCAGCTCCGACTGTTCCTGCTTCTTTTGCCGTTTTTCGCTGCCTTTTGTCGCCTGCTTTTTCATAAGTCCCTGTGCACCTTCTTTTTGGAATTTCTTCTCCCACCGGCACACTGTTACAACATCGAGGCAAAAGTGCATAGCTGTCTGTGTACAGGATAAGTGATGTTCCTGCTTGTATTGTAACACTTTTAGGCGAAACTCGCCATCAAAGCCTTTTTGTCGGCCCACCAGATTTCTGCTTAGAAGTCCTTTTGCACCATGCAGCTTATACAAGTTTACCCATTTTTCAATCGGCGTACAGGATACGCAAAATTTCTCGGATGCCTCTTTGCGTGTATGCCCTTCCAGTACATACTGAACAACTGCTAATTTTAATTCCTCACTGAACAATTCTTTTCCCATAGATTTTTGCACCCCTTTCGTTGGCTCTCTTGTCCAACTTTTGGGGTGCAGTTCATAGCCGTTCATCTTGCCCTTGACATCCGGCCCCGGCGGTGTTACTCGGGCATACGCTCGGCAAAGTAGAGGGCCATCTGGGCGTGGATGATACTCCAGTCCTGCCGCCGTCCGGTCCACTTTTTCGTAATATCTATCATAGCCAGATACAACATTTTCAGCAGACTGTCATCGGTGGGAAAGACGGATTTGGCCTTGGTCACCTTGCGCAGCTGGCGGTTGAAACCCTCAATGGCGTTGGTGGTGTAGATCAGCCTGCGCACCTCCTGGGGATACTTGAAATAGGTGCTGAGGTTGGCCCAGTTGGACCGCCAGGACTGGGAGATTTTCGGGTATTTCTTGTCCCAGCGCTCCCCGAAGGCGTCCAGAGCATCCAGGGCAGCCTGCTCGTCCACAGCGGCATAGACCGCCTTCAGATCGGCCATAAGGGCTTTCAGGTCCTTGTAGGACACATACTTGCTGGAATTGCGCAGCTGGTGGATGATACAGTTCTGGATCTCGGTCTGTGGGAAGGTGGCGTGAATGGCCGCATCAAAGCCCGTCAAATTGTCGGTGCAGGCAATGAAAATATCCTCTACGCCCCGGTTTTTCAGGCCGTTGAGCACAGTTGCCCAAAACTTGGCGCTCTCATTTTCCCCGACCCACATGCCTAAAACATCTTTCCGTCCATCCAGGTTGACTCCAATGGCAATATACACTGCTTTCTTCACGATCTGCCCTTCGCTGCGGACATGATAGTGGATGGCATCCAGAAATACCACGGCATAGATGGACTCCAGAGGCCGCTGCTGCCACTCACGAGCCACGGGCAAGATTTTGTCCGTGATCCGACTGACCGTGCTGTCCGAGACGGAAACGCCATAGATATCCTGAATGTGAGCTTCAATGTCGCTGGTAGTCATACCCTTGGCGTACATGGACAGGATCTTTTCCTCTATGTCCTGGCTGATGCTGGTCTGGTTCTTTTTCAGTACCTGGGGCTCAAATTCTCCCTTTCGGTCTCGGGGAACCGATACCTCCACATCGCCAAAGCTGGTACGCAGTGTTTTGCTGCTGTGGCCGTTGCGGCTGTTGTCGGTATCCTTGTTCTTGTAGTCATACTTGCTGTAGCCCAGTTCGTCATCCAGCTCAGCCTCCAGGCCATTCTCCATGAACTCGGCAATGGTCTCCTTAAACAGATTCTGGATGTCATCCATGCTGCCGATGTTTGCCTTCTGCAGCAACTCTCGGATCTTCTCTCGACGGGCATTTTCTTCCGGGGTACGATTCTTTCTGGCCATATAGTAATCCTCCTGTGCGGTGCTTCTATTCTACACCACCCAGGAGGTTTACTCAAAACTTGGGACTGTCTCATTACGCTGGCGCTAGCCTGTTTAACTGTGCTATCCATTTGCTCCATCGCCTTTGCAAGAACACTTGGTCTTCTACTAGGTGCACAAACAAATTTACCACCTCTGGCTATTTGAGCAAGAGTGTCTCCAGTGAAAGTTGGTATGTAATCAATATTCAGGCCAACTCCGTTACCCATACGCCCGGAAGCAGTATTAGGATACAGTTCCGCCCCGTCACAGCAAGCGGTGCCGCTATGGGGGCGCTTGTTACCACTACTGGCGGATTCCTTCCCACCAGATATGAGAATATCACTAATGTTACTACTTCTCGGGTACATGTAGAGGTGTTCAATCCTGAAAGTGGTACAAATATGGCTTCCACCGGCTACTTTAGCGGTTTTTATCAATAACCTTTTGAGCGGGAGGGGCTGCCCAGCCCCTCTCCATCCATGCAGACTATACGGAGGGATATATGAAGCGCTACTTTTTTGTTATGCTTATCATCCTACTGACCATAACCACCTTAGGGGGCTGCCAACCAACGCCAGAAAAAGAGGTTATCATTCAGCCTAATAATGCAATCGAAAACAATGCCGAAGCACCACTTTCCTCCCCGGGAACCGTAGAGGCATACGTGGCGCCAGCACAATGGCAGGAGCAATATGAACCATATGATTTTATCGTCTGTAATATAGATATGGATATCACCTTGCCGGATATGCAGCGCTATCCCGTGTTCGTCGTGCAGCCCAGGGAATTAGATATCTCCGCATTTTCCGCCTTTCGGGAACATTTCGCGGCAGACGCCACCGGCGTTCGCCTGGATGAGCCCACCAAAGAAGAACTGATGCAAGAGTTGGAAAACGTGAAAAAGGGCCACATCCAGCATGACCAGCAGGGTAACTTCTATTGGGAACCATATGAAGGCCAGGAAGAGGACATTGCCCGGCTGAATGAAGCGATCGCCGCCGCGCCCCAGGAGACCTTCCTGCCCCTTGCGCAGATGGACTTTACCTGGCCCAATGGATATCGCTTCCAGCTGGCGGATGGCAGCAAATGCCGTATCGCCGGGGATTCCAACCGGATCTCCTTTGTCGCCCATGGCGGCATGGTCCAATTGGAATCCTGGATAACCGGGACGGGCGGTTATCCAGGGGAGCCTGCGGGGACGAAGTTGGAAAATATAAAGATCAGCCAGGAGGCGGCCATTGTGCAGGCTGAAGAAGCATTAAGCGCACTGCAAATCCATAATTTAGGCCTTGCCGATATAGAAAAAGCCCGCATCCTCATAAACTACAGCTATGAAACCGACTCGGAAGGCTGGCTCTTAACCTATCTACGGTAACCCGTTCGCGGCGCGAACGGGCAAAGAAAACGAAAAAAACCAGACAAAGTCTGGGTTTTTTCGGGTCAATATCTAAATTGACACATCATTCTGGTGGAGCATAGCGGACTTCTGCGCTGCGCTCCGCATCCCTCCGACTAGCAAAATTCCTTCGCTTCCGCTCGGAATTTTCCAGTCTCCGGTATCTCACCGCTGCGCGGTTCTCGTCCGCTCTGCTAATGTAAAAAACCAAGCACCCTTTGGATGCTTGGTTTTTCTGGTGGAGCATAGCGGACTCGAACCGCTGACATCCACACTGCCAGTGTGGCACTCTACCAACTGAGCTAATGCCCCATTTCGCGCCCGGTTTCCCGGGAACGGTATTTATTATAGCGGATGGCACTGCATTTGTAAAGGGTTAATTTCTAAAAAATTGATATAATGTGCAGGGCATACCTCCATTGGATAATTTACGCCGGTTGTCAGCCTGCTTACCAAAGCACCGCTCAAAGTCCCGGTGGGAAGTGATGATACTTTGCCGCCAACCTGGCATTTCCTTGGCTAAGGTGCCCAGCTGCCTATAAATAGTTTCCGCGGCTTTGCGCTCGCCTAGCCGTTCTCCATAGGGAGGATTGCATACCATAAGCCCCGGTTGCCCGCCTGTGTAGGCCAAAAGGGTGGCGTCCTTTCCATATTCCCGAAAATCCCGCACAGCCCATTGCACCATGACGCCAGCCTTTTTTGCGTGCTTTTTACAAAGATCGATGCACCGCGCATCGATGTCGCTGCCCAAAATGCCCACGGGTCGCCGGTCCATACGATCCTGGGCTTCCTGCCGCGCCCGGTCGAAAAGGCCGGGCGGCAAAAACCGCCAACTTTCCCCTGCAAAGCTCCGGTGTAAGCCCGGCGCTATATTTTGGGCGATCATGGCAGCCTCTATGGGGAAGGTGCCGCTGCCGCACATGGGGTCCAAAAGGGGCTTATCCCCCCGGTATCTGGAAAGCAACAAAATGGCCGCCCCCAGGCTTTCGCTGATGGGCGCCGTTACATTGTAAGTGCGATAGCCCCTGCGGGACAGCCCTGCCCCGCAAGGGTCCAACGCCAGCGTCACCTGGTCCCGCAAAAGGCCCACCTCCACGATGACCCGTTCCCCTGTTTCCGGCAGAATGGATATTCCATACGCGGCCTTCAGGTTTTCCACGATGGCCTTCTTGGTGATGCTTTGGCAATCCGATACGCTGAACAAGGTGCTCTTGGCGCTTTTCCCGTTTACGTGGATGAAGGTATTTTTCCCCAGATATGCTTTCCAGTCCAGGGCTTTGACTCCCTCGAAGAGTTCGTCAAAGGTGCGCGCTTCAAAGCTGCCCACTTCCTGAAGCACCCGCTCTGCGCTGCGCAGCCACACGCAGGCCCGGGCCATTGCTTCCGGCCCGCCGGAAAACAATACCCGGGCGTCCTCCACCTGTTCCACGGCAATGCCCAATCCCTTTAGCTCGCCTGAAACGACCCGCTCCAGTCCCAGTTTACAGGTGGCGATGTATCTCATGCCTTTGGTTCCTTCCCGTTCAGTTTCGCCAATGCTCCATTAAACCGCAACATGGATACCCCATATTTGCGGCATAGCTCCAGCTTGGTGACCTTTTCTTCCGCTGCCTGGCAGGCTGTGTATTCCAATGCAGCCGCCAACGCGGCCACCTGCGCGCCGGTCAAGTGGGCATAATGGTTTTCCTGCTCCAAATAGCTCTGCCATAACTTCCCAGCCCGCTGGACGGCGTCTTCGGAACGAACCCCTCGCATGCCTTCTAAACAAGTCTTAAGCACGTCCCGGTAAGGGGCCGGCAGGTTTTCCGGCAACCCGGGCAATAGGCTTACCCGGCTCTCCATCATCTGCCCATCTATATAGGTAAGATAGGGCTCTTTGGCCCCTATATGCTTTAATAGGCCCAGCGCCCTGCGCTTGATCTCCGCATCCGGTTCCCGCCGCAAGGCGAAATCCCGCAGCAGCCGCTCGCTCCACACGTCCCCAAAGCTGGCGATCAAATGCAACGCCGCCTGGCGTATATCGTCTTCGCTTAGGGTCAGGCACCACTGGGCAAGGCCGGTCAATTCCCCTTCCGGTCCCCATTCCGCCTGTTGTGCCTCCTTGGACTTGCGGATGTAGTTATTCAACGTCCGTACCCGTTGCACCACCTCATCCATGGGCACTTGATAATGTAGGGGCAGGCCCTGCCGCTTTTTCCCGCCGGCTGCCGTGCGTTTACATAGCCTGCGATAATACCGGGCAATGGTATCCGTCCGGTCTATCTTGGTAAGCAGGTCATAATAGTGGGCCGCCCGGTCGTATTCCTCCAAGGCGTAAGCGCATAATCCCTGCCGGTGGAGGATCCCCGTGTCATAGGGAGCCCGCTGGGCCATTTTGCGCAAAAAGGGCTGCGCCCCGGCAAAATCTCCCAGCTCCATCAGGGTGAGGCTGGCCCGGTGCAAGTCGTCCATATCCTCAATGGTCATTTCCCGCAGCGCCTGCGCGTCCTCCATGGCCCCTTGCATATCATGGTTGCTCTGCCGCAGCAGCGCCCGGGTACAGCGGGCCTGCACATGCTCCGGCGCTTCTTGCAGCACCTGCTCCAAGGCCGCCTCCGCCCGCTTCTTCTCCTGCCGGCAATACCATACCAGCGCCAAGTCGCACCGGGCGGCCATATGGTCTGGCCGTACCTCTAGTTCCTTTTCCAGCAGGGTCTCCGCCTGATCCAGTTCCCCTTCCGCCATCCGTTGCCGCGCTTTTTCCAATGCCTCTTCCTTTTGCAGCACGGTGACTTCGCTCATATTCTCTTCCCCATACGCATCCAGGGCATCCAGCATATCATAGGCGTCATATGCGAACATCCCTTCCGGCTCCAGATCCAAATACCGCTCCAACGCGTTGCGCGCGTTGCCATATTCCATCAGGCCGTAAAAATTACAGCCCATGCCAAAATAGCACTCTGTCGGCCGGTCCTTTTCCTCTGGAAAATATCGCAGCAGCACCCGATTGGAGTCATCAAACCGGCCCATGCCCGTGAGCATTTCCGCCATGCCCAAAATGTATTCCGGATTATCTGGCTCCAATCGCAGGGCCATTTGATAGCTGGCGCAAGCGCCGGGGAGATCGTTGCTGTCCGCCTTGGACAGGGCTTGCCGGAAATAATGGGTCCCCGTCCCTTTGAATGGCAGGACCCGGCCCGGCCCTTTGCTATATCCCGTTTGGTTCATGCTTTTTTCTTTCCGTCCTCCGTGGCTTCTTGCAGCAGCCGCCGCAAATCCGCCTCGTTAAAATCGTATTGGGTATTGCAAAAATGGCAGGTAAGCTGGGCGCCATGCTCGGTTTGGATCATGTCCTCCAGCTCATCCCGGCCCAAGGAGATCAACGCCTGTTCCAACCGTTGCCGGCTACAGTCGCACCGGAATACCGGCGTCAACCATTGGGTTTGCCGCCATGGAAGCCCCTGGAACAATTGGGCGAGCGCCGCTTCCAGCTCCATGCCGTCATCCAGCATGCCCGCCATGGCCTTGATGCCCTCCGCCCTGGCCTGTAGGGCGTCCAGATCCTCTTCCGGGCACTGGGGCAAGGGCTGGATCATCAGGCCGGCGCCGGCCCGCACCGTCCCCGACTGGGGGTCTACCCGTACCCCCAGATATACCAGGGAAGGCTGCTGCTCGCTCATGACAAAATACTGGGCAAAGTCCTCGGCGATCTCCCCGGATACCAGGTTACACCGGCCCACATAAGGCTCCTTCATACCCAGATCCCGCACCACGGTCAGCTCGCCGAACCAGCCCACCGCCGTGGAAACGTCCAGCTTCCCATCCGGGCCCAGCGGCAGCTCAAGCCCCGGGTTTTCAATATATCCCTTCACCGCGCCGGCATTGCCTGCGGTGCATACGATATTCCCAGCCGGGCCCCCGCCCTTGATGATGGTGGTAAGCCGGTCCCGAGGATCTTTTAGATCGGTCCCCATCATCACGGTGGCCAATAGGGTACGTCCCAAAGCGGCCGTACATACCCGGGACAACCCATGGGTGCGCCGGGCTTTTTCGCAAAGGTCCTTCCCGCTGATGGCCGTGAACCGGGCGGTATCCTGGCCTAGAAGGCCCCGTATTATCCTATCCTGCATAAAATTTCTCCTATTATTATCTTCTTTGGGCCACAAATTGCAGCCGTTGGCTTTCCGGCCCAGGGGCTTGCCGGGTAAAGGCGTCAAACACCTGCACCGAAAACCCCGTCCGGGCCAAGGCGCGGGTCAGTTCCTCCTGGGTGTGGGCCCGCTGGATGTGGCGTTCGGCAAATCGCCGGTATCGGCCATCCCCTTCCCGCTGGAAAAAGGTGAGCCGCATCTCCAGCAGCCGGCTTTCCCCATCGAAGGCATTGTCCCAAATATAGGCGCAATCCGCTTCCGCCTGGGCAAAGGTGTTGTTTCCCAGGATGGTTTCCAGTTTATAAGCAGAGGATACGTCAAACAACAGCCAGCCCCCGGGACAGAGCCCCCTGTGGGCCGCGGAGAAAAACGCTTCCACATCCTCCAGGTTATCCAGGTAATTCACCCCGTCGCAGGCGCATACGATCCCTTGGCAGGGCCGGTGCAGCTGGAGCCTGGCCATATCCTGGCAGACGAAGGGAATCCGCAAGCCTGCCTTCCGGGCCTTGGAAGCGGCCTGCTCCAGCATTTCCGGGGAAATATCCACCCCGATCATGGAAAACCCCTTCCGGGCCAACCGGATGGTGATGGCGCCGGTGCCGCAAGCGCAATCCACGATCATGCCGCTTGGTGGCAAAAAAGACGCCAGGTATCCCGCCCAACCATCATAGTCCACATCCTGCATCAGGGGATCATATAGGGCGGCAAACCCGCCGTAAGCCTCTTGCATGGCATACTCTCCCATTTTTCATATCATCTTATAGTACAACATATTCCCAGCCGGTGCAAGCCTAACCAATAAAAGCTGCGTTGACAGTCCCATCCGGCTGGTTGTATACTCACTCTATAGGCGGTTTACCGTCTGCATTCACCATTTTTAGACAGGAGATCCTCATGGAACAACGTCCAACTTCCGATAAATCCCCAGGACATGCCCCGGAAAAGCGCCGCAAACATACCTTGCGTACCATTCTTCTGGTCCTGCTGGGCGTCGTCCTTTTGATCGGGGCAGTGGTGGTTTTTTTGGGCCTGAACCTGCTCAATAAGTTAGATCGGACCGGCAGCACTACCTTTGAAGATGAGAATGCCGTCACCTATACCCTCACGCCTTCCCCCACGGCTACCCCAGCCCTGACCCCAGGGCCGACTCCTTCGCCTACGCCCACCCCCATTCCCACGCCCTTGCCCTTGAGCGAGCTGTATAACCAAACCATCCTGACCCAGGAACAGCTGGACTACATGGATGCAAACCTTCAGGACAGCCAGTTTATCCACGTGCTGCTCATCGGGGTGGACCGGCGGGGCAGCAGCGGGAACAGCCGGGCGGATACGGTGATGATCGCCACCATCGATAAAAAGAACGGCAGGCTGAAGCTCACCAGCCTCATGCGGGACATGCTGGTGAACATCCCGGATAACGGCTATGGAAAGATGAACCGTTCGGCGGCCGTAGGCGGGGTGGAGCTATTGTTGGCCACCATCAATGAGAACTTTCACATGAACCTGCAGGATTACGTGCTGGTGGACTTCAACATGTTTGAAGATGTGATCGATGCCCTGGGCGGCGTTACGGTCCGCATGACCGCCGAGGAGATCAGCGCGGCCAACGACTGTATCGCCGGCCTGAACAAGGAGCGGGGGATCGCGGACCTGTGGGATGGGTTCATCTTCGCCGAGGCGGGGAACGTGAAGCTCACCGGCAAGCAAGCCCTGGGCTATGCCCGGGTGCGGAAGATCGACAGCGATTTTTCCCGGACCAACCGCCAGTTCAAGGTGCTCAACGCGGTGTTTGCCAAGTTCAAAGACGCCAGCCTCACCAAGCAGTATTCCTTCCTGGAGGAGATCCTGCCCCTGGTGGAGACCAACATGACCAACGCCCGGATCCTGGAATGCGCCACCTCCGCCCTTTCCATGAACACCCAGGGCCTGCTCAGCTACCGGCTGCCGGTGGACGACCTCTATGAAAACGGCCGCTATGAAGGCTCCTTCGTATTCCTCACCGACCTGCCCGCCAACGCCCTGGCCCTGCACCAGTTCATCTTCGACGCCGCGGACGAGCCGGACGAAGCCAAGGTGCTTTCCCCCGGCGCCTCCCTGCCCCCCAGGACCCCCACCATCTACCAGGGAGCGGACGGCAACTATTATTACTACGCCACCGGCCAGATGGTGCCCACCCCCACCCCGGATCTGAACAGCCTGGCAGGCCAGTCCTTTGTGGTGAACGGCGTGACCCTGACGGTGGACGCCGCCGGCAACCTGGTGGACGCTGCCGGGAACATCGTCTACCCGGCGGGCTCCTGGACCGTGGGCCAATAGGCCCTTTTCCCAAAACCTATACACACCTGTACTTCCATCGCCATATGCTGTCATATGGCGATGATTTTTGTATATGAGCATAGGATCGGCGATTTTCGCTGCATAGGGGACAAAGAATTACCTGCCGGACTGGAGGGTCGGGCTTTTCAGCATGTGCGGGATGGAATTGCTTGGACCGATAGCCGGGTGTTATCCGCCTATGAGGCCCTGGGAGACGCCTTGGGGCCCGTGGATGTGGAATGCTGTTTCCTGCCCCCAGGCAAGGGGCAATCCCCCCACTATGCAGGGCTTGCCCTGGATATGGGCCGGCGGTTGACCGAGGAAAAACGCAAGCGCCTATGGGCCTTTTGCCTAAAAAGCCCTATGTTTTCCTATGTGGAACCTCCCTATTGGACCCCCAACTGGGTCCATGGGGAAGTGGCTGCCAGCGCCGCCTCCATTCCAGGCCGGGGATACCCCTATTTGGCCCCCGGGGACGCGGGACCCCATGTGTTCCTCCTGCAAGAGCTTCTTAACCAGCGAGGCTTTCCCTGCCTGCTCACCGGCCACTTCAACCCGGCTACCCGCCGGGCCTTGGAAGCCTACCAAAGCCATTTCGGCCTGCCTGTCCACGGCCATGCGGATGGGCAGCTTTGGCAGCACATGACCCGATAAGCAGTGGGATCGCCGGGCGTGATATCGTTATTTTTTTACCTAATTTAGAATGGATTTACAAAGTAAACAGAGAATTAAATGCGAGATTCCCTGCGAATTTTATGTAAAGTATATTGAAAAATTTCCATGTTTACGATACTATGATATTGTACATGGAATGGGGATTCCTAGAATGATTTTCCATCTCCTGAGGATAAGCCCTTTGCTAGGCCATACGTCCACCGCTTGGGATATGGCGCATATCCCAGGGCGCCCCGTTGGGCGTGCGCTTTTGCATCCCAGCGCCCTGGGGACCGCAACCGGGAAGGTTCGTTTTTTCCTATGAAAAAGGAGGGTATCATGCGCGCAAGGTTCTCTTATTTTTTAATTTCCCTGGCCGTCCTGCTGGGGTTGTTGCTCTGCGGGCTGCTGGTTTCCGTGGCATGGTATCCCATCCCGGCGGCGGCCCTGCAAAGCCAAGACCTGTCCGGCCAGCCGGGCGAACGGGCCCAGGCGGCAAATTCCCTGGTGTTCGCCGGGGAGGCGGAGGACGGCTATTGGTGCCGGGTATATGACAAGCACCTGCTCTTTCCCCAGTACCGGCTGGCCCAGAGCTACGTTTTCCCCGAGCCCTTCCATATGGCCCACGGGACCCCCTGGTATGCCTTTGGGATCTCCTATGACAACGGGCTGGAGCTGGGGCAGGCGACGTCCCGGGCAGGGCGTTCCTTGCTGGAAATGGGCGCGATGGCGTTGGGCATAGCCGCCATCGCCGCCGGCGTCTGGCGCCGTCTGGCTGCCAGGAGGAAGCAAAGCGCCTAGGTTCTTTCCGATGAAAAAAGGCCCCTTCAGGGGCCTTTTTGGCTGTCGAAAAAGTGGCTTGCGCCACTTTTTCGAGGTTTTCATAGCTCCC
>OJPZ01000969.1_pt1 | contig 11620 bp, 5 predicted proteins | sample 1598611 | NCBI WGS metagenome assembly OJPZ01 (sample SAMN03922494, study PRJEB24848) | human gut metagenome | isolation source: stool sample | host: Homo sapiens | place: Germany | collected 2011-11
CTCCTTTTATCAGAGGACTTTTCTAAAAACAATATGAAGGAATGAAAAAAGAATGGGATTCTTCACAAGACTCATCGCCGGTCTGGTCGCCGCGTCCACGTTGGGCGCGGGGTTGGCCGGCACCGCCGGTGCGGTGGACACGACCGGCACGACCGGGGACACGAAAGGCGTCGTGAAGCTCGCATCCGACGACACGAGCGGCCTGCCGGACCATCTGGTCAATGGTGATTTCGAATATCCGGGAGCCAACGTCCTGAGCAAGAATCGCTATGACGAGAAGGCTAGTGGGAATTGGTGGGGCGTCAGTCGCAAGGACAAGATGGTCTACGACCCGGACCATGAAACTCAATGGGTCTCCCTCCCGTCGACTTTCGATTCGGACAGATTCGCCTGGGATTCCACCGAGGTCGCCGGAACCCAGAATGGGTCCTCGCAATGGCATACGAACGAGGTCGAGCTCCAGCGGGACTCGCGTACCGGCAACATGTACGGTGAACTGTGCGCATTTCAGGCGAATACCAGCATTCGCCAGTACATCCGCACCACGCCCGGCGTCCTGTACAAGGTGCGGTTGAAACACGCCAGTTTGAGCCGTGATTATTTGGATAAGATGCAGGTTTTGATTGGACCGGCCGGAAACGAGCAGCCGGTGAGGATGACCCGCGTCGGATCCCAGAACGGACTCGATGCTACTGGAGAGTCTACGGCATCCACGACTGTTTCAACTCATGCGTCGAACGAGATGGAGATTAAGGATGACTATGGCACACCTTATTCGTCACGGAACCATGATGGACAGTGGGCGACTTATGAAGGTGTTTATGTCGCCACTTCCGATGTGACGTCGTTCATATTCAAGAGCGTTGACGCGAAGGCATTGAATTTAGGCAACCTGTTGGATGACATCGTGTTCGACAAGGCGTACCGCCTGTCCTACGACAAGAACGCGTCCGACGCCTCCGGCCAGGTCCCGTCGAACCAGCGTGGCAAGGAGAACACCGTCCAGCCCGCCAAGACCAAGACCACCGGAACCGTGAAGACCGTCGCGGACGAGAACGTCCGGTACGGTTCCCTCGCTAATGGCGATTTCTCCTACCCCTCGTTCTCCGACATTCAGAAGAACGAGCAGGAAGGCTATGCCGATCTGCGCACGTTCCTCAAATCGGATGACGGCACGCTTTGGTACAACATGTCCGCCACCGATCTTTCCAAGTACGGAAAGATCGGGCAGATCCCCGGTTTCGACTCTTCCAGGTTCGCATGGTCCAGTACCGAGAACGGTTCAAGGGTCGAATTGCAGCAGGACCGCAACACCAAGAACACGTATGCGGAGATCGTCGCCCAACAGGACGACACCAGCATCTACCAGAACGTGTCCACCGGCAACGGCGGCGTGCTGTACAAGATCCGGCTCAAGCACGCCAGCCGCCAATCCTCCCATGCCGACAGGATGCAGGTCCTCGTGGGCTCCGACACGGACCACGCGACGCCTGTGGAGATGACCCGCGTCACCTCTAACGGCCATGGTGACAAGGTGGGCGGGAAGTCCACGATCATCACCACAAAGGTATCCAACACCGATCCCCGCGATCATGGCGCACAATGGGAGACGTACGAAGGCTATTACCAGGTGCCCGAAGGACAGAAGAACACGGTATTCATGTTCAAGAGCCTCGAAGGGTTCAAAGAGGTTGAGACCCTGCCCGGCAACAACGTCGGCAATCTCGTGGACGACATCGAGTTCTCCCGCTCTTACAGGTTGACCTATGACGCGAACTCTTCGGACGCTTCAGGCCAGGTTCCGTCGGATACGGCCGCGAACACCACCCAGCCCGCCAAGGCCCAGACCTCCGGCACTGTGAGACTCGCGTCTGACGACGATGTGGTGGAATACGCCGCCAACGGCCTGCCGAAGCAGATTGTCAACAGCGACTTCGAGCATGATTGGCGGAACATCGTCGGCCAGTCCAGAATGACCGGCAAGTACAACTTCGCCAACGTCGACCCCGCGCACGGCGACGTGGAGATCAGCGGACCGTTGAACGGCAAGGGCGAGGCGTCCAAGCAGTGGGTGCATCTCAACGGGTTCGACGCGAACAAGTTCGGCTGGAAGTCCAACCAGACCGACACCAGGGTCGACGGGCGCGGCGGCATCGTCGAGATCCAACGCAGCCGCGCGAACGACAACATGTACGCGGAGATCACCGCCTCGCAGGCCAACACGTACCTGTACCAGGACATCGACACCGCGCACAGCGTGCCGACTGTGTACACCGTCAAGCTCCGCTACGCGCATCGCAACGGCAGCATCGGCTCCAATGAGAAGATCCAGGTCCTCGTCGGCGCGCCCGGCCACGAGCAGCCCGTCACCATGACCCGCATCGCGTCCAGCAAGGGCAACCGGATCGGCGAGAAGTCCACCACGGTGAACGCTCCCAACACGGACGGCTGGCTCGGCTCGTGGGACACGTTCCAGGGTTCGGTCGTGGTTCCCGCCGGTCAGAACGTCAGCAGGTTCACGTTCAAGGCGTTGGGTTCCATCGATGGTGTTACCGGCAACCTGATTGACGACGTGCAGTTCAAGCTCGCCTACCCGCTCTCCTACGACAAGAACGCGCAGGACACCTCCGGACAGGTCCCGTCCGACAAGACCGCGAACACCGTCAAGCAGGCCAAGACCAGGACGACCGGCACTGTGAGGGCCGTGGCGGACAGGACCGCTTCCGGTCTGACGGTGCATGACCTCGAAACGGATGATGTCCCCGGCGACTACCGCCAGTTCGTGCTCAACACCACCGACACGAGGCTCTCGCAGGTCGAGTTCGAGAACGGCGCGTGGTACAGGTCCACGGATTCCTCGTCCCAGGGCATGTGGCCGTTGAGAATCGGCGCCTCATTAACCATCCCGTCCGTGGGCGACTGGACCGACCCGTCCGGCAAGACCCACCAGATCAGCATGACCATGCGGTTGAAGGATTGGAACGGCGGCAGCGTCAGCGAACTGTACAGGTTCGACGGGCACGGGAACATCGTCGGCGACGGAAGATTCTGGATCAACACGGCCTACGGTTCCGGCTATTCCAGCCTGCCTGCCAAGGTCAAGGCGGCCATGGGCGGAGTCGACACGTCGAAACGAGTGGGATGCTCGTGGACGGTCGAGTTCACGTACGCGGACACCGGCGAGAAGGTCCCGGACGCATTCAAGGGCGTGACCGGGTTCAACGATCTCGACGGATGGGACGCGCAATCCGACCTGAAGTTCGAGGGCGTGCAGCTGCTTTCCGGTTTCAACGGCGCGTACAAGCGTTCCGACGCGGAACTCGGCACGTACGGTACGAACGGTTTCGCGGGCATCGGACATGATGCGGGCGACGAGGCTCATCTGAACGCGCCGCAGCAGTCCCGTCACCGTCTCGCGGCCACATGGACGGGAAGCACGTTCACGTTCTCCTATGATCTGGGCAATCCCGCCGGCCGTACCGACGGTTCGCGCATGACGTTCGGCGCGCCTGTCACCCGCACCGCGGTGCTCACCTATGACAGGAACGCGGCGGATGCTTCCGGCCAAGTCCCGTCGAACACGACGCCGGACACGACGCAGACGGCGTCCTCCAAGTCAACCGGCAAGGTGTCGGACCTCGTGCAGCGCACCACCACGCATGAGGACGGCAGCGTGACCGTCAAGACCATCGACACGAGCACGGACGTGGTGTCCGGCTGCCAGGTCTACTATCCGGCCGGCCAGAGGATCACGTTGGCGACCATGGCGAAGGACGACGACTGCTGGGATTCCAGCATGCTGTCGCGTCCGGGCCACACCCAGCTGGGTTGGAACCAGGACCGGAACGCGACCCAGGCGCAGGCCCAGGTCACGATGGTCGAGGGCGGCATGACCGTGTACGCGGTGTGGGTCGGAAACCCGGTCCTCACCTACGACACGAACAAGCCGGCCACATGGTCGGGCCAGATGCCATCCACCCCGGCGTCCGTCTCCGTGCCGTACAATGCGCCCGCCGCGGACGGCTCCGGCTGGCGGGCGGGCGACGTGTCGAAGATCCGCGGCTACAGGTTCCTCGGCTGGTACACGACCCCGCAGGACAATGCGGGCCTGTACGACTGGACCAGGCCGTTGACGGGCAGCGTGACCGTGTACGCGCACTGGCAGCGGTTGCAGGCCAACGTGGTCTACAACGCGAACGGCGGCACCGGTTCGCATGCGAACACGACCGGCTGGCAGTATTCGGATGTGACCATTCCCGGTGACACGTCCAAGTCGTTCAAACGCGACAAGTACGTGTTCAAGGGTTGGGGCACTAAACCCGGTAAGGCGGACGTCGTCTATAAGGACGGCAGCAAGGTCGCATTGCAGGACAAGGACATCACCCTGTACGCGCAATGGCAGGAGGTTCACGAGAACTTCGTCGAAACGGGCGGTATCGGCCTGCCGATCGCCATCGCGGGCGGCGTCCTGCTGCTCATGTTCGGCATCGGCTCGACCGTCATGCTCACCAGACGCATGAACGGCCACGGCATGCCGGACGACGAGTGACCGGAACCCGGTGACGGAAGGGCCGGCGGACGGCCATCCACCAACTCCATTCGGACGTGGGCGGAATGGTCCGGACGCCGGCCCTTCCCGTTGCCCATCTCCGTCGATATTCGTGGAACGGATCGTGGCAAAGGTATGGACGTTATGGATTGGGATTGGATCATCGAGGGCGAACGTGCTTCGGAGGGACGTCGTATGCGGCGCCTGCGCCGCATACGCGCACGGCATGCGAGACGCGTGTTCCGCGCGCTCATCGCCGTCACGGTCGTGTTCTGCCTGGCGGGCGTGGGCACGTTCGCTTGGCTTGGCGTGGAACAGGCCGGAGCGGCCCGCAGGGCGGCCGAATCGTCCGCCCTGGCCGCGAAGGACGACCATTCGGCCGAACATTACGCGCGCATGGTCGCCGCGGCCCGCGAGTACAACCGGAGGCTCGCCGCCACGCCGCATGTCATCGGAGAGACGTCCGGCAAGGACGGGACCATCGATGGTGATTTCGGGTTCAAATCGGACACGGAATACCAGAACCTGCTGGATTTCGGCGACGGGATCATGGCGACCATCGAGATCCCGTCCATCGGCGTGGACCTGCCCGTCCGGCACGGGGCCGACGCGTACGCGTTGGAGAACGGTGCGGGACATCTTCACGGCACCAGCCTGCCCGTCGGCGGGCAAAGCACCCACAGTGTGATCACCGGACATACGGGAGTGGCCGACAAGGCCCTGTTCACCCGGCTCACCGAATTGAGGAAGGGTGACGTGTTCTACGTGAGGGTCGCGGCCCAGACCCTCGCCTACAAGGTCGAACGCATCCGCAAGGTCGATCCGGACGATCTGCGCGACGTGCGCATCCAGCCGGGACGCGACCTGGTGACGCTGGTCACCTGCACTCCGATCTTCCTGAACACGTATCGGCTGCTCGTCACGGGCGAACGCGTGAGCATGCCGGACGACGCGCCCTATCCCGAGGACGCGCCCAGGACCACCGGCCGTGACGCGCGCCCGTTGCTCGTGTCCGGTGTGGCATTGCTCGCGGGCATGCCCGTGGCGATGGTCGAGTCCAGGCCACGCGTCCGCCCGTACGGACGTCACGGCATGAAACGGTAGACGCCCACCTGCCGGCACCGCCTCATGCGGGGGTAGACTGGTGGGTATGCGCGCCATATGCCTCCGAGACCGCGACACGCCGATGGCGCCGATATCGGATTGGGGGCACGTGGAATGGTTGTCGGAAACGTCGCAGGGATGTTTCCATTGGAGCCACGACCCCGATACGGGGCATGGCATTGGAGGGAGAATTATGAACAAGAAGGCTTTCGCAACGGCCGTCGCATCCGTGGCCGTCGCGGGCACCATCGCCGCGCCGGCAATGGCCGACGAGACCGCGACCACCCCGGTCGAACAGGCCCAGCAGGCCGTCGAGCAGGCCCAGCAGGCCGTCGAGCAGGCCGCGGCCCAGCCGACCACGCAGCCCCAGCAGGACCAGGTCGCCGCGGCCCAGCAGGCCGTCACGGACGCGAAGACCAGCCTCGACCAGGCCACGGCCGGCACCCAGCAGGCCCAGCAGCAGGTCCAGCAGGCCCAGACCGGCGTGCAGCAGGCCCAGCAGAACGTGCAGCAGGCCCAGCAGCAGGTCGAGACCACCATCAACAACGATCCGAACGTGGCCGCCGCCCAGACGGGCGTCAACCAGGCCCAGACCAACCTCGACAAGGCCCACGACAGCCTCGCCGCCGCGAAGGACAAGGCCGACCAGAGCGCGAAGAACGCCGAGACCATCAAGAAGGCCATGAACGACAGCCAGTCCATCCGTGACGACGCCGCCAAGGCCAAGGAACAGGCCGAACAGGCCGTGAAGGACGCGCAGCGGAAGGTCGACTCGACCGACAAGACCAAGCTCGACCAGACCACCGCCGCGAAGCAGGACGCGCTCGGCAAAGCCCAGACGAAGGCCGACCAGGCATCCGCCGCCGCGCAGCAGGCCCAGCAGAAGGCCGACCAGGCGAAGAGCCTGCTCGACGAGGCCACCCGCATCGCGGGCGACGCGAACGATCCCGCCAAGATCCAGGAGGCGCAGGACAAGGCCAAGCAGGCCGACCAGGCCGTGAAGGACGCTAAGACCGCGCAGGCCCAAGCCACCGTCGCCGAGGCCACCGCGAAATCCGAGGCCGACAAGACCCGCACCCAGGCCGACCAGGCGAAGGCCGCGCTCGACAAGGCGAACGACATGAAGGACGCCGCCCAGGAGAAGGCCGACAAGACCTCCGCCGCCCTGGACAAGGCCGCCGACGCGAAGAACACGGACGCGAAGGCCGTGAAGGACGCCCAGGCCGCCAACGACAAGGCGCAGGCCGCGCTCGACAAGGCCGAACAGGCCGTGAAGGACGCGCAGGCGCAGGCCGACAGGACCAAGGACGAGTATGCGGCCGCGAAGGACGCGTACGACAAGGCGCAGGCCGCCGCGGACGCCGCGAAGCAGGCCGCGGACGAGGCCGCGAAGGCGCAGGCCGAGGGCGCGGCCGGATGGTTCAAGACCAACAAGGCCGAACAGGCGTACAAGTATCTGACCGACGACAGCGTGTCCCAGTACCTCGAGTACACGCACATCGGCGCGAAGGACGACGCGACCAGCCTCGACAACCTGCTCAAGGCCCTCGACATGATCGACGAATGCAACAAGCTGCGCGCCGACCATGGTCTGGAACCGTTGAAGGTGTCCGAGACCGCGATGGCGATGGCCATGGTCCAGGCCAACTACGCGGCCAACGGCCATTACAACCACAACTACCAGTACGACAACGTCGGCGAAAACCTCGACTGGGGCTTCTCCGACGACGATCCGTACGACGACTGGTACACGGCCGAGAAGGAGACCTACGACGCGGCCGTGAAGTCCGGCGACTATCCGGACCTCGCCAAGCTGTCCCCGTACGACGTTTTCCTGAAGTACCCGGACCTGTACCAGCAGGTCGGCCACTACCTCAACATCGTCGACCCGGAGTACATCGCCACCGGCATGGCCTACAGCGGCTACGGTGAGACCAACTACGATCACGCGTTCACGCAGGAGTACTTCAACGACTGGAACTCCTACAACGCGAACGACACCACGTTCGATGCCAGTGTGTACCGCGCGAAGGTCGAAGCGTACGTCAACCAGATCAAATCCGCGCAATCCACGTACGAGGACGCGTTGAAGCAGGTCGAGGCCGCCAAGACCGCGCTCGACAAGGCCAACACGGCCCACGCGTCCGCCGTCCTCACGCTCGACAAGGCCACCTCCGACCTGCAGGACACGCAAGACGAATCCGCACGCACCACGCAGCTGCTCGCCGACGCGACCCGCAAGGCCGCAGAAACGCAGACCGCGTACGAGCAGGCGAAATCCGCCGACGAGCAGGCGCAGGCCAGCCTCACCACCGCCGAAACCGACCGCCAGACCAAGCAGGCCGCGTACGACCAGGCGAAATCCGCCGACGAGCAGGCGCAGACGCGTCTCACCCAAGCCCAGACCGCGCTCGACAAGGCCAACACTGACGTCAAGCAGGCCGAACAGGACAAGACCGCCGCCGACACGCGTCTCGACGTGCTGACCGACGCGAAGAACGCCCTCGCCAAGGCCCAGACCGCATACGACCAGGCCAAGAGCGAAGCCGACCAGGCCCAGCAGGCCAAGCAGACCGCGCAGGACGAACTCACCCAAGCCCAGACCGCGTACGAGCAGGCCAAGAAGGAAAGCGACAAGGCCGCCCAACAGGTCAAGGACCTCGAAAACGCCAAGACGGACCTCGCGGCCAGGACCCAGGCCCTCGCCGCCGCGCAGGCCGACCTGGACGCGAAGACCCAGGCATACGACGCCGCCAGGAACGAGGCCGACAAGGCCAAGCAGTCCGAAACGGACGCCGAAACCGCGGTCAGGAACGCGCAACAGGCGTTGACCGACGCGCAGGCACGCCTCGCCAAGGCCAAGAGCGACGCGAAGGACACGGAAGCCGTCAAGACCGCGCAGGCCAAGGTCAAGGAAGCACAGGACGCGCTCGACCAGGCCAAGACGATCCTCGCCAAGGCGCAGGCCGACCTCAAGCAGGCCCAGACGGTCGAAGCCCAGGCCAAGAGCGACTACGAGACCGCGAAGGCAGCGCTCAAGACGGCCCAGCAGGCCGCCAACCCGAAGCATGACGACAATGCCGGCCAGACCAGTCTGAACGCCGCCCAGCAGGCCACGGTCGAAGCGGCCGCCAAGGCCGACAAGGTCATGGCATCCACCGGCGCGGACACGAACGGCATCATCCTCGCCGTCGTCGCGTTCGCCGGCATGGGCGCCGCCACGCTCGACCTGAAACGCCGCCGCATGGACGTGACCGCACGCCACGGCATGCGCTGACCCAATTCCCCCTCCAAACAAACAGGCGGCCGGAACAGGACGACGGAAACCCACATGACGGTTTCCCGACCCTGTTCCGGCCGTTTCTCTCTCAGGACCCAGATCCACCACGGTTCGGTAAAATAAGCCAAAGAAGGAGAAACCATGCCCAACACGCAACTGCGTCAACATATCGACGACATGCCCGGCATCCTCGCCAAACTTGAACGGATTCCGGAAATCACCACCCGACTGGACCTCATCGACACCCTGCGCGCCCACGCCCTCTCACTGGAACCGTTGGATGGCGTCGAAACCATGGCATTATCCGATTACGACCGCGACTGGCTCGTGAGATACACCTACAATTCAAACGCCATCGAAGGATCGACCCTGACTCTTCAGGACACATCCCTTGTATTGGAAGGCGAATTCGTGCCCTCGGATTCCCCGGCACGTTTCGTGTTCGCGGCGCGCGGCGTCGCCGACGGCATGGCCTACGTCCGCGAATACGCCTCCGAAAGACGTGAACTCGACCCGGAACTGATCCAAAGGATCCACGAGGTGACCGCATTGGACCTGCAGCCGTTCGCACGCGGCACGTTCCGTCCTTACGGATATCTGGCGAGAATCACCGCGACCCGCGTCAAGACCGCCGACCCGTTGGAGATCCATGACGACCTGCAAGCCCTGATCGACGGGCTGAACGGAAGCGACGCGCACCCGTTGCTCAAGGCCGCGGCGTTCCATACGATGTTCGAAAACATCCATCCATTCATGGACGGCAACGGCAGGACCGGCCGGCAACTGCTCAACCTCATGCTGTTGGAGAACGGATACCGTCCCGTGGCGATCAAGCATGACGCCGGACGTGTTTACGCCCGGGGTCTCGAATCCTGGCAGGTCGACGGTGATCCCGAACCGTTCTGCTCCATCCTGTTCGACTGCGTGGAACAGGAGGAACGCACGTTCATCGACCTTGTCGAACGGCTCCGTCATGATCCGAAAACCACGGACGGCTCCATCGCCATGGATGCTCCGGGCCAGGATGTCCAACCGCCGGATCCGGCCGATGTTCCGGACGATGCACGGCCGGACGATCCCGGCATCGGCCTGGTCTGACCCTCTTCGCAGGTCTTGACGGCTTCCGGCATGATCAAGCCAGCGAGACCGCATCCCGAACATAACCGAACATCCGATACCATCCTACAGACGGCCGGAACAGGACGATGGAAACCCATATAAGGGTTTCCCGAACCTGTTCCGGCCGTCCGTTTCCCCTGGAACGTCCACATGAACGAAGGACATCCACGTTGCTACCATGGGAAACGGGAAGCAATGAATCCATCCACCATAATCGCGGGGTCCGATGCTATTTGAAATGAACCGTGTACTGATGTGCCGGAACCATCCGGTACTGGAATTCGCGTACTCATCGAACGCGGGTCTCATCCTCGAAGTGGGTGACGTGTTCGATCCGGGCCGTGTACCGGTCGGCATGTACGTGGATGGACAGCCCCGACCCGACAGTGATTCGGTGACCGCATGGTGGCGGTCCCGGGGAATCCCCGCCACAAGGGACGGCCTGCGCACGCTGCTCATGGCCACGGGCATCCCCTCCGGAAAAGAACTGCTCGACCGTTCCATGGGATTGAGCCTGTCCGACCAGTACTGGATCCGTCCCGCCGGCATGGACACGCTACGTTGGGAGGACCTCAACTTCTTCCACAACGATTTCGACGAACGGCTCGGCAAGGCGTTGTTCACGGGCGACTCATCCCGTATCGGCGACGTGAACACGCCGGACGTGACCAGCGCCGGGGACCTGCCCAAACGGTGGATCATCCGTGACGACGGCGTCAGGACCCTCATCAAGGCGGGACGGTCCGGCCAGGAGCCCGACAACGAGCGGATAGCGTGGAAAACGGCCCGCCTGCTTGGCATCGACCATGTCGAATACCGTGTGGGCAAGATCAACGGGGCCAGGGTGTCGGCATGCGACGAAATGCTTTCGGATACGGAGGAGCTCATTCCCGCCGGACAGATCATGCGGATCTTCCGGAAGGGAGGATACCGGGAACGGCGCGACATCTGGGTGGAGGCCTGCCAACGGCTCGGCGTCGACCGTGACACGATCATGCACGCCACGGATGATTTCCTGTTCCTCGACTTCCTGCTACGCAACACGGACCGGCATTACAACAATTTCGGTCTGATCAGGGACGTGGAATCCTTCGCCATTCGTCCCGCCCCGATCTACGACAGCGGAGCGAGCCTGTGGAACGGCATGGACCCCGACGCCATGGACAACGGGGACTACCGGACGAAACCGTTCTGGACCGACCAATGGGGAGAGGAGGACAACGCGTACTGGCAATTGTCCCTCATCGACGATTGGGACAGGTACGACCTCGGTGTTCTGGACGACGTGCCCGACATCGTCCACGAACAGCTTTCCACCAACCAGCGCCTCTCCCCCATGCTCATCGACCGGATCACGGGCCTGCTGCGTGGCCGGCTCCCGATCATCAGACGTCAAAGGAACACCACCGCCACCCGCCACATAATCGGCATGACTCCCATTCATGGATTGGACAATCCGTCCACGGGTCAAGGACTCCAACCGCCGGACCCGGCCGATATTCCGGACGATACGCGGCCGGACGATCCCGGCATCGGCCTGGTCTGACCCTCTTCGCAGGTCTTGACGG
>OJPZ01000972.1_pt1 | contig 11561 bp, 10 predicted proteins | sample 1598611 | NCBI WGS metagenome assembly OJPZ01 (sample SAMN03922494, study PRJEB24848) | human gut metagenome | isolation source: stool sample | host: Homo sapiens | place: Germany | collected 2011-11
CGCTCCAGCTTCAGCTTCTCCTTGCAGATCTTCCGCATCTCCGCCTCCAGGGCCTCCAGGTCCTCGGGGGTGAAGGGACGGGGGGTGTCGAAGTCGTAATAAAAGCCGTTTTCAATGCTGGGGCCGATGGCCAGCTTCACCTCCGGGTGCAGGCGCTTCATGGCCTGGGCCAGGACATGGGAGCAGGTATGCCAATAGGTTTTCCGATACTCGGGATTGTCAAAGGTATACAGGTTCTCGTCACTCATGGGAAATGGCTCCTTTCTTACATAGGGGCAAAAAAATTCACCCCTGATACAAATTCAGGGGTGAAGTAGCAATTTTTCATACTCCACGGTTCCACCCTGCTTACGGCCTGCAGGCCGTCGCTCGTGACCTCTGTAACGGGAGGACCCGTCCCGGTCTACTCCCCATAGGGTTTCGGCGGGCGGCTCAGGGGTGGTGGGCGGCTCTGTCTCCCGGCAGGAGCGCTTCCAGCAAAACGCGCTCCCTCTCTGGGCCCTTCCACAGGCGCTGTCCCCTTCTCTGCCATTTTTACGCCGATAGTGTATCACCGTGGGCGGACATTGTCAAGAGGGAGGTTTTTGTTTTACGGGGCATCCCCGGGTCCAGGGCAAAAATCCTCGTGAAAGAGAAAAGCGGCGGTCCCAGCCGGGACCGCCGCAAAAACAGCAGATTTTACAGGATCTTGCTCAGAGCCGCCTTGTCGCCGCAGAGGACCACATTGGGGTGCATCTGGAGAATGGAAGCGGGCACCTGGGGCTCCACGGGGCCGAAGAAGGCCTTCTTGACGATGTCGGCCTTGTCCTCACCGGAGACCACCACCAGTATCTGGCGGGCCTGCATGATGGATTTGATGCCCATGGTGATGGCCCGCTTGGGCACCTCGTCCTTGGAGGCAAAGAACCGGGCATTGGCCTCGATGGTCCGATCCGTAAGGTTCACCACATGGGTCTCCAGCTCAAAGGCCTGGCCGGGCTCGTTGAAGCCGATGTGGCCGTTGTGGCCCATGCCCAGCACCTGGATATCGATGCCGCCCATGCTGCGGATGACCTGGTTGTAGCGCTCGCATTCCGCCTCGGGATCGGAGGCCAGACCGTTGGGCACGTTGGTGTTGGCGGGGTCGATGTTCACGTGGTCAAAAAGGTTGTGCTGCATGAAGTAGCGGTAGCTCTGGTCGTGGGTGGGAGCCAGGCCCACATACTCGTCCAGGTTCACGCTCTTGACCTGGCTGAAGTCCAGGTCGCCCTTGTTATACCAGTCGATGAGCTGCTTGTACATCCCGATGGGGGTGGAGCCGGTGGCAAGGCCCAGTACGCAGGAGGGATTCAGAATCACATGGGCAGATACGATGTTGGCCGCCTTACGGCTCATATCCTTGTAGTCGTCAGACACATAGATTTTCATAGCAGTGCGCTCCTCTCAGCATAGCAATTAATTGTGCCGCGCCGGAAAAATCCCCGGACGCAGTGCGGCGCCGGGCGGAGGAGGGCAGGCGTTGTACCTGCCCTCCTCCGTGTCCGGCGGCGGAAGATCAGCAGTATTTGGCAATCGCGTCGGCAATCATCTGAGCGGACTCCACGGCCACAGCGTGGTCGGCCTCCACCAGGTTCAGCAGAGGCGCCCGGACACCGCCCACATCGGGGCCGCCCTGGAGGCGGATGACTTCCTTGATGACGGCGTACATGTTGCCCTGGGCGGAGCAGAGCTTATAGATGATGCGGCAGCACTCGTTCTGTACCTCACGGCCCTTGGCCATATCGCCGGCCAGGTACAGCTCCCGAACCTTCAGGAACAGCTCGGGCATGGCGGCGTAGGTACCGCCGATACCGCCGATGGCGCCGGCGGCCAGGCCGGAGAGCAGCTGCTCATCGGGACCGTTGAACACCACAGCGCCCTCGTCGTGGAACATCTGGATGTCCTGAACGGGCATGGAGGAGTTCTTCACGCCGATAACCCGGGGATTCTTCAGCATCTCCTTGAGCAGGGGCACGGTAAGAGCCACGCCCGCCAGCTGAGGAATGTTGTAGATAATGAAATCGGTGTTGGGAGCGGCATCGGAAATATCGTTCCAATACTTAGCAATAGCCTTGGGGGGCAGGTGGAAGTAGATGGGAGGAATGGCGGCAATGGCATCCACACCCAGGCTCTCGGCGTGGGCGGCCAGGATCCGGCTGTCCTCCGTGTTGTTGCAGGCCACATGGGCGATGATGGTCATCTTGCCGCCCACTTCAGCCATGACGTTCTCCAGAGTGATCTTGCGCTCTTCCACGCTCTGGTAGATGCACTCACCGGAGGATCCGCCTACGTACAGGCCCTTGACACCCTTGTTCAGCAGATAGCGGGCCAGGGCACGGACCGCCTCGGGGCTCACCTTGCCATCCTTGTCATAGCAGGCATAAAACGCAGGGAAAATACCCTGGAACTTGGAAAAGTCTTTCATCCTTAACAATCTCCTTTTTATTAGTTTGGTACTGTTTCACGGATCGACCTTGCATACCGCTTTGGTGGCTGTTGCGAGGCTGCCGAGGTGCGCCGGGAATGCAAGAGATACGGATACCGGGCCCGGCCCCGGTCTGTGCAGGAGTTCTTCTCCGGCTTATTATCCCTTCACCGCGCCCATGGTAATACCCTGGGTGAAATACCGCTGGAACAGGATGAACACCACCAGGATGGGAACGGCCGCCACTGCTGCACCGGCCATGATCAGGCCGTAGTCGTTGGCATCGGGTCCGCTCTGCATGAGGGCGATACCGACAGGGATGGTCAACTTGGAACGGGAGATCAGCATGATCAGCTGCATGAAGTAGTCGTTCCAGGAGGTGATGAAGGTGAATATAGCCAGCGCGCCCACACCGGGCTTGATGAGGGGGAACACGATCTGGGCAAAGGTACGCCACTGGCCGGCACCGTCGATACGGGCGGCCTCCAGCATCTCGGTAGGCACGTTCTCAGAGAACTGCTTCATCAGGAACACGCCGAAGGGCCAGCCCACGATGGGCAGGATCACCGCCAGCAGGGTGTCGTGAATACCCATGGCCGCCATCTGCTGGACCAGGGGGATGAGGATAACCTGCTTGGGCAGCGCCATGGCGCAGACCATCAGGGAGAATACCAGGGCACGGCCGTAGAACTGCTTCTTGGCCAGGACATAACCGGCCATGGCAGCAGTCAGGCAGGTGAGGATCATGGAGGCCACCGCCATGATAATGGTGTTGAGCAGCCACTTCAGGGAGGTAGCGATCATGGGCCCGGTAATCACATAGCCCGCCAGCTTGATCTGGAACAGGGAGATCTGCTCAGCAAAGAGCTTGCGGTAGTTATCCAGGGTAAAGACCTGGGGGAAGAAGGTGGGGGATGCGGAGTTGATCTCCTGGGCTGTCTTGAAGGAGCCGGTGATGATCCAGTACACCGGGAAGATGAACAGGAATGCCAGCACCGCCAGGATCACCAGGCACGCAATGGTGTAGGGGGACTTTTTCTTCTTCGTCAGCATGATGATCCCTCCTCTCAGCTGTTGCTCTTCCCGGCCACCTTGAACTGGATGGCGGAGAAGATGGAGATGATGATGGCCAGGATAATGCCCATAGCCATACCGTAGCCGTACTCACCCAGCTTGATGGCCTGATAATAGATATAGTACATAATCGTCTGTGTACTATTGTTGGGGCCGCCGGAGGTCAGCATCTGGATCAGCGCAAAGCACTGGAAGGAGTTGATGGTGGTGATAACCAGGATGTACAGGGTGGTGGGCATGATCTGGGGCCACTTGATCTTCCAGAACACCTGGAGCTCCGTGGCGCCGTCCACCTCAGCGGCCTCGATCATGGAGGTATCCACGTTGCCCAGGGCGGCCACATACAGCACGATGGGCTGGCCGATGGAGGTGGTGAAGAGGATCAGGATGATACACCAGATGGCAAAACGCTCATCGCCCAACCAGGCAATGTCGGTGCCCAGGACGTAGTTGAAAAGGCCGGTGTACTTGTTGAACATCCACTTCCACACCACGGCCACCGCCACAGTACCGGTGACCACGGGGAGGTAGAAGATGCAGCGGAAGAAGGAGCGGGTCTTGGCTCCCATGCGGTAGATGGCAGCGCCCACCCACAGGGAGAAGGCCGCTACCACGGGGACGGACACCACTACAATAAGGATGGTGTTCCACAGGCCCCGCCAGAACACCTGGTCGTTGAACATGCGGATGTAGTTATCGAACATGGTGTCCACAGAGAAGGTGTGGCCGGCGGTATTATACTGGGTAAAGCTGTTAAGGAAGCAGGTGACCATGGGGTAGACAACAAACCCCAGGAAGAAGATGAGACTGGGCAGCAGGAACAGATAGGCCGCCGTGGTCTCACGCCGGACCAGAGCCCGGCTCATGCCATACTTGGATTGCTTTGCCAAATTCGTTCGCCCTCCTTTTTATTCTTTTCGCACACATCTGCCGGCCATCGGCACAGAGCGGCGCCGGAGCAGCCCCGGCGCTTCTCTGTGCCGATGGGGAGAAAGGGCGCCCACCAGGGGAGTGGGCGCCCTTTCAAAAGGTCGTCAATCAGCCGTTGGCCTTGGTGTCATACTCGGCCAGAGCAGAAGCGGCATCGCCGCTGCTGAAAGCAGCCTGGAGCATCTCGAACCAAGCGGTACGCTGCTCAGCCCACTTGGGGGTGACATTGTAGTAGTCGCCCAGGTAAGGCATGAACATCATGAACTCAGAGTAGCCTTCCTTCTCGGTACCGGCGTAGATATCGCCCAAGGAGGAACGGACGGGGAAGAAACCGGTGGCATATACGCTGTCGGAAGCCTGGCTCTCATCGTTGCAGACGAAGTCGATGAAGGTCTTGGCAGCATCGATCTTGGCCTGATCGCCCTTGTCCACGATACCGAAGCCCCAGATACCGCCGTCCAGCTCGGGCTGGCCGTCATCGGAGGGGAAGGTCATGGCAAAGGGAGTGAAGTTGGTCTGGCTGGCGTAGTTGGCCCAGTTGGAGGCGTTCCAGCACAGGCTCATGCAGGAGGTGCCGTTGGCAAACAGAGTCAGCTCGTCGCTGGCCACGATGCCGGCGTCGTAGGTCATGGACTTGTCATTGACCATGTCGATGAGCAGCTGCAGGCCCTTGATGCCGTTCTCGCTGTTCATGGTGTACTTGGTGTGCTCAGCGTCGGTGAAGTCAGCGCTGTAGAGGTTGCGCACCAGAGCGCGGGTGCCCTGGTCACCGCCGGTACCGCCGCAGTAGACAATGCCGGGCACGCTGTAACCAGCGTCACGCAGGGCCTCGCAGGCCTTGACAAAGTCGTCGGTGGTCCAGGTACGGGTCTCCTCGTCGATGTACTGCAGAGCACCAGCTGCCTCAAAGGCCTCGTAGTTGATGGCCATGCAGTGGGTGGTCATGCACAGGGGGTACTCATAGTAAGCACCGTCGGTCCACTGGCAGGCCTTCTCGATGGAGGCGCTGGCCATGTCGGCCTTCATCTCATCGGTCCACATGTCGCTCAGGTCCACCATCTTGCCGTTGGCGCCCCAGTTGGACACCAGACGCTCAGGACCTTCCATGATGATGTCGCCCACGGTGCCGCCTTCCATAGCGGTGTTCACCTGAGCGTCACCGTTGCTGTAGTCCAGCAGCTGATGGGTGACAGTGATGTTGGGATACTTCTCGTTGAACTTGGCAATGATCTCGCTGACCACCTCGGGCTTGCCCCAATCGCCGATGGGGTAGGTCCACAGGGAGATCTCCACGGCCTCGCCGGTGGTATCACCGGTGGTGTCGTTGGTGGTGTTATTGGTGGTATCGTTCTGAGTGTTGTTGGTGGTGTTGCTGCCGCCGTTATTGGCCTGCTCCACAGAGCATGCTACCAGGCCCAGCGCCATCACCAGTACCAGCAGGAGCGCAAGGAACTTCTTCATTTCATTTCCTCCTTTTTGATGAAAAACCCGGCTCACACACCGGGCTATCTGTCTAAAGTGTATAAGAGAAAGGAGGAAATGTCAACCAAAATAAAAATAATTTCGAAAGTTTGTGTGATTCATCAGTTTTCGTAAAAATTTTTATATCAATTGCCCAAATCCCCCTGCACTTCCGGCTCCTCTTCCTCCTCCAGCTCCGGTGCATACCGTCGAAATACTTTTTCCAGCAGGAGAGAGGAGGCCAGGGCCACCAGTGCAGGAAGAAAAAACAGCGGGAGCACAAACTGCAGACACAGCATGGCCCCCACTGCAAACAAGATCACAAGGCACAATGACGTAGGCAGGTGGGCCAGGGTCAAACGGGCAGCGGTTCGGAACAGATCTCCCAGAGAAAAGGTAAAGCGCCCCAGCAGGGGAAACAGGTACATCAGCGCCCCCAGGGGCAGCACCATCAGCAGGCTGTAGAAGGCAAGCAGCCCATAGCCGCCGGCCGCGGACGCCGCCATGGTGCGGCACATGCGCCAGCCCAGCTGAAGGAGAAAGGCCGGCAGCAGGATGATCAGCGTCGCCAGCACCCCCTGCCGAAGATTCATCCGGAAGGAGCGGAAAAACGCCCGGAACGCACCATCCTCCCGCCGCCGCACATAGCGCACCACGGCAAAGTACAGCGCTGCAGTGGCTGGCCCGATGGTGACCACCGGCAGGCAGGCAACCACCCACAGAAAGGATAGTCCGCATACATCCGTCACCAGGCTGACCGTTCTCCACAGATCGTTTTTGGGATCAAATGCTCCACCCATAGGGTCTCCTCCTCCGGTCCGGCTCAATTTTTCTGATTACACGCACTTCTGGGTCAGGGCCTTGCCTACAGCCTGCCGGCAGAGCTCCGCCTCCTCATGATTCTGTCGGCAGTACTCACTGAAGAGTACGTCCACCACATACATCTGGGAAATGATGGCGGCAATGGAACCAAACTGCAGGGGCAGCTCATTGGGCCCGCACAGCAGCACCGTATCGGCAAAGCTGCTGGCCGGCGCGTTGAGGAACCGGGTCACCAGAATCATTTTTGCCCCCCGGGAGGCAATCAGCTCCGCCGCCTCCAGTACCTCGTGTGTGGCACCGGTATAAGAAAAGTAGAGCACCACGTCATCCTCCGACAGGGTGGAGAGCACCACGGTCTGCAGATGGGAATCCTGGGCCGTTCTGAACTTGGGAGAAGCGGTGGAAAACTGGGCCCATGCGGCGGTGGCCACGATGGAATGGTTTCCCTGACCCAGGCACACCACTTGCCGGGCTCCGCTCATCAGCTCCACTGCACGGCGTACCGCCCCTTCCTGGAGCATGTGATATGCCTTGCTGAGCGCATCCTGATTGGTACTGTAGACCTTATCCATAACGGTGGAGATCGTATCGTCCAGCAAGATCTCCTCATTGGCCACGCCGGAGGGAGCCCGGTTTCCGGCGATGAGAGCCGCCTTGGCCAGTTCCAGCTTGAAATCATTGAATCCCGCCAGCTTCAGCTTGCGGCAGAACACGGATATGGTGGACACCGCCACATCGCAGGCAGTGCTCAAATCCGTGATGCTGATATACTGCGTCTCCTTCTGATGCTCCAATACATAGTCCACGATTTTCTTTTCAGACTTTGTAAAATTCTCGTACTCCTGCAGCATCAGTGCAACAATATTTTTTCCCACTTTGACCTCCTTGGAACCGGTACCCTATATTTCGCATATGACCGAAATCATACTACATTTCTAATAAAACTATAATACAGACTCAAAGACATTGCAACAGATTTACCGAAAAATTTTCGTTTTTGAAAAAATTTTTACTTTTTGACAAGTATTCCCTGTTTCATTTGGTAGTAGCTAAACCTAGATAAACTATTCATAAAACGCAAAAAAGGCCGCCGGAAGAATACTCCTCCAGCGGCCTTATGGACTGTCTTTTTTCTGCGGCACTCAGCATCTGCCGCCACGGTACAGCGCCTCCAGGATATCCACACACCGCTCAATTCCCACAGCGCCGCTATTGAGGGTGATGTGGTAGTTCTGGGCCATGCCCCAATCCCGGTTGGTGAAGTGTTTGTAGTTGATGCGCCGCTTGGTATCCTTGTCCTTCAGGCGCTTCTCCGGGCTGTTCTCCGATTCGCCGTACAGCCGCACAATCCGGTCTGCCCGGAAGTCCATGTCAGCATGGATAAAGGCATGGAGGCAATCTTTCCGGTCCTTGAGAATGTAGTCGGCACACCGGCCCACGATGACGCAGGGCTCCTGATCTGCCAGTCGGAGAATCACCTCCCGCTGGATGGTCCATAGAAAGTCCGTGGCATTGAGACCGTTCATTACGCCCGGAGTCCCCACCCCTTGGTCCAGAAACCAGCCCAGCCAACTTTTGTTCCCGGCAAATTCGCCCCGCTCCTCCACAAACTTGGGGTCAAACCCGGTCTCCAGAGACACCTGCTTGACCAGCTCCTTGTCATAGTAAGCGATCCCCAGGCGCTGCGCCAATGTTTTCCCTATGCTCCGGCCACCGCTGCCAAACTCACGGCTGATGGTAATGATCCGTAATTCTTCCATAGTATGGCCCTCCTTTTCCGCAACCTGGTTTACACTTTTCACTTTAATTAATTTTATGCCCGCCGCAAAAAATTGTCAAAGGTATATTTCTTTTTTATATTCTCTTGGTATTTTCTGCAGGTTATGCTATACTGTATAGTTGCCTATTATATTTCCCAAGGGAGACCCTGCTGTTATGGCCAAACATTCCCGGAAAAAGCGGTCCATTGGCCGCCGCATTCTGATTATTTTTCTTCTGGCAATTTTCTGTGCCGGCTTCTTTTACTGGAGCAACCGCTCCCTTCAGATAGAACGTTTCACCTTCTCCTCCTCCAGACTGCCGCAGGGCTTTGACGGCTGCACCATCGTGGAGCTCAGCGACCTCCACGGGGCGGTCTTTGGAGAGGACAACACGGATCTTGTCAGCGCCGTCCGGGACCAGTCGCCGGACTATATCTTTCTCACCGGGGATCTGCTGGACCGGTTCCGGGAGACTCCCCACAGCTACGCCGTGGACCTGGGGCGACAGCTCAGCGCCATCGCCCCTACCTACTTTGTCACCGGCAACCACGAGTGGGCCCTGCCGGACCCCCGGGGATTGAAGCGGGCGCTGGGGGAGGCGGGAGTAACCGTGCTGGACAACCGCTTCGTCACCCTGGAGCGGGGCGGCGATCAGATCCTTCTGGCGGGCATCGACGACCCCAACGGCTTTGCCGACCAGAAGACCCCGGAGGAGCTGGCCCAGGAGGTAAGCGCCGCCTGGGGGGATGGTTTCTGGATCCTTCTGGCCCACCGCAATGACCACTTCCCCGGCCAGTACAGCCGCCTGGGGGCGGATCTGGTCATCTCCGGCCACGGCCACGGCGGCATGATCCGCCTGCCCTTCACCGACGGTCTTATCAGCACTGAACGGACCCTGTTTCCTTCCTACACCGCCGGGTTCTATGAGGAACACGGCAGTACAGCCTTTATCTCCCGGGGCCTGGGAAACTCCGGACCCAGCTTCCGTCTGTTCAACCGCCCCCAGATTGCGGTACTGACCCTGGAGCGGGAGCAGCAGTAAGAATGTCTACGCCATAAGGACGCCACGTATATGAGAGAATTTGACGCGGGACAATATGATATTGCCGTCATCGGCGCGGGCCATGCCGGCATCGAGGCAGCCCTGGCCGCCGCCCGGCTGGGGATGAAAACCATCTGCTTTACCATCAACCTGGATGCGGTGGGCAACATGCCCTGCAACCCCGCCGTGGGCGGCACCGGCAAGGGCCATCTGGTCCGGGAGCTGGACGCCCTGGGGGGCGAGATGGGCAAGGCTGCTGACAAGGCCTGCATCCAGTATCGGCTGCTGAACCGTGGCAAGGGCCCCGCAGTCCACAGTCTCCGGGCCCAAGCGGACCGGCGGCTGTATCAGCAGGTGATGAAGCACGCCCTGGAGCGCCAGGAGAACCTGACGGTCCGCCAGGGAGAGGTGACAGAGATCCGCCTCACCGGCGGCGCCGTGAGCCACGTGGTCCTCCAGACCGGGGCAGTGTTCGCCGTCCGGGCGGCCATCGTCTGCTCCGGCACCTACCTCAATGGCCGGACCATCGTGGGGGAGTGCGTTCAAGAGGGAGGTCCCGACGGCATGTTTGCCGCCACTGCCCTCACTGGCTGTCTTTCTGCCATGGGCCTGGGGCTCCGGCGGTTCAAGACCGGCACGCCTCCCCGGGTCAACGCCCGGACGGTGGACTTTACCAAAATGGAGCTTCAGGAGGGGGATAGCGAGACCATGCCCTTCTCCTTTACCACCCGGGAGAAACCAGTGAACCGGGCGGTGTGCTACCTTACGTATACCAATGAAAACACCCACCGGATCATCCGGGAAAATCTGGACCGCTCCCCCATGCACAGCGGGGTCATTGAAGGGGTAGGCCCCCGGTACTGCCCCTCTATCGAGGCCAAGATCACCCGGTTCCCGGACAAGCTTCGGCACCAGCTGTTTATCGAGCCTATGGGCCTCGATACCGAGGAGCTCTACATTCAGGGCTTCTCCTCCGCCCTGCCGGAGGATGTCCAGTGGGAGATGCTCCACACCATCGCCGGCCTGGAGCATGCGGAGATCATGCGGCCCGCCTACGCTATCGAATACGACTGCGTGGACCCGCTGGAGCTCAAGCCCACCCTGGAGACGAAAAAGGTCCCCGGCCTCTACGGCGCGGGCCAGTTCTGCGGTTCCTCGGGCTACGAGGAGGCGGCGGTCCAGGGCTTTGTGGCAGGTGTCAATGCCGCCCGGAAGCTTCGAGGCCAGGAACCCTTTGTCCTTACCCGCAGCCAGTCCTACATTGGCACCCTCATCGACGATCTGGTGACCAAGGGCACCGACGAACCCTACCGGATGATGACCAGCCGCAGTGAGTACCGGCTGCTGCTGCGCCAGGACAACGCCGACCAGCGGCTCACCGCCATCGGCCATGAGCTGGGGCTGGTCAGCGACCAGCGGCTGGCGGAGGTAGAAGCCAAATACGAGGCTGTCCGCCGTGAGGTCCGGCGGCTCATGGGCAAGGGGCTGCCCCCCACAGCGGAGCTCAACAGCTTTTTGGAGAGCCGGGGCACGGCTCCCGTCAGCGACGGGGCACCCATGATCGCCCTCCTCCGCCGCCCGGAGATCCACTATGCCGACCTCCGGCAATTTGACCCGGAGATGCCGGATCTGCCGCAGGAAACGGCGGAACAGGTGGAGATCTCTGTAAAGTATGAAGGCTATATCCAACGCCAGCTCCAGGAGGTAGAGGACTTCCGCAAGCTGGAGAGCCGGGCCATCCCCCCCGGAATCGACTACGCGAACATCCAAGGTCTGCGGCTGGAGGCCCGTGAGAAGCTGGCCGCTGTGCAGCCTATGAATCTGGGCCAGGCCAGCCGGATCTCCGGTGTCAGCCCCGCCGATGTGGCGGCGCTGATGATCTATCTGGAGAGGGGCTAATAGTTTTCCACGGGGCCTACCCGGCCCTAACCTCCGGTGCTTATCGACGGGAGCTCCGCCCCCAGTGCTTTCTATTGGGGGCTACCCGCCCCCAAACCCCGGGTGACTTTTGTACGCACAAAAGTCACCA
>OJPZ01000977.1_pt1 | contig 11496 bp, 7 predicted proteins | sample 1598611 | NCBI WGS metagenome assembly OJPZ01 (sample SAMN03922494, study PRJEB24848) | human gut metagenome | isolation source: stool sample | host: Homo sapiens | place: Germany | collected 2011-11
CTTAGTCTCGTGGGCTCGGAGATGTGTATAAGAGACAGGCACTACACCGCATCCTGTTGGAAAGAATCGGTAGCGGAGAAAGTTCCATACTATCAAAACGGACTGCAGAAAATCCGCCCACCTTGGATGAAATCATCACCGCAGTCAATAAAGAGGACTTGCTATGCATTGAGATAGTGGAAGAAATAGGCCAAAAACTGGGAAGGCAAATAGCTGGATTAATAAGCATATTCAATCCGGAACTAGTAATAATCGGGGGTACACTATCATCAACAGGAGACTATATAGTGCAGCCAATCAAAACGGCAATAAGGAAATACTCATTGAATCTGGTCAACAAAGACGCCACGGTGACTGTTTCCAAGCTAAAAGACAAGGCTGGAGTAGTTGGGGCCTGCATGCTGGCACGGAGCAGAATGTTCGAAATTTAAAACGACCATTGCCAGCATAATGGGATTGACAAAGAGTATACCAAGAACGCAACTATCATATGCAAAAATATTGAAAAAGCGAGTCAGTAGTTGGTTACTGATAAAAGCACAGAATAAACCAGCATCATGATAACCGATTTCCAATACTGCCTCATATTGTGGAATTCGAAAATGCAGATTATTAAACTGTCAATAAAGAGAAGATGGAATCTATAGGATATACTCGGAAATATTACGAACATAACAAAGATTTGGGAAAGTATACCCTAAGATAAGGACAGAAAAGCAAGAAGCCATCATTACGGGTATCTATATTACTATAATTCCCTATCTGTAGCCTGCGTAGTGGGTTTAGGTGACGGAAAGAGGTTGTGGCAATCACAATCTCTTTCTTTTTATGATACATGGGAAGCTGTTGCATTTCAGATAAAATCCTTTACCTTTGCCGGCAAACACATTTATCAAGATATCAGGATGAAGAAAGTACTTAAATTGGCCGGAGGATTCATGGTCGGGGCATGCATCGGTTTCGTAGGAGTAATAGGTGTAAGAGTCCTGGTTTTGGGAGACTCGTTCGACGGTTTACACAGCAAGTTTGCCGAAACCGGCATGCTGGAGACGGTAGGAATTTCCCTGTTAGCCATACTGATTCTGCTGTTCTCCATCTTCCTGCAAGTACTTCTGCACGAAGGCGGGCATCTTGTCTGCGGACTGGCAACCGACTACCGCTTCGTCTCCTTCCGCATCTTCAACCTTACCTTCATACGGAAAGACGGGAAATTATGCATCAAGCGTTTCAGCCTTGCCGGAACGGGAGGCCAATGCCTGCTTACCCCACCCGAAAGGCCTCTTGAAGATATCCCAACCACCTTGTACAACCTGGGTGGAGTGCTTGCCAACCTGCTGACCGCCATCCTTGCCTTCCTCCCCCTGCTGACCGTAGACGGGCTGCCTTACCTGCTGAAATTCTTCCTTCTGATGCTCTCTTTGATTGGCATTCTCCTTGCAGGGATGAACGGCATCCCCATGAAGATGGGCGGCATCGGCAATGATGCCGACAACATGTGCCTGCTTCTCAAGGACAGCAAGAGCAAGCAGGCACTGGTCACCCAGCTGCGCATCAACGCATTGGTGCAAGAGGGCATGCGTCCTAAGGACATGCCTGCCGAATGGTTCAGCCAAACGGAAGACATCAACTACAAAGATGCCCTGCAGGTCACCATAGCCTTGATGAGCGCCTCGCGCCTGCTCGACTGCGAAGAATGGGAAGCCGCCTACAATGCATTTGAGAAAATAATGAGCCACCGGCACGAAGTCATCGGGCTTTTGATAAAGGAAACCGCTTGCGAGCTGCTCTTCACCGCATTGGTGACAAAGAGGACCGCACGGGCAGAAGAATTATATACCGATGAGCTGGATACCTACATCCGGCAATATAAGGATGTGACGTCTTCCAAACAGCGGCTGCTCTGCGCCCTGGCACTCTACCGGGACAAGGACACAGCAAAAGCAAAGGAGATTTACGAAGCCACCTGCCAACGGAAAAACAAATACTTGATGCAGGGAGAAGTCAGTTCGGACATAGCCTTGATGAAATCAATCCTTACCGCCAAGAATGCCTTGTAAGATGGAACGATATTTCTTTTACTTGTTATATCTACTGCTTGGCTGCTCACTATGCGGTTGTAGCAGAAAACAAGCGCCAAAGCAGACACAAGACCCGGATACGGAGACCACCATCCCGTACGCCGACACCATAGCGGCACCCGTCCCTCCGGCTCCGGCTAAAAGCCGGACAGCCCGCTACCTGGACTCCCTCGGTTTCGTCAACATCGCCGAAGCGGACAGCAGCATCGCCATCGACTTGATGTACACCCGTGCCGACAACTTCACCGGAACCCTATTGTACGAAGACCTGAAAGAAGCCTACCTGCACCCCGATGCCATGAAAAGCCTGAAGCGGGCACAACGCCTACTGAAAGAACAGTACCCCGGCTACAGCCTCATCGTCTACGACGCAGCGCGCCCCTTGTCCGTACAGCAGAAGATGTGGAACGTAGTGAAAGGAACCTCCAAATACATCTATGTCTCCAACCCCTCACGCGGCGGCGGCCTGCACAACTACGGATTGGCGGTGGACATCAGCATACTCGACGATAAAGGAACTCCTCTGCCCATGGGCACCCCGGTAGACCATCTGGGCAGGGAAGCCCACATCACAGAAGAAGCCGTGCTCGTGGCACAAGGCAAGCTGACAGAACAAGAACGTGAAAACCGGCTGCTGCTCCGGCAGGTAATGAAAGAAGCCGGATTCCACCCGCTACCCAGTGAATGGTGGCACTTCAACCGCGTCAGCAGGCAGACGGCAAAGGAGCGATACCGGGTCATCCCTTAACTCTCACCCCCAGCTTGTCCGGAAACTTAAATTTGCTATCGCTTTGACGCGGATGACGCAGATGACACGGATTTTTAATATTCTTAATCTGCGTAATCAGCGCCATCTGTGTCTGAAAAATAATCAAACAGAAAGCTACGAATTCATGCCTTACTTTGCCCTTTTTGAGATAACTTTGCATCAGAATAAATAAGCCAAGCCATGCCTTTATCCCAAGACACCCTCCGTTTCATTCGCGAGCATCGCCGCGACGACGTACGTAGCCTTGCTTTGCAGGCACGCCGCTACCCTTCGGTAGACATGCCCGCTGCCATCACACAAATTTCCGGCTGGCAGGTTGCCAAAGAGAAAATACCCGCATGGGCGAAGAACGATGACATCCTCTACCCCGCCCACCTCTCATTGGAGCAATGCTCCTCCCAAGCAACGGCACAGTATAAAGCGGAGATCATAGCTAACCTGCTACGCACAGAACAAGAGCATCCCGCGAAGGACAGCGCCCCTGTACCAGCCGCCACCTTTACCGACCTCACCGGAGGTTTCGGCATCGACTGCTCCTTCCTCTCCTGCTGCTTCGGGCATGCCACTTACGTCGAGCGCCAGGAAACCCTCTGCCAGATAGCCGCACACAACTTCCCTGTCCTCGGCCTGAACCACATCTCCGTCTGCCACGCAGACAGCGTCTGCCATCTGCAAGAGATGGAGCCCGTGGACTGTATATTCATAGACCCTGCCCGCCGCGACGGACACGGTGGAAAGACCGTAGCCATCGGCGACTGCGAACCCGATATAGCCGCCCTCGAAGAACTGCTGCTGCGCAAGGCAAGACACGTACTGGTAAAACTCTCCCCCATGCTCGACCTCACCCTTGCCCTGAACGATTTGAAGCATGTCCACCAGGCACACATCGTCTCCGTGGGCAACGAATGCAAGGAACTGCTGCTCTTGCTGGGACAAGGCGAAGGAGTGCCGGCAGACGACATCCCCATCCATTGCGTCAACTTCACCGGTGTACCGGCTCCCCAAGCCCTCGTCTTCACCCGCCGGCAGGAGAAGGAGCGTGCATGCCCCTACACCCCTCAACTGAAATCATACCTCTACGAACCGAATGCCTCCGTGCTGAAAGCCGGTGCATTCCGCAGCCTCTCCTCATTGTATAAGGTGGAAAAACTGCATCCCAACAGCCACCTCTACACCTCGGACCACTTCCTGCCGGACTTCCCCGGCCGCAAGTTCCGGATTACCTCCTCCTGCGGCTTCGGCAAGAAAGAAGTGAAAGAGATGCTGGCTGCCGAGAAAAAGGCGAACCTCACCGTGCGCAACTTCCCCGCCACCGTGGCCGAACTGCGCAAACGACTGAAATTGGCCGAAGGGGGAGGCACTTATCTCTTTGCCACTACTCTGGCAGACGAGAAGAAGGTACTTATCCGCTGCCAGGCTACGGGATAAGACACCAACCCCTATACCTTCCCCTGCACGAGATGTACATCTCATGTTGCTCGATATGTACATCTCATACAGTCCGAGATGCACATCTCGTGCATCTTTAGCATCAGTTTGCCAGATGACGGCAAAGGGAGATACCGCCGAAAAGGTACTACCTCCAAGAATTTATGTAACCTCATTGTAACTGAATCGTTATCTGTTCTTCAACGCTCCGCAATCTCCACGTAACGGCAACCCTCTACTTTTGCGGCAGATTATTAACAGATAATAACAAGTATGAAACAGATTTTGAGAGCATTCTTATTCTTACTCCTATTCACCGCCACCGTCAATACGGCCATTGCCGACGAAAAAGCAAATGTCACGAAACAAGGAACTGTACGTGGACGCATCATCGACGCCACTAAACAAACTCTCCCGGGCGCATCCATCTACATCGAGAAACTACACACTGGCGTGACGAGCGACGTCAACGGCTTCTACACTTTCTCTAACCTTGACCCGGGAACCTATACAGTAAAGGTGAGCTACGTGGGCTACTCTCCCGTAGAACTGAAAATCACCATCCCCGCAGGCCGTACACTGGAAAAAGACGTCGTACTGAACGAAGGCGTGGAGTTGCAGGAAGTGGTGGTAGGCGGCGCCTTCCAGGGACAGCGCCGTGCCATCAACTCACAGAAAAACAACATGGGGATTACGAATGTAGTCTCTGCCGACCAGGTAGGCAAGTTCCCCGACTCCAACATCGGTGACGCCCTTAAACGCATCTCCGGTATCAACGTGCAGTACGACCAAGGCGAGGCACGCTTCGGGCAAGTGCGGGGCACGAGTGCTGACCTCAGCTCCGTCACCATCAACGGCAACCGCGTTCCCTCTGCCGAAGGCGATACGCGCAACGTACAGCTCGACCTCATTCCGGCAGACATGATTCAGACCATCGAAGTGAACAAGGTAGTAACCGCCGATATGGACGGCGACGCCATCGGCGGCAGCATCAACCTCGTCACCAAGAACTCCCCCTACAAGCGTACCATTGCCGCCACCGCCGGAACCGGCTACAACTGGGTGAGCGAAAAGGCGCAACTGAACCTTGGCTTCACCTACGGCGACCGCTTCTTCAACGACAAACTCGGCTTGATTGTATCGGCCTCCTATCAGAACTCACCTTCTGGTTCCTACGACACCGAATTTGTATGGGAGCAGGATGACAACGGCAAGACGTACGTCAACGACTACCAAATCCGCCAATACTACGTCACCCGCGAACGCCAAAGCTACTCCGCCGCACTGGACTGGGACATCAATGCCAACCACAAACTGACCTTCAAAGGCATCTTCAACAACCGCAACGACTGGGAGAACCGCTACCGTACCACGCTGAAAGACCTTGACCCCGACGGCAACGCCACCGTACGCATACAGACCAAAGCCGGTACGCCGGACAACCGTAACGCCCGCCTGGAACGCCAGCGCACCATGGACTTTGCCCTCAGCGGCGAACACCTCTTCGGCGCCCTCTCCATGGACTGGCACGCCAGCTATGCCAAAGCCAGCGAAGAACGTCCCAACGAACGCTACATCGACTTCCAACTGAAGAAACAGAAGTTCGACATGGACCTGAGCGACGAACGCCAACCCTTTGCCAGCCCCAAAACAGGCTCTACCATGACATTGAACGATGAATTCAGCCTGAAAGAGCTGACGGAACAGCAGGAAGACATCAAGGAGCAGGACCTGAAGTTCTCCGCCAACTTCAAACTTCCCTTCAAGAACGGCAACAAGCTGAAGTTCGGCGCAAAGGTAGTGCGCAAGACCAAGGATAAAGAAGTGGACTTCTACGAATACTCTCCTCTGGACGAGGACGCCTTCATGACGAACAGCCTGGCAAATACAGTGGACCAGACCAACAAGAACTTCATGCCCAACAACAAATACCAGGCAGGCATCTACGCCAGCAAGGAATACACCGGCTCTTTAGACTTGAACAACGCTTCCCTCTTTGAGAAAGAGCAGGTGCAGGAAGAACTTGCCGGAAACTTCAACGCCCGCGAAACCGTGACTTCCGGCTACCTCCGCTTCGACCAAAAACTGACAAAAGACGTGGAACTGATGACCGGACTTCGCATAGAGAACACCAACCTTGCCTATACGGGACGCACCTACGATGCCGACGAAGACCTCACCAGCAAGACCGACCGTCAGCGCAACAGCTACATCAACTTCCTGCCGTCGCTGCTCGTAAAGTGGAATGTAAACGATGACTTCAAAGTGCGCGGTTCGTTTACCCAAACCTTGTCACGCCCCAAATACTCGGCCCTCGTGCCCAGTGTGAACATCAAGCGTTCCGACAACGAAATCACCATCGGAAACCCGGAGCTGAAACCTACCGTCTCCTACAACTTCGACTTGAGTGCCGACTACTACTTCCGCAGCATCGGTCTGATAAGCGCCGGCATCTTCTACAAGAAGATAGACGACTTCATCGTAGACCAGGTGAGCACCAACTACGAATACCAGGGTAACACCTACACCCGCTTCACACAACCCAAGAATGCGGGCAACGCCAACCTGGTGGGTGTAGAGCTGTCCTACCAGCGCGACTTCAGCTTCATTGCTCCCGCTCTGAAATGTGTAGGTTTCTACGGAACGTACACCTACACCCACTCCCGTGTGGAAGACTTCAACTTCGAAGGCCGCGAGAATGAGAAAGACTTGAGCATGCCAGGCTCTCCGGAGCATACCGCAAATGCTTCCCTATACTTTGAGAAAGGCGGTCTGAATCTGCGCCTGAGCTATAACTTCGCTTCCGACTTCATCGACGAAATGGGAGAAAGCACCTTCTACGACCGCTACTACGACAAGGTGAACTATATGGACGTAAACGCCAGCTATACCTTCGGAAAGAAGTTCAAGACTACCTTCTACGCCGAAGCCAACAACCTGCTGAACCAGCCGCTACGCTACTACCAGGGCACAAAAGACCGTACCATGCAGGCAGAATACTACGGCGTGAAAGTGAATGCGGGAGTGAAGATTAATTTTTAAACAGCGAATTCTATCTCAACAAGTTATCAACATTAACTACTCAACAATTTAATAATGACAATGAAGAAAATATTCCTTTTACTGTTTATTGCCCTACTCGGCAACGCAGCCATTGCCCAAATCACCGATTACTCCATCTTCGACAAGAAGTTCAACTTCTACGTAGCCAACGACCTCGGCCGTAACGGCTACTACGACCAAAAGCCCATCGCCGAACTGATGGGACAAATGGCAGAAGAAGTAGGCCCCGAATTCGTTCTTGCCACCGGCGATGTACACCACTTTGAAGGCGTACGTAGCGTGAACGACCCGCTTTGGATGACCAACTACGAACTTATTTACAGCCACCCGGAGCTGATGATAGACTGGTTCCCCCTGCTGGGCAACCACGAATACCGCGGCAATACGCAGGCTGTGCTCGACTACAGTAATATCAGCCGCCGCTGGACCATGCCCGCCCGTTATTATACCAAGACGTTCGAGGACAACGGCGCTACCATCCGCATCCTTTGGGTAGACACCGCCCCGATGATTGACAAATACCGCAACGAAAGCGAGACCTATCCCGATGCCTGCAAGCAGGATTACCAGCAACAACTTTCCTGGATAGATTCCGTACTGACTACCGCCAAAGAGGACTGGGTTATCGTTGCCGGACACCATCCCATCTATGCCGAAACCCCGAAGGACGAGAGCGAACGTGCGGATATGCAGGCACGTCTCGATCCCATCCTGCGCAAGCACAAGGTGGATATGTACATCTGCGGGCACATCCACAACTTCCAGCACGTACGCGTGGCAGGCAGCGACATCGACTATATCACCAATTCTGCCGGTTCGCTCGCCCGCAAGGTGAAGCCCATCGAAGGGACCGTATTCTGCAGCCCCGAACCGGGTTTCTCCATTGTATCGGCCAGCAAAAAGACACTGGAACTGCGCATGATTGACAAGAAAGGGAATGTATTGCACACGGTGACGCGCAGCAAATAATCCAAGCCGGCACGCAAGCAGGCGCATTCCCCCGAAGCCCTGCCGAACAACCACTTTCCTCCCACGAAGCAAAAGACCATGTTTCGTAGGAGGATTTTTCCATCTCATACGACAAAAACAAAGCCTATCCGCAGGAATACAAGAAAAAGCCCTATATTTGCATTTGTCAATACATAACTATGATGAAGAAGATACACTTCCTGCTACTAATCAGCCTGCTACTTGCCGCTTGCAGTGATGACGACAAAGAGAAACAACCCGCTTTTGTGACCAATATCACCATATCCGATGCCGGAAAGACCTTCAATCCCGGTGATGCCGTGACCGTCAAAGCCGACGGCTTGCAGAGCGGCGACCAAATCATATTGGACATCTACTGGCCGATAGCCGACAATCCTCTCTTTCCCGAAGGGTATTCACGCTACACACGCGCCGTTACCACGGAGCAAACCACCAACAGCATTACTTTCCTTGCCCCCGGACACTGGCCCGCCTCACGGGTAGAAATGTTCCTGGAACGGGCAGGACAGCTTCAGCCTCTCGGCCAGATTTCGGTAGCCGACGGACAATCCCCCGAAGAACCATATCTCTACGGTATCACCAACTCCCACGCCATTTACACACCGACCGTTCCCCGCGGCATCACCCGTATCGACCTGGTAACACAAGAAATATCGGAAGTAATCCAGTTCCATGACGACGAAGATTTCCACCTTGCCGCCAACATCCCCGGCACCAACATCCTCTGCGGGATACGGGAGAAAGACGGCAGTAGTTTCATCGATGGATACGACCTCTGCATGCACTATTGGTGTAACCCGGTAGAACGTAACGCAATTACCATCTGCTCGGACTTCAACAACACTGTTTCCCTGGAAATGGCCGGAGATAAGCTCCTCACCTACTGTAGCATCTCTTATCCGGTATATACCCGGTTGAATATGCCACCGATACATACTCCCGAAATACCATTACCGGATGGACTGAAGCCCGAATCCCTCTCACGCTATCCGGGCGTGATAGCCGACGTCCACATGCTGCTCTCGGCCAACAACGGCGACGACACCTTCTCGCCCGTCGTGATAGACATCGCCAAAGAAAAGATGCACTGCTACGACCCCATCAAAGCCGAAGCCTTGATACCTTTCCGGATTATGGAACCATCCCCCGAAAACCCAAACAGCCTGCAATGCAAAGGAGGCTATATCGTTTCCCGTGCCAATGGTGGAGATACGCAATTCTGCTTATGGGATACTACTGCCGGAAACTTGAAAGAGCCTTTCGCCACCTACCCCAACGCCGTACGCTCCGCTGCCATGTACTACTCCAAGGACGGGCAGACAAGGAAACTCTACGTGCAGTTTGCAGGCTATCGTGAAGGCGACTTCATCGAAACTTATGATTTCCAGACAAAGGAATGGAGGATGTTTATGTTCTACGTACCGTTTGCAGAGATTTTACTGGCACGATAACCGGCTCCCTTACTGCTTTTTCTCCCGTAAGTCATCCTTGGGTATGGTCGTCTCACTGCCGTCACGCGTAGCTATGTAGTGAGGAGACATGATTTCGATGCCTGCTTCGTTGAAGGCATCCTGGATATTCTGATGCAAATCAGAGTAAATCTGGCTAAGGCTGTTGGCATCCCTGATATAGGCATTCACTTGATAAACCGGATAATAATCCTGAAGGGAAGTCTCCAATACAAACGGACGGGGATCATCTATCACTCCAGGAGTATTCAATGCAGCCTCTATCAACAGCTGATGTGTCTTCCGCCACGGAACATCGTAGCCAATACTGACCTCCGAATGGATAATCAATCCATACTCACGGGCAGACTGGCTGTAATTGACCGTATGGGAAGACATGATGAAAGAGTTCGGAATGGTCACCACCTCATTCTTCGGAGTACGGATGCGGGTGACGAGCGGTGTTTTCTCAATGATGTTGCCCGTAGTATCGTTCAGCTTGATGCGGTCACCCAGCTTGAAAGGCCGCATGTAGGTTATGACCAGTCCTGCAATGATATTGCCGATAACCGTACTGGAACCGAGCGAAACAATCAAGCCGACAAACACGGAGATTCCCTGGAAGACTCCCGACTTGGAACCCGGCAGATAAGGGTAAATCATGGCAATCATAAACGCATAAAGCAAGAAGCGCACAATATGATAGGTAGGAATGGCCCAATCCGGATAGAAGCCGTTTATCTTCAGCCGTTCAGCCTGCACCTCATTGGCAAGATAACGCACCAGTCTGACCAGATACTTCACCGCATAGCATATCACAAAGATAGTGAACAGATTGGGTATATAGTCGGCTATTCCATTCAAGATGACCTTTATAGGATTCCAGATGTAGGAGAATAATGTATAAGCCAAGCTCTTGGTCTGAGGGAAAATGGAGAATAATAACGGAACCGTCAGCAGCAACTGCAACAGCATGACTACATAACGCACCAGGTTGGCAACAAACACCAGCAGGTTGACCTGCTTCTGCGTATCCAGCAATTCATAATCCTGAATAGAGATCGGTTTCAGCTTGGTATCCTTCAGCTTCTGAATGCGTAGTTTGAGTTTTCTGAACAGCCAGTTGGTAAACTTGAACAAGAAGAACTGTCCCACAAGCACCAGGATAAAGTACAAGATACGCTTACCCAACTGCCACAAGCTATGCTCCTTCTGCATGGCTTTCAGTTTGTCCACCACGACATGCCTCTTGCTGGCGGCCAGCTGGTCGCGGGTACAGTTTTCCCACAAAGCATCCTGATCGGTAAAGGAAATGATGACCTTTTCGCCATACATCAAGTCTGTAACAATATCCGTACTCTCTAAATAAACAGAGTCCGGACGCAGATTGAAACGCGTGCCCAATGCTTCGATGACGTTGCTTACATCTTTGGCTCGCTGTTGGGGCGTATGCCCTCCACGCTTGGCATACAGATAGAACAAAGTGTCCTTCTCCACCACCACCGGAATACCCGGTGTCACCGTCCGCAACGAATCAATGCGTTGTTTCTGCAATGCCAGCTTCACCGAATCGGCCGCATAGCCCGCCAACTTCATCTGCTCCATTTCCATCCGCAGGTTCGCCTCATTCAGCCGGGCTGTTTCCAACTCCTGCCGGACAAGCGACAACTGAATCGAATCGGAGTCAGTCCTTGCCACTGTGACACTCCCCACACTATCC
>OJPZ01000995.1_pt1 | contig 11395 bp, 10 predicted proteins | sample 1598611 | NCBI WGS metagenome assembly OJPZ01 (sample SAMN03922494, study PRJEB24848) | human gut metagenome | isolation source: stool sample | host: Homo sapiens | place: Germany | collected 2011-11
ATGTGTATAAGAGACAGCCGCTCCTCGCAGCTCATGGGAATGGACGGACACAAGGATATACTCTGCCTGCAGTTTGGCTTCGTAAATTGCCCGTTCCACACGGGCCATATCTGCCTCCTCGCAGAAGGTCTCCCGTCTGGCAGGCGATCCTTCCTCAAACCGCAGCGTATGGCCAAAAGCCACCACGCCTTCTGGCAGCGGAGGCTGATAGCCATAAGCTCTTTCGTCATCGTCGAAGGCGTTGATATCCGTCTTCCGGGCAATGCTGTCCAGCTGCTGCAGCTCCTCCCGGGAGACATAATATTTCTCGTGGTAGCGCAGACCATTCACACCCGGCCGCCCCTGTACCCGGCGACTCTGTTTTCCGGCCATAGCCGCCGGGTTAAAAGATGCGGTCACGCTGATGAGCGCTACTCGCCCAGCCAGCGTATCAAGGTAAGCCGGAGCGGCGGCCTCATCCAAGTTCCGCCCACATCCAGAATTGGGAAATCCATATCTCTTGCAGGCCTCCAGGGTCTTTACCAGTCCAGCATGAGAAAAGTCCATGGCATGGTTATTGGCAAACGTAAGCATATTAAATCCAAACGCCCTGGCGTCCTCCAATGACTCAGGGTCAGCACGCAGCCAGGAACCACCGTTGTACTGGGAGCCGAAGCACTCTCCATTATGCAGGGTGGTTTCCAGATTAAAAAAGCGAACGTCCCCCTGAGAAATAAAGTCCCGCAAAGGTACAAACCCGTCATAGGCACCGGGGAAGCGCCGCTGGATCAGCATATCGCCCGCGGAAATAATTTTCATATCGTTCACACCTTTTCGCTCATACGCAGCGATTCTGCGGCGGGCATTACAGCCGTCAGTCCTCCCGCTCAACAGTGTCAATGCGTCAAACAAGTTGCTTGTTTTTTTGGCTCTTATATTTATATATCCGACAGTTGCGATTCCGGAGCTGGAAGAAAACACAATCCGATTCTCCCACCCCGAAAATGGACAGCCGCCATGCTAGATCTCATTCCAGCGGTGGCAGGCTACAAAGTGGCCTTTCTCCACCTTTTCCATCTGTGGCGATGTCTGACGGCACTTATCGGTCGCATAGGGACAGCGATTGTCAAAGCGGCAACTGTCAGGCGGGTCGATCGGCGTAGTGATCTCACCCTTGATAATGATACGCTCCTGCTTGTAGTCTGGGTCTGGAATAGGGATGGCGGACAGCAGTGCCTGCGTATAGGGATGAATCGGCTTATCGAATAGTTTCTCTGTCGGCGCTTTTTCCACCAGCTGGCCCAGATACATAACTGCAATATCGTCTGAGAAGTGGTTGACTACCGACAGATCGTGGGTTATGAAAATGTAGGTCAGGCCGCGCTCACGCTGTAGCTTTTTCAGCAGGTTCAGAATCTGGGCCTGAATCGACACATCCAGGGCGGAAACCGGTTCGTCACAGACAATAAAATGGGGATCAAAAGCCAACGCCCGCGCGATACCAATGCGCTGCCGGCGGCCTCCATCCAGCTCATGGGGATAGGTATTGATCAGCCGCTCCGCCAAACCCACCGTCTCCATTAATTCAAAGACCCGATCCTCAATGGCATGTTTATCCTTAAGCAGCTTGTTGAACTTGATGGGCTCACTGATACACTGATTGATGGTCTGGCGGGGGTCCAGGGACGAGAAGGGGTCCTAGAAAATGATCTGCATTTCCTGCCGCATCTTCCGCATCTCTCTGGTACTGAGCTTGGTAATATCCTCCCCCTCAAAGATAACTTGGCCGGAGGTAGGTTCAATCAGGCGCAGAATCGCACGACCTGTTGTAGATTTCCCGCAGCCGGATTCTCCCACAATGCCCAAGGTTTTTCCACGGTCAATGGTGAAGTTCACATCGTCCACGGCGTGAAGCATTCCATTGGAGGTCTTAAAATATTTTTTCAGGTGCTTCACTTCTAAAAGCGGTGCCTGCACGATTATTTCCTCCTATCTATCATAAAGTCGGGGTCTTCATAGGCACGGCAGGCCACCAGGTGGGTTCCGCCGATATTTACCAACGGCGGCACAGCCTCGGAACAGGCAGGGGTCGCGTATTTGCACCGGGGTGCAAAAGCGCAGCCTGTAGGCAGATTGGCAGGGTCAGACATCAATCCCTCAATAGGAATGAGCATCGCCGTGCGATCTTTCACGTTGGGGATAGAATTGAACAGCCCCTCCGTATAAGGGTGTCTGGTATCGTGGAACACCTCATGAAGATTTCCCTGCTCCACGATGCGTCCGGCATACATGACCGCAACCTCATCGCAAACCTGAGCGACAATGCCCAAGTCATGTGTGATCATAATCACAGAGGTACCCATTTGCTCCTTCAATCTCTTGATGAGATCCAGGACCTGGGCCTGGATGGTTACATCCAGCGCAGTAGTCGGTTCGTCCGCAATCAGTAATTTGGGATTGCAGGCCAAGGCAATCGCGATAACCACCCGCTGCTTCATTCCACCAGAAAACTGATGGGGATATTCGTCGGCACGGCTACCAGAGATGCCTACCATCTCCAGCATCTCCCGGGCTTTTGCGGAAGCCTCCTTGTGGGACAAGCCCTCATGAATCCGAATGCTCTCCGCAATCTGATCGCCTACGGTAAAGACCGGGTTCAGGCTGCTCATAGGATCCTGAAAAATCATGGACACTTCTTTCCCGCGCATGTGCTCCAGTTCATCACTGTTCATAGCGAGGACGTCTTTTCCATTCACTTTGATGGATCCGCTCTTGATGACGCCGGGAGGACTTTGCAACAGTCGCTGGATAGCCAACGCCGTACTTGTCTTGCCGGCTCCCGTTTCGCCCACCAGGCCCAGCGTCTTCTGAGGTCCCAGGCGGATGTTGACACCATTGACCGCTCTTACCACCTCGTCCTCCACCTCATAGTGGATGACTAAATCATTGACCTCCAAGACGAGATCGGAATCCATTTCATTTTTTTGCATGTTGTTCAGCTCCATGGCGGCCTCCTCAGTTCTTCAGCTTGGGATCCAGCGCATCGCGCAGGCCGTCTCCCATCAGGTTGAACGACATTACCAACAGCATAACTGCCAGTCCGGGGAACAGGGTGATATAACCATAATCCCGCAGGAACCGGCGGCCGGCGGACATGAGGGAACCCCACTCCGGTGCAGGGGCGGGAACACCAAGGCCCAGGAAGCTGAGAATGGATGCGGAAACCACCGCGGTGGCAATCTGCATACTGGCCTGCACAATAATGGGAGACAAGCTGTTGGGCAAAATGTGCTTAACAATAATAGCCGACTGGGTCAGACCAGAGGCCCGCGCCGCCTCAACAAACTCCTGATCACGAACCGTAAGCACAGATGCTCTGGTAATACGCGCAAAGTTAGGAAAGGCGCTCAAACCAATCGCCAGCATCAGATTGAAGGTGCTGGTACCCAACGCCGAGACAATAGCCACCGCCATCAGAACGTTGGGAACTGAGGAGAAGATGTCTGTACAGCGCATGATTACATCATCCAGCAGTCCACCGAAATAGCCTGCGATAGCTCCCAGCGTAACGCCCACAGCCATAGAAATAATGACTGCCACAAAACCAACAGCAATAGAGTAGCGGGATCCGTACACAATACGACAGAAAATGTCCCGCCCCATTTCATCCGTACCACACAGGTGCTGGAGAGAGGGACCTTGCAGCCGCTCGAGGGCATTGGTCGCAATAACTTGCGTCTCATAGTCCACTAGCACACCGGAAAAAATAGCCATCAGAAGAAAAAGGCATACACCGGTCAGGCCAATCATGGCGCCGCGATTTCGCTTCATGCGGTGCATGACCTCCGCAAACTGGCTGCGGCGGGCATACTTCTTGGATCTCAATTCACGAGCTGCCATTACTTTCCTCTACCCCCTCTCATATATTGCGCCTTAATGCGAGGATCCAAATAAGCATAGATCAAATCAACTACCAGGAGGACCAGACTGAGCAGCAAGGTCGTCATGACGATACCGCCGGTAACTACAGGAATATCCCGGTTGTTGACGCCGTCCATAATATATTTGCCTACACCAGGCCAAGAAAAGACCGCTTCCGTTACCACTGATCCTCCCAGGCAGCGTCCAAAGCTGCTGCCAATTACCGTCACTATGGGGATCAACGCATTGCGAAATGCATGGCTGTAGATGACGGTCCGCTCTTTCACACCCTTTGAACGGGCTGTGCGCAGGTAATCCTGCCGCAACACATCCAGCATGGCCGAACGCGTCATTCGAGCTAGGGAGGCATTCAAGCCCATACCCACTGTCAGTACCGGCAAAATCAGACTTTTCCATCCATCCTCAAGTCCGCTGGATGGAAGCCACCCTAGTGTCAGCGAGAACAGATACATGATCATCAATCCGAACCAGAAGTCCGGCATAGACTGACCTACCAGCGTAGCTCCCACACAGGCGGTATCTTTCCAGGTGTTCTGGTGGGTCGCGGCAAATACACCAAGCGGCACACCGGTGATAATCCAAACAGCATCGCCAAAGATGCCAGCATAGCTGTATTGAGCAGCTTGCTCAGATATGTTTTCATCACGGATTCTCCGGTAAGATAGGACTCACCCAGATCGCCGTGCAGCATGCCCCAGACATAGTCCAGATACTGGACAAGAATGGGCCTGTTAAGCCCCAGTTCCTCACGCAGCGCCTCCCGCTCCGTTTCCGTGGCACGGTCAGACAGGATCGTTGCTGTTACATCTCCCTGTGCCATATTCATCAGGAGAAAAATCAGCAGCGAAACACCAATGACAACCGGAATAATCAGCAAGAGCCTGCGTCCAATATATCGAATCATAATTCCTCCATTGTTACCACATGGCCCCTGCGGGTCAAAGGTCCCGCAGGGGCCATACCGAGTGTTTACATGTCGAAAATGGGAATTACTCGGCGCAGGTGATCCGGCTAAAATCGTGGATGCCCACGTTGTTGACGACCACACCGGCTACATCAGCATTGGCAGCCACACTAATAAGGTCAGCATAAACCGGGATGTACCAGCACAGTTCTGCATTCAGCTCCTGGATCTGGGTGCAGGCATCCTGACGAACCGCTTCATCGGAGCTGCTCATGCAGACATCCAGCAGCTCGTCAAATTTGGGAACCACAAATCCACCACGGTTACCGGAACCCTCAGCTCCGAAGCTCCAGCGCATATCGTCAGCGTTGGATGCATAAGACACACTCTGGAGACTCATCTGATCCTCGTGAGCCAGGCGGTAATTCTTCATACCGGCAGAATCCATCGTGTTGATCGTCACCTCAATGCCTGCCTCCTTCAGAGAGGACTGGATCATCTGAGCCTGGATAGACATGGAATCGGTGGTCACCAGTTCAATGGAGATACCGTCGGGATAGCCCGCCTCAGCCAGCAGCTGCTTGGCCTGCTCCACATCATAGTCAAAAGTCTTGACATCGGGGTTATAGCCATACACGTTGGGACCCCACATGGTATAGGCGGGCGTAGCCATGCCGTTGACAGCGCTGAGAATCACTTCGTCACGATTCAGGGCGCAAGCAATTGCCTGGCGAATCAGCTGATTATTGGTAACGTCGTCAAAAGAATTGAATGCCAGATACTTGACATTGGCGCCAGTGACCTGGATCACATTCAGATTCTCATCTCCCTGGAGTACGGGCAGCTCGATGGGATCGGGAGAGGTAATCGCCTGAACTTCATCGTTCTGCAGAGCCACGCTGCGGGAAGATGCTTCGGTGATAACACGGAAGTCAATGTACTTGGTAGGGGCAACTTCGCCCCAGTAATCCTCAAAACGCTCCAGAGAAACTTTCTCATTCTGTGAATACAGGGTGCTGAAGAAGGGGCCGGTGCCGATGGCCGCACCATTGGCCTCGTCTTCGGTACAGGCTTTCTCACTCAGAATGGAAAACAGCTGATCGGCGCAGATGAAGGCCCAGTCCTGGTTGACAGCTTTCAGCTTCATCTCTACCGTTGTCTCGTCAACAGCGGTGATGGACTCCAGGTTACCCAATCGAGCGGCCACATCGGGCATATCAAAGGCCCGGGTATAGGTATAGACAACGTCATTCGCTGTCAGAGTCTCACCGTTGTGGAACTTGATACCCTCGTTCAGATGGAAGGTATAGGTCAGACCGTCCTCAGAAATTTCGTAGTCCTTAGCCAGCTCAGGAACAACTACATTCTTCTCCGGATCAATCCCCAGCAGAGATTCGTGGCAAGCGATTTGTCAAGGGGGCTTTTTCTTTCCGTGACAAAATATGCCCGCCCCATCGGATAACCATAGCAATCTGGCAACTCTTCCCAATCGGCTCGCACGTCCAAAATGTCGGCCAATGCCTGGTGGGTAGGGCGCTTGTGAGGAAAGGTGGGAGACTTGACAAAATATGCGCCATACAGATCCGGCGCCGAAGGGCAAATCGAAGGGCCAAATGAAAAAGTTCAAACGCCGGCGGCCCCTGAGCCTCGCCCCGGCAAAATAAGCCGGATTTCGGACGAGATAGACAATCCCCCTTGAGCGGCGGCGGTGGGCCCTGTATACTGCGTAATAAAAGATGGACAGGAGGCGCCGTTCATGTGGGATTTGCTGATCGTGGGCACCGGCCCGGCCGGGGTATCTGCCGCGTTGACCGCCAGGGCCAGGGGGCTTTCGTTCCTCTGGTTTGGCAGCCGGCGGCTCAGTGACAAGATCGAAAAGGCAGAGCGTATCCTGAATTACCCCGGCCTGCCCCGGGTGACCGGCCGGGAGCTGCGGGACGCTTTTCTGCGGCAGGTGGATGATCTTGGCATCCCAATCCAGCAAGCGCGGGTGGCGGCGGCCTACGAGATGGGCGGGCACTATGCTGTCTGCGCCGGGCCGGATTTCTATGAAGGGCGCTGCCTGATCCTGGCCACCGGCGTGGCGGCAGGCGGGCAGATCCCCGGCGAAAACCGGCTGCTGGGCAAGGGGGTCAGCTGCTGCGCCACCTGCGACGGCGAGCTGTACCGCGGGCGGAACATCGCGGTGGTGTGCGAAAGCCAGAGCCTGGAGGAGGACGTCCGCTTTTTGCAAAGCGTGGCGGGCCATGTGGAACTGTTCTGCACCTACGCGGGCGGCCTGGCCGATACACCGGGCTGCCACAAAGGCCGGCCCCAGACCATCGAGGGGGACGACCGGGTGACCGGGGTGCGCTGGGCGGATGCGACCCTCCCGGTGGAGGGCGTGTTCTGCCTGCGGGAAACGGTGGCCCCGCAGGCGCTCCTATCCGGCCTTGCCATGGAAAACGGCCATATCCAGGTGGACCGGGCCCAGCGCACCAACCTGCCCGGCTGCTTTGCCGCCGGGGACTGCACCGGCCGCCCCTACCAGTACGCCAAGGCAGTGGGCGAGGGCAATGTGGCGGTGCACAGCGCGCTGGCTTTCCTGGCACAACCGCAGGAGGAGCCGCGATGAAACCCGGCTGGCTGGGCTACCTGGGGCGGCTGGCGGGCGTGCTGGCCGGCAATGCGCTGCTGGCCTACGGGGTGGCGGCGGTCTACCTGCCTGCCGGGCTGGCAGTGGGCGGCGCCACTGGCGTAGGGCTGATCCTCCACACGTTGTTTGGGCTGGACACTGCTGTGTCCGTCTTTGTTCTGAACCTGGGCCTGCTGGTGGCCGGATGGATCTGCATCGGGCGGGAGTTTGCCATCAACACAGCGGCCGGGTCGCTGGCCTATCCGGTGTTTCTGGGGCTGTGCCAGCGTTTGCCAGCCTTTTCCCTGCTCGAAACCGACCGCTTTGCGGCCCTTGTGTGCGGGGCCTGCTTTGTGGGGGCCGGCGTGGGGGTTACACTTCGGGCCGGCGCTTCCACCGGCGGCAGCGACTCGCTGGCCATGATCCTGCACCGGACAATCCGGCTGCCGGTAGCGGGGGTCAAAATGGCCGCCGACTACGGCGTGATGGCCATGGCGTTCTGGATGGCTGGTGGGCGCAACCTCTGGTTCAGCGTGATGGCCCTGGCCATCGAGACTTTTGTGATGAACCGGACCATGCTGGCGGGCGCCGCCCAGCTGCAGCTGCTGGTGATCTCCGACCACTACGAGGAGATCCGGCAGGCCCTGCTTTGCGAGGCACAGGCCGGCGTGACGATGCTCCACGCAGACACCGGCCTGCGGCGGACGCCGGGCAGCGTGGTGTTCTGCGTCATCCCCAACAAGAAGCTGTACGGCGTCAAGGCGGCCATCCGCCGCATCGACCCCGGCGCATTTTTGACCATCGCCGCCGTCCGGGAAGTGCAGGGCCAGGGGTTCACCGCCGCGCGCATCCCCCTGCCGGTGGGAAAATAGGAGGAAACGTATGCAATCCAAACTTGTTGCCGCCAAGGACTACCATGAAGTGGCTCTGGACATCCCGGCGTTTGTGCCCGACCAGGCCGCTCTGCAAAAAGAGCTGGACCGGCTCCGCAACCCGTATGTGACCTGGGAGCCGGGCGGCACGGCGGCTGCCGGCGATATGGTCCGCTGTTCGCTGCACTCTGCGCTGCCGCGCTTTCAAAAAGACAGCATCCGCTTTGTGGCGGGCAGCGGGATGTACAATCCAACGCTGGAAGCCCTGGCCATCGGCATGCAGGCCGGCGAGACCCGCACGGCGACCTTGCCGGAGGGCGAGGTCGCCCTGACCGTGCAGGCCGTGCAAAAGCGGGTTGTGCCCGCGCTGACCGACGAGATGGCCGCCGCGTGCAAGCTGCCGGGAGTGCGCACGGTGGCCGGGTACCGGCGCTACCTGCTGGCGCAGCAGCGGGACAAAGCCGCCGCGCAGGCCGCCTGGACGCTGGCCGCCCGGATCAAGCGGGCGGTGCTGGACGAATCCGTGTTTGTGCTCTGCAAGGCGGACTGGAAGCAGGCGGTGGAGCGGGAGCTGGACCGCTGCCGGGCCATCGCCCGGCAGAGCGGCATGGTGCTGGAACAGATGACCCCCGAGCAGTTTGCCGGGAACATCCCGGTCAAGAGCTACGCCGAACTGGTGGCCATGACCCAGGACACCTGCTTTGACAGCCTGCGCTGCTGCCTGCTGGGGCAGCATTACGCCCAAAACGATGGCTTTGCCGTGACCGAGGCGGGCTACGCCGCGTTCCTGCAGGACTACGCCGCCACCTGGCATACCACCGCGGAGGAGGCCCGGGCCGCCATGCCCAAAGAAACCTATACATTCAACCAGTACGCTGCCCATGCCGAGGAGGTCTGGCGCGCCCACGCGGACCGGCTGTACCGGGACAAAAACCCGCTGCCCGACGCGGAATGACCCATCCCCATGAAACACAACAGGAGGCACCCCTATGATTCAACAGGCCAACAGCGAAAACTTTGAAAGCCTTGTCCAAGACGGTTTTGTGATCGTCGATTTTTACGGCACCACCTGCGTGCCCTGTAAGCTTTTTGCCCGCATTCTCGAGGATCTGGACACCGAGATCCCTTTTTTGAACATCGTCAAACTCAACACCACCGAGAACCCCGGCCTGGCCGAACAGTACGGCATCCGAGCGGTGCCCACCGTCCAGTTTTACAAGGACGGCAAGCTGGTCCACAGCCATGTGGGCGTGATGCAGCCGCAGCAGGTCAAGGATGTGATCGCCCGGTACATGTATGACTGAGCCCTGCGGCGGAAAGCGGCAGAATAGACCCGCAACCGGACAAAATCGACACCGCTGCTGTTTTCCCGTGTAAAAATGTGGTAAAATACAGCCAACGACCAAGCCGGTCGTCTGGGAAAGGATGTGTGCAGGATGAAAGCGGCAGCCTTCACACAGCCACACCCGGCGCCGCCGGCCCCTGCCGCCCGAACGCTTGACCGGGCGCAGGCAGGACAGTAAAGTCAATGGAGACCTAGCCAGTTTTGTGCGCGGCTGCGGCACCCCCGGCCACCGGGCGCGCCGCGCTCCCCGCAAAACCGGCGGGTCTCTCTTGCTTTCCGGGGTATGGCCGGAAAGGGAAGGGAGGAGCAAATGGAACAGAACGCATTGTTCCGCAAGCGGTACGGCAGTTTCCGGCGCTTTTTTGCCATGCTGGGCAAGGCGCGGCTGCCTTATCTCTGGATCGTGGGGTATCTGGCGGTATCGGCCCTCATTGCCAATGTGAGCGTCAGCACGACCGAATACAGCGCCGCGCTGTTCGCCGGCCAGGTGGGCCTTTTCGCCGTCGTGCTGCCCTACCTGTTTTTTACGCTGCTATCGCTGGTGATCGGCTCCATTTCCAGCCTGACAAGCAACCTGTGCCTGGCGCGGATCGACCGGAACCTGCGGCGGATGGTGTGGAAAAAGGTCGTGCATCTGCCGCTGCAATTCTATGAGGCCAACAACCCCAAGGAGCTGCTCAGCCGCATCACCACCGATGTAACCAGCATCAGCACCCTGATCATGCAGGTGCTTTTGCCGGTGTTCACCACGGCGTACTCCAGCCTGCTGATGCTGGGGCGCGTTTCCAGCTATGACCAGCGGCTGATGTGGGCGCTGGTGATCGTGTTGCCCGTAAACATCCTGATCTCCTTTGTGCTGGGGCGGATGCGCTTTGGCGTGGCGGACCTGATCAACCGGCGCAACGCACAGCTGACCGCGGCCATCGCGGAGCGGGCCAACAATATGCTGCTGATCAAGTCGATGGGCACCGAGGAAAAAGAAGCGGTCGCCGGCGAAGCACGGATGAAAGCCTCCTACCAGGCCGAGGTGACCGACCTGTGGGTGCGCGGCCTGGCGCTGCCGATCAACGCCATCGCCAGCGCGCTGCAAAGCGTGGCGATCATCCTGGCGGGCCGCGCCTTTTACAGCACCGGCGCACTGGACCTGACCCAGTGGATCGCCTACTATGGGTTTGCGATCCAGCTCACAAACATCCTCAGCAACTACTGCAATTCCTGGTCCAACTTCAAGGGGGCGCAGGGGTCTGTGGACCGCGTGTCCCAAATCATGGACGAGCGGGAGGAGCCGTTGGACGAGGGCTGTGCTGCGGAAGTGCTCCGGGGGAACATCTCGCTGCGGGACGTGTGCTTCTCCTACGGGGACACAGCGCTGTTTACCGGTCTCAACGCGGAGATCCCTGCCGGAAAAATTACCGCGATCGTGGGCCCTTCCGGCAGCGGCAAGACGACGCTGCTGAACCTGATCGACCGGCTGTACCCGCTGGCAAAGGGGACCATCGCCGTGGACGGGCGGGACATTGCCGGTATTTCCCTGCACAGTTTCCGCCAGGCCGTTGGGTATGTGACGCAGGAGAGTGTGATGTATTCCGGCACCATCCGGCAAAACCTGCTGTATGGTTTGGACCGCACGCCGGACGACCAGGAACTGGACCGGGTCTGTGAGGCCGTGGGCATTCTGGATTTTGTGCGGGAGCAGCCGGAAGGCTACGACACGCCGGTCGGGGAAGCCGGGGCCAGCC
>OJPZ01000998.1_pt1 | contig 11382 bp, 7 predicted proteins | sample 1598611 | NCBI WGS metagenome assembly OJPZ01 (sample SAMN03922494, study PRJEB24848) | human gut metagenome | isolation source: stool sample | host: Homo sapiens | place: Germany | collected 2011-11
AAGCTGAAATCTCTGGCGAAGCACTCAGCCCAGCTGGCATGGCGGACCAAGCTTTTGTTTGAAACGAATCAGGAATTGCAGAAGGCCGGAACCCAGGACGAGATCCTTTCTGTCACCGCACGGCAGCTGCTGAAGATTTTTCAGCGCGATATTGTCACCTATCGGTCAGATCAGGGACAGCTGGACGCGCCGAAGATCTTTCCGGTTGATGATGCGTTTTCCGAAAGCAAATACTCCGCCGCATCGGAGCATCAGGCGGCCCAGTGGGTTCTGACCAACAACAAGCGGGCGGGCGCCGGGACGGAGACGTTTTCGGATGCGTGCTGCACATATCTGGCCGTCCGGACCGCAGAACAGGTATATGGGGTCATAGGCGTCGCGGCCTCTGGCGAGGAGATGGATTCCTTTGAAGGCGGACTGCTCCTCTCGATCCTGGGGGAGTGCGCCCTCGCTATGGAAAACCAGAAAAACCTGGAGGAGAAAGAGGCGGCTGCGGTCCTGGCCAAGAACGAGCAGCTGCGGGCCAATCTGCTCCGCTCGATTTCCCACGACCTGCGCACACCGCTCACCTCCATCTCCGGAAATGCCAGCAACCTTCTCTCCAACGGAGATATGTTTGACGCAAAGACCAAGCATCAGATGTATGTGGATATTTATGACGACGCCATGTGGCTCATCAATCTGGTGGAGAATCTATTATCCGTCAGCCGCCTGGAGGGAGGGCAGATGAATCTGCACCTGTCCACAGAGCTGATAGGTGAAGTGGTGGCTGAGGCGCTGCGGCACATCAACCGCAGAAGCGCGGAGCACCATCTGCATATCCAGAGCGGCGACGAGTACCTGCTGGCGCAGATGGACGCGCATTTGATCGTGCAGGTCATCATCAATATCGTGGACAATGCGATCAAGTACACGCCGCCTGGCTCTGACATTGAGATTAGCTGGGAGCGGCAGGGGCGGTTCGCCGCACTGTCGGTTGCTGACAACGGCCCGGGCATTCCTGACTCGGCAAAGCCCCGCGTTTTTGACATGTTCTACAGCGCCTCGAACCGGATTGCCGACAGCCGTCGCAGCATGGGGCTGGGGCTGGCGCTGTGCAAGTCTATCATCACGGCCCATGGCGGGGAGATCACGGTGGCTGACCACGCGCCCCATGGGACAGTTTTTACGTTTACCATACCAATTGAGGAGGTTGAATTGCATGAATAAACCCTTGATTTTGGTCGTGGAGGACGATGCGCCTGTCCGCAGTCTGATCACAACGACTCTGCGGGCGCACGATTACCGTTTTCTCTCTGCGGCCAACGGGGAATCCGCTATTCTGGAAGCCAGTTCGCACAATCCGGACATCATGCTGTTGGATTTGGGACTGCCGGATCTGGATGGCGTAGAGGTGATTCACCGTGTCCGCACCTGGTCGAATCTGCCGATCATTGTGATTAGCGCCCGCAGCGAGGACACGGATAAGATTGAGGCGCTGGATGCCGGGGCAGATGACTATCTGACCAAGCCGTTCTCCGTGGAGGAACTGTTGGCCCGTCTGCGGGTAACCCAGCGCAGGCTGGCTACCCTGCAGGCCGGAGTGGTGAACGAAGGCGCTGTATTCACCAACGGCAGGCTGAAGGTGGATTATGCTGCGGGGTGCGCGTTTCTGGGCGAAGAGGAACTGCATCTGACGCCCAGTGAGTACAAGCTGCTATGCCTGCTGTGCAAGAATGTGGGCAAAGTGTTGACGCACACCTTCATCGCCCAGCAGATCTGGGGCAGGAGTTGGGAAAACGATGTGGCATCTCTCCGGGTCTATATGGCCACCCTGCGCAAGAAGTTGGAACGGGATCCGGATTCTCCGCAATATATTCAGACGCACATTGGAGTAGGGTACCGGATGCTAAAGGTGGAGTAACAGCGGATGCATTCCAATTTCAGTGAAAAGATCGTTTTATTCTTCATGTGATGTGTGATGCATTTTGCGGCACTTGAAATACTGGATTCCATGGGCATAAATGAGTCGAGATTGAAAAAAATTGCCTGGACGACTGTTTCACACCTATTTGTAAATAACCCGGAGCTGTTGCGGTGCAACGGTTCCGGGTACTTCTCCTCAATGTGCCGAAATTTGTGCAACTCCACGGAACCCCTTGTGCTCCAATGAGTTTCTCTTTGACGGACTGAGAACTCCAACTTTGCAGACCATTGCCTCGAATGCAGCTGGGCGCACCAAGGACCGCCGAAAATTAAAAATTTTCGGCGGTCCTTGTCTGCGGCTATGAAAAACGGCACACTGACAAATTGGAGCTGCGGGGGATGTCCCATCCGGCAGTGTGACAAAGGCGAAAGAGACAGCCCCGGCGTTCATGAGGCAGAGGCGTCCCGGCAGCGGTCTTTACCGCAGGTACAGGGCATTCCGGCTGATGAGAAACGTAAGCGCGGTTGTTTCTGCTGCCTGTCTGGCCTATCCGGCGTGATGGGGAAATTGGGGTTCCAAGTTTTTAAGAGCCGACAAATCAACTGGGAGGCGTATGCGCAGAAACTGGAGGCTCTGTGAGAAGGAGGAAGCCTGTCCCGAAAGGGGCAGGCTTCCTTTGCTGTGAGATGGATACTATTGAGAGCGGTTAAAGAGGATAAAAATAAAGTTTATACGGGGCCCCATGGTACAACCAAGTAAAAAGGCGGCCAAAACACGATGAAGGGACTGTATGAACTGTTGTCATACTGCCGGCCCTATCAAAGGACCGCATACTTGCGTGGAGTGATTGGCACGGTATTCCCGCGGTGTCATACCAGAGAGAACATTGAGCTGCTTATGGAAGTAAATTGCGCTGTCCAACCCGCAGCTTGAAAAGAACCACACATGTGTCTATTCAGAAGGAAAAACCATTCAACGTTATGATGCCAATATGGAATAAATTTGCCCAGCCACAAATTGTTGAATATAACCTTGATTAGCTGCGCAGGGAAAAGCCGCAGTACCGCGCGGAGCGGTTTTTTCGCAATAGGCACCCAGCGATATTGTGTGTTCGATGATTATCGATCGTCTTCCTGCAGAAAAACAAGGAGAGCAGTCTGGGGGTTATCTGTTCTTAAAAATGCTTCCTGCCGTATCTGCAGTCAAGAGCGCATCTGCAATTTCTGCTTTCGGTGCGTTTTTGGGTACCGACTGAACAATCGTGCAGAAGGGAATCAGCTTGCCGTGGAGAATTCTGTGCAGCTCAGGAATAAGGGCATAGCATTTCCGGATGCTGTGAGTCACCGCTAGAATGCCGCGCTCAAAACCGACGCCGGATGGATGGGTGCTGACCTCAATGATGTTGTCCGTGGCAGATGTGCAGATCTTGCGTTCTCCTGCGAATGTTGCCGCATAGCCGTTCTCCGGCAGAGGGTGGCCAACCATATATCCGCGATGACCGGAGGCCCCCCGGCGCGGCTGTTGCTTCTCGAGTGCAGGCAAGCCCCGGTTTCAAACCATGTCACCATTGCGTCACCCATTCCTGCGACCTAAAATCTTGCGGGAGGAGGGCAGATCATGCAGGGATCTACCATAACAATATCAGGGCTTGCATCTAAAAACAGATAGGCGTCAAACACACCCCGGTCATCATACATCGCGCTGAGAGAAGAGCGGGGAGTCTGCTGAGCATACCTGAAATCTGGCATCTTCGGAAAGCCAGAGCAGGCAGAAAAACGGAAAGTCTTTCTGCCTGTTCTGAATACTGGAGTTACTTCTTGTAGTAGGTGGGTCGGCCCTTCTCGTCGTGGTCCTTGTCGAAGGTGGGATAGGCGCCGCCGTTGAAGCCGTTGTAGCCCAGGGGATTGCGGAAGCCCAGGGGGTTCTTGCCCACGGGATGGGTCTCCAGCAGCTCCTTGATCAGCTCACTGTAGCCCTCCACAACGGCCTCCACCAGCTTGTCGCCCTTCTCCTTGGTGGCCTTGGTGGGGTTGCCGATGACGCCGTAATCCAGGTCGTCCTTCTCCAGCAGCGCGAAGGTGCCCTCAGCGCCGTAGAACTGCCAGCGGTGAGAGGCCTCGCCGGGAGCCATCTTCCACTTGGGGTCCACCAGGGGCGTGCCGCCGCCGTCGATGGCCAGGTCCATGTGGACCAGGTCGCCGTACAGGGACAGCGCCATGGAGGTCTCCGCCTCGTCGGCGTGCCACATGAAGTCCTCCAGCACGTTCTTGTTGTCCCGCAGGAAGTCATACCAGGTGGAAGCCAGAACGAAGTAGCCCTCCGCTGAGCGACGGTTCTGCAGTCTGGCAGGGCCGTTGCCCGCGAGGCGGCGGACCTGCTGTCCATTCAGTATTATGTCCGGGACATCGAAGAAGAGATAGCCAAGCGCATGAAGCAGCCGGTCAAGGAGATCAGCGAGGTGGAAAAGGATGCTGAGAGCCGCTTCGATGTCTTCGGCAACATTCTGGCCCAGGTGTTGGCACTGAGTCCTCTCCATAAGGGGGTATTGGAGTGCCCGCCCGATTTGGCAGAGCGACTCCGAAGGCGTTCCTCTCTGGAGATGGTCACGACATCACTTTGCCAACAAGGGGCCGGACACAGACTGCGCGGTGCTGCTATAAACGATTGGTTATCCCAAAGCACAGCCCTGTCCACCAATTTGGGTGGACAGGGCTGTGCCGTGCATGAAATGGCAGGTTCAGAATTGAAAAGTCGCTGTGTCTCTTGATTGGCCTCCGCCGCGGCAATGAACTCCCGGAATACAAGGGGGCCTGCCTACGGTAGGAACAGGGGCAGGGGCCTATTGGCTCCACATCGGGCTGGATATCCGGGTCCGGCAGTTCTGCTTCCGGTGCCGGGTGGGCTTTGCCATTCAGAAACCCGATGTACGCATAAAAGGCCCGGGCCGGTTGTTGCCCGCCTTTGATGACAAATATCGCCCCGTGCCGTCAGGGGGCCCTGGTGCCCAAGGCCGGGGCCAGACATGGGCCAGACTTCTGGAGGGCGACATTCACCCCGCCACCGGCAGCCGACCCGGGGAGGCCGCCGCAATTCCCGCCCCCGGGCCGAATACTGTGCTGCGGATCAGACAGAGAACAACAGGTCGGAGTAGGTGGGGAAGGGCCAGCGGTCAGAGCTGGTGAGGGTCTCCAGCTGATCGGCGGCCCGCCGGGCGGTATCCATATCGGGGATCAACACATCATGGCTGTATCGCATAGCTTCCGCAGCGTCCGCGGGAATTGCAGACAGGTCCGTCTCCAGCTTGTCGGAGGCGGCCATCAGGGCATCCGTCAAGCTGCCGATCTGGCAGGCAGTGCTGACCTCATACTGGCAGCAGGCACCCAGGTCCTTTTTGGTACCGGCCCGGCTGCACAGGTCCCCGGCAAAGGCGGAGACGGCGGGTAGGATTTGGCGGCGGATCATGTCCGTCATGGTCCGGGCCTCGATACAGATGACCGTAGAGTAGTTCTCAATATGGATCTCCGCCCGGGCCTCGATCTCCTCCTTGGTGTAGATGCCGTGCTTGACAAACAGATCCACGTTTTTGGGAGCGGTGTACATGGGCAGAGCGTCAGCGGTAGAGGTCAGGTTGGAGAGGCCACGTTTCCCGGCCTCCTTCAGCCAGGCCTCGTCATAGCCGTTGCCGTTGAAGATGATCCGCTGATGCTCGGTGAACACCCGGCGGATCAGCTTCTCCAGGTCGGCCTGGAAGTCCCGGGATGCCTCCAGCTCGTCCGCAAACTGTTCCAGTTCCTCGGCCATGATGGTGTTCAGGGTGATGTTTGGACCGGAGATGGACTGGGAGGAGCCCAGCATCCGGAACTCGAACTTGTTGCCAGTAAAGGCCATGGGAGAGGTGCGGTTCCGATCCGTATTGTCCTGGCGGATGGCAGGCAGGGCGTCCACGCCGATCTCCAGCGTCCGCTTGCCGGTGCTCTGGAAGTCCGTGTCGTTGATGATGGAGTCCACCACAGCGGAGAGCTCGTCTCCCAGGAAGATGGAGAGCACGGCGGGCGGTGCCTCCTGGGCGCCCAGCCGGTGGTCGTTGCCGGGGAAGGCCACCGTGGCCCGCAGGAACTCCTGATAGTCGTCCACACCCTTGATGAAGGCCGCCAAAAACAGCAGGAACTGGGCGTTCTGCCGGGGGGTGGAGCCGGGCTTGAACAGGTTCTTGCCCGTGTCGGTGGAGAGGGACCAGTTGTCATGCTTGCCGGAGCCGTTGACGCCCGCGAAGGGCTTCTCATGGAGCAGGCACACCAGTCCGTGGCGGTCGGCCACCTTCTTCATCATCTCCATCACCAGCTGGTTCTGGTCGCAGGCGGCGTTGGCGTTGGTGTAGATCGGGGCCATCTCATGCTGGGAGGGGGCCACCTCGTTGTGCTTGGTTTTGCTGAGCACGCCCAGCTTCCACAGCTCCTCATCCAGATCCTTCATATAGGCGGCGACCCGGGGCCGGATGGCGCCATAGTAGTGGTCGTCCAGCTCCTGTCCCTTGGGGGGCTTTGCGCCGAACAGGGTCCGGCCGCACATCCGCAGGTCCTCCCGCTGGGCGTACTGGGCCTTGTCCACCAGGAAGTACTCCTGCTCCGGCCCCACCTGAACCACCACCCGTTTGGTCGTCGTGTCCCCGAACAGGCGCAGGATCCGCACCGCCTGGCGGCTGATCTCGTCCATGGACCGCAGAAGAGGCGTCTTCTTGTCCAGGGCCTCGCCGGAGTAGGAGCAGAAGATGGTGGGGATGCAGAGGCTGCCCTCCTTGATGAAGGCAAAGGAGGTGGGATCCCAGGCGGTGTAGCCCCGGGCCTCAAAGGTGGCCCGCAGACCGCCGGAGGGGAAGGAGGAGGCATCCGGCTCACCCCGGACCAGCTCTTTTCCGGAGAATTCCATGAGGATCTTGCCGCCGCCGGCAGGGGCAATGAAGCTGTCGTGCTTCTCCGCCGTGACGCCGGTCATGGGCTGGAACCAGTGGGTGTAGTGGGTGGCGCCCTTTTCCACGGCCCACTGCTTCATGGCCTGGGCGATCTCATTGGCGGTGGAGATATCCAAAGACGTTCCATCTGTAACGCACTTCTTCCACGCCTCATAGGACGCAGAAGACAGGCGCTCCTTCATGGTGTCCTCATTGAAGACCATGCTGCCGAACAGATCGGAGAGTTTCGTGGTGGTACTCATGCGTTTCATCCTCCTGTATTTATAAAATGTATCGTATCACATCAGATATGGAAAACTCAACAGGAAATGCGGATTTTCCGCCTCATTTGCCGCTCTCGCCGTCATCGGAGGGGCCCCGGGCACAGAGGCCGTCCGCGTCGCATCCCCCAGGACCGGTTGGGCATCCGGAAGTCCCGAAGCATCCAGTTCCGGCCGGAATGGTGTTGCCCGAAGATCTCCCGGTCCAGCAGGCTCACCTTGGTAAAGGGTGGACGACGGCCGCCCTTCCTCCGCAGCGTCTCAAAGTCAAAATACGTCCGGCCCGCGGGACCGGGTCCGGCCGAAGAGGGCCAGCAGCTCCTCCTTGGTACAGGTCTTTTGAAAAATCGATGGTCCCGCACATGGGCAGAAGCGCCTCCCGGATGAATTTGCGCATCAGCCGCCGACTGCCCAAAGGGCAGGGTACTGGCGCAGAGCACTCTTTGCTATGGAGCGTATAACAAAGAACGCAGCTTTCTCCTAAAATCTTAGGATGAATAGCTGCGATCCGCGGCACCACCTAATTTGCTCCCATGATGGGATCCCTTTCAAAGCTCCAACAAGCCCGTGTGAGATAACGATCACAACTCGTCGCACTTACTAGCGGAGATCCGCGTTCGGAATGCAGCTGCAGAGTCTTCTTCCCGCGGACTCTTTGTACGGGCTTCCCACTGCCCCTCGCTCACTGAACCGGAATTTCCACGATCCTTTTCTCCATCAATGCCTTCTGATGGTTGGATTTGGCCTTGATCTCGAAAGCGATGGTAGCAGTGTATCACCGCCAGCAGCGCACTGTCAACGTCAAAACCCACAAAATCGGCATTCCATTTCCGGCAGCCTTCCCGGCTCCTCCGCTCCGGGACAGCCGAAGGGGTTCCGCCTGAAAAGCGTTCCGGCGCCCCTCCCGCCGCAGTCACGGCGGGCAGGGCGCCCGGACGGTATGAAACGGTCAGAGACTGATCTCCGGGACTTCCCGGCTGGCGCCGGAGAGCAAGGGCCTCACCTGGGCCAGGAAGGCGTCCACCTGCTCCGGACAGCGGCCGATGTACAGCTTTGGGTCCAGCACGGCCTCCATCTCCGCCTCGGTCATGCCGAAGGCAGGCTCCGCCGCCAGGCGGGAGAGCAGGTCGCAGGGCTCCCCCTCCTTCATCCGGGCGGTGGCGGCCATGGAGCAGGTGCGGATGATCTCGTGGAGCGCCTGCCGGTCGCCGCCCCGCTTGACGCCCTCCATCATCAGGTTCTCCGTAGCAATGAAGGGCAGGTACTCCCGGCAGGTCCGGTCCACGATCTTCTCGTTGACGTGGAGCCCGTCGGTGACGTTCTGACTGAGACGCAGGATGGCGTCGGCGCAGAGGAAGCCCTCCGGCATGGAGATGCGGCGGTTGGCGGAGTCGTCCAGGGTCCGCTCCAGCCACTGGACGGAGGCGGTCATGGGGGCGTTCATAGCGTCCGCCATCAGGTAGCGGCTGAGAGAGCAGATCCGCTCGGACCGCATGGGATTGCGCTTGTAGGCCATGGCAGAGGAGCCGATCTGGTTCTTCTCAAAGGGCTCCTCCACCTGCCGGTCGTGCTGGAGAAGGCGGATGTCGTTGGCCATGCGGTAGCAGCTCTGGGCAATGGCGGAGAGGCAGTTCAGGATGCGGCTGTCCGCCTTTCTGGGATAGGTCTGGCCACAGACGGCATAACACTGCTCAAAGCCGAATTCTGCGGCGATCTGCCGGTTCATCTCGTCAATCTTGGTGCCGTCTCCATCGAACAGGTCCATAAAGCTGGCCTCTGTGCCGGTGGTGCCCCGGCAGCCCAGGAACTTCATGTGGTCCAGGACGAAGTCCAGCTCCTCCAGGTCGGAGAGCAGGTCCTGCATCCAGAGGGTGGCCCGCTTGCCCACCGTCACCAGCTGGGCGGGCTGATAGTGGGTATAGCCCAGGGTGGGGGTGGCCTTGTATTGCTCTGCAAATTTACTGAGGTTCGCCACCACAGCCAGCAGCTCTCCCCGGAGATACCGCAGGCCCTCCCGGTAGATGATGAGATCCGCGTTGTCGGTGACATAGCAGCTGGTGGCCCCCAGGTGGATGATCCCCGCGGCGGAGGGGGCCGCCTTGCCGTAGGTGTAGACGTGGGCCATCACGTCGTGGCGGACCTCCTTCTCCCGCGCCGAAGCCGTCTCATAGTCGATGTCGGTGATGTGGGCCTCCAGCTCCGCCACCTGCTCCGCCGTGATGGGGAGGCCCAGGTTGTGCTCCGCCCGGGCCAGGGCCACCCACAGACGCCGCCAGGTCTGGAAACGCGTGTCCGGAGAAAACAGACACAGCATAAAATCAGAGGCGTACCGGGACGCCAGAGGGGATTCGTAACGATCTTTGGGCATAAGTGGGCCACCTTTCTTTTGTTTCAAAGTTTAGGAGGCACCGCAACGGGTGCCTCCAGAGGGTGCAGTCTGTTTCGCCGGAGGCGAAGCATTATGAAGTGGGAAGCGTGTTAAAGACTGTGAGCAGCCAGAGACAAAAATCCAGGCTGAACAGGGCCAACAGGAAGCACTCGACACCCGCGGAACGATCCTTCGATGCTTTTGAAATGATCCGGTAAAGGAGAAACGGCCAGCAGAGGGCACCTGCCAACGCGATCCACCCGAATACGGCAAACAGCATCGGATTTCCTCCTCACCGAATGATGATGGAATCTCTTTCCGGTCCCACAGACACATAGGTGATATGGCAGCCGATCTCCCGCTCCACGTATTCCACATAGTTCCGGGCCGCCTCCGGCAGGTCCTCCCACTTCCGGACGCCGGAGATGTCGCACTTCCAGCCGGGCATGGCGGTCATGACGGGCTTGGCGTCCGGCAGCACGGCGGGGAAGGGGAACGCGTCGGTCTCCTGCCCGTTCAGCTCATATCGGGCGCAGATGGGGATCTCATCCATGTAGCTGAGCACATCCAGCTTGGTCAGGGCGATGTCCGTGGCTCCCTGGCACTGGATGCCATAGCGGGTGGCCACGATGTCGATGGGACCCACCCGGCGGGGCCGGCCGGTCTTGGCACCGTACTCACCGCCGGCCTCCCGCAGCTTCTCCGCCTCTTCACCGAACCACTCGCAGGTGAAGGGGCCCTCTCCCACGCAGGAGGAGTATGCCTTCACCACACCGATGATCTTGTCCAGCTTGGCGGTGGGCAGGCCGGAGCCCACAGGGGCATACGCCGCAATGGGGTTGGAGGAGGTGGTGTAGGGGTAAATGCCGTAGTCCAGATCCCGCAGGGAGCCCAGCTGGGCCTCAAACAGGATGTGCTTGCCCTCGGCCTGGGCCTGGCGCAGGAAGGCGCCGGTGTCGCAGATGAAGGGCTTGATCTTCTCGCCGAACTCCGCTACCCATGCCTTCAGGTCATCCATGGTGTAGGGCTTGGCGCCGTAGACCCGCTCCAGCGTCAGGTTCTTCCACTCCAGAATGCCCGCCAGATGGTCCCAGAGCTTTTCCGGGTACAGCAGCTCGCCGGCCATGATGGTCTTCTTCTGGTACTTGTCCGAATAGAACGGGGCGATGCCCTGCTTGGTGGAGCCGTACTTCTTGTCCGCCAGGCGGGCCTCCTCCAGGGAGTCCAGGTCCCGGTGCCAGGGCAGCAGCAGGGACGCCCGGTCGCTGATTTTCAGGTTCTCCGGCGTGATGGCCACGCCCTGGTCCATGACGTCGGACATCTCGGTCCACAGGCTCTCGCAATCCAGAGCCACGCCGTTGCCCAGGATGTTCACCACACCCTTGCGGAAGATGCCGGAGGGCAGCAGGTGCAGGGCAAACTTGCCGAACTCGTTCACCACGGTATGGCCGGCGTTGCCGCCGCCCTGATAGCGGACCACCACGTCGTAGTCCGCGGTCACCAGGTCTACCATGCGGCCCTTGCCCTCGTCTCCCCAGTTGATTCCCACGATGGCACAATTTGACATATCCAAAAACCTCCCGGTTTTGATTTACAGACACTCCGGTCAGGTCGACCTTTTCTCCAAAGATGCCCAACCTTAGTTATTATATCGGCTGATTTTCCATAAGTAAAGCCTGAACTTGTAATAATAAGCATTATTTTTTCTGATAAGGTCGACCTTTCAATTCTGGAAATGCCTCATCCCCGGGGAGCGGCGGGGATCCCCACATAGGCCACAGTCTCGTTGGGCTGAATCAGTTGCCCGCCGGAGGCGAAAGTGTCGAATAGCGCCTCCAGCGCCGCCCGAAAGGCTTTGTAATCCGCGTCTCCCTCCCGC
>OJPZ01001005.1_pt1 | contig 11314 bp, 7 predicted proteins | sample 1598611 | NCBI WGS metagenome assembly OJPZ01 (sample SAMN03922494, study PRJEB24848) | human gut metagenome | isolation source: stool sample | host: Homo sapiens | place: Germany | collected 2011-11
CGAGATTCGCCTTAGTCTCGTGGGCTCGGAGATGTGTATAAGAGACAGATTCCAAATCTCGCAGCCCTCGATCAGAACGTTTGTGCTGCCAATAACCACGATGCCGTCATAAGCACTCGCGCCATGAACAAGCGAGGTCACGTCGTGCAGCTTCATGTTTACGATCTCAAAATGATCGCAGCCGTTGCGCAGATAAACTGCGTCCTGCGTGTAATTCCGGAATTCCAGACCCTCAATATGCCAGTAGGCGCAGCTGTCAAACAGCATGCCGATGGTAGCGTCGCCATACCATTCGCCATCAAAAACCGGCGTTTCACCTGGATAATTCAGAACTGTGAACCATTTATCGACTGTCCCCTTTTTTTGGGAGATTCCGCGCCCGGTTCCCGCAGAACGGTACAGGCCGCCGCGGACATAAAGCAGGTCGCCGGGGTTCATGGCGTTCATAGCCGCTTCCAGCGTGGCAAACGGCTCGGCATAGCTGCCGGGATTGGCGTCGCTGCCATTCGGCGCGACGTAGAGAATTCTGCCGTCTGCAGCGACGGGGGTGCGCGGAGCAGCGCTTGCTGCGGATGCAATCGGGAGTAAGCCAAGCAGCAGGCAGACAGTCAGCAATGCTGCGCCGAGCCTGGTGCAAAGCAATCTGGGCTTTTTCATGTGTAGTTCCTCCTCATTCTCATTCCGGGTGTACCCGGTTCGGTACAAGTATCATACGCGATAAATGCCGCCGGCGGCAATTAACCAATTTCCGCATTCGTCTGCATTTTTCTACGAATTGCATCTTTGCATGGACAAATACGCTGTAGCAGCATGGTGTGTAGAAAAATGCAGACCAAAGTGGAAAACCGTGAATTTACGCCGCAAAGCGCCGCATGCTATACTGATGCTGTCACAAGATATACGCAAGATATGATAGGAATAGGAGAAACGCATATGAAACTGAGCTTCCATGAGTATCTGGACAAAATGCGCGGCTGCTGGAATGGCAAGAACATCGGCGGCACGCTCGGCACGCCGTTTGAGGGTATGCGCGGTCTGTTCGACATTCAGTATTATTCGCAGCCGCTGGACAAGCCGCTTCCGAACGACGATCTGGATCTGCAGCTTGTATGGCTCAACGCGGTCGAGAAATACGGCCGGAACATCAACCGCGAGCTGCTGGGGGAATATTGGCTGTCCTTTATCTACCCGGACTGTGCGGAATATGGCGCGGGCAAGAATAATCTGCGGGCCGGACTTGTTCCGCCGCTGTCCGGCTATGTCGGCAATCATTATCGCAACAGCAATGGGTCCTGGATCCTGACAGAGATCTGGGCGTGCCTGTGCCCCGGCCATCCGGAGCTTGCGGTCAAGTACGCCTATGAGGATGCGATCATTGACCACAGCTATGAAGGCGTCTATGCGGCGGTCTTTCTTGCTGCGATTGAGAGCGCCGCGTTTATCATTTCGGACACAAACGCGCTCATTGACATTGGCCTGTCGTATCTGCCGGAGGACAGTGCGATCCATAAGGCGATCGCCTGTGCCAGAGCGTGCTATCAGAGCGGCCTGACCTGGCAGCAGGCGCGTAAAAAACTTCTGCAGGAGGTTCCCAGCAGCTTCAGCGTCCTGAAAACCGATCCGCGTGATATGGAGCCAGATGAGCCCGTCGGCCCGATCGGCTTTGATGCACCCGGACATATGGGTATCATCGTCATGGCGTGGCTGTACGGCGAGGGCGATTTCGACAAGTGCATTTCCATTGCCGCTTCCTGCGGTGAGGATGCAGACTGCACTGCAGGCTCCCTTGCGGCCATTCTCGGCATTGTCAGTGGGAATGGCGCGATCAGCGAAAAGTGGCTGAAGCCGCTCGGCGGTATGATCCTCACCAGCTGCATCAACCGCAGCGACGTGGATATTTCAATTCCCAATACGATCGACGAGTTGGTGCAGCGCGTTGCAATTCAGATGCAGCGCTTTATGAACCCGCAGGATTTGGCCTTCGACGATAATCTTGGGATCGAGGCAATTCTGGCGGATGAAAGCCGTCAGTGCTATGAACCGGAGCGCGTAGGCTGCTGGTACGCACGGGACTATCGACGCACCTTTACAAACCCGTTCCTGGTGAAGCACACTTCGCATCCGTTCGATGTGTATGTGGATTACCACGAAGCGCCGTATATTGCAGAGGACGTCACGAAGAAATTCACGCTGACCTTTGAAAACAATCTGCTGCGTCAGCAATGGCTCCATGCTGCGCTGCATCTGCCCGAGGGCTGGGAGATCTCTCCGGCGCGGTCGCTTGCAATCAATTTGGAGCAGGCGCACTGCAACGTGCCGCTGGCGCGTGTTACGATCGAGATCACGCCGCATAATCTGACGCAGTCGAGATATGATCTGATCCTGCAGGTCACTTCGGATGGACATCATACGCAGAGCCTGATTCCGATCGTGCTGCTGACAGGCGGCGATTATCAGATTTTCAGCGAGTAACACGACTTGAACGGCAGTGACACAGTCACTGCCGTTTAGATGCGTCAATGGAAAGGAGAACAAGTATGCAGACAATGCAGGCTTATCACAGTTGGGTGCAGGAAGAACTGAAGCGCTCCGTCGAATTCTGGAGCCAATATGGGATAGACCATGAAAACGGCGGTGTTTATACCTGCCTTGATAAAACCGGGAAAATTTACAGCACAGACAAAAGCGTATGGATGCAGGGACGCTGCGCATGGACATACGCATATCTGTGCACAAACTATGGAAAGCGCGAGGAATGGCTGGAGATCAGCCGGGGCTGCCTTGACTTTATGGAGGCGCACTGCATCAACCGCGACGCCGGGAACCGGATGTATTTCACTGTGACGGCTGACGGACATCCGCTGCGCCAGCGGCGCTACTGCTTCTCCGAGGCGTTTTATGCAATGGCAAACGCCGAGTATTATCACAATTCCGGGGAGCATATCCGCATCGAACGTGCGCGGGCTGCGTATGAGCTGATTTATCAGCTCAATCACCATCTGATCGAAGACCCGACCGGGCTTGGCCCCAAAACGATCCCGCAGACGCGCACGGGCCGCGCTCTGGCTGATCCGATGATTTATCTGAATGTATCGGCAGTCATGCGCCGCTGTGATCCGGAAAAGCGCGCACTTTACGATGCACGCGCGCAGCAATGCGTAGAGGAGATCCTGCGCTATCATGTAAAACCGGAACTCAAGTGTACGCTGGAAACGGTCGGACCGGAAGGAGAACTGCAAACAGATACGACGGCTGGCCGCGTTGTTAATCCCGGACATGATATCGAATGCAGCTGGTTCCTGATGGAGCAGGCGCAGATCACACAGGACGATACATTGTTTGCGCAGGCCGTTCAGATTTTTGATTACGCGATCCATGCCGGTTGGGATAAGGAATACGGCGGATTGCTCTATTTTATCGATTGTCTTGGCTGCCCGCCGGAGGCATATGAGCACGACATGAAGCTGTGGTGGCCGCATAATGAGATTCTCATTGCTTCGCTGATGATTTATCAGAAAACCGGGAAGCAGGAATACTGGGACTGGTTCTGCAAAACGGCAGATTACTGCCGCGAGCATTTCTGCGAGCCTGAGTTTGGAGAGTGGTACGGCTATCTGCGGCGCGACGGTCTGCCTACGCAGCCGCCGTGCAAGGGCAGCACGTTCAAAGGCCCGTTTCATGTGCCGCGCAGTCTGATGATTGCGGACCGGCTGCTGACCCAGCTGGAGCAGAGACAGTAAAATAAACTACCGGCCAGAGGATCGAGTCCTCTGGCCGGTAATTTTTATGCCATTGTCTTGAGCATCTGCTCTGTAATTTCGTAGCGGCAAGGTTCGTGCTGCATGAAATGCGTGCATTCTTCGACCACATATTCGCCCATGCGGGCGATCTCATCGCCGAAGGAACCGGCGATGTGCGGCGTCAGAAATACGTTTTCCATCGTGTAAAGCAGACTTCCGGCCTCTGGCGGTTCTGGCATCGTAACGTCCAGAATTGCCGTCAGATCGGGGCGCTCGTGCAGTACGCGGATCAGATCCTGTTCGACGACCTGTGCGCCGCGGCCGGTATTTAAAAAAGTTGCATTCCGGCGCATCCTGGAGAAAAGTGCGTAATTCAGCATCCCAACTGTTTCCGGAAGATCCGCGATATGATTGGAAACGACCTGGCAGGTCGAAAACAGCTCCTCCAGCGGGAGTTTCCGCACACCAAGCGACGCTGCGGCTTCGTCAGAGAGAAACGGGTCATAGACGCACAGATCCAGCCGGTGCTGCTTCAGCAGACCGATCAGTGACCGGCCAACCATGCCAGCGCCAAGAATACCGACCGGCGTATCGAAGCTGCCGGGCATCTGCCAGAACCGTTCCAGCGCCCTGTGGCGTCCTTCAGGCGACCGACTGGCGCGCACGGCATAATGAAATCCCTTGTTTGCAAGCAGGATCTGCGCTGCGGCATACTCTGCAACAGGAATGGCGTTTGCCGCCCAGGCGGAAAAAACGTGCGCGCCTGCCGCCAGAAATTCCCGAGCAAAGTGCTGCACAGAGCCGGCCGCATAAAACACTGCGCGCAGCGCAGGGAAGCAGACCTGAATTTCCTCGCGTGTAAAATGCGGCATATCCCATGTGGAGAAAATCAACTCCGTATCGCGGTATAAGTCCGGCTGTGCCAGAATTTCTTCCTTTGTCACAGGTGCATCCGGAAGCTGTGTCCATGCTGTCAGCTGTGTACGCACGGATGCGGGAAACGCGCGTTTACACATGGCAGGATCACCGATCAAAATACTTTTCATCAAAAATACCGCCTTTCCCATCAGGCCTCACGGACAAGCGCACGGAGCGCTGCTGCATCCTGCGCCATCTGCTCAAACGAGTCGTCCTTCACGAATTCCAGCATCAGACTGCGTGTTTTGCCGTCCTGCCGGATGATATCGAGATATTCCTGCCATATGGATGCACCTTCGGCCAGTGGGAAACGGTTGTAGACGCTGTCCAGATAGAATACATGGACATGATACAGATATGGCTGGACTGTTCGGAGCGCGTGCAGATTCTCCGCCTGTGAAAGACGGGAGTTCGGCTGCCAGTACAGATGCAGATTATCCCGTGCGACGCTGCGGAGTGTCTGCACGGCAGAATCGCAGTTGTCTGTCAGCGTATTCGGATGATATTCATAGCAGATATCGATCCCAGCGGTTGAGGCCATGTCGCAGATCGCCTGTGTGCAGGAGATCACGCGCTGTACATACTCCGGGTCTGCCTGTGCTGAACCTCTGGTACCAGCCCAGATGCGGATGCACGGGGCACCGAGCGCCTTTGCACTTTCCAGCACCGGTGGAAACAGATCCGGTGTCTGTTCACCAGCCTCAAAATAAGAGCCGTAGGCCCAGACGGCAAGCCCGGCTTGCTCGGTAAGGTGCCGGATCTCGCGCGCACGCGAAACGTCGCCCGGCAAAACATGAACGTCCCCGCCCCACTCAATGCCGTCAAGACCGCATTGTTTGACTGCGGAAATGATTTCTTCCGGCGTTTTATCGCGGAACGTAACGGAGACCAGTCCGGTATTCAGCATGTTTCTTCCTCCATCATATGCTGCAGCATTTTGATTGCGCAGTCCGTAAGCATTGCACCTGCCTCCGGCTGCCACATGCTTCCTTCACACAACTGCACCGGATACACGTCCGTGCCAAACAGTTCGGGCACAGGAATGTAACCGAAAAAGCCGTTTGACAATGTCGCAATCAAACAACGACCACCGCACGCATCCTTCAGCGTGTGCCCAAATTGATGGTACAACTCTCCCGGCATGATAAAAACGGGCAGATCGCCAATCAGAAACACCTGTACCGGAAGTTCACCCTCATACCAATGTGCAGCGGTTGCTTTTCTTTCATAGGCTACAAGCAGTTCGGCCTGCAGTGTACCGAGCATATTATGTCCATTGTCCGGCCCGCCTGCCACGATCTGTTCCGCTCTGCGCAGCGTTTCTGCGTCTGCCCGCCGGTAGCGGCAGCGAATGCGCTGTATTTGCGCCTGCACGCGGGCATATGCGACCGGCTGCGCTGCGCTGGCGATAACGTGCGCGGCCTCCGCTGCGAGTATGCAGCCAAGTTCACGGTAGTCCGTAGCATGGCCGGTCATAAAGTCCAGATGGTTGATGTCGCCGCTCGGCGCGGCCAGATACACAGAAACAAAATCCGCGCCGTATCGGGCTTTGAGACGGCGGGAAAGCTCTGAAGAAAAATCGCCGCTGTATTGTGTGCCGCCGATGCAGTCCTGATGACAGGCGAAGCCAATCAGCGCACCGAGCGGCTGTCCGTCTGCATTTGCGGCATATAGAACCGGGAGCTCTGGATCGTTTTCCGCATAATGCCGGACAATTTCGGATACCGGTACATCTGAGGGATTGGTACGAACGCTGCCGTCAGCCATCAGATAATCGCGGTTAAAGGACATACCATCGACACTTCCAACGCCAAAAGACAGCGTGCACGGCTGTATTTGCCGGAGAGCAAGCGCTGCGCAGTCAGCAGCGAGGCGGCAAAATTCCGTCATAAACGGTACGTCTTCCTCTGAACCGAGCGGTTCGCCTGCCGGGATGCCATAGTGCGTATGGGTCGCACAGACAGCGACATGCTCCGGCGCGAGGCCGGTCATGGCATGGATGTGCGCAGTGATCGCGTTGCGATTTTTGACCGGAAGTTCCACGGCGTCGATCTCAATCAGAACCGCGCTGGTTGTTCCATCACTTACAGCAAATGCCTTTGCGTAGAGACGGTCAAGCACGCCGGTGCTCGGCCGTTTCATAAAATAGCCGGGAATATCAGAGCCGAGCGGCGGCGTGATTTCTTTTTCATAAAACCCGCATTGCAGCATTCGCGCGTCTCCTTTCTCCGTAAAAAATGCGCTTCTGCGTCCGCAGATATCTGCAGACGCAGAAGCGGGGGATTAAATATTGTAATTCGGGCGAACCGGCATGCCGGTCTTGGAGGACTTCACTGCCGCAAGACTTGCGATTACAGTTTTGGCGCCTTCCAGCGCTGTTGTACGGATCGGCTTGTCATTGACAATGCAGTCCAAGAACTCCAGCAATTCACCGGAGGTGTTGTGACTGCTGATGTTGACCGGGTACTGAACCGGAACAGTCTGAAGATCGTAGTCCTTGATATCCTGAAGGATCGTATCGCCGTTGCCCAGTCCTTCCTTGAAAACGCTCATATAGGGGCTGGTGTTGTCAGTGATGATTGTGCCCTTGCTTCCATAAAAGACGCTGCGCATCGTATAGCTGCGCTTGCAGCCAGTGGAAACAAATACCTTACCGATCACATTGTTCGGGAATTTCATGACCGCGATGGTGCAGTCATCTGTCGGGTAGTTGGGCAGCATTTTATGATTTGCGTAGGCGAAAACTTCTTCCGGATCGCCTGCAATCCAGCGAGCCAGATCGACTGCGTGGCAGCCGCCGCCAAGGAAGCCGTGGCGCAGCGGATCAAGACGCCATTCGACATCAATATGCGCATAATCGTGTGCATATTCGGTTTCCACAAAGAACAGCTCGCCGATCTCACCGCGCTCGATCAGGCTCTTTGCCGCGACAAAGCCGGGCGTGTAGCGGCAGATCTGCCCGACCATCATCTTGGTTTTTGCCTTTGCCGCTGCGTCAATCATTGCCTTGCAATCGTCGAGCGTCAGCGCCATCGGCTTTTCGCACAGGACGTGCTTGCCAGCCTCCAGTGCTGCAACCGAGATCTCACGGTGCGTCTGGTCGGGCGTGACGATAATGACCGCATCGACCGCAGGGTCTGCAAGCATTTGACGGTAATCTGTCGTTTTGCGGCTGATGTTATACTTCGCAGCTGTTTCATTCAGCAGCGCTTCATTGATATCGCAGATCATATAAAGCTCTGCGTTGGGATGGTCGATGACGGCCTTCATGTGCAGCTGCGCCATAACACTGCACGAGATGACGCCGATGTTCAGCTTCTTGTTCATGGTATTTCCTCCTGAGTCTGATCTGAAATGCCGGCAGACGGCTGCGCAGCGCGTCTGGGGGACGGCTTGTAGCATAGCACACGGCGTTTTCTGTGTAAATCAACGATATTCCACAGTCGCTCTCATTTTTCCACCAGTCTTACCAGATGGAGGCGATGACCTCGACATAGCGCTTCCCTTCTGCTCCTGTGTAGTACAGAACGCGGCCAGTATCCATCGCAGTGACGAAATCTTCCATCTGAGCCTCAAACATTCCGGGGTAGCCGCTGAAATCGACCGGATCATATTCGCCGCCGGTTGTCTTACAGACGCTCACAAATGGACGGATACAGATTGCTCCCTTCGTCAGATAAAGCGTGGTATATTCCTCCGGAATGCTTGGATAACCGCTGATGGAGACGCTCCCGGTCACGCCGCTTTGTGCGCGGAGAAAGAAGTGCGCACTGCCGTCAACGTCTGAGCCGGGATACTGGTAGGTACAGGCACCGGTAATCGACGCAACGCTGCTCCCCGTCAGATAGCAGAAGCGGTCAAGCGTATGGACGCCGAAATTGATGGAAACCCCGCCTCCGGCCAGCTTCTTTGTCATAAACCATGCCGGACGCTCCGGCGTAAAATATTCGCCGGTTGAATGATCGTCAATCATGACCAGTTCACCCAACTCACCGGATTCGATGATCGCGCGTGTCGCGCGATTCTCCGGACGGTAGCGCTGAACATGGCCAATCTGAAGCAGAACATGATGACGCTCACATGTCTGTATGATCCGCTCGCATGACTCCGGTGATACAGACATTGGTTTCTCCAATAGAATGTGTACGCCATGTTCGGCACAGTCAATGGCGCATGGCTCATGCAGACCATGCGGCAGATTGATGATCACGGCATCCAGATGTTCGTTTTCCAGCATTTGATGATAGTCTGTGTAGACGGCTGCACCAAAGGGCGCTGCTGCGGCCTCCGCACGCGGCCGGACGACATCCGCTACCGCGGCAAGGCGTGTGCGCGTGTGCGCGGCGATTGCCTCAAGATGACATCCGGCGATGATGCCGGTGCCAATCATACCGAAAGAATACATATGTTTTTCCCCTTATGACTGTTCATCCTCCTGCGCCGGTGCGTGCGCAGCACGGTACTGGCCCGGCGTAACGCCTTCAAACTGCTTGAAGACGCGGAAGAAGGTGTTGATATTCTCAAAACCGACCCGCGCGGCGACGTCCTTAATGACGATATTCGGGTCAGCAAGCAACTCCTTTGCCGCCTGAATGCGCAGACGGTTGAGATAGTTGACAAAGGTAATGCCGGTTTGATCCTTGAAGTAGCGTGAAAAATACTTGGGAGAGTAGCCGACATAGGCGCTGACGTCGTCGAGCGAGATGCGGTTATGATAGTTTCTTGCGATGTAGTCCAGCGACCGCCGAAGAATATCGGACTCCTGCTGCTGACGCTCAAGGAGTGCGGCAGTCGCCTTTGTGCAGACGGAGCGGAAAAAGTCGCCGATTTCATCAAGATTATTGAGTGAGCTGAGTTCTGCGAACGGGTCTGCATCAAAGAGCGGGAAAAACGGGATGCTGCGCGCAGTCAGGATCTGCGCGATCAGGGAAAGAATCGAGGAAAACGACGTGATCAGATGCTCATAAGGAATGCCGTTTTCCGCGCTCTGCTCGATAAGTGCGACAATATAGCTCTTGGCAGCGTCTGCGTTGCCGCTGGTGATGTAATTTGTGATATAATTCTTGTTTTCGTCCGTAAGGAAGGAGGGATACTCTCCGGCAGACGGAAGGTGCATGCTCTGGATAAGCTGGCTCTGGCGGTTGAGCACACGGTAGCGCAGCGCATTTTTTGCGGATTGATACAGTCCTGGCAGTTCTTCAAGCCGGTTGACAAAGGATGTCGTCACAAAAATCAGCCGCAGCTGGTCATTTTCAATATCGGCTAGATGCAGGATCTGCGTAAGCTCCCTGTGCAGTGCAGTAAGGTTCAATTCATCCATATTGACGATGAACGCAAATGTGCGGGGCAAGCACTCCATATATTCGATCTTCTGCTCGAAGGGATACGTCCACGCAGCTGTCAGCTTGCAGATGCCATCCTGCATGTGCGCCAACTCCACCGGCGTGTAGTCCAGATATGCGCGCTTGTAGAAATCGAACGATAAAAGCACGAGCGTATAGTACTTGTGTGGAAACTGCGCACCCAATTCAGCGAGTTGATAGGACAGCAGAGCCTCATCCTGCGACCGACCACGCAGAATGTCAAGGAGTAAATTGCTGCGCAGCTGTTCCTGCCCACTTTTCATGAGCGTAGAGAGTTTCTCGTTGGAGGCACGGATTTCGTTGATATTGGAACGGATGCTGCGGTAAACGGCGGTGCTTTCAATGGCAGCCGAGCGGGGATCGTCGATCGGAGGCTCGGAAAAGCTGTTTGCCAGACGGATGATGGGACGGCTGATGCGGCTGGAGAAAATTGCGGAGATCAGCACGATCAGCACCAGCAGGATCAAAATCAGCAGCAGAGTAAAGCTGCGGATCGGCTGCAGGCCGGAATAGTATTCGCTTGTCGGGATGACACTTATATACCGCAGACCGTAGGCACCGGAGAGGGACTGCACCTGATAATCGGTGTCTCCGATACGGCAGTTGTGAACCTCGCTGTCGTCAAACAGGGGCAGGCTGTCAGTCTGCGCAAAAGTCGAGCAAACTGGTGCGCCTGCGGCATCAAAAATGCAGATGTCGCCCTGGCGTTCCAGAAAGCGGTCGTCCAGCAGTGCTTCTGCCAGTGACGGCGACAGAACAAAGCCCATGACGCGGTTCGTGCCGTATGATTGCTCGGGAAAGTAGGTGTACAGCAGCAGGAGCGCGCGGCTGTCCTGCCGATTTTTCACAAGGCTGTATCGTGTATAATCCAGTGCGCCGATGAATGAAAATGCGCGGTTTTCGCACAGCGTACCGTAAAGTTCTTCAAAGGAGTAGCCGGGGAATCTGCAATACTTTGAAAAATAGATCTCCGCGTCAAAGCAGCCGATGTTTGAGGCAATGCGATTGGTGCCGGGATCGAGGACAAAAACCGCTTCAAGGTTTTCATTGGATGACAGTGCATTGGTCAGAAGCGTTGTTGCGTCCTTTGTAAACTTGTTTGACCGGAAGCTGCCGGTCAGCGTTTCCTTCACGGAGTAATCCAGCATCTGCATCCGCTGTGCGTTCAGAGCGGATTCAAGCTGCGTGGAAAGGCTTGTGAGATATGCGCTGTTCGTTCGCTCGGTCTGCGTGCGCACCAGATTCTCCGCCTGCCAGTTGAATGCAATGCACGCGATAGAAACCGGCAGAATG
>OJPZ01001007.1_pt1 | contig 11288 bp, 12 predicted proteins | sample 1598611 | NCBI WGS metagenome assembly OJPZ01 (sample SAMN03922494, study PRJEB24848) | human gut metagenome | isolation source: stool sample | host: Homo sapiens | place: Germany | collected 2011-11
AAAAAAGTTTAGATATGTATTTTACACTATTAGTTGTCGTTATCCTGACGGCAATCGCATTAGTTGCCGTAGCATTGGGAATTGCCCGTGCCATTTCTCCCCGTTCATACAACTCACAAAAGGGAGAAGCTTACGAATGTGGTATTCCTACGCGGGGACGGTCGTGGATGCAATTCAAAGTAGGTTATTATCTATTTGCTATCCTCTTCCTGATGTTCGATGTGGAAACAGTATTTTTATTTCCTTGGGCTGTAGTGGTACAAGACCTAGGAGTGTACGGTCTGTTTAGCATCCTTTTCTTTTTAGTTATATTAGTTTTAGGTCTGGCATATGCCTGGAAGAAAGGAGCGTTGGAATGGAAGTAAAGAAACCAACCATAAAGTCTATTCCTTATGAAGACTTCAAAGACAATGAGTATTTGGAAAACATGGTCAAGCAGCTCAATGAAGGCGGTACCAAAGTACTGGTGGGCTGTTTGGATGACCTTATCAACTGGGGACGCAGCAATTCGTTGTGGCCGCTTACATTTGCAACCAGTTGTTGTGGAATCGAGTTTATGGCAGTGGGTGCTGCCCGGTATGATTTCGCCCGCTTCGGGTTTGAAGTAGCCCGTGCCAGTCCGCGCCAGGCAGATATGATCATGGTAGCAGGAACTATCACACACAAGATGGCTCCGGTACTAAAACGTTTGTATGACCAGATGGCGGATCCTAAATACGTCATTGCAGTAGGCGGATGCGCCATTAGCGGCGGTCCTTTTAAAAAATCATATCACGTATTGAACGGAGTAGACAAAATTCTTCCCGTTGACGTATATATTCCCGGATGTCCGCCCCGACCTGAAGCCTTGTTGTACGGCATGATACAATTGCAACGTAAAGTAAAACTGGAAAAATTCTTCGGCGGAGTGAACCGCAAAGAAAATGAACCACAAAATCCCGAACAAGCATGAGTGAAAGAATAGAAATACCTGCCGAAAAGCTACATGAAGAAATGCTGAAATTGCGGCAGGGTAAACATATGGATTTTCTACGCAGCCTTACCGGAATGGACTGGGGCGAAGAAGGACTAGGTGTAGTCTATCATCTGGAAGATACGAATACAAGAGAAAATATAGTGGTCAGCACTCGCACAACCAACCGAGAAAAGCCGGAACTTCCTAGTGTAAGTGATATTTGGAAAGGTGCTGAATTCAATGAACGCGAAGTGTACGACTATTATGGTATCCGCTTTATAGGACATCCTGATATGCGCCGTTTGTTCCTGCGTGATGACTGGGTAGGCTATCCATTGCGTAAGGACTACGATGAAAGCCTCAACCCACTCCGTATGACCAATGAGGGACCTGTAGACACGACACAATATATAGAAGTACAACATGATGGCAGTGTAATAGAAAAACGCGAAACCATTTTTGATGAGGACGAATATATCATTAACATAGGTCCTCAACATCCGGCAACCCACGGTGTACTTCGTTTTCGTGTTTCACTGGAAGGTGAGATTATCAAAAAACTGGATGTGCACTGCGGATACATCCATCGAGGTATCGAAAAAATGTGCGAAAGTCTTACCTATCCCCAAACCTTGGCCCTGACCGACCGTTTGGATTATTTAGGTGCGCACCAAAACCGCCATGCTCTCTGTATGTGCATTGAACAGGCAATGGGCGTAGAAGTAAGCGAACGGGTACAATACATTCGTACCATTATGGACGAATTGCAACGTATAGATTCTCACTTGCTTTTCTTCTCCTGTCTCTGTATGGATATGGGTGCCTTGACCGCATTCTTCTATGGATTCCGTGATCGTGAGAAGATATTGGATATCTTCGAAGCAACTACCGGAGGACGTTTGATACAGAATTATAACACCATTGGAGGGGTACAAGCTGATATCGCTCCGGACTTTGTACAGAAAGTAAAAGAATTCATTGCTTATCTGCGTCCGATGCTAAAAGAATACCATGAAGTATTCACCGGAAATGTCATTGCCCAAGAACGTTTGAAAGGTGTGGGAGTTCTTTCACGGGAAGATGCCATCTCTTTCGGAGCGACAGGAGGTACAGGACGCGCCAGCGGTTGGGCATGCGATGTCCGCAAGCGTCATCCCTATGCGATGTATGGCAAGGTAGATTTTAAAGAGATTGTCCACACTGAAGGTGACTGCTTTGCACGTTATATGGTCCGTATGGAAGAAATACTGGAAAGTATGGATATCATTGAGCAACTGATAGACAATATTCCTGAAGGGAACTATCAGGAAAAGATGAAACCGATTATACGTGTGCCCGAAGGGAATTATTATGCCGCAGTGGAAGGTTCTCGCGGAGAGTTCGGTGTTTATCTGGAAAGTCGTGGAGACAAATTTCCTTACCGCATGAAATTCCGCGCTACCGGTTTGCCTTTAGTTTCAGCAATGGAAACTATGTGCCGCAACGCAAAAATTGCCGACTTAATTGCTATTGGTGGAACGGTAGATTATGTAGTACCGGATATTGACCGATAATAATGTGCCGATTCTTCAATATACAATTTGGAGAATGCACTATTTATCAGACTGAGAATTAACAAATTAAATAATTACAAGTTTGCCTATTGGCAAATTAGCAAATTGACACATTATTAAATTATGTTCGATTTTAGTATAGTCACCCAATGGGTACACTCACTGCTCACGTCATTTATGCCTGAAGAACTGGCAGTGCTCATAGAATGTATAGTAATTGGCGTATGTATCATGTTGGCATATGCAGTTATTGCTATCATTATGATTTTCATGGAACGTAAAGTGTGCGCCGCTTTCCAATGCCGCTTGGGGCCAATGCGTGTAGGTCCCCAAGGTACCATACAGGTGTTTGCCGATGTATTCAAGATGTTGATCAAGGAAATTATCACCATCCGGCATGCTGACAAGTTCCTGTACAATTTGGCACCTTACATTGTTATCCTCGCCTCTATCATGGCTTTCAGTTGCCTACCCATCAACAAGGGCATGGAGGTCCTTGATTTCAATGTAGGTATTTTCTTCTTATTGGCAGCATCCAGTATCGGCGTGGTAGGTATTTTGCTGGCAGGTTGGAGTTCCAATAACAAATATTCATTAATCGGAGCCATGCGAAGTGGCGCTCAAATGATTAGTTATGAATTATCTGTAGGATTAAGCATCCTTACCATTGTAATCTTAACAGATACCATGCAACTAAGCGAAATTGTAGAACGCCAAGCTGACGGCTGGTTCCTTTTTAAAGGACATATACCTGCATTGATCGCTTTTATCATTTATCTGATAGCCGGAAATGCAGAAGTCAACCGCGGCCCGTTTGACTTGCCTGAAGCAGAAAGTGAACTGACTGCGGGATATCATACCGAATATTCCGGTATGCACTTCGGACTGTTCTATGTGGCAGAATTTGTAAACTTGTTTATCATCGCCGCAGTAGCCACAACCATCTTCCTGGGAGGATGGATGCCGCTACATATTCCTGGGCTAGACGGATTCAATGCCATCATGGATTATATACCCGGATTTATTTGGTTCTTTGGCAAGTCATTCTTTGTAGTATGGTTACTAATGTGGATCAAATGGACATTTCCCCGTCTGCGTATTGACCAAATTCTAACGCTGGAATGGAAGTACTTGGTTCCAATAGGTTTGTGCAACCTGTTGTTGATGGTAATTATTGTTGTATTTAAATTACATTTCTGATGAAAGAAGAAAAACATTCCTATATAAAAGGGCTGCTTCATGGCATCGGTACATTACTTACCGGCATGAAAGTGACAGGACGAGAGTTCTTCACTCCTAAAGTCACTGAACAATATCCCGAAAACCGTGCCACATTAAAAATATCGCCCCGTTTCCGAGGACGGCTTATCATGCCGGTTGATGAGAATGGTAATAACAAATGTATTGCTTGCGGACTTTGCCAGATGGCTTGCCCCAATGATACAATCACCATTACCAGCGAATCTGTGACCAACGAAGAAACAGGCAAGAAAAAGAAAATATTGGTAAAGTATGAGTACGACCTGGGAGCCTGTATGTTCTGTCAGCTTTGTGTGAACGCTTGTCCACACGATGCCATTCGGTTCGATACAGAATTCGAAAATGCTGTATTCGACCGCAGCAAACTAGTTCTCACTCTGAACAAAAAATAAAAAACAAACGATATTATGACACTACAACTAATTGTATTCATTGTACTGGCGTTGTTTATCGCTGTCTGTTCGGTATTGGCAGTCACGACCTCACGTATCTTGCGTGCAGCAACTTATCTGCTGTTCGTTTTATTTGGTACAGCAGGTATTTACTTCCAACTCAACTACTCATTCTTGGGAGCTGTACAATTACTGATTTACGCCGGTGGTATAACAGTGCTTTATGTATTTAGTATCTTATTGACCTCTTCACAGGGAGACAAAGCAGAGAGATTAAAAAATGGAAAGATGGTGGCCGGAGCTATTTCTACTATAGCAGGACTGGCTATCTGTCTGTTCGTCATGCTGAAGAACGAATTCTTGCCCTCTCATTTTGTTCATGGTGAACTGGATGTACGCACGATCGGTCATGCACTGATGGGCATGGAAAAATATCAATATATCCTTCCTTTCGAAGTAATCAGCGTGTTATTACTCGCTTGTATCGTAGGAGGAATCCTAATCGCTAGAAAAAGATAGAACTTATGGTACACATGGAATATTATCTGGTGGTTTCCACCTTTATGATGTTTGCGGGAATCTATGGTTTCTTCACCCGCCGCAATTTATTGGCCATGCTCATCAGTGTGGAACTGATACTGAATTCGGTAGACATCAACTTCGCCGTATTCAACCGATACCTCTTTCCCGAAGAACTGGAAGGCTTTTTTTTCGCCCTGTTCGCTATCGGCGTGAGTGCGGCTGAAACAGCAGTAGCTATTGCTATCATTATCAATATTTACCGCAATGTACGCAATATCCAAGTGAAGAACTTAAATGAAATGAAAAACTAATTATGGAACATACAATACTAATCCTTATCCTACCTTTCCTCAGTTTCCTGATACTGGGGCTGGCAGGTATGCGTATGAAGAACGGATTGGCAGGGACCATCGGCACCGTTTCACTGGCAGGGGTGACGTTGCTTTCCTACCTCACTGCCTTCAATTATTTTGCAGGAGGGCGTACGGCAGAAGGCGTCTATCCTACTCTCACACCTTATAATTTTGAATGGTTACCTTTCACAACGAACCTGCATATTGACATGGGAATCATGCTTGACCCTATTTCAGTTATGATGCTAGTCGTTATTTCCACCGTCAGTCTGATGGTACATATCTATTCATTCGGATATATGAAAGGTGAAAAAGGCTTTCAACGTTACTACGCATTTCTTAGCCTGTTTACCATGTCCATGTTGGGGCTCGTAGTAGCAACTAATATTTTCCAGATGTATGTCTTTTGGGAACTGGTAGGTGTTTCTTCTTATCTACTTATCGGCTTTTATTACACCAAGAAAGAAGCGATTGCTGCCAGTAAAAAAGCATTTATTGTTACCCGTTTCGCTGATTTAGGCTTTCTGATCGGTATCTTGATTTACGGCTATTATGCCGAAACATTCTCGTTCACCCCCCAACTTCAGGTACTTGCAGTTGCCGGAAGTATGATACCATTGGCCTTGGGGCTAATGTTTATCGGTGGTGCCGGTAAAAGTGCGATGTTTCCATTGCACATCTGGTTACCGGATGCTATGGAAGGTCCTACTCCTGTCAGTGCATTAATCCATGCTGCTACCATGGTAGTAGCCGGTGTATATCTGGTAGCCCGTATGTTCCCGTTGTTTATAGGATATGCGCCCGAAGTGCTGCACTGGATAGCTTATATCGGTGCGTTCACTGCATTCTACGCCGCTAGTGTGGCGTGTGCACAAAGCGATATCAAACGTGTGCTCGCCTTCTCCACTATATCTCAAATTGGATTTATGATTGTCGCATTAGGCGTTTGTACTTCTATGAATCCTCATGAAGGAGGACTAGGCTACATGGCATCCATGTTCCACCTGTTCACACATGCCATGTTCAAGGCATTGCTGTTCTTAGGAGCCGGATGTATCATTCATGCCGTACACAGTAACGAGATGAGCGCCATGGGAGGACTTCATAAATTCATGCCCGTCACCCATTGGACATTCCTGATTGCTTGTCTGGCTATCTCGGGTATCTGGCCATTCTCAGGTTTTTTCTCTAAAGACGAAATTCTGACTGCCTGCTTCCAATTCAATCCTGTTATGGGATGGATAATGACAGGCATTGCCGCCATGACAGCATTTTATATGTTCCGCCTTTATTATTGTATTTTCTGGAATGGAGAATGGAAAGGACACCCCCACGAATCCGGACCTGATGCACATACTCCGCATGAGGCTCCACTTACCATGACATTCCCGCTGATGTTTTTAGCCGCTATCACCTGTATTGCCGGATTCATACCTTTCGGCAATCTGATCAGTAGTAACGGAGAAGCCTATACCATTCATCTGGATATGCAGATAGCTGCTACAAGTATCATTATTGCTATAGCATCCATCGCTTTAGCTACATGGATGTATGCAGGTAAGAGACAACCCGTAGCCAACTATCTGGCGCGCACATTCCCACGTTTGCACACAGCAGCTTACCACCGTTTCTATATGGATGAGATATGGTTGTTCGTAACCAAGAAAATCATCTTCCGGTGCATCAGTACTCCGATAGCCTGGTGGGACCGGCACGTTATCGATCAATTCTTTAACTTCACTGCGTGGAGTACTCATGCTACCGCCGATGAAATACGTGACATGCAAAGTGGAAACGTACAGCAGTACAGTATTTGGTTCCTTGCAGGTGCATTGATATTGACGCTGATACTATTAATTTAATGAATAATAAAAAATCCGCCGCATGGCCATTTTTTAATTTTTAATTTAAAAAGATGAACATACTAAGTTTTTTCATTATAGTTCCCTTGTTGATGCTCGCGAGCCTTTGGGCTTCGCGCAGCGTCAATCAAGTTCGCGGAGTGATGGTTGTCGGATCTTCCATATTATTGGCATTATCCGTTTACCTCACCATTGATTATATCGAACTACGCCAAGCCGGTGCTACAGGAGAGATGCTGTTCACAGCCAGCACAGTTTGGTATGCACCACTCCATATATGTTACTCAGTAGGAGTAGACGGTATATCAGTAGCAATGTTGCTACTTAGTTCCATTATTGTATTCACCGGTACTTTTGCATCGTGGAAGTTACAACCATTGACAAAAGAATATTTCATGTGGTTCACTCTATTGAGTGTAGGGGTATTCGGATTCTTCGTTTCAACAGACCTGTTCACCATGTTCATGTTTTATGAAGTAGCCTTAATTCCAATGTATCTGCTCATCGGTGTATGGGGAAGCGGACGTAAAGAATATGCCGCCATGAAACTTACATTAATGTTAATGGGTGGTTCTGCATTTCTACTGATCGGAATTCTCGGTATTTTTTATGGTGCAGGCGGTGAAACTATGAACTTGCTGGAAATCGCCAAACTGCATATACCTCATGAAATGCAACGCATCTTCTTCCCGCTTATCTTCTTGGGGTTCGGAGTCTTAGGAGCTTTGTTCCCTTTCCATACATGGAGTCCCGATGGTCATGCTTCTGCACCGACTGCTGTTTCTATGCTTCACGCTGGAGTATTGATGAAACTAGGAGGTTACGGATGCTTCCGTGTTGCTATGTACCTGATGCCTGAAGGTGCAGCCATGTGGGGAGATGTATTCCTGATATTGACCACTATTTCTGTAGTTTACGGTGCATTCAGTGCTGTGGTACAAACCGACTTAAAATATATCAATGCCTATTCCTCCGTATCCCACTGCGGATTGGTGCTCTTTGCCCTGCTGATGATGACACGCACCAGTTGTACGGGTGCTATTCTCCAAATGTTGAGTCACGGATTAATGACCGCTTTGTTCTTCGCCCTTATTGGTATGATATACGGACGTACCCACACTCGTGATGTCCGATTAATGGGAGGTTTGATGAAGATTATGCCTTTCCTGGCTGTAGGTTATGTTATTGCCGGTCTTGCTAACTTGGGACTTCCGGGACTAAGTGGTTTTGTTGCTGAAATGACGGTCTTTGTAGGTTCTTTCCAAAATGATGATACATTCCATCGCGTATGTACCCTAGTGGCAACAACAAGTATCGTCATTACCGCAGTCTATATCCTGCGTGTAGTAGGTAAAATTCTTTATGGTAAAGTTTTGAATCCCGAACATCTGAAACTCACAGACGCAACCTGGGATGAACGAGTAGCCGTTATCTGCCTCATCGCCTGTGTAGCAGGTTTAGGAATGGCTCCATTCTGGATAAGCGATCTGATCAGTAACAGTGTAGAACCAATCATAAGTCAATTATTAAATTAAAATTTGAGAATTAAAAATTAAAAAATAGCAATGATGGACATAACTGCAATACTCCATATGCATGCCGAACTGAGTCTGACAGCCGTTTTTATTCTGATGTTTCTGTTAGATTTATTTTTACCGGCTCCACAACGTCACTGGTTACGCCCCATGGCATGTATCCTGCTGACCATTCAACTCTTAGCAAACCTATGGCCGGAAGAGGTGACTTTATTTGGCGGCATGTATCACTCAACCCCTATGGCGTCTGTTCTGAAAAGCATCCTGACCATAGGTACCATACTGGTGTTTCTGCAAGCAGACACTTGGCTAAAACGTGAAGACACCCGTCATAAACAAGGCGAATTCTACATCCTTACCCTCAGTACCTTGCTGGGTATGTATTTCATGGTAAGCGCAGGGCACTTCCTGCTATTCTTCCTTGGATTGGAATTGGCAACCGTTCCTATGGCTTGTCTCGTAGCTTTCGATAAATATAAAGGACATAGTGCCGAAGCCGGAGCTAAATTCATTCTTTCGGCTTTATTCTCCAGCGGTATTTTCCTCTATGGTATTTCTATGATTTATGGGACAGCAGGTACTTTATATTTTGAAGATATCCCTGCCGGACTGACAGGAACTCCATTACAAGTTCTTGCACTAGTATTTTTCTTCTCCGGACTGGCCTTCAAGTTAAGCTTGGTACCTTTTCATCTGTGGACAGCAGATACTTATCAAGGTGCACCGACTACAGTAAGCGCCTACCTATCCGTTATTTCAAAAGGTGCAGCTGCTTTTGCTTTAATGATTATTTTAATGAAAGTATTCGGACCAATGACTGAACAATGGAGTGAAATACTATGTATTATCATTGTAGCCACCATCACTATAGCCAATCTGTTCGCCATCCGCCAAAACAACCTGAAACGCTTTATGGCCTTCAGTAGTATTTCACAAGCCGGTTACATAATGTTGGCTGTACTGGCTGGAACTCCGCAGGGCATGGCATCCCTAGTATATTATATAGTAGTATACATTGCCGCCAATCTCGCCGTATTCGGTGTCATCAATACCATTGAGCAACATACCCACGGTAAAATAGAGCGCGAAGATTATAACGGACTTTATAAGACCAACCCTAAACTAACTATGGTCATGACACTTGCTCTTTTCTCATTGGCAGGTATCCCGCCATTTGCCGGATTCTTCAGTAAGTTCTTTGTATTCATGGCAGCATTCCATAGCGGATATTATCTTATTGTATTTATCGCATTGGTCAATACAATCATTTCATTGTATTATTACTTATTGATTGTAAAAGCCATGTTCATCACACCTAATGAAGACCCTATCGGCAATTTTCGTACAGCAACTCCGATGCGCATCAGTCTGTTGGTATGTGTAGCCGGCATATTCGTTTTAGGAATTATAAGTGGGGTATATCAACTATTAAGTGATACAGCAATACTATAAAAGTTCAGTTACAAAAAGAAGAATAATAACTGAAATGATTATTGTATTTCTATGATCAATATTCTTTTACTTTGGAAGCAGAATCAATCTGTTTTCAAAGTAAAAGAATACCTTAAAGTTTCTCTTCAACAAATTTATCATTATCTTCGTAGCAAATTATAAAAAAATAAGTACTATGAAGAAAGTCCTCTATATTACAATACTCGCTTGCTCTACTTTATGGGGATCTTGCACAGAGAAAAATAAACAATCCGCCAGAACAGATTCCTTTATAGAAAAAAATGTAGCATTTGCACGTGCACAAATCGGGAATGAAATACAAATTATAGAAAAATCAGAGAAATTTATAAACCCTGTGACACTGAAAACTGACAGTACCATTTATTATTGTGACTACGCCGACTGGCGAAGTGGTTTTTTCCCTGGGTCAGTGTGGTATCTATATGAGTTAAGTGGCGACACTACTCTCTTATCATTAGCTGATAAATACACTTCGGCCATAGAAGAAGCCAAAAAACTGACTTGGCACCATGATGTAGGTTTCATGATAAATTGTAGTTTCGGCAATGGATGGCGAACAACTAAAGTACCCAGATACAAAGAAGTCATGATAGAAGCTGCACGTTCATTAGCTACTCGTTTCCGTGAAAAGCCGGGAATTATCCAATCATGGGATGTGACCCGCGGCTGGCAATCGGAACGCGGTTGGGAATGTCCGGTCATAATAGATAATATGATGAATTTAGAGTTACTATTTGAAGCAACTAAATTATCTGGTGATTCCACCTTTTATCATATAGCAGTGAACCATGCAGACCGCACTTTGAAAGAGCATTTCCGTACAAACGGAAGTTGTTATCATGTAATAGATTATAGTTTGGCAGACGGCATGGTACGGCATAGACAAACAGCCCAAGGATATGCAGACGAATCGACTTGGAGTCGTGGACAAGCATGGGCGATTTATGGTTACACTGTGTGTTACCGGGAAACTCATGATAAAAAGTATCTGAATCAGGCATTGAAGACTTTCCAATTTATGAAAACACATCCCCGGCTTCCCAAAGACTTGATTCCTTATTGGGATATGGATGCTCCCAATATTCCCAATGAACCACGAGACGCTTCAAGTGCTTCTTGTATAGCTTCTGCACTTTATGAAATTAGTACAATGGATGTGCCTGATGCAAACAGTTAGAAGAACTAAGCAGACAGTATTATGGCCTCTCTAGCCTCACCAAACTATCTGGCATCTCTTGGAAAAAATGGTAACTTTTTATTAATGCATTCAGTGGGCAGTATTCCTCATGGCACAGAAATAGATGTACCTTTAAATTATGCAGACTATTATTTCCTGGAAGCATTGAAACGAAAGCGTAACATTGAAGAAGGCACACACTAAGT
>OJPZ01001014.1_pt1 | contig 11265 bp, 8 predicted proteins | sample 1598611 | NCBI WGS metagenome assembly OJPZ01 (sample SAMN03922494, study PRJEB24848) | human gut metagenome | isolation source: stool sample | host: Homo sapiens | place: Germany | collected 2011-11
GAGATTCGCCTTAGTCTCGTGGGCTCGGAGATGTGTATAAGAGACAGGTCCAGCACCACCTGGGTCACATGGGCCAGATCGATGCTGTGGTGCTTATAGTGGTCCATCAGGCGGCCCGGGGTGGCTACCACGATCTGGCAGCCCTCTGCCAAACGCCTGGCCTGCTTTTCCATGTTGGCACCGCCGTACACGCAGGCCACCTGCACCTCAGGCATAAAGTAGGTCAGCTCGGTCAGCTCCTCGGCGATCTGCTGGGCAAGCTCCCGGGTGGGGGCCATGATCACAGCCTGCGGGTACTTTTTTTCCGGGTCGATATGTTCCGCCACCGGGATGCCGAAGGCACAGGTCTTGCCGGTGCCGGTGGGGGCCTTGGCGATCACATCCTGCCAGTCCATCATAGGCGGGATGCAGCCTGCCTGGACCGGGGTGGACACCTCAATGTTGCGTTTTTCAATGGCGCGTATGATCTCCGGCGACAGGTGCAGGCTGTCGAACCGGACGCCTTCCGTAAATTCCATGGCTCTCTTCCTCTTTCGTTTATCCGTTGGCCTGGCCGGCGCGGCTGCGCCCGTAGATCATGGGCACTACCAGGACTACCAGTGCCAGCAGGGCTGAGAAGAACGTGGTCTCGCTGGTCACCATAGCGCCGGCGGCCACCACCAGGCCCGCCAGCATCCAAAGCCAGCCGGCAAACCGGTGGACCTCTTTCCACAACGGCGGATTGTTTACCGTAAAGGAGAACCGCAGGGCCAGCTTGGCATCCTCCGTGCAGTCGAACATGTGGGAGCCCAGCAGCATCAGCACCAGACCCAGAATGCAGGGCGTGTAGAAGTTCAGACTTAGCCCCTGGCCGGAAGTCTCCAAAATGGCGCCGCTGCAGAACAGCAGGGAAATGGTTGGAAAGCCCCAGCGCCCCATGAGCCGGTTAAACGCCGGTGGGATCTTCATCCGCTTTTGATACTGCAGCAGCATGAACTGCGCGACAGCCTCCAGCAGGCACATCAAACCGGGCAGGAGGAGCGCCACCGCCCACCGGGGCAGGGAGTCATCCTGGCCGCCGGGGCCGATCAGGCCGGTCTCCACAATCTCCGGGATCCGGTCCCACATCCGCACGCCCAGGATCATTGGCAGGGCGCAGGCCGTCAGCGTCACGATCAGCAGCGCCCGCTGCTTTTCCGGCGACAGGTGCTTTCCAAATATCTCAGCCCCCCGGATTTCCAGGTCGCGGGGCAGGGCCTCTCTCTTTTTTCGGTTGCTCATAGTCAGCCGGGTCCTCCTTCTGGGGTCCGCAGGCAGATTGCTCTGCCGCCAAAATTTTTCTTTTCTCCGGGCTTCCTATGGACTGCGCCGGGGGAAACGGGTATTATTATATATGGAAAATACGCTTTTGTAAAGCACTGTCAAGGAAAACGCCCGTCCATGCGGAGCAGCCCCGCCCGGCCGCTCCTTGCTCTCCCGGAGAAAAGCAGTCCCGGAATATGTTCGCATTTCCCCGCATTCCTCCGTTTTTTGAGTAAATTTGTCTTATAATTGTAGTAAAATTTTGTATTGTGCCCCGTAAGATTCACAAATTTTATGGTACATTGTAAGAACCAGAAAGCTCCAGAGCGGATACGGAGGTGCCACGTGAACGGCGGAATGGATTATGTACGCATTTTGCGGGACCTGCGGGAAGATGCTGACAAGACCCAGACCCAGATCGCTGAGGTGCTCGGAACATCCCAGACGATGTACGCCCGCTATGAGCGCGGGGCCAACGAGCTTCCGATCCATCATCTGATCACGTTGAGCAAATACTACGGGGTCAGTACGGACTACCTGCTGGGTCTCAGCAAGGAACGCTGAAACGCGGACAGGGAGAGCTCCCTGTCCGCGTTTTTCAGGTTTCTTCAATCTGCCGGGGCAATCTCCTGTGCTTTTGCCTCGACCACGCTGCTCTCGTCGGCATCGGGCAGGTCCGCGGTAAAGTGATCTGCTGCCTGCCCGGTCATGGTGCCGGAAAACTCTGTAAGCCCGTTGTCGCCGCTGACAGTCTCATAGCTGGTGCCGTCCCCGTTGTCCTGGGACACAGTCCACCGGTCCAGGTCGCCAGTGACGTCAATGGTGACGGTCCGGGTCTCCCGGCTGCCGTCCTCATGCACCACATCCATATCGTAGGCGTAGTGATAGGCACCCGCGGTCTCCATGGCCTCGGTGATGTCAATCTCCTCACCCTGAGCGTGGAGGATCAGCCGGCCGTTCTCCTTGGTGACCGGCTCCCCGGCCGCCACGGTGACATACACCTCGTTGCCCTGGTTATCCTGGGCCAGGTACTGATTTCCGGATGTCCAGACGATGGTGAACTGCCGGAAGAACTCCCCGTCCGTGGCCACGTTCACTGCCCCGGCGGTGACGGCCAGCGCCATCACCATGGCAGCGGCAATGGCCGCGCCCCGCAGGACCCGGGGCATCCGCTTTCTGTGCTTCATCTCCTGCATTTTCTGAAAAACCTCCTGTTTGGCTTGGTCGGAGGCACGGAGATGGGAAAAGGTCTCCTGGTACAGTCTCTTGTCGATCATGACTCTGCCTCCTGTAAGATCAGTTTCAGCTTCCCCCTGGCCCGCATGAGCCAGGTCTGCACGGTGGACGGATTGGCCCCCATGGCCGCCGCGATCTCCTGTACGGAGCAGTCTTCGTAGTAGTAGAGATACACCGCGGCCCGGTATTTGGGCGGCAGGCCCATCACGTGCTGGTAGAGCTCACTCTGCTGCGGCGTGTCGAACACCGGCTCCCCGGCCTCCTCCAGAGGCCCGGTCCGCCTGCGCCACGGAGAGCGGAGCAGCTTCTTGCTCTCGTTCACCGCCACCCGGACGACCCAGTACCGCTCATGCTCCGGCGACCGGAAGGGCTTTCGCTCCAGATAGAGCTTCAGCAGCGTCTCCTGCATCACGTCCTCCGCGTCGGCGCGGTTTTTCAAATAGCTGTATGCCAGCCGGAACACGGTGTCGCCATAGCGCTCCACCGCCCCCTCGAATGCCGCGTCTGTCAATCTCATCACACCTTGCTGTTGGGATGGGCGGCAGCGCCGCCCGGAAAGGCCTTTCTATCGGGAATATCCCTCACTGGGGTGAAATATCTCACCCAGTCCGAAAGTTTTTCAAAAATCATGCGCCCCGCGCAGGAGCGGGATCTCGAAAACCGGAAACGGCTGAGCCGTTTCCGGTTTTCTGCGTTTTTCTCAGATCGGATCACTTGTGGGGCACGTGCCAGATGTTGTCGGCATACTCCGCCACAGCCCGGTCGGCGGCGAACACGCCGCTGCGGGCGATGTTGTGCAGGCTCATGCGATTCCAGGCCGTCTGGTCCCGATAGGTCTCCGCCATGCGCTTTTCCGCCTGGCAGTATGCCTGGAAGTCCGCCAGCAAAAAGTACTCGTCCGCGGGGCTGCCCCCGGCGCCGAACAGCAGCCGCTGGTACAGGTCGTCGTACCGGACACCGTCCCGGAAGCCGCTGCGCAGGGCGTCCAGGCAGCGGTGGAGCACCGGGTCCCGGTTATACAGCCGCTGGGGCACATAGCCCTCCTTCTTCAGCCGCTCCACCTCGTCTGCCCGCAGACCGAAGAGGAACATGTTCTCGTCCCCCAGCAGGTCGTGCATCTCCACGTTGGCACCGTCCAGGGTGCCAACGGTCAGGGCGCCGTTCATCATGAACTTCATGTTGCCGGTGCCGCTGGCCTCCTTGCCGGCGGTGGAGATCTGCTGGCTGACCTCGCTGGCGGGCATCAGCACCTCGGCCATGGATACCCGGTAGTTCTCCAGGAAGAACACCTGCAGTTTATCCTTGCAGATGGGATCGCTGTTGATCTGGTTGGCCATGGAGTTGATGAGGCGGATGATCCGCTTGGCCACGGCGTAACCGGGAGCGGCCTTGGCGCCGAAGAGGAAGGTGTGGGGCCGCATCTCCATGTTGGGGTTATCCTTGAGCTGGAGGTAGAGATGGATGATGTGCATAGCGTTGAGGAGCTGCCGCTTATACTCGTGGAGGCGCTTGACCTGCACGTCGAAGATAGCGTCGGTGTTGACGATGACGCCCTGCTCCTTCTTGGCCCACTTGGCAAAGGCCAGCTTGTTGGCCTTCTTGATCTGCTCCAGGCGGATGAGGACTTCCTTGTCATCAGCATAAGCGTCCAGCTTGGGCAGAGCAGTGCCGGGGTGGAGGAGGTACTCGTCACCACCGGCCAGGTCGCGGATCAGGCTGTCCAGGCCGGGGTTGATCTCTGCCAGCCACCGGCGGTGGTCGATGCCGTTGGTGACGTTCTTAAACTTCTCCGGCTCCATGCCGTAGGCGTCCTTGAATACGTCGTGGCGGAGAATGTCGCTGTGGAGGGCACTGACACCATTGACAGCCATACCGCCGGCAATGCAGAGGTTGGCCATACGGACCTCTCCGTCCCAAATAACGGCCATGTTCTTGGTCTTGGCCTCGTCGTGGTAGAAGTTCTCCACCTTGTTCTGCCAGCGGCGGGCGATCTCACAGATGATCTGCCAGATCCGGGGCAGGAGGGACTGCACCAGAGTCTGGGGCCAGCGCTCCAGGGCCTCCGCCAGGACGGTGTGATTGGTGTAGGCCACAGAGTTGACAGTGATATTCCAGGCGGTGTCCCAGTCAAGGCCTGCGTCATCCATCAGGATACGCATGAGCTCAGGGATCACCAGAGCGGGGTGGGTGTCGTTGATCTGGATGACATTCTTCTCATGGAAGTTGGTGAGAGTGCCGTAAGCTTGGATGTGCTTGCGGACAATGGACTGCACGGTTGCAGAGACAAAGAAGTATTGCTGCTTGAGGCGCAGGCTCTTGCCCTCATAGTGATTGTCCTCGGGGTAGAGGACCTTGGCAATAACCTCCGCCATGGCCTGCTCTTCGCTGGCCTTCAGGTACTCGCCCCGGCTGAAGAGGCTCATGTCGATAGGCGTGGGGCTCTTGGCGTCCCAGAGACGCAGGGTATTGGTGTGGCGGGTGTTGTATCCGGCGATAGACATATCACAGGGGATAGCCAGCACCCGGGTATAGCCCTCATTGACGATGTGCAGATGGTCGTCAGCCCAGAATTCGCGGAGGGTACCGCCGAAGTGGACCTCCTCGATTTCGTCGGGACGGGGAATGAGCCAGGCGTCGCCCTGCTCCTTCCAGTTGTCGGGCAGCTCCACCTGCTGGCCGTCCACAATCTTCTGACGGAAGATACCCAGCTCATAGCAGATAGAGTAGCCGCAGGCGGGGATCTCCAGGGTGGTCAGGCTGTCCAGATAACAGGCTGCCAGACGGCCCAGACCGCCATTGCCCAGACCTGCGTCGGGCTCCATGTCGAAGATGTTGGCGCTCTTGAAGCCCAGCTCCTCAATGGCCTCCCGGAGGGGCTGGAGTACGCCCAGGTTGTAGGCGTTCTTCATCAGGCTCCGGCCCATCAGGAACTCCAGGGACATATAGTGGACCTGCCGCAGCTGCTCCTTGCGGACCTCGGTGCGGGTTTCCACGGCGTGGGCGCTCATCCGGTCCCGCAGCACCATGGCGCAGGCCTTCATGATGTTCTCCTCCGTGGCTTCCTCCACGGTACAGCCGAAGTTCAGATGCAGCTTATCCAGAATAGCCTGCTTCAAGGACTCCTTGGTGAATTTTTCCATAGGGCAAAATCCTCATTTCATGCAAAAGTAAGGCGGGGCGTATCCGAACGATACCCCCCGCCTGCATATCAGGCCTGCTGCTCAGGAGCAGATGGACCGATAGATCTCATTATATGCTTCTGCGCTGCGTGTCCAGCTGAAATCTTCTGTCATGCCGGCATGCTGCAGCTTGTAGAAAGCAGCGGGGTTGTTATAGTAAAGGTCCACCGCCTGCCGGATGACATAAAGCATATCGCCGCTGTTGTAGTCGGCGAAGGTAAAGCCGTTTCCGGCTCCGCACCAGGACTCGTAGGGATGGACGGTGTCCTTCAGACCGCCGGTCTCCCGGACGATAGGAAGGGTACCATAGCGCATGGCAATCATCTGTGCCAGGCCGCAGGGTTCGCTCTTGGAGGGCATCAGCAGCAGATCCGCGCCGGCATAAATGGCCATGGCCAGAGGCTCGTTATAGCCCCGGTACAAAGCCATGCGGCCGGGATACCAGCTGAGCTTCTGTTCAAAGAACTGCTCGTAGTTCCAATCGCCGCTGCCCAGCACCACGAACTGGCAGTTGAGATCCATGATCTGGTCAAATACCCGGCAGACGAGGTCCAGGCCCTTGTGGCTGACCAGACGGCTGACGATGGCAATAATGGGCACCTTGGGGTCCACGTTCAGATTCAGCTGCTTCTGGAGCTGCTCCTTATCGGCGGCCTTGCCGGACAGGTCGTTGACGGAATAGTTGGCATGGATGCTCGGGTCCTTGGTAGGATCATAGCGGTCCATATCAATGCCGTTGAGGACACCATGGAGCTTTCCGGCGTTGAGCTGCATAACGCTCTCCATGCCGTGGGCGTAGTAGGCGCAGCGCAGCTCCTGGGCGTAGGTGGGGCTTACGGCGGTGATGGCGTCGCAGGTCATCAGAGCGCCCTTCAGAAGGTTCACATCTCCGTCCATGGCAATGGTGCCGTCGGCAAACCAGCCGGGAGCAAGACCAAAGAGGTCCTCCAGGGTCTCCTTGCCGTAGCGGCCCTGGTACTCGATATTATGGACAGTAAATACGGTTTTGATAGCGCGGACTTCGCTCCAGCGGACGCACTCGTCCTTGAGGTAGATGGGAACCAGGGCGGTCTGCCAGTCGTTGCAGTGGATGATCTCCGGCATGAAGGCCAGGGCGGGCAATAGTGCCACAATAGCCCGGGAGAAGAAGCCGAAGCGCTCTCCGTCGTCGTAGTGGCCGTAGAGGGTATCCCGCTTGAAGTAGTACTCGTTGTCCACGAAGTACCACATCACGCCGTCCCGGTCCAGCCGGAACAGGCCGCAGTAGAGACGCCGCCAGCCCAGGGGCACCTCAATATGGCAGACGAAGGACATCTGGTCCTTCCACTTCTCGGCCACACACTGGTAGAGGGGCAGGATCACCGCCACCTCATTACCTGATCTGGCCAGAGCCTGAGGCAGGCTGCCGGCCACGTCGGCCAAGCCGCCGGTCTTGCAAAAAGGAACAGCCTCTGAGGCGGCAAACAGGATTTTCATGAGGAAAGCCTCCTTTGCAATTGTTGAGTATAGCCTCAAATTGTAAAAAAGTAAAGGTGATTCGTGGAAAAACTACCGCATATGGCTGAAAATTGTGGATATTGATAAAAGGTTTAGGAACGGCAGGGTACCCTTTTTTACACCTTGCTGTTCTTGGCAATGGCCATGGGATACTGGTCGTGGCCCATCAGGGTACGGGACTCCATGATCTCCACATTCTTGTCGGCTACCACATAGTGGAGCACGGCATCCCGATCCACGGTGACGTCCTGCATGAGCACGCAGTTCTTCACCTCGGCGCCCCGTGCCACGGATACGCCCCGGAAGAGAATGGAGTTCTCCACGGTGCCCTCGATGGTGCAGCCATCGGCTACAATGCAGTTACAGCAGGAGCCGTCGGGATCCACATAGGTGGAGGCGTCGTTGCGCTCCTTGGTGTGAACAGGCCGCTGGGGATGGAAGACCTCACGACGGATGGCGGGATCCAGCAGCTCCACGCTGCGGTCATAGTACTCCTTCACGCTATGGATCTGAGCGGCATAGCCGTCCCACACGTAGCTCTGGATGTGCAGGCTGTCGGCCTTGCCCTGGAGCACGGCGCTGCGGAAGTTGAACAGGTCATGGCTGGTGCACTCATCCACCAGATCCAGCAGCAGCTGCTTGGAGAGAATATAGATCTCCAGGGAGCGGTAGTATCCTTCGGGATTGCGGAGAGAGAAGAGGGTCTCAGTGATCCGTCCATTGCTGTCAAGCCGGAAGTAGTTGACGTCCTCGGCGTTTGCATCCAGGTTGCTGGTGCACACGGCGGTGATGTCTGCACCGGAGTTCAGGTGGGCCTGGTAGACATCCTGAAGGGGAATGTTGATGATGAGGTCGCTGTTGGCCATCACCACATGGCTCTGGCGGATGCCCTGCAGATAGGAACGCACACCGGCCAGAGCTTCCATCCGACCCCGGAACTCCCGGATAAAGCCGGACTTCTCGTAGGCGAAGGGGGGCAGGAGCCGGAGACCGCCGTGCTTGCGGCTGAGGTCCCAGTCCTTGCCGGAGCCCAGGTGGTCCATAAGGCTCTGGTAGCGGCCGTGGAGGACAACACCTACGTCGGTAATACCGGCGTTGACCATGCTGCTGAGGATGAAATCGATGATGCGGTAACGTCCGGCGAAGGGGACGGACGCGGGGGTCCGGTTAGCGGTCAGTTCCCGTAAATTAGTATGCTTTTCGTAAGAAAAGATGATTCCGTGCAGACCTTTCATCTGCGCACCTCCTTGTGCTCGCGGTTGAGCATAGTGTTGGGGGCGACAACCTCGCCCTCGCCGATGACAGTGCCGGGCCCCAGGACTGTGATGCCCCAGGTGGCGGGATCGCAGGACTCGGGATCACCGCCAATTCTGGCGCCGCAGTCGATCTGGCAATTCTCGCCCACAATGGCGTAGCGCACGACAGCACCCTTTTTCACGGTGACGCCGGGCATGAGGACGGAGTAGTGGACCTCAGCGCCGTCCTCTACCTGCACACCGTGGGAGAGAACGGAGTTCTTCACAGTGCCGTTCACCTCACAGCCCTGAGTGACCACGCTGTGCTCCACCAGAGCTGCTTTGCCGATGAAGGCGGGGGGCTCCGCCGGCAGCCGGGCGTAGATGGGCCAGCTGCTCTCCAGCAGATCCAGATCGCCACGGGACAGCATATCCATATTGGCGTCCCAGAGACTCTCCAGGGTGCCCACGTCCTTCCAGTAGCCGTCGAAGCGGTAGGCGATCATCTTCTCACCGGCATTGAGCATATTGGGGATGATGTTCTTACCGAAGTCGTTGCTGGAATTGGGGTCCTTCTCATCGTTGATGAGGTACTCACGGAGCTTCTTCCAGGAGAAGACATAGATGCCCATGGAGGCCAGGTTGCTCTTGGGCTGCTTGGGCTTTTCCTGGAACTCCACGATGTTGTCCTCGCCGTCCACAGCCATGATACCGAAGCGGGAGGCCTCGTCCCAGGGCACTTCCAGCACAGAAATGGTGCAGGCGGCGCCGGCGGCCTTGTGGGCCTCGACCATCTTGGCGTAATTCATCTTGTAGATATGGTCGCCGGAGAGGATCACTACATAATCCGGGTCATACATGTCCACAAAGCCGATATTCTGATAAATGGCATTGGCGGTGCCTTTATACCAGCTGCCACGCTCGCCCTCCTGCATGTAGGGGGGCAAAATATGTACGCCGCCGTCCAGACGGTCCAGATCCCAGGGCTGGCCGGAGCCGATATAGCTGTTGAGCTCCAGAGGCTTATACTGGGTCAGCACACCCACGGTGTCGATGCCGGCGTTGGTGCAGTTGGACAAGGGGAAGTCGATAATGCGGTACTTTCCGCCAAAGGGGACGGCAGGCTTGGCCACGTTGCTGGTGAGCACATACAGCCGGCTGCCTTGACCTCCGGCCAGGAGCATTGCGATACATTCTTTTTTCATCGGTGTCTCATCCTCTCTCAGTCGTTATTCAAACGCGCATTATTCAGACGCGGAAGAAGCTTTTTTCCTGGAAGATACCCGCTTTACGGTTTTTCCATCTTTTGCGGAGGATTTTGGCGCAGCTTTTTTCTCTGTTCCTGCTTTTTCAACGGCCACCTTTTTCCGCTGGGGCTTGGCCCGCAGCTTGCCCTGTCCTACCAGGAACACGGCGCCCAGAGGCGGGATCTTGATGGACACGGAGCACTCCTTGTCGTGGGAGGGCTTCCAGCTGACCTTGCAGGGGGTGTCATTCTTCACGCCGGTACCGCCATAGGCGGGCTCGTCCGTGTTGAACACTTCAACAAACTCCTTCACCGGCGGGCAGCCGAAGCGGTAGTCCTCGTAGGTGTTGGGGCTGAAGTTGATAGCGCAGAGAAGCAGGTTCTCATCCTGGTCCTTGCGGAGGAACACCACCACGTTGTTGTGGTTGTCGTCAGGCACCAACCACTCAAAGCCCTGCCAGTCGAAGTCCACTTCCCACAGGGGGCGCTGCTCCAGATAGAAGCGGTTGGCATCCTTGATATACTGGTAGAGCTGGCGGTTGTCCTCGTTGTCCAGCAGCTCCCAGTCCAGACTCCTGGAGGAGTTCCACTCCTTCTCGGTGCCAAGTTCCACGCCCATGAAGCTCAGCTTCTTGCCGGGGTGGGCCAGGGTGTAGGCGTAGAAGCCACGGACACCGGCAAATTTCTGCTGACGGTCGCCGGGCATCTTGCCGAATACGGAGCCCTTCATGTGAACCACTTCGTCGTGGCTCAGGGGCAGGATGTAGTTCTCCGAGAAGGCATACACCAGGGAGAAGGTGATGTCCCGGTGGTTGAACTGCCGGAAGTAGGGGTCCAGCTTGATATAGTGGCAGATGTCGTTCATCCAGCCCATGTTCCACTTGAAGTTGAAGCCCAGGCCCCCGTCGCTCACCGGATAGGTGACCTTGGGCCAGGCGGTGGACTCCTCCGCGATCATCAGCACGTCGGGATGGGCACCGAAGACCATCTCGTTGAGGCGCTGGAGGAACTCGATGGCCTCCAGATTCTCCTTGCCGCCGTGGATGTTGGGGGTCCACTGGCCGTCGGGGCGGTCATAATCCAGGTACAGCATGGAGGCAACCGCATCCACCCGAATGCCGTCGATGTGGTACTCCTTGAGCCAGAAAGCCGCAGAGGAGAGAAGGAAGCTCTTCACCTCCGGTCGGGCATAGTCAAATACCCGGGTGCCCCAGGAGTGGTGCTCACTCTTGCGCTTATCCTCATACTCATAGCAGCAGGTGCCGTCAAACTCATAGAGGCCGTGCTCATCCTTACAGAAGTGGGCAGGTACCCAGTCGAGAATGATGCCGATGCCCTCCTTGTGCATGTAATCCACAAAGTACATGAAGTCCTGGGGCGTACCATAGCGGGAGGTGGGGGCAAAGTAGCCGGTGCACTGGTAACCCCAGCTGTCATCCAGGGGGTACTCGGTAATGGGCAGCAGCTCGATGAAATTGAACCCCAGTTCCTTGACATAGGGGGCCAGCTGATGGGCAAGGTCCCGGTAGTCAATGAAATCACCATTGTCCCGCCGGCGCCAGGAGCCCAGATGGACCTCATAGATATTCAG
>OJPZ01001015.1_pt1 | contig 11262 bp, 8 predicted proteins | sample 1598611 | NCBI WGS metagenome assembly OJPZ01 (sample SAMN03922494, study PRJEB24848) | human gut metagenome | isolation source: stool sample | host: Homo sapiens | place: Germany | collected 2011-11
CACCCTCCAAAGGAAGCTGAGTATGTATAGGTTTGATTAGATATTCAATGGCTAGCCATTAGCCCCATACCTATTCATGGCAGAGTGAATGAAGCTCAGCTTCATGGGTTGTAAAATAACCTTTTTTACGTATTTATTAAATAAATAGATAAATGGCAGAGTGTCAGGATTTTGCGCAATTTGGTTTGGCCCCGAATTTGCTTTCAGCTATTACACGGATGGGGTATACCCAACCCACAGCAATTCAGTGTACAGCGATTCCAGTGGTTCTTCAGGGTCGCGACGTCATGGGTGCCGCCCAGACAGGAACAGGTAAAACAGCCAGTTTTGGTCTGCCTGTCTTGCAAAAACTTCTGCCACTAGCCAATACAAGTACATCTCCGGCACGCCATCCTGTACGTGTTTTGATTCTTTCTCCGACAAGAGAGTTGGCAGATCAAACCGCAGAGGCACTTTCAAATTACGCAGCTGACACACCTATTCGAATTGGCGTTGTTTATGGCGGCGTCGATATCAAACCTCAGGCAGAGGCATTAAGAAGAGGTGTCGAGATTTTGATCGCTACTCCCGGCCGTTTATTGGATCATCTGGAGCAGAGAAATACAAATCTGAATCAGTGCGGCATCGTCATCTTAGATGAGGCCGACCGTATGTTGGATATGGGCTTTCTGCCGGATATTTCCAGGATCCTGAATGCGCTTCCCAAAAAACGTCAGAATTTGATGTTCTCCGCCACATTCTCACCTGAAATCAAAAGACTGGCCGGAAATTTCTTGACTGATCCTGTTGTTATCGAGGTAGCTCGCCAAAACGCTACTGCTGCCACCATCAAACAAGAAGTCTTTTCAGTAAACGAGCTTCAAAAAACTGATGCACTTGTAGAGCTTCTGAAAACCCGCGGAGAAGACTCCGACGGTAAACCGCTCCAGACAATCGTATTCGTCAATGCAAAATTGACAGCTCGCAGATTGGCACGTGAATTAGAGAAATGCGGATTCAACGCTGATGCAATTCACGGAGACAAAACCCAAGAAGAGCGCTTGAAGCTGTTGAAAGATTTCAAGGATGGAACCTTAAATATCATGGTGGCGACTGATGTCGCAGCCCGTGGTTTGGATATAGCCGAGCTTCCGCTCGTGATTAATTACGACGTTCCATTTGTTCCTGAGGACTACGTTCATCGAATCGGCAGAACAGGCCGCGCAGGGAGCTCAGGTTTGGCATTAATGCTCGTTACGGACAAGGATAGAAAGAGTTTCGATGCAATTCGAAAACTAACCAAAGTTAATCTTGTTCCGCAGGAACTTGATCCTGAACCTCGCAAGAGAGCAAGATTTCCACGAAAGTTTTCCTCAAGTACAGATACTTGGAAAGCACCTCGCAAGCCTGAGGATCCATTTTTCTCACAGCCCTATGTTCCGGGTCGCACATCTGTAAAGAAGACTGTTCAGCAAAACTTCTCAAGACAGGCGTCCGGAGAAAAGAGGGAAGTTGCTGTCCTTCTTGGCGGAACCGGACGTCGAAATTAGGCAGAGATTTGAAATCTCACCCTCCAACGCTGCACTGCCTCTGAATAAAACTCCTCGAGCGTATCGAAAGTAAAAGGTTTGAATCCGAGATGAGTCCACGCATGTGCGGCTTCTTCTTCGGGCCTGCTTCGATCAATCGCCGGAGCCAATGTCTGTTTAGAGAGCTTATTCCCGTTTTTGTCTAGCACAAGCGGAATGTGCATGTAAGCAGGGGTAGGCAGGCCTAATGCTTTTTGCAGCAGGATTTGTCGCGGTGTGTTATCGATCAAGTCAGCACCGCGGACGACGTGTGTCACGTCCTGGAATCCGTCATCGACGACAACGGCGAGTTGATAGGCCCAGAGTCCGTCGGCTCTCCGAATAACAAAATCACCGACTTCCTTCGAAACGTTCTGTTTAAACGTTCCCTGCCATCTGTCCGGGAAAGAGACGACTCCGTCATCTACAAGAAAACGCCACGCACGAATTGGGGCTCCGCCCGTTCCGTGGCGACAAGTTCCTGGATAGACGCCCTGTGGCAAACCTGCGGCTGCGCAGGCAGCTTCAATGCTCTTGCGAGTACAAGCACACCCATACGCTAGACCTTTACCGATTAACAGATCGAGGGCCTCTTGATAAGCGTCATATCGAGTTGATTGTCTGAGTATCGGACGATCTGAATGAAGTTTGAATGCCTCGATAGTTTCGAGCTGATCCTCTGCCGCCCATGCAGGTTCACGCGGCGGATCAATGTCTTCGACACGAATAATCCACGTACCTCTATGAGCCCTGGCATCGAGGTAGCTCGCAAGAAGACAGGCTAAGCTTCCGGCGTGTAGATGACCGGTAGGGGATGGGGCAAAGCGTCCGACGTAATGACTCAAAAAAATCTCCTCGAACTAATAATGAAATTTTAGTCTGAAGAGATTATGAGTTCACTCTTCCTTTTCCTTCTTCGGAGGAGGATTTTCAATCATAGACTGCGGGACTCCAATGATGGCTGCAGCCTGTGCGGGAGGAACATGTTGCGCCGGCGGAACTTGTCCGATGGCTTTTGCACTCACAGAAGGGTCTGCTGCTCCAACATGACCTGTGGGCGAAGGTGCTTGCAAATTGGAAGGTACAGAAGCGGTGGTTCCGGAAACCTGAGCATTGAATGCGACCGGCGCCGGAGTCGGAGAGACAGTAACACCGTAGGACGGTCCAGGCATCACGATGCCGTTGGCAACACAGGCGTCATTGATGGCGTTCAAAAAAGATGCCTCGAGTCGATACGGCTCCATCAACTCAATCGGATCGACCCAAACGACAAGCTCAACGTTAATGCCGAAATTGCCGAAACCGGTAATTCCGCATTCGACCTCATGAAGCGGGTCGGGCTTAATACAGTAGGGAACCGAGACGGCTGCCTTTTCAATGATTTCTTTAACCTTGCGGAAGTCAATGCCGTATGGAATTGAGAAGGGATAAATCTTGCGAACGCCTCGGCGGTCCATCGTGAAATTGGTAAACGATCCGTTAATCAGAGAAGCGTTCGGAATGATGATTGCCTGACCCGTCGGCGTCACGATGCGCGTAGCGCGAATGGTGATCATGGTCACTCGACCGATATGACCGCTCGGTGTGGCAATAATATCGCCCAAGCTCACGGCGCGTTCGGAAATCAGAATCAAACCGGCAACCGAGTTATTAACGATGGTCTGCAATCCGAAGCCGATGCCCACAGATAAGGCGGAAACTAAGATTGCCAAATGTGTGATCGGGAGACCGATCATCGACAGGCCCATCAGAATACCGATCGCCAATATGCCCCAATGAATGAAGCGGGCGAACATCGAAAGGGATTCGGGACGTACGGAATTGTGGCGAGAGCCGAATTTCTTAATGCTTTCTTCGCTAAGCTTGCCGAGCCAGTAGGCAACAAGAAAAACGAGGCAGAATTCGAGAATATCGAACGTATCGATTTGACTGCCGCCAGCTGTAAATAACGGCACATGTAGGGGTTGGAGTATCGCTTCAGAGCCGTTCAGTATTTTGTCCAAAAAAGAATCCATGATTTGTTTTCGGTGTTTTGGTAGAACTTCAGCATAAAAAAGAGCGCCGTAAAAAAGCGCTCTTTTGTCTCAAATCGGATACAAAACTTTAGCGAGAAGCTTCTAAAGATTTTTCAAGAAAATCTGACAAGTCCGTGACTTCCTCGATACACAAATCATGTCCGACCCCGTCGTAGCCCTTGGACCAGAGATCCGTTGCCCCGAGTTTTCTGAGTTCCTTGACGCTGATTTCGGGATACACGGGAGGTACGTCATTGTCTTCTTTTCCATAGGTCAAGAAAATCGGAGAAAGGATGCCCTGACCTACATGCTCAATATCGTCAGCAGACTCAATGGGCAGATAGCCGCTCAGGCAGAAGATGCCGCCGATCGGACGATCGAGTTTCAGGGCCGTGTAAAGCGCAACGCAGCCGCCCTGTGAGAAACCACCTAAGAAGATTCGATCCCGTCTAATGCCTTTCGTCTCTTCCAAGGCAATTAAACGCTCTGCAATACGGGCGCTTTCAACAAGTGCCGGTTCGTCGCTGGCACCGATTCCGTCGGTATCGAGAAGGTCAAACCAGCCGCGCATCAAAAAACCTTTATTTGCTGTGATCGCACGTTCAGGCGCAGTCGGAAGAATCAAACGAGCCTGTTCGACAGGTGCGCCGCATGCTGCAAGTTCCTCTCGGAAATGTTCGAAATCCGATCCGTCGCTGCCCAAGCCGTGAAGCATGATGATGGCGCTATCTGCTTTGCCTTCCTTCGGGTCAATGATTTTTGCATCAATGACATGAGGCTGAGGTGCAGATTTTGGGCGGAAAGCCTTAACGACATTGGGACGGGTTTCAAGGGCCGGACCGCCGATTAAATCAATACAGTAGGGCACTGCCGCAAAAATGCCGTGGATGCCCTTTGACGGAATACCTTCTAGGGTTTCAGCGATGGCCTTTGGCTGTCCCGGAAGGTTAATGATCAAAGCGGCATGATCTTCGATTTCGCGCAGCACGCCGACCTGACGGGACAAAATCGCGGTCGGCACAAAGGCAAGAGAGACCGCACGCATTTGCTCTCCGAATCCCGGAAGGGTACGAGTAGCCACAGCCAACGTGGCTTCCGGCGTCACATCGCGGCGAGAGGGACCAGTCCCTCCGGTTGTCAAAATCAAATCACAGTTTTCCTGATCACAAAGTTCCTTGAGCGTTGCCTCGATAAGCGGCTGTTCATCAGGAATGAGTTTTTCCACAACCTCAAAATCAGAAAGCAGGGCTTTTGCCAGCCATTCTTTCAGAGAGGGAATGCCTTTGTCCTGATAAGTGCCGGAAGAGGCACGGTCGGAAATGGAAACCAGACCGATTTTTGCTTTGCTATTCTTCATCGTCTTCCTCCTCGGTGACTTCCAACACGATCGGAGGAAGAACCATTGCGTAGATCAGTTTGTAGAGTGCGCGGGCGGATTTCGGAGGCTTGTTGCCTTCGGCTTCTTTACGAGCATTGCGGATAAGCTGACGAACTTCCTGAACATTGACGTCAGGGAACTGAGCAATAAATTTTGTCAGAGCGGCATCATCTGCAATCAACGCATCTCTCAGACGTTCGCTCTTGTGAAGCGCGGCGACGGCCGCTTTATCGTTGCCGGTGGCTCGGTCGATGGCCTGACGAACAGCATCTCCGTCTAAGGCTCTCATGTATTTGCCGATGAGCTGGAGCTGACGGCGTTTGGCGCCGAAGGAGGGAACACGGTGATACTCCTCAATGGCTTTAAGAATGACTTCGGGAAGTTCAATTTTTGCCAGCGTTTCGGCACCCAGTGTGGTCAGCTCTTTACCGAGATCCTGCAGATGCTCGGCCCTTCTTTTCAATTCACTTTTGCTCGGACCGCTGTACTCTTCTTCAAGGTTTTCGTTTGTATTCTTCATATTAGCCTGTCCTTCTTTAGTAAGATTTGCATCAAGCGCTATCATAATCTCCAATCTTTAGTTTCCGCTTCAAAATATGAGTCAAACTCCCACAATAAGTAGCTCAGAAGAGCTTTGTTCCTTGGTTTCGTATGCTTTAGACACAGCGCTTTCTCTAGGTGCAACTGCCGCCGCGGTAGAAGTCAGTGAAGAGAAGGGGACATGTGTCACGGTAAGAAACCAGGAAACGGAATCCATTGAACACACCCATGACAGAGATTTCGGAATTACTGTCTATCTTGGTAAATCAAAGGCTGTGGCTTCCAGCGGAGACTTTCGCAAGGTGTCGATCTTAAGAACGGTCAAAGCGGCGCTTGATATGGCGCGCTACACCACACCGGATGAATGCAACGGCCTGCCGGATAAGGACCGACTTTGCACGAATCCTCGTCAGCTCGATCTCTTCCATCCATGGGACATCTCGATTGAAGAACAAGTTCAAAAGGCTGTTGAAGCAGAAAAAGCAGCATTGGATGTCGATAAACGCGTGGTGAATTCCGACGGTGCAATGGTTACGACAACAATCGGTTCGTTTATTTTGGGAAACACCGAAGGCTTTTTGCACGGCTATCCTTTTAGCGACCATTCGATTGACACCTCAGTGATCGCCGAGGATGAGAATGGTATGCAGGTGGGCTCCTGGCACACCTCCGGCGTTTCGTCAATGGATTTGCTCTCGCCGCAGCAGGTCGGCATGATCGCCGGTCAAAGAGCTGTAGACCATCTGTCTGCACGCGGTTTAGCGACCCGCAAGTGCCCGGTCGTTTTTGAAGCACCGGTTGCTAAGAGCTTATTCAGAACCTTTGTTCATGCGGCAAGCGGTTCTGCGTTGTACCGCAAGACCTCCTTCCTCGAAGGAATGCTCGATAAACCGATTTTCCCCGATCATCTTTCCATTTTGGAAAATCCATTCATCCCGCGTTACTGGGGCTCGGCGCCGTTTGACGATGAGGGGGTTCGCCCGTCTGAACGCCTGGTCGTTGACCACGGTGTGCTGAGCGGTCTTTTCCTGAGCAGCTATTCGGCTCGTAAGTTGGGAATGACAACGACCGGAAATGCCGGCGGTCCTTATAACCTCATCTTCTCCGAAGCACCGGAGGCTTCCGAAAAAACGCTTTCTGCATTGCTCTCACGCATGGGAACGGGCCTCTTGGTCACCGAGCTGATCGGGCAGGGCGTCAATTACACCACGGGAGATTTCTCTAAAGGCGCATCTGGTTTTTGGGTGGAAAACGGCAGGATCGCTTACCCGGTAGAAGGTATTACGGTTGCCGGCAATCTCAAAGACATTTTCATGTCCTTTGAAGCGATGTCGGACGATGTAGATTTGAACGGATGTTACCTCAACGGATCGGTGCTGATCAGAGAAATGACCGTTGCCGGTAATTCTTAAGTCTGCAAAAAGCCGATCCTGCTAATTTCTTTACAGAAGTCCAAAATATTTCTTTCAAATTATTACAATTGAGGACCGATAACTAAAGAATCTTGCAGGAGAAAAAATGCAGAAAAAAGATATTGACTGGAGCAAATTAGGCTTCGGCTATACACCGACGGATTATCGCTTCGAAGCTCACTGGAAAGACGGCAAATGGGATGAAGGTAAGATGATTACTGATCCCAACATCGAACTGTCTGAAGCTGCCTGCGTGTTTCATTATGCTCAGTGCTGTTTTGAGGGCTTAAAGGCTTATACAACGGTCAAAGGCGACATCGTTACCTTCCGTCCTGATTTGAACGCAGAACGTATGATGGGCAGTGCCGAACGTCTGGAAATGCCGGCTTTCCCGAAAGAAAAATTCATTCAGGCCGTCAAAGACGTTGTCGCAGCCAACGCGGCTTGGGTTCCGCCTTACGGCACCGGCGCAACACTGTACATCCGCCCGGTCATGATCGGCTCCGGTCCTCAGATCGGTGTGGCACCGGCTCATGAGTTTATCTTCAGAATTTTCGTGATGCCGGTCGGCGCATATTTCAAAGGCGCTATCAAGCCGCTTAAGCTGACAGTTCCTGAATTTGACCGTGCTGCTCCCCGCGGAACAGGCCATATCAAAGCCGGCCTGAACTATGCCATGAGCCTGCATCCCACAATGGAAGCTCATCGTCACGGTTATGCCGAAAACATTTACCTTGATCCGGCTACTCGTACCTACATTGAAGAAACCGGCGGCGCTAACTTAATCTTCGTCGACAAGGAAGGCACGATCATTGTTCCGAAGTCCGATTCCATCCTTCCTTCCGTCACACGCCGTTCTTTAATCGAAGTGGCTAAGAGATTGGGCTACAAAGTGGTTGAACGCCCTGTTAAATTAGCCGAACTCAAAGATATGGCTGAAGGCGCACTTTGCGGCACGGCTGCTGTCTTAGCTCCGATCGGCATGGTCAACACTCCTGACGGCGATATCTACTTCCCGTCCGGCATGGAAAAAATGGGCCCTGTCTGCACCAAGCTCAGAGAAACACTGACCGGTATCCAGATGGGCGAAATCGAAGGCCCCGAAGGCTGGGTCGTTAAGATTGACGCTGAATAATTTTTGCTGAACCGCAAAAGCAAACGCCCGGAGAATCCGGGCGTTTTGCGTTGAAGCTTGGGAACTTTCGGGTTCCCGTGCATTCAGGAATTACTTATGAGCGCGGTTTTTAAGACGCTCTTTCCAAATGCCGACCTGCTTTGCAACCTGAGAAGGTGCTGTGCCGCCGGTATGGTTGCGGGAAGCAATAGAGCCTTCGAGGGTCAGGCTGTCATAAACATCTTCACCGACTTTATCGCTGAATTCTCTTAATTCCTCAAGCGTGAGGTCGTGCAGACCGCAGCCTTTCTCGGAAGCGAGGCGTACAGCGCAACCGACGGCTTCGTGAGCGTCACGGAAGGGCAGGCCTTTGCGAACGAGGTAGTCCGCAAAGTCCGTGGCAGTCGGATAGCCGAGCATGACAGCTTCACGCATACGGGCTTTGTTGACCTGGATGCCGGGGATCATTTCGATGAAAGCGCGCAGAGTGTCTTTGACGGTATCAATCGTGTCAAAGAGCGGTTCTTTGTCTTCCTGGTTGTCCTTGTTGTAGGCAAGCGGCTGTCCCTTCATCAGCATCAGAAGCCCCATCAGGTGACCGACTACGCGTCCGGATTTGCCGCGGGCAGCTTCCGGAACGTCCGGATTCTTTTTCTGCGGCATGATGGAGGAACCCGTCGTGAATCTGTCGGGCAGCATGATGTATGCGAAGTTAGTGTTCATCCAGTAGATGAGCTCTTCGGACATACGGGAAATGTGGATCATGATGAGCGAAGCGCAGGAGCAGAACTCAATCGCGAAATCACGGTCGCTGACGGAGTCCAGAGAGTTCTGAGTGACGCCTTCAAATCCGAGGAGTTCAGCCGTGTACTCACGGTCGATCGGATAAGTGGTACCGGCGAGCGCTGCAGCGCCGAGCGGAGAACGGTTTACGCGTTTGCGGCAGTCAGCCAAGCGTTCGCGGTCGCGCTCGAACATTTCGGCATAAGCCAGGCAGTGGTGGCCGAGCGTGACGGGCTGAGCAACCTGCATGTGGGTGTAGCCTGGCATGATGGTGTCGATGTTCTTTTCGGCAACCGTCAGCAGGGACTCCTGCAGATGAGAGAGAAGATCCATGATCTGGTCGATCTCATTGCGCAGGTACAAACGAATGTCTAAAGCAACTTGGTCATTACGGCTGCGGCCGGTATGAAGGCGCTTGCCGGCGTCTCCGACAAGTTCCGTTAGGCGGGCTTCAATGTTGAGGTGCACATCTTCGAGTTCAAGCTTCCACTCGAAGCGGTTTTCTTTGATTTCCTGAAGGATCTGACGCATACCGCGTTCGATGTCGTTCAAATCGTCTTTGGAAATAATGCCGCATTTGGCAAGCATCTTGGCATGGGCCACGGAGCCTGCGATATCGGCTTCGGCCATACGCTTGTCAAAGTTCACGCTGGCGGTGTAACGAAGGACAAATTCGGCCATAGGCTCAGAAAAGCGTCCGCTCCAAGCTTCTTTTTTGGAGGCAAGCGGATCGGCATGAACTGAGAGAGGATTGTGTTGGGCCATAACTTTTGCAGTCAGTAATGAAAAAAGGTCAATTATAGCTAGTAATGACTCAATTGTCGGGTAACGGTTTGTCTACAAAAGAATTTCTTTGTTTTTCGACCTGTTTTTTAAGCGCGATTGTTAAGGTCTGTATAACGCGGTTCTTGCCCGAATTGTTAAACTCCTACTCATTCTTTGTATTTCTCTAAAAAGTTAAAAAATGACTCAGCAAGATCATCTGGTTATTGCCACTCGCGAAAGCCCGCTGGCGCTTTGGCAGGCAAAGTACGTTCAGAGCTGCCTTAAAGAAAAATTTCCCGAGCTTGATGTTCAGCTTTTAGGTTTAACAACCAAAGGTGACAAAATTTTGGACGTCACGCTGTCCAAGATCGGCGGAAAAGGTTTGTTCGTCAAAGAACTTGAAGCCGCGATGCTTGAAGGCAAAGCTCAAATCGCCGTCCATAGTCTGAAAGATGTTCCGATGGATCTGCTTGAGCCGTTTACTCTGGCAGCAGTGATGGTCCGCGAAGACCCGCGCGACGCAGTCGTTTCTCATAAATATGCCTCTTTAGAAGAGATGCCGGCCGGAAGCGTTGTCGGCACCTCCAGCCTTCGTCGTGAACTGATGGTTCGCTCCCGTTTCCCGCACCTCAAAGTCGAGATGATTCGCGGCAACGTAGGCACCCGCCTTTCTAAGCTCGACAACGGCCAGTACGACACCCTCGTGATGGCAGCCGCCGGTCTGAAGCGCCTCGGCTTATCCGATCGCATTCGTTCGATCATTCCGCCTGAAGTTTCTCTTCCGGCACCGGGGCAAGGCGCTATCGGTATCGAAGCCGTTGAAAACGACGAAATGACGCAAAAATACGTTGAAGCGCTCAACGATGAAGATACTCGTCTCTGCTCCCAGGCCGAAAGAGCGGTTTCCAGAGCGCTGGGAGGTTCCTGCCAGGTTCCTCTGGCTGCCTACGCCACTATTGATGACGGTCAGATGTTCCTCCGTGCACTTGTCGGCAACCATATGACCGGAGAGCTTGTGACGGCTGAATATACGGGTCCGGCTAACGAGCCTGAAGAAAATGCCCGCAAAGTGCTGGACCAGCTGATCGAAAAAGGCGCTAAACGTCTTCTGAAAGAAGTGCTCGGAAAGTAATGCGCACGATCCTCAACATGAAGCCGGGGCCCGGCGGGCGTCGGCTTCAGAAAGAACTGGAAGCAAAAACCTCCGGTTCCGTTTACTGGCCGGCTTTTACCTTTGATCGTTCCGAAGATTACGAAGAAAGCGTCAAAGAAATTCTCGAAGGAGCTGAAAGAGGCGCGCTGCTTATTCTTGTGAGTCCGACGACGGTCAGCTTCATGAAGGACATTTTTCCGCAGCTTCCTGAATCCGTCCGCTTTGCCTGTGTCGGCGAACCGACCGCTAAAGCTTTGACCGCGGCTTTTCCTGCAGCACGCAAAATTTTTTTCCCGCATGGGAGCTCTTTAGAAAGCGGTTCAGAGTTGCTTTTTGAACTCCTCTTGGAAGAAGGTCTTCCTTCGGAAGTTGTCCTCATTCGAGGCGACACGGGGCGTCAGTTCCTGATTGACGCGCTGCGGGATAAAGATGTTCCCGTGACCGTGGCACCTATCTATAAAAGAATCCCGCTGAAGGTTTCAGACGATCATAAGCGATGGATCGGACGCGGAGAAGCGCCGGTGATTTATCTAACGAGCACGGACGCTATACGGA
>OJPZ01001032.1_pt1 | contig 11134 bp, 10 predicted proteins | sample 1598611 | NCBI WGS metagenome assembly OJPZ01 (sample SAMN03922494, study PRJEB24848) | human gut metagenome | isolation source: stool sample | host: Homo sapiens | place: Germany | collected 2011-11
GTACTATATTTCAGCATTACGCACCGACCAGACATCAAGGTCCGTGCGTAATGCTGAAATATAGTACCATATCCTTCCGAAAAACGCAAGGACTTTTTGCGGAAAAATTCAGAAAATTTTCGATTCTCCCCTTAATGGGCCTGCTTTTTTCCGCTAAAACAGTCTCCGGCGGCGACGGCGGTCCTGGTAAGGGGGCCGCCGCTCCACCGGCTTGTTCACAAGGATGATGTCGTCACCAATCTGCTTGATGCAATCCCAGGGAATATAGTACTCCTCCCCCCGGCCGAACAGGCCGAAAAAGCGGCAGGGTCCAGGCACGATCAGCGCCGTCACCCTGCCCTCCGGGATCAGCACCTCCACATCCCCCACGAATCCCAGGCGGCATCCGTCGCAGATGTTGATGACCTCTTTATAACGCAGTTCCACCATTCTGCACTGCATTTCCATCCCCCCTCCTGTGGGATGGTATGCGCCGGGCAGATTGTCCTATGCCGCCGAAACCTCAGATATTATTGCGAATCGTCCTGAGGGCACTCTTTTCCAGGCGACTTACCTGGGCCTGGGAGATCCCCACCTCTGCCGAGACCTCCATCTGGGTCTTGCCCTCATAAAACCGGAGAGCAAGAATATGGCGCTCCCGCTCCCCCAGCCGATCCAGGGCGTCTTTGAGGGCGATCTGCTCCAGCCACTGCTCGTCAGTGTTCTTCTTGTCCCGGACCTGGTCCATGACGCATACAGTGTCCCCGCTGTCGGAGTAAAGGGGTTCAAAAAGGCTCACCGGTTCCGTCACTGCATCCATGGCAAAGACTACCTCCTCCCGGGGAATCCCCAGCTCCTTTGCCAGCTGCTCCACCGTGGGCTCCTTCTGGCTGCCTGCCATCAGCTTTTCCCGGGCCTGCATCACCCGGTAAGCGGTATCCCGGAGGCTCCGGCTTACCCGTACGGCGCTGTTGTCCCGCAGGTAGCGCCGGATCTCTCCCACGATCATCGGCACACCATAGGTGGAAAAGCGGACCGGCTGACTGAGATCAAAGCCATCGATAGCCTTGATGAGGCCCACGCAGCCCACCTGAAAGAGATCGTCCGGGTTCTCTCCCCGACCACTGAACTTCTGGATCACTGACAGCACCAGCCGGAGATTACCGCTGATAAGTTCCTCCCGGGCTTTGCTGTCCCCTGCCTTGGCCTTCCGCAGCAGCTCCATGGTCTGCTCGTTGGTAAGCACCTTCAGCCGCGCGGTGTTGACCCCGCTGACCTCCACCTTTCCCTGCATGCCACCACTCCTTGCCTTTTCCTGGCGCTGCCCGGGACCATTTCCCGCGCGGCTGCCTCAGGCAAAGTATGTCCTGGCCCAGCAATTTTTATCCTCTGCTATGCCAGAGCTTCCCTTTCCATCCTGATGGCGGCAAAGTGTTTTTCCAGTGTTTTCCATATAGATGGATCTTTTCGCCTAATTTGTATAAATTATTCAGTTTATACAAAAAAACTATTTTTGTATAAAGCGTACATAATATAATTTATAATTTATACAAAACATATATGGAAGTTTTTTTAGAAATATGATACTGTTTTAAAAAATCGGCTTTTTTGCCGAGGACAGGAGAAAATTGCCATGACTTATGGAGTTGACGTCATCAATCAGGTAGACCCCGAGGTAGCCAGCGCCATTCAGGCTGAGGTGGACCGTCAGGAGAGCCACATTGAGCTCATTGCCTCGGAGAACTTTACCAGCCGCGCTGTTCAGCTGGCAGCCGGCAACCCCCTGACCAACAAATATGCCGAGGGCTACCCCGGCCACCGCTACTACGGCGGCTGTGAGTACGTGGACGTGGTGGAAAACATCGCTATTGACCGGGCCAAGAAGCTTTTTGGCTGCACCTACGCCAATGTGCAGCCCCACTCCGGCGTCCAGGCCAACATGGCGGTAGAGATGGCTCTGTGCAAGCCCGGCGACACGGTGATGGGCATGAAGCTTGCCCACGGCGGCCATCTGACCCACGGAAGCCCCGTGAACTTCTCCGGTCAGTATTTCAACATTGTCGGCTACGGTGTCAATGAGCAGGGCTATATCGACTATGACGAGGTGGAGCGCCTGGCCATGGAGCATAAGCCCAAGCTCATCATCTGCGGTGCCAGCGCTTATCCCCGCGTCATCGACTTCAAGCGTTTCCGGGAGATCGCCGACAAGTGCGGCGCCTTCCTCATGAGCGATATCGCCCACATCGCCGGTCTGGTGGTAGCGGGCCTCCACCCCAGCCCCTTCCCCTGGGTGGATGTAGCCACCTCCACCACCCATAAGACCCTCCGGGGCCCCCGGGGCGGCCTGATTCTCTCCACCGCCGAGTTTGCCGAGGCCCACAAGCTCAACAAGTGGGTGTTCCCCGGCACCCAGGGCGGCCCCCTGATGCACATCATTGCTGCCAAGGCAGTGGCCTTCAAGGAAGCTCTGGATCCCTCCTTCACCGAGTATCAGAAGCTGGTCCTGGCCAACAGCCGCGCTCTGGCCAGCGCTCTCCAGGCCCGGGGCTTCGATCTGGTCTCCGGTGGTACCGACAACCACCTGATGCTGGTAGACCTGCGCAACAAGGGCATCACCGGCCAGGAGTGCGAGGAGCTCATGGACAGCGCCAACATTACCTGCAATAAGAACTCCATCCCCTATGACACTGCCGGCGCCAACCGCCCCAACGGCATCCGCCTGGGCACCGCCGCCGTATCCGCCCGCGGCCTGCAGCCTGCGGACATGGAGACCATTGCCGAGTGCATCGACATTCTGGTCTCTCAGCGGGAAGCCGGTGTCAAGGAAGCTCGTGCTAAGGTGGCCGAAATCACCATCAAGTACCCCCTCTACTGGGATCGCTGAGATTCCCGGCGGAATAGAAAAACAATGGGACCCCGCAGTCAGCTGCGGGGTCCCATTGTTTTTCACTAGTACAAGGCTACTTATAAGAGAACGGGGACCACATGTAGTGTGGTCCCCGTTCTCTCTGAAAAAGCACTGGAAATATCCAGCTTACTTCTTGAAGCTGTCCTTCAGGCTGACGCTGCGGTTGAACACCAGGTGGCCGGGCCGGGAGTCCTTATTGTCCAGGCAGAAATAGCCCAGGCGCATAAACTGGAAGCTGGCAGGAGCCACAGCATCCTTCAGCCCCGCCTCCACCTTACAGCCGGTGACGACCTCCAGGGACTCCGGATTCAGGCACTCCAGGAAATCCTTGTCGGCGGCATCAGGAGCGGCATCCAGGAAGAGATTGTCATACAGACGGCACTCCGCATCCACAGCGGTAGCCGCGTCCACCCAGTGAATGGTAGCCCCTTTCACCTTCCGGCCGTCGGCGGGATCGCCGCCCCGGCTCTCCGGGTCGTACTCCGCCAGCACCTCGGTGACGCTGCCGTTCTCGTCCTTCACGCAGCCGGTGCAGCGGATGAGATAGGCCCCTTTCAGGCGGCACTCCGGTCCATTGGGGTAGAGCCGCTTGTACTTGGGCACCGGGGTCTCCAGGAAATCGTCGGACTCGATCCAGAGGTTGCGGGAGAAGGCGATCTCCCGGGTGCCGGCGGCGGGGTCCAGGGGGTTGTTCTCCACGGTAACGGTCTCGCTTTTCCCCTCCGGATAGTTGGTGATGGTCAGCCTGATGGGCCGGATCACCGCCATGGTCCGCTGGGCGGTCTCGTTCAGGTCCTCCCGCAGGCAGTGCTCCAGGAAGCCATATTCCACCACGTTGGCAGACTTTGCCACACCGATGCGCTCACAGAAGTTCCGGATAGACCGGGGCGTATAGCCCCGGCGGCGCAGGCCGCAGAGGGTAGGCATCCGGGGATCGTCCCAGCCGGAGACCCTCCCTTCCTCCACCAGCTTGCGGAGCTTGCGCTTGGAGAGCACCGTGTGGTCGATGCCCAGGCGGGCGAACTCGATCTGCCGGGGATGGCCGGGCAGGTCACAGTGCTCTACCACCCAGTTGTACAGGGGGCGGTGGTTTTCAAACTCCAGGGAGCAGAGGGAGTGGGTGATGCCCTCCAGCGCGTCCTGGATGGGGTGGGCGAAGTCGTACATGGGATAGATGCACCACTTGTTCCCCTGGCGGTGATGGGGCAGGTAGTTGATCCGGTAGAGCACCGGGTCCCGCATATTGAAGTTGCCGCTGGCCAGGTCGATCTTGGCCCGCAGGGTGTACTTGCCCTCCGGGAACTCGCCGTTCTTCATCCGCTCGAACAGGTCCAGGCTCTCCTCGATGGGCCGGTCCCGCCAGGGGGAGCGGGCCGGAGTGGTGGTATCTCCCCGGTACTCCTTGAACTGCTCCGGCGTCAGCTCGCAGACATAAGCCAGGCCCTTCTTGATGAGGCCCACCGCCTGACGATAATCCTCGTCAAAGTAATCCGAGCCGTAGAAGAACCGGTCGCCCCAGTCAAAGCCCAGCCAGTGAATGTCCTGCTGAATGGCGTCTACGAATTCCTCGTCCTCCTTGGTGGGGTTCGTGTCATCCATCCGCAGGTTGCACAGGCCGCCGAACTTCTCCGCCGTGCCGAAATCGATGGTCAGCGCCTTGCAGTGCCCGATGTGCAGGTAGCCGTTGGGCTCCGGCGGGAACCGGGTGTGGACGGTCATCCCCTCGAACTGGCCGCCGGGGCCGATGTCCTCCTCGATGAAAGCGTGGATAAAGTTCCGGCTCTCCGGCGCCTCGTCCTGCGTCAGCTTGATCTCCTCTGCCATGCGCTGTCATTCCTCCCTCTCGCGCAGTGTATCGTTGGTATGCGTACACGTTAGGATATTTATTATACAAAATCTGACGGGGAAATGCAATACGTTGTTTTAGACGGCCATTGGCGGCATGGGGACAGCAAAAACTTATCATTAAGATAAACCTGCCGCTGGCAGCGCCTTTGGCGAACCGGCAGGACAGTTGCGTTCTTCCGCCGGATCTGGTACGATACGAAAAAAAGGCCGGCGTCTCCGGCGGAAAGAGAGCGTCTGTATGGAACCGGGATTCATCGATCTGACGGCGGAAAACATCGCCGATCAGCACCTGTGCTGCATCATCCGCAGCAAAAAGCCCCACCCCGGCGTGGAGGCTAAACGCCGGTGGCTGGTGGACCGCCTGCCGGAGGGGCACGTCTTCCGGAAACTGGATGTCAAGGAAAAGGTCTTTATCGAGCACGCCCCTTTGGAGACCGCCTGGGTCCCTGTAGAGGGGGACAACTATCTGTACCTCTACTGCCTCTGGGTGGCCGGTGCATACAAGGGCAAGGGGTACGGCCGGGCGCTGATGGAGCACTGCCTGGCGGACGCCCGGGACCGGGGAAAATCCGGCATCTGCATGCTGGGGGCGGAAAAACAGAAGGCCTGGCTCTCCGACCAGTCCTTCGCCCGGAAGTACGGCTTTGAGACGGTGGATGAAACGGGCTATGGCTACACCCTGCTGGCCCGATCCTTCGACGGTACCCTCCCCCGCTTTACGGACCAAGCCAGGGCGGGGACCATCGAGGAAAAGGCGCTGACGATTTATTACAGTGACCAGTGTCCCTATGCGGTCAACAGCCTGGAGATCATCCGGCAGGTGTGTGGAGAGGCCGGGGCTCCGTATTCTCTGGTGCCTGTGGACACATTGGAGAAGGCCAAGGCTCTTCCCTGCGTGTTCAACAACTACGCCGTGTTTTACGGCGGTGCCTTCCAGACGGTGAACCTGCTGGACGCCGCTTCTCTACGGCGGCTGCTGAAGCGGTAAAGCTGCCCTTTTCCGCCGCCGCAACCGATTGTTGCCGGATAGTTGGTGGTCAAAGGAGTTGAATTCTGGTAGCATAAAGTCTGAAAGGAGGTGTGTCCATGACCACGCTGGGTCAGCGGATCAGGGAACACCGCCGACGGGCAGGCTTGTCCCAGGAGGCTCTGGCCCGCCGGATGGATGTCAGCCGCCAGGCGGTTACCAAATGGGAGTCCGGCCAGAGCGCCCCCAGCACGGAGAACCTCTTCCGCCTGGCGGAGCTCTTCGGCACCACGGTGGACCTGCTGCTCCCATCAGAGGAGGCGGACGCTCCGGCGGCAGAGGCACCTCCACCCCTGTGGTCCCGGAGCCGCCGGCGTCCCCGGGTCCTGGCGGCTCTGGCGGTAACTGCGGGGTATCTTGTCTTTTACCTGCTGGGCCGCATCCTCTGGTGCCCCCTGGAGGACAGCTCCCTGCTGGGCTGGCTGCTGTGGGAGCGGCCCAGCGGCGGGGAGAGCTATCTCTACGGCTGGCTCCTCAGCAGCGGTCTCTTCTGGTGGGCCATGGCCCTCTCCGCCCTGACGGCGCTGCTGGGGCGGTACCGGCTCTCCTGCACCACCTGCGCCTATTTTCTCATCGGATTTTTGATGGGGCTGGTTCTGGGGCCCCACCCGCCGGGAGCGGCCATGGGACACGGGCACTACGGCTGGGCCTTCTGGGGATGCATCTATCTGCTGTCCCTCCCCATGGGGCTGCTGGCGGAACGGGCGGGACGGAAGGGCGTGACGTTCGCTTCCCGCCGGGGACGGCTGCTGGCGGCGGGACTGGTCCTGTGCCCGCTCCTGTCCGCCGTTCTGGCGGCGTTGGCAAAAGCGCCCTGAAATTTGTAAAAAGAGTCCGGAGAGAATGCACACCCTGCATCCTCTCCGGACTCCTTTTTACGGCCGGACTGCACGCTATTCCAGCAGCCAGTCCTCCACCACATCCCGCGCCGCGACGGGCGTCACGCTCCCCCGCATCAGCTTGGACAGCAGCGACAGGATCCCAGACTGCGAGGCGGTGATCCCTGGGATCTCCGTCCGCTCCCCGCCGCTCTCCACGCGGATGCCGTAGCACTCCCAGAGGGCGTCCCACTCCTCCACCAGCAGAAAGTAGTCCACCGGTACGCCGCGGCACGGCCTTCTTCCTACCAGGAAGGCCCGCACCTCGATTTCCTCCTTCTGTCTGTTGTCACACACGAACAAAAAAATTGTAGCACTGCCGTTTGGGGGAATGCTGTCGAACCCTGTCGATGGCCCGGCTTCCTCCCGCTTTTTACTGAGTTTTCACCATTCGGGAAAGGAACTCCTCCCGGCTGTATAACAGGTTCAACGCCTCTAACATGCCGTTGGGCGTCAGGTGCTCCGGCAGGTCCAGCTGCTTCAGCAGCGCCCGGCGCTTCGCGGCGCTGTCGGTTCCGCCGGTGAGGCCCAGGGCGAACAGATCCGCCTTGGTGATAGGGTCTCCCGGACACTCCGTCGCCCCCTCGTCGGCGAAGGTGGCGCCCGCCCGGCGCAGGGCCTCCAGCAGCACGGCGGGCCTCATACCCTCCACGCCCAGCTTGCCCTCTTTGCCGGGGGTCCGCTTGCGGCGCTCCTTGCCTGGGATGTCCGGGATATATGCCTGCTTCACCCGATCCCGTGGGAGAGCACCCTTCAGATAGTTCCGGATGACGAACCCTGCCCCATCGCTGTCCGTCAGCACGATGAGCCCCCTCTGCTCCGCCAGGCGGCGGAGAAAGGCCAGCTTCTCCCGGTCGTTGAACACGGCGAAGCCGCCCAGTGTGATGATGGTAGCGTCCACCACCTGACTGAGGGCGTTTTTGTCGTAGCGGCCCTCTACCACAATGACCTCTCGGATCGCTTTCTTCATCGCCGCTGCGCCCCCAGACGCACCAGCAGCAGCTTCAGCTCGCCCACGGCGTCCACGCCCTTCTCGCTCTTCATCCGCCGGTCCAGCACCTGGCACATCTGCACCGCGTCGGCGCACCAGGCGGCCGTGGTCTTTTTGGCGGCGGAGAGCAGGAGTTTGGCCGGATAGTCGCTCTTCATCTCCCACAGCTCCATGAGCCAGTACTTGTCCTTGCCGCTGTCAATGGCCATCCGGGCGGTATAGATGCGCCGGAGCTGGCTGCCCAAAGCCGCCAGGATCATGATGGGCTCTGTCTGCATTTTCAGCAGATCCCCCAGGATGCGGGCCGCCCCGTCGTAATTCCCCTGGAGCACCGCGTCGGACAGGCGGAACACCTCCGCCGACAGCACCGGATCCGCCACAGCGTCGATGTCCTTCTGGGTGATGGCCCTGCCTTTGGCATAGGCGCCGATCTTTGCGATCTCCGGCACCAGCCCCGTCATCAGACCGCCGCAGGTGAAGATCAGGTACTCCGCCGTCTGACGGTCGATCTCCTTCCCCAGGGCCTTGAACCGCCGGGCGATCCACACCACCAGGTCGCTGTTGTCCGCCGGACGGAACTCCACCGCTTCCACGTGGTCGGTGACGGCCTTGTACAGCTTCTTCATGGTGCGGTTGGGCTTGTATTCCACCGTGTCGTAGAGGAACACCACGCAGCAGTAGGGCGGCACATCCTCCAAAAAGGCGATCAGCTTTTCCCGCTGCTCCTCGTTCAGCTTGAACAGGTCGAAGTCCGACACCACGATCAGCGTTCGCTCCGCCATCATGGGCATGGCCTCCGCCGTCTCTGCCAGGGTCTGGACCGTCAGGTCCTTCCCCTCCAGGGTGTGGTAGTTGAACTCCTCAAACCCGGCGGGCACCAGCTGTCGGCGCATCTCCCCCAGGTAGTACTCCCGAAGGTAGCTCTCCTCCCCGTGGAAAATATAGGCCGTGCCCAGGGTCCCGGCGGCAAGATCCGCCCGGAGCTGGTCATATCCGGCGTTTCCGCCGCTCTTCTTCTTTACTGCCATGTACTTGGTTCCTCTCTCCGCCTCAGCGGTCCTCCTCCCCCACCTGGATCACAATGTTTCCCTGCAGGTCGGTGCGGTATAAGGTCATCCCCTGCCAGGCCATGCGGTCCATGGCCTCTGCTGTGGGATGGCCGAAGTTGTTCTCTCCCACGCTGATGACGCCGATCTCCGGCGTCACCGCCTCCAACAATTCCTCGGTGGTGGCATACTTGCTGCCGTGATGGCCCACTACCAGTACCTCGATGTCAGGCAGGTCGTAGGTCTCCACCAAGAGCTTTTCCGTGGTGCTGCCCATGTCACCGGTGATGAGCACGTCGAAATCCCCGGCGGTGCAGAGGACGGTAAGCCCCTCCTCGTTGACATCGCCCTCAGTGAGAGGCGGGTAAATCGTCAGCTCCGCCTCACCCATGGTCTCACAGTACGGCTCCTCCACATAGGTCACCGGCACGCCGTATTTCTCTGCCAGAAGCAGCACCTCCGCCTGGAGAGTCCCCTGGTCCTCGCTGTCCGACAGCTGGGGCAGCAGCAGTTCCCCGATCTTCATTCGGGCCAGCAGCTCCCCCAGTCCCCCGGCGTGGTCCTCGTGGTAGTGAGTGAGGACCATCTTATCCAGATGGTTCCAACCGTAGGAGGCCATGGTGTCCGCCACCAGGGTTCCGGGACCCAGAGGCGTATAGAGACTGCCGCAATCCACCAGCACCGTCTCCTCCCCGGAGTGAAGCAGGGTAGCTGCCCCCTGTCCCACGTCCACCGCCACCATGGTCAGCTGGTTGGCACCCACCGCCAGCCCCGGCAGGGACCGGGCCGCCAGGAGGCCTACCACCGCCAGAACCACGGCAAAGGCGTACTTCCGCTTCCGCTCCCGGGAGAGGAGGCATACCACAATCAGCAGGTAGCAGAACACCAGCCATGCCACCATGTGGATGCCGGTAAAGTATACCGCGTGGCCGGGAAGTTTGGCAAGGGCCCCGGCCACCGTCAGAAGGTAATCGGCCAACATCTCCGGCAGCGCCAGAAGGGGCGTTGCCGCAGGAAGCACCAGGGTCAGCGGCGTCAGAACCAGGGCAAAGCCAAAGAGGAAGGGCGCTGCCCACAGCACCAGCAGGTTGGACAGCGGAGACACCAGGGAGAGATAGTGGAAATAGAGGGCACTGAGGGGCGCGGTAAAGAGGAGGGTGCCGAGGCTTGCCGCCACCGTTCCTACCACAAAGCTCCGCACCATTTTGCTTAGCCGACCCTCTGCGGGCCACAGCGCCGCCAGGGTGTGGTAGATCCGGGGCGACACTAGCAGCAGTCCCGCCACGGAGGTGAAGGACAGCTGGAAGCTGACGGAACCCACGGCAAAGGGATTCCCCACCAGGATCACTAAAGCCGCCGCGGCCAGAGACGTGGGCGCATCCCCCTCCCGGCCCAGGAGCGGCGCCAGGAGGAACAGCCCCGTCATCACGCAGGCCCGGACCACCGAGGGCGTGCCGCCCACCATCAGTACATAGAACAGCAGCACAGGATACCCGATAAGCGCGGTGAGCCGACGGCGGCGGCCCAGCAGAAGGCCCATCATGCCGATGAGAAAGCCGCAGTGGAGGCCGGACACCGCTGTAATATGAAGCAGGCCTGTCTCCTCCAGGTCCGTCCGGCTCTGCTCATCCATGTCCTCCCGCTCGCCGGTGAGGAGGGCGGTGATAAGGCCGCCCGCTTCGGGGGAGTAGCGCTCCGAGATGGCCTCCCGTAATCCCCGGGCCAGCCGCTGGGGTAGATACCGGAGGGACCCCGCCCGGCCTTTCTCTATGATTTCCGTATCCTCATCACCGTAGAGCTGCAGGAACACCCCTTGAGAGGTATAATAGGTGCTCTCCTCGTCCCCTACTGTCACCGCCTCGTCAAACTCCACCAGGGCGGTGAGCCGGTTTCCCGGCTCCAGGTCCAGAAGGTCCCGGTCGCTGAAGTACACCGCCTTGCCGGGGATACCTCGGTCCAGGACCTTTACCGTCACTTTGGCGCCGTAGTCCGTCTCCTGGGCGTAGTCCAGAAGCTCCACGGTGACGGTATCCTCCAGTCCTGCCAGGGCCTTGGCGGAGGCGGTAAAGATTGCCTCATAGCCGGAGAACCATCCCAGGCCCAGGATAAGGCCCGCCACCGCAAGAGGCAGCCACCGGATCCTGAGGCCCATCCGCTTTTGGAGGACCAGTGCCAGCAAAAACGCCAACACTGCCGCAATTCCCGGCACCAATCGCCACGTTGGCGGCAAGAGGTACTGACAAAGGAGCGTTCCGGCTACAAACGCCAGAGCGAAATATACCAACTTTCGCACCGTTTGTCCCCTCCCTCCCGATAGCCTGGAACCCCCATTTAGGCACAGCAAGTACCGCCCCTTTTCCGCGGGGGCGTAATCTATCTGCCCTATTATAGCAAAGGCAGAGGCAGAACGCAAACGGCAGATGGGAGCCTGTCTCTTATACACATCTGACGCTGCCG
>OJPZ01001044.1_pt1 | contig 11056 bp, 13 predicted proteins | sample 1598611 | NCBI WGS metagenome assembly OJPZ01 (sample SAMN03922494, study PRJEB24848) | human gut metagenome | isolation source: stool sample | host: Homo sapiens | place: Germany | collected 2011-11
ACTACATCCTCGTGGATGTGCTGCATGTGCTGGACGACTATGTGCCGTGGCTGCTGCGGGAGTGGTCCGGCAATGCGGCCATCTGGCTCATGGGCATCTGGAAAAACGTCGGCTGGGCCATGCTGATCTATCTGGCGGCGCTGCAGAGCATCCCAAAGGAGCGCTATGAGGCAGCGGAGCTGGACGGCGCGGGACTCTGGGCAAGATTCCGGTATATCACCATGCCGAGTCTGCGGCCTACGACCTTTTATGTCATGGTAAACATGATCATCGGTTCGTTCAACGTCTTTATTCAGGTCATGATGCTGACCGGCGGTAATCCGAACGGCAAAACATCCACGCTGCAGTATCTGCTGTATGACAAGGCATTCAATCAGTTCGCCTTCGGCGAGGCTTCCGCCATCGGTATGATCTCCGCCGTGACCATCGTAATCCTGACGGTGATTCTGAACCGGACGCTGAAGCTGAACAGCACAGAACAGGAGGGATAGGCTTGAAACGTATCAAAAGCAAACGGGGCTCGGAGCTTCTGGGCCAGATCCTGCTTTGGGTGCTGCTGATCGGTGCGCTGCTGGTCTTCTCTGTTCCGTTTTTCTTCATGATCAGCAATTCCTTTGAGGAATTCAGCTATGTGCTGCCGTACCCGCCCAGACTGCTCCCGACCAGACTGGACTTTTCCGCGTACAAGCATATTCTGGAGCTGGAGATTTTCCCGACGGCGGTCTGGAACAGCGTCGTCAATACCTGTGTAACGGTCATTCTTTCTGTGTTCATCTCTACGCTCTCGGCCTACGGCTTCGCCCGCATCCAATTTCCGGGCCGGGACAAGCTCTTTGGAATCTATCTGTTTACGCTGATGATGCCGGGCTTTCTGAACATCATCCCGCAGTTCCTGATTTTGAAGGGCATTCAGCTTCCGGGCCTGACAAACGGCCTGATTGGGACGCGTGCCGGTCTGATTCTGGTGTATGTAGCAACCAACGTCTGCGGACATACGTTTTTCCTGCGGAATTTCTTCCGAAGCATGCCGGATTCTCTATCTGAATCGGTCATTATCGACGGCGGCGGACACGGCACGATCTTTTTCAAAATCATGCTGCCCCTTTCCAAACCAGCGATCGGGACTATGACGATTTTCGCGTTTCAGGGCTTCTGGGAGGAGTATTTTACCGCCAAGGTGCTCGTTGGCGCGGATGAGAAAATGATGACGCTCCCGCTGCTGCTGCAGCGGCTCAACGGGCAGTACGCCACGCGCTGGGAGTGGGTCTTTGCCGCGTCGATCCTCGCGCTGATACCGGTCGTCGCGCTGTTTATCCTGTTCCAGCGGAAAATGGTCGTCGGCGGCCTGACACAGGGGGCGGTAAAGGGATGAAGCTGACCTGTGAATTTGACCGCGCGCAGTATCTGACAGGGCAGGAGATACGGCTGTACTTGCCGGAGGGAGTGAACGCGCCGCGCGTATGCGTATACCGGCTGGAAGCGCCTGTTGACTGCTCCGTGCGCCAAACCGGACGGACGCTGATCCTGCCGCCGCTGCCGATTGGCAGCTACGGAGTCGCCGTCGAAGCCGGCTCTGCGCAGTGGGAGGGTGCGTTCGACGTTGTGGAGGAGTCCCGTCAGGTGACACGGTACGCTTTTTTATCGGATTTTACCTCTGCGGACACTGAAACGCAGGACGTGGACTGGCTCCGGCGGCTGCATTTTAACGCCGTACAGTTTTATGACTGGATGTACCGCCACGACATGCTGCTGCCGCCGCAGGAGCGGTATCTCGATCCCATGGGCAGGGAAACCGACCTTGCCGCGATCCGCGCGAAGATCGCCGCCTGCAAGGCAGCCGGGATTCGGCCTATTGCCTACGGCGCTGTCTATGCCGCTGCAAAGGAGTTGTTTGCAGCGCACCCGGAATGGGCCATGTATACCATGGACGGGCAGGCGATGACCTTTGCCGGGTGGCTCTATTACATGAACATTGCGCCAAGCTGCGGCTGGTCGGAGCATATTCTGGCAGAATTCCGAAAGGCCGTCGCCTTTGGCTTTTCCGGGATCCATATGGACACCTACGGCTTTCCAAAGCAGGTCTGGGACGCGGAGCGGCGTCCGGTCGAGCTGACCGACGCGCTTCCGAAGCTGATCGACCGGGCGGCGGAGGCAGTTCGGAAGGAAGACTCTGCCGCAGGCGTGATTTTCAACGCCGTCAACAACTGGCCGATGGAGGCGGTAGCCGGAACGAAGCAGGACGCAGTCTACATTGAGGTCTGGCCGCCGAACGACCGCTATTGCGATCTGTATACGCTGATCCGGGAGGCGCGGCTGTGCTCCGGAAAGCAGGTGGTGCTCGCAGCCTACCTGCATCCGTTCCAGCAGGCAGACACGGACGGCGCGGAACGGGCGTTCCGCCTGTCCTGGGCCGCGATCAGCGCAGCCGGCGGCACACAACTGGTGCTGGGCGAAAATAAAGCTGCCCTGCAGGACAGCTACTATGCAAACTACGCTTCTCTCCGACCGTCCTTTTTGCCCGTGGTGCAGCGGTACTGCGACTTTCTGGTGCGCTATGCCGCACTTTTGTATCTGGATGCCGGTATGGACATCGGACGCACTGCGGCCGGCGGGATCAATGAGGATGTTCAATTTGAAGCGGAGGACTGCGTTTTTTCCACGGACGCGGAGGCGGGTACCGTCTGGAGTATGATCCGGGAAAGCGGGAACCGCCTGAACATTCAGCTTGTCAACCTGCGCGGGAACAACGCGCGGTGGAATGAGGCAAAGGCCGCGCCGCAGGCCGCGGAGAATATCCGGATCCATGTGCGGCTCGACCGGCCGGTCGCCGGTGCGTTTGCCGCTTCGCCGGACGGCGAAAGTCTGTGCGCGGAGCGTCTGCCGCTGACCTGCCGGCAGACACCGCAGGGCCGGATCTATACGGCTGAACTTGCGCGGTTGGACTATTGGGCTGCAGTCTGGTTTACGATGGGGGAAGAAGTATGCTGATATCCTACAATGCAGATCTGCTCCCGAAGGTGCGGATGCTGGGACAGATCCGGTATAACGAGCCGTGGCTCCATTTTTCCCGCTGCATCAACGAATGGGTCCTGTATGTGATCCGGGACGGGAATCTGTATTTGCAGGAGGACGGCGTTCGGTATCACCTGAGCGCGGGAGATTTTTTCCTACTGGAGCCGGGCCTGCCGCATGAGGGCTATCAGAAGGCCGCCTGCGACTATTATTACGCGCATTTCACAGCACAGCTGCATGCGGCAGTAGAATGCTATGACAGCCGGGAGGACGACTATAAGCGCCGGGCGTCCGCCCTGCTGCACAGCTTTCTGCTCCAGACGGCGCACGAGCATCTGCTTGCAAGAAACAGCGCACAGGGACGGAAGATCCGAAAGTCCGACGTGATCGCGGAGCAGCTTCTGCGCTATCTGAATCAGAACTATACTAAACATCTGACCAGCCGGGAGATTGAGGAACTGTTCGAGGGAAACTTCGATTATCTGAACCGGGTGTTTTCCTCCCTGACCGGCTCGCCGGTGTTTGCCTACCTCAACATTTTGCGGATCAACAACGCAAAGCAGCTGATCTCCACGACCGATCTGCCGTTTTCGGAGATCGCATATCTGGTCGGGATTGAGGATCGGTACTATTTTTCCAAGCTGTTTCGGAAAATGACCGGCATGAGCCCGACGGAATACTACAAGGAGGTCAGAAGCTGATACGATGCAGGAGCGGAAAGGAGAAAATGCAATGTGTGCGGCATGGTGGAAGGAGCGGGTATTTTACCAGATCTACCCGCGCGCTTTCAGGATTCCAACGGCGACGGGATTGGAGATATCCCCGGAATGATCGCCCGGCTGGATTATCTGAAATGGCTGGGTGTCGGCGCGGTCTGGCTGTGCCCAGTGAGTGTATGATTCTCCAAATGCGGACATGGGATATGATATTCGTGATTACGAAAAAATTATGTCCGAATTTGGGACAATGGAGGATTTTGATACGCTTCTGCGGGAAATGCACAAGCGGGACATCAAGCTGGTGATGGATCTCGTCGTGAATCACTCCTCCGATGAACACGCCTGGTTTGTGGAATCGAGAAAAAGCCGGGACAATCCCTGCCGGGATTACTATGGACCTTTACACGCTGGGCGAGAAGAAAGTGGCTCTTTACGCTGTCATTCCCGACAATGATAACACGTTCAACTTCCTTGTGAGCCTGCTTTACGCACAGGCGTTTCAATCCCTCTATTACAGCGCAGACCAGATCCACCACGGCCCGTTGCCGCGCCACGTTCGCTTTGTGCTGGACGAGTTCGCCGCCATGCCGCTGCCAGGCTTCACCCGCGAGCTTGCGACGATGCGCTCACGGTCTATCTCAGCCAGTGTCATCATTCAGAATATGGCACAGATCAAAGAATTGTATAAGGATAGCTGGGAGACAATTCCAGGCAACTGTGATACCATTTTGTATCTCGGCGGCAACGAATCGTCAACACACAAATACGTTTCTGAAATGCTCGGCAAAGCCACGATTGATACCAAAACGCACGGGCAGACGAAGGGCAAATCCGGCTCCTACTCGACCAATTTCCAGATGTCCGGGCGCGAACTGCTGACACCGGACGAAGTGCGAAAGCTGGATAATCGCTATGCGCTGCTGTTCATTCGCGGCGCAAGTCCGGTCATGGATGAAAAGTATGATCTCATGCACCATCCGGCGATCTCATACAGTTCCCTCGGCGGCGCAGCGCCCTACATTCATCATGGAACAAAACCGCCCGTTTACACCGGCCACCCGCTGTTTCGTGCGGGCGGCACAGAAAATTTGAATCCATTGAAGGGGGAATTTCATTGAAGAAACCATTTGAATCCAAAGCCAAACGGCTCTACTCGATCTTCGCCAGCGTGTTTTTCATGCTGGCGTTTTTTGTTGTCCCGGCGTTCGCGGCAGACGGTGATCCGTTGGCCGTGGTCAACAATCTGAGTGATTTTATCTTTTCCCTGATCCGCGCGGTCGGCTTGATCCTGCTCGGCTTTGGCATTTTGCAGGTCGGTTTGTCGCTCAAATCGCACGATCCGTCCCAGCGCGCAAACGGCATCCTGACTGTTGCTGGCGGTATCGTCATTACGTTCACCAAGGAGATCCTGACGCTGATCACCGGCTGATAAAAATATGGGGAGAGCAGAACCGCTCTCCCCGATACAACTGGAGGTGATACCATCTCAAGTGGAAACTGGATCATAGATAATCTCAATTCCTCGCTGGAAACGTGGAATGATAAACTATCTGAAATCTGGACGTTGCTGACCACCAGTCCGGAGAACTTCAAGGGCGGCGGGATCTGGAATGTAATCGTCGGGATCAATGATGCCTTAAAAGCAATCGCGTATGCGCTGTTGGTGCTGTTCTTTGTGATCGGCGTCTCATGAAAACCTGCGGCAGCTTTACGGAGCTGAAACGCCCGGAGGTGGCATTCAAATGCTTCATCCGTTTTGTACTGGCACAGGCGGCGGTCACCTACGGCATGGAGCTGATGACGGCGCTGTTCTCGATTGCGCAGGGCACGATCCAGACGATCATGGGCGCGTCCGGTCTTTCGGCAATGGAAGCATCCACGCTGCCCGCCGAGATCGCAACGACGATTGAAGATGTCGGTCTGCTGGAGAGCATTCCGCTCTGGGCTGTGACGCTGCTCGGTTCGCTGTTCATCTGGGTGCTGTCGCTCGTCATGATCTTGACCGTCTACGGCCGCTTTTTTAAGCTCTATATGGCGACGGCGATTGCGCCGATCCCGCTTTCCAGTTTTGCAGGACAGCCCTCCAGCAGTATCGGTATGGCGTTTATCAAGAGCTACGCCGCCATCTGCTTGGAGGGCTGTGTCATTTTGCTGGCCTGTATTATTTTCTCGCAATTCGCATCCAGTCCGCCTGTCGTAGCGGAAGGACTTGCCCCGGCAACGGTCGTCTGGAACTACATTGGCGAACTGGTGTTCAATATGCTGGTGCTCGTCGGTTCCATCAAAATGTCTGACAGAATTATTCGAGAACTGATGGGACTTGGATAAGAAACCCTCCATCCGCAGTTGGATGGAGGGTTCTGCATCTTATGATTTATTATGCGCCGTGGCGAAATTCAGCGTTGTTTTTTGTCAGCAGGTACAGACAATACTGGTTCATGCTGATACCCTCGCGTTTGGAGTTTTCCGCAAGTGCGCGGTGCAGCGACTTCGGAAGCCGCAGCTTGAACTGACCGGAATACTCGTCATCAGACGTAGGCTCCGGAATCTCATAGCCATCTTCCAGTGCGGCGGCCAGCCATTCGCGTTTGCAGTCCAGCGCGTTTTTCAGCGCCGCTTCCGCCGTCTCGCCGCTGGTCAGGCAGCCGCGCAGCTCCGGATACGAGGCTACAAAACCGCCTTCGTCCGTGTCCGGAACAAGCTCCAGACGATACGGAAGATTCATATAATACTCAATCGTCTTCACGATTTGACACCTCGCTTTCTACAACTTCTTTTACCATCATAACGTAGACTTTCTTGATCGGTTCGTGCATGGGAATCGTAATTGGTGCGCAGCCGGGCTTGCGAAATGTGCAATGACTGCTGCCGCCGTTTGGCTGACGCATTTCATAGCCGTAGCTTTCCAGCACCTTGCGCAGCTCGTCAAAACGAAGATCGCGCGATAATCCGCAGATTCTTGCCAATAGTTTATCCCATTTTGACACGGCACATCACCTCTGTCTCTTCTCTCGCTTTCATTATAGCATGGTGTCATATATGGTGTCAAATTAATTTTGCGTGAGTTTATTACGATCTGCCTGCAATTTTCCGCACCAGCGACACACCCCACGAAATCAGCCCCAGGACAATGAGTGCATACCAGATCCCATTCGCCAGTGCATAGTGGCTGTAATACCAGCCGGAAAACAGCGTCGGCACGATCAGCGCATACAAAAGCGGCAGACCGAGGTGCAGCAGCGACGCGGCATGAAATAATACGGACAGAAGCAAACAGCCAGCCCCAAATACGATCATCAACATGGCACGACCTCCTTTGAAAGTTTGTGCCATGTTAGCTTGGAACAAAGAAAAAATCAAGCCCCATTCCAGAAAAAACTGAAAAACAGGAGGGATTCATCATCGAAGTTAAAATCAACAAAGAAATCCAACGGTATCAGGAGAGCATTCTGTTCGGCTTATCGCTGCGGCAGATGGTGTTTGCGCTGCTCGCCGTCGGTGTGGCGGTTGGCGCATATTTTGGCTTGAAACCGCTCATCGGCGCGGCGGAGGTCGGTTGGGTGTGCATGCTGGCAGCGTTCCCGTTTGCCATGTGCGGCTTTTTTACCTACAACGGCATGCCCGCCGAGCGCTTCCTGCTGGCGGTCATCCGCTCGGAGATCCTCTGCCCGCGCGCACTTTCGTATCATCCGCAGAATCTGTACGCGGAGCTTTTATTGGACAGCAATACAATGCGGGAGGTGCTGACGCTTGATTAAAACCCTCAACAACACCATCAAGCAGGATCGAACGGCATATAAAATCCCGCGCAGCGTACAGGATGTCATTTCCATCCAGCGAATCTTCGCGGATGGGATTTTTCAGTTCGGCACGAAATATTCCAGAACGCTGCGCTTTTCGGACATCAACTATGCCATTGCCTCGAAGGAGGACAAAACCGCGATGTTCCTCGGCTACAGCGAACTGCTGAACGCCTTGGACAGCGGCTCGACCACGAAGCTCACGATCTGCAACAAGCAGGTCAACCGGCAGGCGTTTGAAGATACCGTCCTGCTTCCGCAGCGCGGCGACAGCCTCGACGGATTCGTGAACGAGTTCAACGGGATGCTGGAAAGCAAAATCTCCGGCAGCTCCGCCAGCGTGGAACAGGAGCGGTTTATCACGGTTTCCGTTCACAAAAAGAATGTGGACGAAGCGCGCACATTCTTCTCCCGCGTGACGGGAGAAGTATCCTCCAAGCTCTCGCGGCTCAATTCCTCTTCCAACGAGCTGGACGCTGCCGAGCGGCTGGATGTGCTGCGTGGATTCTTCCGACCGGAGGAAGCTGCGCTGCCCTTTGATTTACAATCTGCCATGAAGCGCGGACATAATCTCAAGGATACGATCTGCCCGGACAGCTTGGAGTTCCATCGGGATTATTTCAAGATGGGCAATCAATACGGGCGCGTCCTGTTTCTCAAGGACTATGCCAGCTACATCAAAGACAGCATGATCCTGGAGCTGACCGACCTCAACCGGCGCATGATGCTCTCCATTGACATGATCCCCGTGCCGACCGACGAAGCGGTGCGAGAGGTGGAGAACAAACTGCTCGGCGTGGAGACGAACGTCACCAACTGGCAGCGGCGGCAGAACAGCAACCAGAACTTCTCTGCTGTTGTGCCGTATGATCTGGAACAGCAGCGGAAGGAAACCCGTGAGATGCTGGACGACCTCACGACCCGCGACCAGCGAATGCTGTTCGCTGTGGTCACGCTGGTGCATCTGTCAGACAGCAAGGAAGAACTGGACAGCGACACGGAAACGCTTCAATCCATTGCGCGCAAGCACCTGTGCCAGCTCGCAAAGCTGAGCTTTCAGCAGCAGGATGGGTTAATTACTGCGCTGCCGCTCGGCCTGCGGCGCATTGACGCGCTGCGGACGCTGACCACAGAAGCCCTCGCTGTGCTCATACCACTCCTTGCCCAGCGCCGATGCGCCGCGCATCCCGTAGTCCTCACCCAGCTCCAGCTTGGTCTTGACGAGGTCCGGAGCTGTCACACCGCCGTCCGACACTACCGTCAGGGCCGGCTCGGCCATATCCGCAATGGCACTGGTCACACGGCGGTCCGCATCGGTGGTCAGTGCCACGATGCTCACATCCACCTGCGCATTCACATCCTTATCATCGGTGGCGGTAATGTCCGAAGTCCCGTTCACCGCTTCGATGCCCAGTGCGGCCCTGTCGCCCTTGGCGGCACCCAGTGCCCTGGCATTGGCGCAGGCCCGGGTCACGGCATCCCGGTAACGGTCCACAGCAATGGTGCAACCGCTCAGCAGGTCGGCACCCGTGGGCTTGCCATCCTTATCCACTTTGAGCATGGAGACCTGTTCCGGGGTCATGCCGATCAGGTAACTGGCAAAGGCATCCGCCTGTTCCGCCCATCCCTTTTTCAGGGAAGAGACCTCGGCCAGCGGATAATCGTCCCCCTTCTGACGCTTGGTGCGCCAGTCGGTGGGCAGGGTCACAAGGCCGGTGCTGTCCGCCGAAACAGACACTTCCAGCTCGTCCAGCAGAACGCTCTCCAGTTTGCCCTCACCATCCAGCAGGACAGCGGCCGCTGCCAGTTCAATTTTCCCTGCCCTGTCCTGATCGGTGGCCTCTGTCACCACACCCAGACCGGTTTTCCATGCCGCTGTCTGGGTCTGTGCGGAGGATGTGCCGCTGCTTCCGCTCATGCTGCCGGAGCTGCCCGACCCGGCGTTCGTTTTGCCGCAGGCGGTCAGCAGCAGCGCCGCCGCCATGGCACAGCTCCAAAGAGCCCGATGGTTCTGATTCATAGATACGCTCCCTTTCCACACGGCCCGTTGGGCCTTTGCCCCATAGTATGTCCAGAAGAACGTAAAATTACGCAGCCGACGGGAGTTTTCCAAAGCAAGTGTCCGCTGGGGTGGGACCCTGTTGCCGCAGGCAATCGGGCGGGCGATGGAATGGCCCGTTTCACTTGCGTGGAAAAGCTCCCCGCGTGCTGCGCGCAGCCGCTTACATCAACGGGCTCAGCAGCCGCAGCACGCTGTCCAGTGCTGTGCCCGGCAGATTGGTGCGGCAGTCGGAGCGCATGATCTCCCGGCACTGCGGCAGGGTGCGCTCCACATCCTTCCGCAGTGCGGCGATCTGGCTGTTATGGAAGAGCAGTGTTCCGCACTCAAAATGGAGAAACAGGCTCCGATAATCCATATTGATGCTGCCCACCGCGGCCACACGGTCATCGCTGACATAGCACTTGGCGTGGAGGAAGCCGGGCGTGAATTCATAAATGCGCACACCCGCCCTGAGCAGGGGCAGATAGTAGGAGCGGCTGAGCCGGAACACCAGCTTCTTATCCGGGATCCCGGGCAGGATGAGCCGCACGTCCACCCCGCGCTTGGCCGCACTTTTCAGAGCATCCAGCATCTCCTCGCCCACGGCCAGGTAGGGCGTATAGATATAAACATATCTCTGGGCCTGAGAGAGGATGTCCAGATAGACCGTCTCGGCCAGCGGTTCCTCATCCAGCGGGCTGTCCGCGTAGGGCTGCACCACGCCATCCTGCACTGCGGGCAGGCGGGTGGGCGCAAAGGCGGTGTAATCGGTCTCCTGCAGGCGGAAGGCGTTCCATACATTGAGGAACATCACGGTAAAGTTCCAGACAGCGGCTCCTTCCAACCGGATGGCCCCATCCTTCCAGTAGCCAAAGCGCTGCTCTGCATTGATATACTCATCCGCCAGATTCACGCCACCGGTGTAGGCCACATTGCCGTCAACCACCACGATCTTGCGGTGGTCGCGGTGGTTCATCACCAGCGAGAGCAGCGGCACCACCGGGTTAAAGGGAATGCAGCGGATATGCGCCCGCTCCATGCGCACCACAAAGTCCTTGGGCAGACCCAGCAGGCTGCCGAAGTCATCGTAGATCAGCCGCACGTCCACCCCCTGCGCCGCTTTGCGCCGCAGAACATCCTCTACGCCCTGCCACATCTTGCCCTGACTGATGATAAAAAACTCCAGAAAGATGCTCTTTTCCGCCTTTTCAAGGTCGGCCAGCAGTGCCGGGTACATGGCCTCACCGCAGGAAAAATACCGGGCGGTGGTGTTCTTCCATGCGGGATAGCAGCCGTACTGGGTCAGGTAGCGGCTCACGCCCCGGTTTTCATCGCACAGCCCGGCGGTCTGTCCGGGCTGCTGAGCGCGGTCTGCCCGGTGCGCCTGCTCCACCGCCTGCATTTTGCTGCGCAGACGGCGGGAGGGCCGCTTGTTGCCAAAGGCCAGATACAGTGCCCCGCCCAGCAGCGGCAACAGCCCGATG
>OJPZ01001053.1_pt1 | contig 11001 bp, 9 predicted proteins | sample 1598611 | NCBI WGS metagenome assembly OJPZ01 (sample SAMN03922494, study PRJEB24848) | human gut metagenome | isolation source: stool sample | host: Homo sapiens | place: Germany | collected 2011-11
TGTATCGTTTCCGTTTCCTCCGTACAGCCAGTCGTTTCCTGTTCCTCCGTCGAGGGTATCATCTCCGTCATTTCCGTACAGATAATCGTTTCCTGTTCCGCCGTAAAGTGCGTCATTTCCGGCGCCGCCGTTTATCGTATCGTTTCCTCCATCGCCATGCAAGTTAATACCGTTATCGCTCCACGCAGACATCCAGTCGTCATATTCAGTAGCGTGTACCTGTTTTATGGGGTTTTCAGTATCGTCAAACGCATATCTTGTTCCGTCTGCAAACGTGACATTGAAATTGCGGTTGTTTTCGGAACTGAAATATCCCTGAATAACGAGCCTGTCATCTGTTCCGTCAAATGTTATAGTAAGATCGTTCCAGTTTGTACGGTATGCAGTCATAGCCTCTGAGGTAATTCCATTGCCGAATGAAATCGTATTGGTACCTTCGCTGTCATTAATAGTATCCGTACCGTAACCGATATTGAACATATATGTATCGTTTCCGGCTCCGCCGTAAAGGAAGTCGCTGCCTTTGCCGCCGTCAAGTATGTCGTTTCCTCCGTTTCCGTACAGGCGGTCATCTCCGCTTGAGCCGTAAAGCTTGTCCGCTCCGCCGCCGTTAAGACTGTCATTTCCGTTCTCTCCGATAAGAGTCACGCCTCTGTCATCCATAGCTGTAAGGTAATCGCTGTAATCAGTTCCGTATATGGTCCTCAGAGGGCTGTTGGAAGCGGTTGCGTGAACCTTATAACCTCCGTTGAACGTAAGACTGAAGTTTCTGTTTGCTTCGGAAGTAAAGAAGCCTTCGATAACAAGCTTATCATCAGAGCCTTCAAAGGTTATAGTAATATCGTTCCAGTTTGTGCGATAAGCCTTTATCTGATTTGAAGTATATCCGTATATTTCAATTGTGTTTGCGCCCTGTCCGTCGCCGATCGTATCTGTACCATATCCTTTTTTAAAGATATATGTATCATTTCCGGCTCCGCCGTAAAGGAAGTCGTTACCTTCGCCGCCGTCAAGTATGTCGTTTCCGTCATTTCCCGTAAGCCTGTCGTCGCCATTATCCCCATAGAGGAAGTCGTTTCCGCTGCCGCCTACAAGCTGATCGTTTCCGTCTCTGCCGATTTTAGTAATTCTGTCCTCATAAATCGAAATCATATACTCGCTGCCGTCAGTACCGTAAATTGTTCTGAGAGGGCTGTCCTGAGCTGTCGCTTCTGTAACTGTTCCGTCTGCAAACACAAGAGTAAAGTTTCTTGCTTCTTTGCTTATACAGTAATTCTTTATAACAAGAGTATCATCATATCCGTCGAAGGTTATTAGGATGTCGTTCCAGTTTGAACGGTAAGCCTTCAGACCTGACGCCGTAAAGCCATCTCCGAACATAATGGTGTTTGTTCCTTCAATGTCCATGATAGAATCATTTCCGTAACCCGGTTTAAATATATATGTATCGTTCCCGTTTCCTCCGTCGATAAAGTCGTTTCCGGTTCCGCTGTCAATAATGTCGTCACCGTCGCCGCCGTTGATATAATCATCGCCTTTGCCGCCGGATATATAGTCATTTCCGTTTTCTCCGAACAACGAATCGTTTCCGTTGCCGCCGAATATGACATCGTCGCCATTATTCGCTGTGATTCTGTCGTTTCCCGAATCCCCGAATATGTAATCGGATTCTGTTCCTCCTATGAGGAAATCATCTCCGTTACCGCCTGCCGCGATATTGGCTTTACCGTTTTCAAGAAGCATATAATCTGAATATTCCGTACCTGAAATGTATGTGTTTACAGTGTCTGAGATATTATCCTTTATGTAAAGCGTTTCTTCACCTATTTGCAGAACGTAATTTTCCGGCGCGTCTGCAAAGTCGGTAATGATCAGCTTGTCCCCGGTATCCTTAATGCTGATAATAACATTGTTGCCTACAGAGCGTATTTCAAGATCAGACAAGACTGTATCGTCGGCAAGCTTAACAGTTGATATCCCTTCGCTGTCGCTGATAATATCGGTACCGTAATTTCTGCCGAATACATATGTATCATTTCCCGTTCCGCCGTCAAGGGTATCGTTTCCTGAATCGCCGTCGAGAACATCATCGCCTTCGTCGCCGTAAATTATATCGTTTCCATCTTCACCGTAAATAACGTCATTATCAGAGCCGCCGAATACAAAGTCGTTTCCGCTTCCGGCGTATATAGTGTCGTTCCCTTCATTTCCGTATATAGCGTCGCTGCCTTTGCTTCCGTAAACGGTATCATCGCCGCCGAAGGCATGCATAACAGAATCCTCAACTACAGCCTTGAGAACGTCGTCGCCGTTTCCGCCGTAAATATGCCTGAACGGACTGCCCTTATCGGTAACGTGCATTTTTATGCCGTTAAATTCAAGATCATAATTTCTGTATTCCTCTCCCTTACGGAAATCTCTGATAACGAGGGTATCGTTTGTACCCTTAATTGTGATGGTTACGTCATATTCACCTGTTCCGTTTACAAGGATATCGCTTGGGGCAAGATTTGAAAACTTAAGCGTATTCAGACCGTCGGAGTCGATTATTGTATCGTGACCGCATCCCTTTGTGAATACATAGGTATCGTTTCCTTCTCCGCCATTAAGCGTATCATTGCCTGTTCCGCCGTCAAGGGTATCGTTTCCTGAATCGCCGTAGAGCATATCGTTTCCTGAGCCGCCGGATATTGTATCGTTTCCTGTTCCGCCGAACAGCAGATCGTTTCCGTTTCCTCCGGTTATCCGGTCGTTTCCTCCGCCGCCGTAAATTACGTCCGAGACAATAGTGCCGTTTAATGCGTTATTACCGTCATTTCCTCTTATTGCTCCGAAAACAGAGGAATCAATTATATCAAGATATTGAGGAGCCGTTCGCTGCCCAGGCGGTCAAGAAGCGCAGTTCTTCGGCGTTTGAGTAATCACAGTCTTTCTCATAGCCATAGGCTGACCACTTCGTACCCCAGTTGGATATACACCAGTCGTACCAGTTGTTTTTGCCGTAGAGCTTCATTTCCTCCCGACCGAGATTGCAGCGGTAGATATTTTCAGGCATAGGAATTATCTTCTCAAAATCAATAGTTCCAAGCCCGTGCTCATCGCTTTGGATTTGCTCCAGAAGCTCCCGGATCTGCTTTCTGTCTCCGTTTAATTTGATTATGTTTGTCACATGATTTGGCATTCGCTTTCTCCTTTCCGCATTTGTTTTTCACTTAGCGGCACGGCTGTTGTCCTAAAACACCGCCTGTCAGCATTTCTGTAAATAAATACGCCATTACATCATCTCCATTTTGAAATCTTCGGTTTGTTCATTTTCTGAAACAAACCCGCCAAGCCTGTTAGGAACATAATCGGAAAGCCATGTGCCGCCGAACTGCTCGTGAGTCTGCAATCTCCACATTGCAAGCCTGCCGACATTAAGCTGAACGTCGTCAAACGGAAACAGCAGACAGGTAAGATTTCCGTTATTAAAGCTATATACCTTTTCAAATCGACTTTCATTCTGCAATATTCCGCTTTCCGTTAACATATCGTTTATGCCGTCGACCCATTCTTTCAGGTCGCCGCCGCAGCCCTGCAGGATAAGCCCCTCGCTGTCGTTCATTTTTCTCAGATCATGCAAAGATACGCTCTTGATTTCCATTAATGCAAAAACTCCTTCCCATAATATTTTTTCAGCAGACCTATGACAAACAACTGACCCTTGCCTGTGACGTAGGTCTGCCGATAGGTTTTTGTCATTGCGGAGGTTTTAAAAACCGACTCCTTCACTTTAAAATATCCTCTGTCTATATATTTCTGATAGGGGAGATTGTCGGTCATAAGGATACCCATTCCTCTGAGAACGGCGTACAGCCTGTTTCTGCCAATAGAAATTCTTTCTGCTCTCGCAAGCTTTGCCATTTCGTTCATATCGATGAGATTATCGGTATTTGAAACCTGATTTGCAAACTCCACCAGCGGTTGGTCGTGCCGGATACGCTCGTTAAGCTGATTTATCGCTATCATCTGTAAGCGGAAAAGATTCCGATACGGCTCATCGAGGAACGGGAGGTAGTTTTCTATGAACATTTCTTCGTTGCCGACGTAGCCGCCTGTTCTCCTCAAAGTTGGTAAAATCGTGGCTGTGACCCAGCGCTTAAACTCTTTTGCTCTCGGAAGCTTGCTGGAAAGTATCAGACTGTAAAGTCCGCTTTCGTTGATAATTGTCATTTTTCTGTTTTGCCTGCCGTCGTGAATTGCGACGTCAGCTTTATCTTCAGTATCAGTGTGTTTTGCAAGCGCATCTCTCGTATTTGTATAGCCAAGAATTTCAGCAACATCTTTTCCCACAAACCAAGGCTCGCCGTCCTTAATAACCGTTCTCACTTTGCCGAATTCTTCGTTTTCAAAAATCCTGATCATATTTTCCATTTGCGTTTTCCTCCTCGTCAAATTCCAGTAAATTTCTCGCGATAGCTTCAACCACATTTACCGTAATTGAATTTCCCGCCTGCTTGTAGAGCTGCGCGTCGGACATTCCCGCGGCTGCGACTTTTTCAAACTGAGCCTTTTCATAACCCTGCAGACGCCAACACTCCACAGGCATTAGCCTGCGAATACGACCTTTGTGAACAATCCCGTGACGGTCTGTCACCGTAAGCGTAAACATCGGTTCGTTAGGTTCTTTTATCCGTCTGCCGTTCTGACGAGTGTTTTCCTTAAACGGATTGAGTATCGCTCTTGGTCCGTCATCGACCAGAACTCCCGATCTTTCCCCCTTATGAGCTCCGTTTGTTACTCCCAAATCCATTCTTGTATGCAGACATCTTGCATTCTCTGTAATCTGAGGATTCTCATTCAAATCGCAGAAAACAGCGGAATGCTCTCCCTTATGGTGAGATACTCCGCTGTTCTGCCTTGCGGTTATACATCTCGCAGTATCTGTCATTTGAGGATCGGGATTCATGTCGATAAAATACAGCCCTGTCTTACCGCCCATGCCTCCAGAACCGCTGCACTGGGTCACTGCTGTGCCGTTTGTTGAATACACTCTTGATCCCTGACTGCCGCCTATCAGCTGCTCAGGTTTTCCTTTTTCGCAATTTTCCTCATCATTTCCTCCGAAAGCCAATACTTCGGCGGGACATCTGTTTCCAAGATATCCGACAAGGAACAGCCTTCTTCTTGACTGCGGTATCCCGAATCCGGCAGAGTTAAGCACTCGCCAGCACATACTATACCCCAGTTCAGAAATCTTTTCAAGGATGATTCTGAAACATTCCCCCTGCGATATACCAAGCAGATTGGGTACGTTTTCAGCGATAAAGTAACGGGGGCGCTTGGCTTCAAGGATTTGGATATAGTTAAAAAAGAGGTTTCCTCTGTCGTCCTCAAAAGCTTTTCTGCGCCCCGCGACGCTGAAGGACTGGCAGCACGGTCCGCCGACGAGCAGATCAAAATCCGGCATACCTCCGTAATCGATTTTTGTGATGTCCTCATAAAAAATTTCTCCCTTTGTGTCATACAGCGTTCTGTAGGCTTTCCGCGCAAACCGATCGATTTCGCACCATCCGACGCACTCAAACCCGCCTGTCTTTTCAAATGCCGAGCGGAAAGCTCCGATTCCCGCAAACGCTTCAAAATATTTTATCATTTATCACCAATCCCTTCTTGTTTGTGTAATAAAAAACGGCTAAGTCTTTTTCAAAACTTAACCGTTACATTGACATATCCATTCCGGCTTCCTCGGACAGACTCTCCGTTTCCTCCTGCTGAATTTTATGAAAACAGTCTTCGCGGGTATCAGCGAAAGGGAACGTCCGTTATCCCATTTCATTAGAATATTACCCGCGTCATCCACTGCTTTTACCGTTCCCACAGCGCCTGACGGAATCGGCTGCGGATCGTTTTCCATGCTGTCAAGGCAGATCCTTGTGCCTTCAGGGTATCTCTGTCTGAGCATTTCAACCTTGTTCCGATCATATATCATCATATTTCCTCCGTATAGTTTCTTTTTTTATAGTATATTAGTCCATTGGTATCACGACCCTTCAATATTCCTGTAATATTCCTTCATACCGCATTCAATACAGTCCTTTGCAAACTGCTCCGCCTCCCGCATACTGTTTTCAAGCAGCTCATAATTCACAGCCGCAGAAAATTCATCCAGCTTTTCTTTTACCGATCCGTCTGTGAAAACCTCGATCCTGAACCCTTCGCACATAATGTCCGTACCGTTTTCAGCTTCTCTTATCAGGCTTTGGTTGGGAGTTATTTTTACATAATAGCCCTTATACTGCATATTCAGCCGCCTCCTATAGTCATCTGAAAGTCATCGTTCAAATTCTCGTCAATTTCATGCTGAATCGAGTTTTCCAGAGCGGTCTGCAAACAGCTTTCGTCAAGACCGTTTTCTCTGTAGCCCTGCAGTATAATATCGTAATACTGCCGGGCAGGAGGAGATATCTCTCCGCTATTCATAAGATACGCCATGCCCTCGTATTTTTTGCCGCCAAGCTCAAACGTCATTTTTTCCTGTCTGTACTGCCGGGGGTAGCCTTCGTATCGGTTCAGAGCGGTAATATCGCTTTCTTCAAGCTCCCAGATCACAACGGGAACGCTCGCACCCTTTTTCGAAACGATAGTGGCGTAGCTTCTGAATTCCAATTCATGATCCTTGATCACTGACGTTCCTACGGCTTTGGAATGGGGACATCTATACGCCATCTGTTCAGAATTGATATTTGAGCCGTAGGCTATATACAATTGTTTTTGTTCCATAAGAGCTCCTTTCTACATTGCAATTTCAAATTCCTCGCCTTCGCTTTCCGACTGCTCCGGTTCTTCATCACAGCTCTGCTCATTTTCAGCGCTACGCTTCTGACGAAGCCTTTCCCTTGCGGCTATACCGTCCTCCGGATGCCTCCACGCTATATCTCCGGCAAGGCGTTTTAACAGGTGAGCGCGGCAGTTTTTGAATTCGTCCCCTATGAGTCCGAGATTCAGAAGCCACACCCGAAAGCTGTAACGCATATTGTCGCTGCCGCTTACTTTAGGGGAGCAGAACTTTCTTGTAACCGCCGCGTTGCTTATTGCCAGAGCCAGGACTATCTGGCTTCTGATCTCTCCGGCATGAAGGCTTGCGTTGCAGCATCTGATCTCATAATGACCGTGCTGAAAGTAGCTATGAAGATTGAGCGCTCTGTACCTTGTTTCTGAGTAATAGGTATGCTCCTCCGACATATTTCCGTTATACCACAGCATTTTTATTTCTTCTATCGTATCCGGCTTTCGTTTATTTAGTTTTTCCACAAAACTTCTGTCGATTTTCTTGCAGTACCACTCTCGGGCTGACGAGACCTGCAATGCTTCCCACAGGTAATCCTCCTTGCTTGAGAAGATATTTACAAGATTTCTAAGCTGCCGGGGCGTGTAATCGTCCGCTGAGATATGGATATGCGTTCCGCATTTATACGCGGATCCGGTAATTCCTCCGGCACGCCGCAGGGCTCTGATCACCTCCTGCAGCAGAGGTATATCATCATACTCCAGCACAGGAGAATTAAGCTCCACGCTGTAGGCTCTGGAAGCCGCCTCGCCGTTTCGGTTTTTGCAGATAATACTGGAATCCGATACGAACGACCAGCTTCTGCCCTTGCTGTCGCTTACGGAATATTTATCGTAATACCCTCCGTTATGGGATACCTGTCCGCCGAGCGTCTTTGCCGCCGCTTTTGCTGCCTGACATCTGGTCAGTCCCGTCATTTCTATTTCGATTCCGAAATTCCGTCTTTTGATACCGTCAAAGTTTCCTGACAAATTTTCACCTCCCTTATCCGCAAAAAGACCGCTTTCCCTTTACATTTTAAGATTCATTTCGGGTTCTTCATTCCGGCTGATTTCCATTTCCTCCTCCGTATGCAGCGACCAGCTTGCTCCGTTATTAAAGAAGCTGACGCAAATATTACCCAGTTTTCCGGTTTCAATCTCACGCTGCTCCAGACCTTCGCCCCAGCCGTCGCTTGCCTGACCTTTAAGATAACCTCGCAGCTCTTCAAGCTCGCTGTCCGTAAGCTCTCCGGAAATCTGACAATCAAAAATTCCCATAAGCTCTCCGTTTACCTCTCCGACGGACGGAAACGCTGAATAGACCTTTTCGCATACGGACGTTTCTTTGTCATAGTACGCCATAAGTCCGCGGCGTTCTTCCTCCGGTAATGAAAACTCCTGAATGAATTCATTGATCTCGTCCGCACAGCCGACGGCGAATTCACAGGAAATCTCGTCGCAATCCTCATTAATAACTACCAGCGGACAGTAAAGCTTCAGGGAATGCGTCGGCTTGGCTTCCGCCTTAACAGACTGTCCGATCATCTCCGCGGACTGAATATCGTCTCTTTCACGGAGCATTTCTATGACTGCCTGCATGATATTGCTTCTGAGATCGTCGGTTATTATTTTCGTCAGGACCTCTTCAGGCTCAAAACGGCTTTCTCCGCAACGCGTCTTTTCGGCGATATCCGCTGTGATCTCCTTAAGCCTTTCGTGCATTCTCCTTTCAGCTCCGGTCAGCTCGTTGTTTTCGATCAATGCTCTTGCGTTGGGAATGAACTGCGACTTTCGGGCGTATTTTGCGCCCTCGGAATCGACAAGTATTCCGTCGCCGCTTTCGCTGTCAACAAAAAGAACGCAATGGGCAATGTCGTTTATGTCAATGCGCATCAGATTATGATACCTGGCGATCCAGTAATTATCGTCAAGGGTATCGTTTTTCAGCCTTAAAAATTCGTTGCCGTAAAGCGTAACGACCTTCTCCACGCTGACATAATAGGTGTTGTAACCGTCCCTCTTGTGATTGAGCGTACTGTTAAAATGCAGTCTTTTCATTCTTATTCCTCCGTTATATTTATTTGCGGTTTCTATATGCCTTTTGCTGTCGCCTCCTTCAGGGCATAAAAAAAGACCGCTTTGTTTAACATCACTTTCGTGATATCAGACAAAACGGTCCTTGAAATTTTGTATACTATTTTTTATATTTACAAAGAGCATATCTGAGATTATCTTTCTCAAATATGCCTCAATCTTCTGAAATATTTAAATGTCGTGAGTTCGAATCCTTTCAGACGGTGTTTTTCGGCTTTTTTCATCTATGGTTTTTAACTTCTTTTTTTCGCCGTTTGGGTATCAAAAAAGCCCGTAACTACGGGCTTTTTGGCACTTTCATCTATTTTGTCAGTGCTATATGGTACAGGTGACAGGAATTGAACCTGCACTCCTCTCGGAACCAGAACCTAAATCTGGCGCGTCTGCCAGTTTCGCCACACCTGCATATTAAAAAGATTATATCTTCAACCAACAACTTTAATATTATATCACAATTTTTTTTAGATGTCAATACATAATTTAATTTTAATATGTTAAATTATTTGCGCTTGTTAAAATTAGAAGTCAATAGTTAATTTGCATATATATTGTAAGCTAAATTGTGAAATATGATAAAATTAAATTAATAATGGTAAGAAAAATTGACGAAGTATACAATATATGCTATAATTAAAATAAAAGATTTTGAACTGCATATTAATTTAATTTCTGGAGAAAAATTCTATGCTATATTACTATCAGCGGCGGAATGGAGGTTAGTATGAAAAATATAGGATTTATATATTCAACAGATCAGAGGTTTGAAGAACTGATAAAAGCTAACGAGCTTTCAGAACATGGAGAATATTTAATAAGAATTCATACATGTGTTCACAGATATGAGTCAATTATGGATTTTGCAAATAAAATACTGACTTATTTTCCGAAGGCTAAAATAATCGGGAGCAGTACGTCGGGTGTGATATACAAAGGAGAAATACTGACTGACTGCTGTCTTGTTTCTATAACAGATTTTAATTGCGCGAATATAAAGTCGTTTGAATTCAGTCTTGTTGATGAAGCCGGAAGAGATCTGGAGGGCGTTTATATAGCGGATAAACTAACTGATCGTGTATTGGGCAGCAGATCAAAATTTATGATTATCATGGCTTCTCGTCCGTTTATGAAGATTGATGATTTTGTGGAGCGTCTTAATAAAAACGCTTCCGAGGTGCAGATTATAGGAGGAGTTGCTAACACTAATGAAACGCCTCTTTTGGATATGCTTGAGCCTGAAAGCTTCGTGTTTAATGAAAACGGAGTTTACCGTAATTCAATTGCCGGATTAGTAATAGACTCTGAAAAGCTTTCAGTATACAGTGATGTCATATATGTAACAGAACCGGTTGGAGAGCTTCATACTATTACAGAGGCGGACGGTAATATAATAAGATCGGTTGACGGCGTAGACGCGGTGGTTTGGTATCAGGAGCTTTTGGGAATAAATTTTGCTGATTTCAGCGAGGCGTTAAGCACAACGGTTCTTTTTCCTTTGGTTAAGGCTGAAAGAAGCAATGTGCCTTGGGCTATTACCTATTCTCCTCAGAATGAACAATATTCAGTATTTCCCAATGAACCTGAGCCTCTTATGTATGTTCCAAGCGAGGCAAAAGCGGGGGATATAGTCAGAATATCTTATTCAAGTATTCAGAAAACTATTGATGTATGTGAATCGGTATGCGAGAATATTAACAGATATCCGTCGGAGGTTATTATCGGATATAGCTGCGTTTCACGTCAGGATATATTTAGCAATTGCGCTAAATGGGAACTGCTTCCGTTTTCAAAGACAAATTTGTGCGGTGCGCTTGTTGCCGGAGAAATAGGAAACATTCAGAATATCAACCGTTTTTGCAATTTTTCCTTCGCAATCGCGTCGCTTTCTGAAAGCGAAAGCAGAGTTAAGCTTAATGTTGATATACTAAAAAGCCGTGCTGACGAACTGATAAATAATAAAGTTAATATTATAGATTATCTTATTTCCCATACAGATTTTGAAAAAGGAATTGCCCGACGCCATGAAATAGAGAAAACCTTGTTCATAGACAGCGTTACCGGATTGGGAAATGTCACTAAATTTTTATTTGATTATAATAC
>OJPZ01001055.1_pt1 | contig 10996 bp, 7 predicted proteins | sample 1598611 | NCBI WGS metagenome assembly OJPZ01 (sample SAMN03922494, study PRJEB24848) | human gut metagenome | isolation source: stool sample | host: Homo sapiens | place: Germany | collected 2011-11
ATCTACACACTGCATATCGTCGGCAGCGTCAGATGTGTATAAGAGACAGGTAATCGACCTGGCCCAGCTTCACGGCAGCGAGGGCGGGGACTATGTTGACCGGCTGCGGATGCTTACCCCAAAGCCCATTATCCAGGCATTCCGGATCGCCACGGTTCAGGATGTCCTCCGCGCCGAGGCCAGTGCTGCTGACCATATCCTGCTGGACGCCGGTGCGGGTACGGGCACGGTGTTCGACTGGAGTCTGCTCCATCAGATCCGGCGTCCCTATTTCCTGGCCGGCGGACTGGGACCGGAGAATGTGGAAGGGGCGGTGGAGCGGCTTCACCCCTATGCGGTGGACGTCAGCTCCGGTATTGAGACGGATGGGGGCAAGGATCCTGAAAAAATGGCGGCCTTTGTGGCCGCAGTCAGAAAGGGAGCGAGAGCATGACCAATCCAAAGGGACGCTTCGGCGTCCACGGGGGACAGTATATCCCCGAGACGCTGATGAACGCGGTCATTGAACTGGAAGCGGCATACGATCACTACAAGAACGACGAAGCTTTCAACCGGGAGCTCACCGAGCTTTTCAATGAATACGCGGGCAGACCATCCCGGCTGTATTTTGCCAAAAAGATGACGGAGGATCTGGGCGGGGCGAAGATCTATCTGAAGCGGGAGGATCTGAACCACACCGGTGCCCACAAAATCAACAACAGCATCGGGCAGGTATTGCTGGCACGCCGCATGGGCAAGCGCCGCATCATCGCCGAAACCGGAGCCGGGCAGCACGGGGTGGCCACAGCCACCGTCTGCGCCTTGATGAACATGGAATGCATCGTCTACATGGGTAAGACCGACGTAGAGCGCCAGCGCGTCAATGTGGAGAAGATGAAGATGCTCGGCGCCACCGTCGTTCCCGTCACCAGTGGCAATATGACGTTGAAGGACGCCACCAACGAAGCCATCCGCGACTGGTGCTGTCATCCCTCGGACACCTACTACGTGATAGGTTCCACCGTCGGCCCGCATCCGTACCCCGACATGGTGGCACGCCTGCAGTCCGTCATCAGCGAAGAAATAAGGAAGCAGCTCCTTGAACACGAGGGACGCGAATGCCCCGACTACCTCATCGCCTGCGTAGGCGGAGGAAGCAATGCAGCCGGCACCATCTATCACTACGTCAACGACCCGCACGTGCAAATCGTCCTCGCCGAAGCCGGAGGAAAAGGCATTGAAACGGGAATGACAGCCGCCACCATCGCCCTCGGCAAGATGGGCATCATCCACGGCTCGCGCACCTACGTCATCCAGAACGAGGACGGACAGATAGAAGAGCCCTATTCCATCTCTGCCGGACTGGACTATCCGGGCATCGGCCCCATGCACGCCAACCTTGCCAAGCAGAAGCGTGCCATCGTCCTCGCCGTCAACGACGACGAAGCCATCCGCGCCGCCTACGAACTGACCCGGCTCGAGGGCATCATCCCCGCATTGGAAAGTGCCCACGCACTGGGTGCGCTGGAGAAGATGAGGTTCAAGCCGACGGACGTGGTGGTGCTGACGGTGTCGGGACGGGGGGATAAGGATATAGAGACGTATTTGAGTGATGAGTTATAAGTGATAAGTGATGAGCTATTTGAAAATACGAGATGCAATGAAATAAAATACAAGATACAATGAAACAATATGATTATAAAACAATCAGCCGCACCATGCTCGGTGACTTGCATACGCCGGTGAGCACGTATCTGAAGGTGCGCGACATCTTTCCGCAGAGCGCACTTATGGAGAGTTCCGACTATCATGGCAGTGAGAACAACCGCTCGTTCATCGCTCTGTGTCCGCTGGCAAGTGTCAGCATAGACCACGGCACGGCTATCTTCCGTCTGCCGGACGACAGCCGCGAAGAGCATCCCATAACCGAAAAATACCGGGTGGAAAACGCACTGAACGATTTCCTCTGCCGCTTCCGCGTGGAGGGCGAATACAGCAATTACTGCGGACTCTACGGATACACCTCCTTCAATGCTGTCCGCTACTTCGAGAATATCCCCGTGAAGGACAGCCGCGAAGCTACCAACGATGCGCCGGACATGCTGTACATATTATATAAGTACCTCATCGTCTTCAACGACTTCAAGAATGAGATGCTGCTCCTCGAGATGCTGGCGCCCGGCGAGACCAGCGGACTGGACCAGGTACAGAAGGCCATCCATAACCGCAACTACACCGCCTACGATTTCCGCGCCATCGGCCCCACCACCTCCCCGCTTACGGACGAGGAGCACAAGGCGAATATCCGCCGGGGCATCGCCCACTGTCTGCGCGGCGACGTTTTCCAGATAGTCCTCTCCCGCCGGTTCGAGCAGCGTTTCACGGGCGATGACTTCAAGCTCTACCGTGCCCTGCGCAGCATCAACCCTTCTCCCTATCTGTTCTATTTCGACTTCGGGGGCTTCCGCATTTTCGGCTCGTCTCCCGAAACCCATTGCCGCATCGAAGGCCGCCATGCCTATATCGACCCCATTGCCGGAACCACGAAGCGCACCGGCGATGCAGAGCAGGACGCCCTCAATGCCCGGTACCTGCACGACGACCCCAAAGAGAACGCCGAACACGTGATGCTTGTGGACCTTGCCCGCAACGACCTCTCCCGCAACTGCCACGATGTAAAGGTGGACTTCTATAAGGAGATGCAGTATTACAGCCATGTCATCCACCTCGTCAGCCGTGTCAGCGGAACGCTCCGCGAAGAGGCCGACCCCGTCAAGGCCTTCATCGACACCTTCCCTGCCGGTACCCTGAGCGGTGCCCCCAAGGTACGCGCCATGCAACTCATCAGCCAGCTGGAACCGCACAACCGTGGAGCCTACGGCGGCTGCATCGGTTTCATCGGACTGAACGGCTCGCTGAACCAGGCGATTACGATTCGTACTTTTGTCAGCCGCAACGGTGTCCTCTGGTTCCAGGCAGGCGGCGGCATCGTAGCCAAGAGCAACGACGAGTACGAACTGCAAGAAGTGAACAACAAGCTCGGCGCACTGAAAAAAGCGATTGAGATGGCAGAGAAAATGTGAGTTCATGTACCATGTATAATGTACAAAGTACAATTTGCCATGCGGCGTACATTGCGCAGCTAAATGGTACATTGTACATTGTAAATAGTAAATAAATAGATGAAAACAGTTATCATAGACAATTACGACTCCTTCACCTACAACCTTGCCCATCTGGTGAAAGAGCTTGGCGCAGAAGTGGATGTGCTGCGCAACGATAAATTCCGGCTCGAAGAATTGGAGCCATACGATAAAATCATCCTCTCACCCGGCCCCGGTGTCCCCGAGGAAGCCGGACTGTTGCTGGATGTCATCCGCACCTATGCCGGACGGAAACCCATACTCGGTGTCTGTCTGGGCGAACAAGCCATCGGACAAGTGTTCGGCGGAAAGCTGGTCAATCTGGAAGAGGTGTTCCATGGGGTACAGACGGAGATAAGAATGAAGGGGGAAGGATTAAGGATTAGGGATGAAGGATTAGGGGGGAAGGATTATGAAGGTATTTCTCTCGAAGAAGACTATATCTTCTGCGGTTTACCCGATAGGATTCCCGTCGGACGATACCACTCCTGGGTGGTCGATACGGAGGACTTTCCCGAAGCGCTGGCCGTTACCGCCATCAGCCCCGAAGGACAAATCATGGCGCTGAAACATCGGGAGTATGACATACACGGCATCCAGTTCCATCCGGAATCTGTACTGACACCCGACGGAAAAACAATCGTAAAAAACTGGCTTTTCAAATGAGGCACTTCAGAAAAAGAGTAAATTCAATCGTCAAATCGTAAATCGTCAAATCGTAAATAAAAAGATGAAAGCAATACTCACCCGTCTCTTCAACCACGAAGAGCTTACGTCGGAGGAGACCAAACAAATCCTCCTCAACATCACCAAGGAAATGTATCCTGAGGCGCAGATAGCAGCCTTGCTCACTGCCTTCCAGATGCGAAGCATCACTGTGGACGAGCTTATCGGTTTCCGCGAAGCACTGATGGAGACACGCCTTCCCATCGACTTCGCCCCCTATCGCCCCATCGACATTGTGGGTACGGGAGGCGACGGAAAGAACACCTTCAACATCTCCACCTGCGCTTGCTTCGTGGTGGCGGGAGCCGGCTACAAGGTTGCCAAGCACGGCAACTACGGAGCCACTTCCGTGAGCGGAGCCAGCAATGTCATCGAGCAGCACGGCGTACGCTTCACCAACAACCCCGACACACTGAAACGCAGCATGGAGGAGTGCAACATCGCCTACCTTCATGCCCAGCTTTTCAATCCGGCGATGAAGTTTGTCGGTCCCGTACGCAAGACGCTGGGAGTACGCACCTTGTTCAATCTGCTCGGCCCGTTGGTGAATCCATGCTGTCCGGCATACCAGCTGCTCGGTGTGGCAGACCTCTCGCAGATGCGCCTATACACCAACGTATTCTATAAACTCGGCATTGACTTTGCCGTGGTCAACAGCCTCGACAGCTACGACGAAATCTCCCTGACGGACGAGTTCAAGGTGATGACCCGCAACTACGAGCGCATCTACCGTCCGCAGGCTCTCGGCTTCAAGGATGCCCGTCCCGAAGAACTCTTCGGCGGCGCATGCAAGGAAGATGCCGCCCGCATCTTCGACAATATCCTTACGGGGCATGCCACACCTGCACAAACGCAATGCGTCATTGTCAACGCCGCCTTTGCCATCCAGGTGATGGAGCCGCAGAAAGAGATTGAAGAGTGCATCGCCATCGCACGCGAATCATTGGATAGCGGACGGGCGCTGGCGACACTGAAAAAATTTATCGAGATTAATAAATGAAGCAATGAAAGATATACTGTCCGAAATCATCGCCCATAAGCAAACAGAGATTGAACTGCAAAAGCAGACCGTCTCTCCGGAACAGTTGCAGGAGCAGGCCGGAGTCATCATCCGGGAGAATGCGGCCCACCGCCGCAGCATGAAGCAGGCCCTTGCCGCTTCTTCTACAGGAATCATCTCCGAGTTCAAACGCCGTTCACCCTCTAAAGGCTGGATAAACGAGGCTGCCCAAGCAGAGGAAATACCCGCCTCCTACGAAGCCGCCGGCGCCGCCGCCCTCTCCATCCTGACGGATGAGAAGTTCTTCGGCGGTACGCTGCGCGACATCCGCACAGCCCGTCCGCTCGTCCGCATCCCCATTCTGCGCAAGGACTTCATCATCAACGAGTACCAGCTTCTGCAAGCCTGCATCGTAGGTGCCGACGCCGTATTGCTCATTGCCGCCTGCCTCAGTCCGGAGCAGTGTAGCACCCTCACCACCCAAGCCCACGAACTCGGGCTGGAGGTATTGCTCGAAATCCACAGCCCTTCGGAACTCTCCTATATAAATAAGGAGGTCGACATGGTGGGTGTCAACAACCGCAACCTCGGCTCCTTCGTCACCGATGTGGAAAACTCCTTCCGGATAGCCCGGCAACTGCGCGAAGCCACCCACGGACCGGCATCCCCGCTCCTTGTCTCCGAAAGCGGCATCTCCGACCCCGAAACCATCTGCCGCCTGCGTGCCGCCGGCTTCCGCGGTTTCCTCATCGGCGAAACCTTCATGAAAACAGCCAATCCGGGCGAAACCCTGAAAGAGTTCATCCAAGCCAGTCTCTTAATTGATAATTAAAAGTTGAAAGTTGATAATTGAAAGTTGATAATTGTAAATACAAAAGTCTCTCATACAGCGTTACATCGCGCAGCCAAATTGTAAATAGTAAATTGTAAATCGTAAATAAAATGTCTCCTCTCATCAAAGTATGCGGAATGACCGAAGCAGAAAACATCCGCAATGTAGAACTGCAAGGTGTAGATATGATTGGTTTCATCTTCTACCCAAAATCTCCCCGTTGTCTGTGCCAGATGCCCGGGTATCTGCCAGCCTGCGCCAAGCGCGTCGGCGTCTTTGTCAACGAAAGTAAGGAAAACATCCTGATGTATACCGACCGTTTCGGCCTGGACTACATCCAGCTGCATGGCAATGAAGCTCCCGAGTACTGCCGTTCCCTGCGCAATGCAGGCCTGCACCTCATCAAGGCTTTCTCCATCTTGCTGCCCAAGGACCTGCTTTCCGTATCTGCCTACAATGGTCTGTGCGACTACTACCTCTTCGACACCAAGACCCCACAGTACGGCGGTTCCGGCAACCAGTTCGACTGGAACCTTCTGCACCGCTACAACGGTCCCATCCCGTTCCTGCTCAGCGGCGGCATCAACCCCTACAGCGTAAAAGCCCTCCGGGAGTTCCGCCATCCCTATTTCGCAGGTATCGACATCAACAGCCGTTTCGAGACGGCACCGGGAATAAAGGATGTGGAACGCATCTCAAACTTCCTGAAAGAACTCAAAGGAGGTACGATTTGACGATTTACTATTTACTATTTGGCTGCGCAATATACGCCACATGGCAAATTGTACATTGTACATGGTAAATAGTAAATAGTAAATTGTAAAATTGTAAATCGTACCATGCAGCATATATTGCGCAGCCAAATAGTAAATTGTAAATTGTAAAATTGTAAATAGAAATAGTATGTTGAACCGCATTAACCAACTTTTCCAGGACAGCCCCAAGAATCTGCTGTCCATTTACTTTTGTGCAGGCTGTCCCACCCTCGACGGTACAGCCGACGTTATCCGTGCCCTCGAAAGAAACGGAGTCAGCATGATTGAAATCGGAATTCCGTTCAGTGACCCCATGGCCGACGGCATTGTCATTCAGAACGCCGCCACCCGCGCCCTGCACAACGGCATGTCCCTCCGCCTGCTTTTCGAACAATTGCGCGACATCCGTCGCGATGTCCGCATCCCCCTCATCCTTATGGGGTACCTCAATCCCATCATGCAGTTCGGCTTCGAAGCCTTCTGCCAGAAGTGCGTGGAATGCGGCATCGATGGCGTCATCATTCCCGACCTCCCTTTCCGCGATTACGAAGAGAGTTACAAAGCCATCGCCTCGAAGTATGACATCCGTGTCATCATGCTCATCACCCCCGAAACCAGCGAAGCCCGCGTCCGCGAAATAGACGCCCACACCGACGGATTCATCTATCTGGTGTCCAGTGCCGCTACCACCGGTGCCCAAAAAGACTTCGACACCCGGAAGCAAGCCTACTTCAAGAAGATAGAGGATATGAACCTGCGCAATCCACGCATGGTAGGCTTCGGCATCAGCAACAAGCAGACATTCGATGCCGCTTGCGCCCACTCATCCGGTGCCATCATCGGCAGCCGCTTCGTCACGCTGCTCAACGAGAAGGAAGGAGATGCGGAAAAGGCTATCAGGCAGTTGAAGGAAGATTTGAAACAGTGAGCTTATTCAAATTTCATACAATATATTTTTCGCAATGAAATAATAAAAGAGACAAAATCTGCAAAGACTTGTCTCTTTTATTTTCTCCCCATCTCATATTTCACTATCTTTGTGCCCGAAAAAAGCTCTAATACGAATATCATGAAAGTCGATTGCCCTTCCGTACTATTGATTTACACTGGCGGAACTATCGGAATGATAGAAAATCCCGAGACCGGTGCGCTTGAGAACTTCAACTTCGACCAACTGCTACAGCATGTTCCCGAACTGAAGCGCTTCAACTACCGCATCTCTTCCTATCAGTTCGACCCACCGATCGACTCTTCCGACATGGAGCCTTCCCTCTGGGCAAAGATTGTAAAAATCATCAACTACAACTACGACAATTTCGACGGCTTCGTCATCCTGCACGGTACCGATACGATGGCCTATACAGCCTCCGCCCTCAGTTTCATGCTCGAGAACCTTTCCAAGCCGGTCATCCTCACCGGTTCCCAGCTTCCCATCGGCACCCTGCGCACCGACGGGAAAGAGAACCTCATCACCGCCATTGAAATAGCCGCCGCCAAGCATCCGGACGGTACCCCTATCGTCCCCGAAGTGTGCATCTTCTTCGAGAACGAGCTGATGCGGGGCAACCGTACCACCAAAATCAATGCCGAGAATTTCAACGCTTTCCGCTCCTTCAACTATCCCCCACTGGCAAAGGCAGGCATCCATATCCGCTATAACGAGCACCTCATCCGACGCCCCGACCCGTCGCGCCCCATGAAGCCGCACTACCTTTTCGACACCAATGTCGTAGTGCTCACCCTCTTTCCCGGCATCCAGGAAAGCATTATCAACTCCGTGCTTCATGTTCCCGGCCTGAAAGCCGTTGTCCTCAAGACTTTCGGTTCCGGCAATGCCCCCCAGAAAGAATGGTTCATCCGCCAGCTGAAAGAAGCCAGCGAACGTGGCATTGTCATCGTCAACATCACCCAATGCCAAAGTGGCGCCGTCGAGATGGGACGTTACGAAACCGGTCTGCAACTTCTCCAGGCAGGTGTCATCAGCGGCTATGACAGTACCCCCGAATGTGCCGTCACCAAACTCATGTTCCTCCTGGGGCATGGACTGGACCAAGCCGAAATCCGCCACCGCATGAATTCCGACCTGGCAGGAGAAATCACCAAGATTTAGTAAAGCGGCAATACAGAGGGCATTTAGTAATATTGATAATTTTCAAGACAAACTTGCATTATCTATCCATGCAAAATCGTTAAAAAGCGTTAACCAACACGCTTTTATCCCCCATTAATAAAGCTTATTAGTTTAAATAAACGTACTTTTGCTTACAATCAAGCAAAACAAATGTAAAATATGGGAGAAAATACCCTATACAAACGCTTTCTGCCGCTTGTTATTCTTACAGTAGGCATACTGCTGCAGGGTTGTAAAGACGATGTTTTTAACCCCGAAAAAGTGAAAGCAGCCTATCAGGATAGGTTTCCGGTCAAGAACATAGACCCGGCTATGGATTGGAAAATGACTCAGCAGGTCCGGGTCAATGTTTCTGTATCCGAAGATACCGGCATCGACTACACCATACGTATTTACGACAAGAACCCCTTAATCAGCCGGTCATCTGCCAAACTGCTGGCAGAAGGCACCGCCAATAATACAACAGTATTTACTACCGTCATGGACTGCCCTTCTGTGCTGACGAGCGCTTTTGTGTGCCGCACCGATGCACACAGCCGCAACATAGTAAAATACGTATCCATCCAAAACGGTCAGCTCCATGCCGCTTTCGGCAGTTCCCCTGCAACTACACGTGCCGCATGGACACGCAGTGTCAGCATCGAGACCTATTCACCGGAAAAGTCTGAGGCGGAAATCACCGCAATGCTATCAAGTGCCGAAGAAATAAGGCCGAATACCGATTTTCAAAACGGAAAAGCCTACAAAATCTCCAAAGACAATATATATAGGAATAAAATCAGCAAGGACGGCATGGGAAGTGACAATCCGGCCATCATCATCATTGAAGGCAGCTGGGAACCCAATGGAAACAACATGACCGTTGAACGAGGCTTCGAATTCTATGTGATTGACGGAGGGGAAATCGTGATACCGGACGAGCACACCTTCACTTTAGTGCAATCCAGCCGGTTTATCGTCTACGCGGGTGGAACCATCAAAGGGAACGACATCGAATTGACCAATGCATCCGGAGGCAGCTACAACTACAATGCCGGCACTATGGAAATAGACGATTTCCATGTCAGCCAGGGAGGAGCATTCTATAATTGCGGTACCGTGCGTGTCGATGAAATGAATTTCGACAGCGGATGCAAATTCATCAACCAGGGCAAAGCCTATATCGGGAAAACCGACAGCAACATCACTATAGACAACGGATGCTATCTATATGCGGAAGAATTTGTAGGCACACTGAACATGGGAGACACCTCTTCTGCAGAGATAGAGGATTTCGGGGACCATAGCAACAATTACAACACCCAAATCACGATGGGTGACAACTCCATGATAACCGTACTTGATGAAGCAGAATTGTCACAAGCACAATTTATGGGTCCAAACAATGAATATGCACTGGTAAAAATCAATAAAATTGAAGATATAGGGAATTTCTCCAGCCAGGGAAACATTCATTATGAAGTGAAAGAAATTGACGATGATATCACCGAGGACATCTGGTGGGAAGCCAAATTCCTTGATGCTATCAAGAACACCGAAGGAACCATATCCAAATGGGGAGAATCCCCCATCACCATTCCTGCCGGAGACTGTACGGGCGAAGGCAATACTCCGGACGAGTCCGGCTCAGAAACCCCTACAGACCCGGTCTCCTATACGTACGTATTCGAAGACAACTTCCCGTTGGTAGGCGACTATGACTTCAACGACGTGGTCTTGGACGTGGAGACCTACTATCACCGCGAGAAAAAGACGAACCACATCAAGCGCATACAGCTCGACGTGACCCTTGCTGCAGCAGGAGCAAGCAAGCCGTTGGGCGTAGGGCTCCGGATTACCGGAATCAATAAATCCGATATCCGGGAAGTCAAGACCGGAGGCGACGATTCGCGTTTCCAGGAGTCATTCAACAGCTCGTACAACAAATTCAGGTATAACAACGTTACTTACATGGAAGATTCCGATCCGAGTGTCGTAATCCCCATCGCAGGCGAGGTGCACAATGTATTCGGAGTTGAACCGGGTGAGATGGTAAATACCGGCATTGGAGTAACCGCCAAAAAGTACACTTATGAAGTCATTATTGAACTGGCAGACCAAACCCGGACAGAGCCCCCATTCTCAAAAGACAATCTGGACTTCTTCATCTGTTATCAATATAAAAGCATGGAACAACGCATGGAAGTCCATCTTTACGAATTTTGGGGATATGGCGCCACTGCCGCCGGAACCATACAGCAAGAGAATCTTGACTTGGCAGGCAACAACACGTGGGCAATCTGCGTGCCGTATGGCTTCCGCTATCCCAAAGAAACAATCAATGTGTCACGTACTGATATCCCCGAGGCAAGCGCATATCCGGAATTCATCTATTGGGCCCAAGACAGAACCCAGTATACGGAATGGTACGAACACCCGGTAGACTGTCTC
>OJPZ01001057.1_pt1 | contig 10982 bp, 10 predicted proteins | sample 1598611 | NCBI WGS metagenome assembly OJPZ01 (sample SAMN03922494, study PRJEB24848) | human gut metagenome | isolation source: stool sample | host: Homo sapiens | place: Germany | collected 2011-11
GAATGATTTTGTCTGAAAGGCGGGCCCGCGCTTTCTTGAAACGGATGTCACATCGTTGAAAAATAGAAATACACAGGCATTCCGCCCCTCGCAGAGGTGGATTCCCTTTGTCCGGACTGCGGACTGAAAAGCGAAGGATGATTAAAAATGAGTGACAAATATAATCTGCTGATTTGATACATAAATGAAACCATTGGAATAGACAATGAACAAGAAATCTGATATAATTTTGCGCGGTAAAAGACTATTCTCGCGAGAGGAGCAATTTCATGAAGCGAAAAAAAACCGTGCCGGCAGAGGTGGTTCCAAAACCAGTGAATGATGCGGCGCCTGTGCCGGAGAAAGACCATCCGCTGTATGACCGCCTGTTTGTTGTGGGATTTGCGGTGCTGCTGTTTTTTGCCATGACGGTGCAGACGGTTCCCATGAGCCTGATTCTGGCGGTTGTGGCATTGGTGCTGTCCTTTGGCAGGGGGGGCTATGCACGGTTTCGCGGCCGCCTGGGAATCCCGGTCCTGGGGTTTCTGGCCTTTTTGATCCTCTGCGGGGCCGCCAGCCTGTATACGAGCTTCGGCGCCTACGCTTACGGAGAATATGCCAAGCTGCTGGCGTCCGGAGCCCTGGGCCTGTTGCTGTTGGCACGCGGACGGGAACAGAACGCCGGCGGACTCCTGTTCGGCTTCTCTGCCGTGTGCGGAGTGATCGGGCTTCTATGTATCGATGCCGGGTGCCGGGGACCGCTCTTTCGCGGCTTTGCCTCTTTTATGGAGGGGCTTGGGGATGCAGCTTATCAGAGCCTGGATCAAGCGACCTATACGGGCGCCCGGTTTGACGGCATCTATAACGACGCAAACCTGACCGGCAGCCTGATGGCGCTGGCGGTCTTGGTGGGACTCTACCTGATCCGTACAGGACGGAAACCGTGGGAGCGATTTGCGGCCTGCTTTCTGACCGGACTGTCCGCAGTGGCCTTTTTTACCGCAATGAGCCGTGGTGCCATTCTCTGCTTTGGCGCGACAGTCCTCTGCTATCTGTTGTTTGTGGGAAAAGGGCAGCGGGGCCAGCTGTTCCTGCTCCTGTTTTTCACGGCGTTATCCATGGGCGCATTCGGTCTGCTGTCTATGACGCTGCTCTCCTCCGGCTCTGTTCTTGGGACATTGGCCGCGTTGCCATGCGGACTTGTGCTCTGGGGCCTGTATGAAGGTTTGGGCCAGAAGGCGGCAGAGGTTCTCAATGGACACCCCCGCCTGATCGCGGGGATTGCTACCGGTCTGGTGGTGCTCTGCGCTGCGGGAACGGTGGCCGCTTTTACGCTGACGGAGCCCTTCGTCTGCACGGAGGAAAATGTTCTTTACCGGGGCGCGGACGTCACCTCCGGGGAGACCTATACCATCACCGGCGACTGGGACAACGGCGATGAGATCACTCTGATGGCCTATGGCTCCACCCAGGCGCAGGAGATGGAAAACCGGACGGAGACTTATTACAGCGGACCGCTGTCCGAGGCCTCCTTTACCGTGCCGGAGGGGATTACCCGGGTACTCTTCCAGTTCCGGGGACCGGAGGGGACTCAGATCCGCTCTCTGTCCCTCTCCGACGGTACGAAGATCCCCACATCCTATACGCTGCTGCCGGAAAACCTGGTGAGCCGGTTCCAGAAGAATCTGTTTCAGGACCGCAGCTTCCTGCTGCGGGTGCAGTATCTCAAGGACGGCTGGACCCTGTTTACGCAATCACCGTTGACGGGGCACGGCCTGGGCGCTACGGAGGGTCTGCTGACCTCGGTGCAGCCCTTCTTCTACCAGTCCCTCTATCTGCATAACCATATCCTGCAGGTGATGGACGAGACGGGTCTGCTGGGTCTTGCGGCGTTCCTGGCGCTGATGCTGGGTGCGGCATGGCTGCTGGTGCGGCGGCTGCGGACACAGCAGGATGGTATGGCTGCGGTATTGCTTGCCTGCTGGGTGATGATGAATCTCCACGGGTTGATGGAGATCTCCTTCTCCGTGCGGATGTTCCAGTGTGCCGCGTTTTTCCTGGTCCTTATGAGTGTTGTCTCCTGTGGGGAGCCCGCGGAGGGGAGAAGCGGCGTGCGGATCCTCCGGGTCGTAGGGACCCTGGCCGCCGCACTCTGGCTGGTCGTTTCCTTTGCGATGCTTTTGGGCAGCCAGATGGCACAGGCGCAATTCAGGGACTTCGATACGACGGATATGACCCGGTCGGAATTCCTGGACAGCATGGAAAAGCTGGATCGGATGGACGCCTATACCGATCAGGATTATAAGGTCAACCGGATGGTCAATGCACTGCAGGAGGGGGGCAGCCTCAATCTGGGTGTGGCGTCCCGCTGTGCCCGGGAACTGCGGGAGACCGGGGACTTTGACGCTTGTTATAAAGTCGCCGCTTACTATTATCTGCCCCTGCAGGATCTCTCCGGCTTCTTTGAGATCATGCAGGAGGGACTGGCTCAGGAGCGGTCTAATGCCGATGCGTGGAACAGTGCCTTTGATCTGTACGGACAGGCCTTTGCGCAACTGGACGAGTCGCAGATGGATGCGTTTGTGGCAGGCGTCTTGGCAACCATGGAACAGATGGAGCAGGCCAACGAGTATTTGCTGGTTCCGGTGGCGCTGGATGAGGCCAATCAGGCTCTCGCGGATAGTGTGACCACCGTGGAGACGGAGGACCTGGATGCCTCTGCCGCGTATGCGCTGCTCTCTGCGGTATTTGCCGGGCAGCAGGAATAAGTGGAAAAGAAAACAGAATGGGCCTGAATCCATCGGAACTATCCTGCTTTTACAGAATTATGGCAAAAAGGAAAAAGAATAAGCCGGAAAACTTATCAAAAGTTACCCAAAAACTTGAGCTGCGTCGAAAAATGTGCTAAAATATAAGCTGATTAACTAGGAAAAATGACGAGAAGATGTTTTCTCATTCAGAAGTTTATCTGTGGGTAGCATCTAGAATCTGGGAAGTACCGCCGGACTGGCGTGCGATACGGACCCAGCCGGTCAAATCAAAAGCAGGATGTGTTGTTTATATGGAAAAGATCCCGTTTTCCCCGCCGGATATTACCCAGGCGGAGATCGATGAAGTGGTGGATACCTTGCGGTCCGGCTGGATCACCACCGGTCCCAAGAGCAAACAGTTTGAGCGGGAGATCGCGGCCTATTGCGGAACGGATACCGCGGTGTGTCTCAACTCCGCTACCGCCAGCCTGGAGCTGACGCTGCGTGTACTGGGGATCGGCCCCGGGGACGAGGTGATCGTACCGGCTTATACGTATACAGCCACAGCCAGCCCGGTATGTCATGTAGGCGCCACGCTGGTGATGGTGGACAGCCAGCCGGACTGTTATGAGATGGATTATGCACAGCTTGAAAAAGCCATTACGCCGCGCACCAAGGCCATCATCCCGGTGGATGTGGGGGGGATCCTGTGTGATTACACCCGTATTTTTTCCATCGTGGAAGATCGCCGGGGAGACTTTTCACCGGCATCTCCTCTGCAGGCGCAGCTGGGGCGGATCGCGGTGATCGCGGATGGCGCGCACAGCTTCGGTGCGGTCCGCGGCGGCATCCGCAGCGGTGCATGGGCGGATTTCACCACCTTTTCTTTCCATGCGGTGAAGAATCTCACCACCGCAGAGGGCGGCGCAGTGACCTGGCGCAGGGATCTGGGTCTGGATGATGCGGCGCTCTATCGTCGCTATATGCTGCTGAGCCTTCACGGCCAGGACAAGGATGCCCTGGCTAAGACCAAGGCCGGCGCGTGGGAATATGACATTGTGGCGCCTCTTTACAAGTGCAACATGACGGACATCATGGCCGCCATTGGCCTGGCCCAGCTGCACCGGTATGAGGAACTGCTGGCCAAGCGGTATGCCCTGGTGGAGCAGTATCATGAGCTGCTGGCGAGTACGGCCATTCGCCCCGCCCGGCACCTGACGGAGGATGGCCGCTCCAGCTGCCACCTGTATCTGACGGAGCTGGAGGGGAAGACCCTTTCCCAGCGCAATGCCGTCATTGATGCTCTGGCCCAGCAGGGAATCGCCTCTAATGTCCACTATAAACCGCTGCCTCTGCTGACGGCATACCGGGATCTGGGATTCCGGATGGAGGATTATCCCAACGCCTATGGCTTGTATGAGCGGGAGCTGACGCTGCCGCTGTATTCCACACTGACCCAGGTCCAGGCAGAGCGGATCTGCGGGGCACTGCGGGAGATCCTGTAGGAGGAATCATGGCAAATACCCAAACGTTCCAGCGCTTTGCCCCGCCCGGACGGGGTGCAATGGCCGCCAAGCGGCTCTTTGATATCGTCTGTGCGGCCTGCGGGCTGGTGGTCCTCAGTCCGTTGTTCCTGATCACGGCGTTGGCTGTAGGACTGACGTCTCCGGGCGGTATCCTGTTCCGTTTATCATCTATAAGTTCCGTACCATGCGGAAGGAAAATTCCGGATTGAAGATCACTGCTTCCGGGGATGACCGGATCACACCGGTGGGCCGAATCCTGCGCAAGACCAAGCTGGACGAGTTGCCCCAGCTGTTCAACGTGCTGCGGGGGGATATGAGTTTTGTAGGCCCCCGGCCGGAGGTACAGGAGTATACCGATTTGTACACAGAGGAGCAGAGGCAGGTGTTTCTGGTCCGTCCGGGGATCACGGGGGTGGCATCCATCCGCTATCGTAATGAAAACGACCTGCTTGCCGCCAGCGACGATCCCAACCGTACGTATATTCAGGAGATCCTGCCGGAAAAGCTGCGTCTGGATCTCTCGTACATCCCTCGGGCCGGTGTTGTTCAGGATATCGCCCTGATTTTTGAAACATTGGCGGTTGTGATCCGGGGATAAGCAAAAGAAAGGACAATCGTTGCTCCATGGATATTTGGCTCATCAACCACTACGCGGTGCCTCCGAAATATTATCCCCTGGCCCGGCAGACCTGCTTTGCCAGGTATCTGATGGCCATGGGCCACACGGTGACGATCTTCGCCGCCAGTACCGTTCACAACTCCAACATGAATCTCATTACCGACGGAGCTCCCTGGCGGGATGAGGTAGTGGACGGCGTGCACTATGTCTACATCCGGTGCATGGATTACCAGGGCAACGGGCTCAAGCGGATTTACAACATCTGCGAGTTCGCCTGGAAGCTGCCCGGTGTGTGCCGGAAGTTCCCCAGACCCGATGCCATTGTGGCCACCTCTATGCCCCCCACGTCCTGTGCCATGGGGATTCATCTGGCCCGGAAATACGGCTGCCGGGGCGTGGCGGAGATCGCAGATCTCTGGCCGGAGTCCATTGTGGCCTATGGGATCGCCGGACCCCGGAATCCCGCGGTGCTGGCCCTTCGGCGGCTGGAGAAGTGGATCTATGAAAAGGCGGATGACGTGGTGTTCACCTGCGAGGGCGGATATGACTATATCGTCGAGCAGGGCTGGGAGGGGAGGATCCCCCGTGCCAAGATCCACTATATCAATAACGGCGTGGATCTGGCAGTCTTTGATGAGAACCGGGCGCGCTATACGGTGCAGGACCCGGACCTGGAGGATCCCTCCGTGTTCAAGGTCGTCTACACCGGCTCCATCCGGAAGGTAAATCATCTGGGTCTGCTGCTGGACGCCGCCAAAGAGGTTACAGACCCCAGGGTAAAATTTTTGATCTGGGGAGACGGAGATCAGCGGGCAGCGCTGGAGCAGCGGGTCCGGGAGGAAGAGATCTCAAATGTGGTGTTCAAGGGAAAGGTGGAGAAGAAGTATATCCCCAGCATCGTCAGCCGGGCCGATATCAACTTGATCCATGGCGGAGATCAGGGAAAGGAATTGTTCCGGTTTGGTATTAGCCCCAACAAGATGTTCGACTGCTTTGCGGCCGGGCGGCCCATCCTGATGGATCTCCCTGCAAAATATAATCCAGTGGAGCAATTTCAAGCCGGGATTTGTCTTTCGAGTGTATCGGAGATTCCTGCCGCCATCCGGCAGATTCAGGTGCTTTCGCCCCAGGCCTATGAGAGCCTTTGCGGCAATGCCAGGAAAGCTGCCGCACGGTTTGATTTCCGAGTTTTAACACAGGAACTGATGGAGATTTTGGAAAAAAGGGGATGAGCCGTGTGGAATTTACCTATTCGGCATACAAAAACCTGATACACCTGCTTCAGACGGGCGGATATCGGGTCTGTTCCTATCACAACTGGCAGGATACAGCTCGCTGTGTGATCCTGCGGCATGATATTGACAGCAGCTTGGGCCAAGCGATGGCACTAGCCCGGGTGGAGCGGGAGCTGGGTGTGAGCAGTACTTATTTCGTGCTGCTTACAAGCGATTTCTATAACCCGGCCTCCAAAGGGAGCGTGGAAAAGCTCCGGTCCATCCAATCCATGGGGCACGAAGTTGGGCTGCACTTTGACGAAAAGGCCTATCTGGAAGGGACACCGGAGGAGACAGTGTCCCGCATCCTCCATGAGCGTGATATCCTGGCTTCCATTCTGGAGACGCCGGTGACTACCGTCTCTATGCACCGGCCTTCCCAAGCCACGCTGGAGTCGGACCTTCAGATTCCCGGCATGATCAATTCCTATGGGCAGACGTTTTTCCATGATTTCAAATACCTCTCGGACAGCCGCCGGAGATGGCGGGAACCAGTGGAGGAAATCATCCGTTCCGGAACATATGACCGCCTGCACATTCTGACCCATGCCTTCTGGTACCACAAAGCAGACGAATCCATCACAGAAACCGTGAGTGCGTTTATCCGTTCCGCAAATGCGGAACGCTATGGACAGATGCAGGAAAATATCACAGACTTGGCGAGCATTGTGATGAGGGATCGGTGTTTATGAAAATTAAGGAAATTCTGGATTTTCTGCAGACGGCCCGGATCCCGTTTTCTTTTACAGGTGACCCGGAGAGGGAAGTGGACCGATTTTCTTCTCTCTCCCACTACCGGGAGGGGTCCTTCACCTGGATCAAAAAGCAGGAGAACATCCCGCTGGGAATGGATCTGACGGGTCTGGCTCTGGTATTCGTTGCGGAGGATGTCGATGGCGGTAACGCTCCCAATGTGATCCGGACACCGGAAAGCAAGCACGCATTTTTTTCTTCGATTGAGCATTTTTATGCCCAACCAGAGGAGCGGCCCGCCGTGGGGCAGTTTACCTATATCGGTCCGCGGGTCAAGCTGGGAAGAAACGTCCGGATCGGCCACAACTGCACGCTGGATGGGGACATCACCATCGGGGATGATACGGTCATCTGGAATAGTGTGGTGCTGTTGAACCGGGTGACGGTGGGAAGCCGGTGTGATATTCACTCCGGTGCTGTGATTGGTCACGATGGATATGCCTATACCGAGGATGCCGGGCATCACAAGGTCATGGTGAAGCATTTTGGCGGCGTCAGTATCGGCAACGATGTTCTGATCGGTGAAAACGTCTGTATCAGCCGTGGAACCATTGATGACACCGTTCTGGAGGACGGAGTCAAGATCGATGCGCTGGGGCATATCGCGCATAATTGCTGGTTTGGAAGAAATGCGGCAATGCCAGTTCCGTGCAGTGTCAGCGGCAGCGTGCATGTGGGAGAGAATGCCTATCTCGCCGGCGATATTATCCGCAATCAGTGCACCATCGGAGAGAATGCGTTTGTAGGCTTGGGTGCCGTTGTTGTGAAAGATGTTGCCCCCGGTCAGACCGTGGTGGGAAACCCTGCAAAGCCCTTTATCAAAAAGAAAGCGTGAAGAATATGCAATTTATTGATCTAAAAGCACAGTATCGTGCACTAAAAGATGAGATTGATGCCAATATCCGGGGCGTGCTGGACTCTGCCCAGTTTATCGGCGGCCCTTATGTGAAGGAGCTGGAGGCGCAGCTGGCGGCCTTCACCGACCGGAAGCACTGCATCACCTGCGCCAACGGTACGGATGCCCTACAGATCGCCTATATGGTGGCAGGTGTGGGTGCCGGGGACGCGGTGTTTTGCCCGGACATGACCTTCATCTCCTCCACGGAGCCGGCCAAAATGTTTGGGGCCACTGCTGTATTCTGTGACATCACGCCGGACACCTACTGCCTGAGCCCGGCGGGCCTGGAGCGGCAGATCCAGGCCGTGCTGACGGAGGGAAAGCTGACCCCCAAGGCTGCGGTGGCAGTGGATATTTTGGGAAATCCCTGTGACTATGATGCCATCGGGGCCATCTGCGAGAAATACGGTCTGTTCCTCATCGAGGACGCGGCCCAGAGTTTCGGCGCCTCCTACCATGGGAAAAAGGCCTGCGCCTTCGGCCATATCGCCACCACGTCCTTCTTCCCGGCAAAGCCTTTGGGCTGCTATGGTGACGGCGGCGCTATCTTTACGGATGACGACGCGGTGGATCAGCTGTGCCGGTCTTTGTGCGTCCACGGCAAGGGCCCCGGCGGCAAGTACGACAATGTGCGGGTAGGCATGAACTCCCGGCTGGATGCTATGCAGGCCGCCGTGCTGCTGCCCAAGCTCAAGGCCCTGGGGGACTATGAGATCGACGCCCGCCAGCAGGTGGTAGAGCGGTATGGCCGGGCCTTTGCTGGAAAGCTCACTACGCCCTTCGTGGCAGAGGGCTGCGTCAGCGCCTGGGCCCAGTATGCACTGCTGGCGGCAGATACCGCGCAGCGGGACAAGATCGTGGCCCATTTGAAAGAGGCCGGCATTCCCAATATGATCTATTATCCCACACCCCAGCATGCCCTGCCGGTGTTCCGGGATGAGCCCCATTACGGGGAGACCTTCCGCAATGCAGATGATTACTGTGCCCGGACCTTCTCCCTGCCTATGCACCCGTATCTGGAGCAGGCGGAGCAGCGGCAGATCATCGACGCGGTATTGGAGGCGCTGTGATGGCAGAGAAAGCGTATTTTGTCCATCCCTCCAGCTATGTGGATGAAGGCTGCGACATCGGCGCGGGAACGAAGATCTGGCATTTTTCCCACATCATGAGCGGCTGTACCATCGGAGAGCGCTGCAACATCGGGCAAAACGTGGTCATCTCTCCGGGCGTCAGGCTGGGGGACGGCTGCAAGATCCAGAACAATGTCTCCGTCTATACCGGTGTGGAGTGTGAGGACGGCGTGTTCCTTGGCCCCTCCTGTGTTTTTACCAACGTCATCAATCCCCGGGCTTTTATCGAGCGCAAGAGCGAATACCGTCGGACGGTGGTGAAAAAAGGCGCCAGCATCGGCGCCAATGCAACCATCGTCTGCGGACATGACATCGGCCGGTATGCCTTCGTGGGGGCCGGATCGGTGGTGACGAAAAACGTCCCGGACTACGCTATGGTCTATGGATCTCCCGCCAAGGTGCAGGGGTATGTGTGCCAGTGTGGGGAAAAGCTGCATTTCGCGGAGGGCAAGGCTTGCTGTACCGCTTGCGGCAAACAGTATCACATGAATGATAAATCCGCAGTAGAGGAGCTCGAGAAAATATGACGATGAAAGAAGAACTGATCGAAAAAATCAAAAACAGGACCCTGACCATGGGGGTGTGTGGCCTGGGCTATGTGGGACTGCCGCTGGCTGTGGATAAGGCCAAGCACGGCTTCCACACCATTGGCTTTGACGTGCAGCAGGAAAAGGTGGACATGGTCAACGCCGGAAAGAATTATATCGGCGATGTGGTCAACTCCGATCTGGAGGAACTAGTGTCCAGCGGAATGCTCAGCGCCACCACAGATTTTTCCAGGGTGTGCGATGTGGATTTCATTGCCATCTGCGTGCCTACTCCGCTGGACAAGCACCAGCAGCCTGACATCAGTTATGTCCGGGATTCCACGATTGCCATTGCCAAGCATCTGACCCGGGGCTCCATCGTGGTGCTGGAGTCCACCACTTATCCCGGCACCACTGAGGAGCTGCTCAAGCCCCTTCTGGAGGAGGGCAGCGGCCTCAAGTGCGGGACGGACTTCTATCTGGGCTTCTCTCCCGAGCGCATCGATCCGGGCAATCTCATCTACAAGACCAGCAATACCCCCAAGGTTGTGGGTGCCATCGGCGCCGACGCCGTGGAGGTCATCGCCATGGTGTACCGCTCCATCCTGGAGGGAGATGTGACCACCGTATCCTCTCCCGCCGTGGCGGAGATGGAGAAGATCCTGGAGAATACCTACCGCAACATCAACATCGGCTTGGTAAATGAGCTGGCCATTTTGTGCAACAAAATGAACATCGACATCTGGGAGGTCATCGACGCCGCCAAGACCAAGCCCTACGGCTTCCAGGCGTTCTATCCCGGTCCGGGCCTGGGCGGGCACTGCATCCCCCTGGATCCCTACTACTTGAGCTGGAAGGCCCGGGAGTACGGCTTCCACACCTCCATGATCGAAGCGTCCATGATGGTCAACGACCGGATGCCTGAGTACACGGTGGAGCGGGCCGGAAAGATCCTCAACCGCCACAAGAAGGCGCTCAACGGCGCCAAGGTCCTGGTGCTGGGCGTGGCCTACAAGCAGGATATCGACGACTACCGGGAGAGCCCCGCCATCCGGGTCATCGAGGAGTTCCATAAAACGGGGGCCATGACGGATTTCTATGATCCCTTTATCCCCAAGTACCGTCATGAAGGCCAGTGGTATCAGGGCCTGGAGGCGCTGACGCCGGAGACCGTCAAAGCCTATGATCTGGTCATCATCACCACGGCCCACACCAAGGTGGACTACCAGATGGTGGCCGAGTGCGGCGTGCCGGTCTTTGACTGCAAGAATGTGACCAAGCACATTCAAAACCGGGAGAACATCGAGGTTCTGTAAAGCCGGCAGCTTCTCTTTTGGGAACGCGTCCGTATGAAGGAGTTTCAGGAATGATCAAAGTATGCCATATGACCAGTGCCCATCAGCCGGGAGACACGCGTATTTTTCAAAAGGAGTGCGTCTCTCTGGCAAAGGCCGGTTACCAGGTTTTTCTGGTGCAGCGGGGAGAGAGCGGGGAGAACTCCGGTGTCCGGATCATCGGTGTGGGAC
>OJPZ01001066.1_pt1 | contig 10889 bp, 11 predicted proteins | sample 1598611 | NCBI WGS metagenome assembly OJPZ01 (sample SAMN03922494, study PRJEB24848) | human gut metagenome | isolation source: stool sample | host: Homo sapiens | place: Germany | collected 2011-11
GGCACCTTCTCCGGGTCCACGGTAAAGATTTCCTCGTACCGGGCGCCGGTGAGCTTGGCGTGGCGCTCATTCCAGGCAGTAGGCCGAAGGACCTGGACAAAATCAGCGTCCGGGTACAGCTCCAGCGCCACATGGGGGAACCGCTCCGCAATGGCGGCAATGTGGACCGGCGCAATCTCCGGGAGAAAGTTCTTCACCACATATGTCTCCCGCTCCAGATCATAAATGGCCCCGCCGTTATCTACCACGATGGGAGCATTTACCGGCACTTCATGGGCATGACGGCGGAAGGCCTCCAAAGCCCGGCCGGTAGCCACACTGAACACGCCTCCTTCCGCCTGCCAGTAGGCAATGGCATCCAGATTCCGCTGATTCATAGGGGGCCGGGGCGTGCCCTTCTGCAGGGCCTCCTCCGTATAGAGCAGGGTGTTGTCATAGTCGCTGAGCAGCAGCATGCCCTCAAATTTTCCCATAATTCCTTCTCCTGTTTCTCCTGTTTTCTGTCCCATGATACCTCCTTTTTCTGTCTTTTGCAATCCCGGCAAAAAGGAATCCGCCGCATATTCCGGACAGGCCGTGCATACAGTGGGACATGCACCTGAGAGAGGCACCTATGGAAAGGAAGATGACATATGACCATTCAACGCAGGCCCCGGCCCCAGCGGCGGCGGCAGCTTACCGCTCTGGCGCTGGCCATCGCGGTACCCTGGCTGGCGGCGGTGACTGCCGCCAGTGACACGGGGAAGGCGGCCCTCAGTGCCCTGGGTCAACAGGGAGACCTGGCTCTGGGCATCCTCCGCAGCCAGCTGGGGGACAGCAGGGAGGAGGAACTGCTCCCTGCCTCTGTGTCCCTGGCCATCGGCCAGAGTCCCACCCTGCTGGCAGGAAAGGCAGAAATTCTGGATCTTCGCCGCAATCAGGAGACGGAGGACACCCCCGACGTTCAGGAGGAGGAAAACGTCCCCATTACGGAGGCGCCGGAGGAGCCGGAGACCCCCCTGGTATTTGCCGACAACGGCGTTACCGCCCGGACCCTGGTGCCCACCTCCACGGAGGGCTATGTGGTGGCGGGAGATGTATATATCAGCAACACATCGGTGAACACCTTCGATGCCTCCCTCTTTGACGGCACCTTCGCCGCCCGTCTGCCGGAGGAGGAGGGCCCCCAGGTCCTCATCGTACATACCCACGGCAGCGAGGCCTACACCATGCCGCCGGGAGAGGAATATGTGGCCAGCAGCGAGTGCCGCACCACTGACTGCAATTACAACGTGGTCCGGGTGGGGGATGAGATCGCCGCCACCCTGGAGGAGGCGGGCCTCACCGTTCTCCACGACACCACCCTCCACGATTACCCCCAGTACAGTGGGGCCTACGACCGGTCCCTGGCCGCCATCGAGAGCTACCTTGAGCAGTACCCCACCATCTCCTTCGTCCTGGACGTCCACCGGGACGCGGTGGCCGACGGGGAGGGGAACATGGTCAAGGTGGTCAGCAGCGTGGCGGGGGTCAACGCCGCCCAGATGACCTTTGTCATCGGCACCGACGGCGGCGGCCTGGAGCATCCCCAGTGGCGGGAGAACCTGAAGCTGGCGGCGGCCGTGCAGCAGAATCTGCTGGAGGACTATCCCACCCTTATGCGGCCTATTACCGTCCGCAACTCCCGGTATAATCAGCATGTTACCACCGGGAGCCTCCTGGTGGAGATGGGCGCCGCCGGTAACTCCCTGGACGAGGCCCTGCTCTCCGCCCGACTCCTGGGCCAGGCCCTGGCGGAGACCATCCTCTCTGCGGATGAATGAGAGAAAAAGTGGAGTTTCTCTTCTTTTCTTAGAAGAAAAGAAGCAAAAGAATTTTGAGGGCAAACATTGTTTGCCCTGGAAAGGTCAAAAATCAACTTTCCACATGGGACCGACCAAATGGGGAAAAGTCGGGGGATAAGCCCCTTTTTCTGGGAAATATTCCGGACAAACAGGGCCCAGAACAAAAAATCACGCCGGATCTTTCCACAGATCCGGCGTGATTTGTGTATAGAGTGAGTTTTATCCCTGTCTGGGCCGCAGGGAGAAGATCAATTCCCCATTCTCCCAGCGGACTCTCCGGAAAGCGGCACTCCTGTTCCGGCAGAGAGTGGGGGCCGTCTCCGGCAAACCGCCATCCCGGAGGGCGGAGAGGGCCAGACCAATGAGAAGCATATCCACTACCGTATTGACATTGCCCACCACCAGGGGGAAGCCCCCGGACAGCACCGGTGCCCCCAGAGTCAGGCTCAGGCTGGCCGCCAGCTGCACCGCCAGGGTGGTCAGAGCCGCCAGACACACCGCCCGGCCCAGGGTCTGCCGCAGGTGGATGGTTTTCCACAAAAGCCACAGGAAAAAGGCCAGAAACACTCCCACCAGCACCAGGAAGGGCAGCCATCCCCAGGTGCAGATCAGGTTCACCAGCAGGGCGTCGCTGTCCATTTCAGGGACGGCCTGCTGAAGAGTGAAGCTCTCCTCCACTGCCCAGGCGGGGGTTTCCGCCGGGCCAATCCACCGGGCCAGCGACAGGGCCTCCCGAAGAATAAAGGCAAAATAGCCCTGATTCGTGGGGCTCAGATTCGCAAAGAGGTTATATTGCAGACGCTCCCACCGGACCGCTATAATCAGGGCCAGCACCCCCAGTCCCAGCGCCAGCACCAGGACCACGGATTTCCACCGACCCAGGCCCAGCCAGTCCCGCCAAGCGAAGAACAGGCCCAGCACCAGTGCCGCCATCGTCATCTGCACCAGGGCGTAGACGCTGGGGCACAGGCAGCAGGCGGCAGCCACCAGGGCGGTCCAGCCCAGGCACACCGCGGCGCCCCGCCATCTCCTGCCCCGCTGCTTCCACAGCACCAAGGCCAGAGTCAAGGGAAACAATGCCAGCATCTGGGCGGACATCCAGGCAGCGCTGCTGACATTCCAGGGCAGGAACCAGATAAATACCGCCATCAGGGCGACGCAGGTCCACCAGGCCCGCCGGCCCAGGGCGCTCACATCCAGCAGATACCCGGCGGCCAGGGCTGCCGCCCCCATGAGGCCTCCCAGCAGATCCATCTGCCGGTCCCGCAGACTGACATACGGGACATCGGCGGTGAGGGAGAAGCGGAGAAAGGCCCCCGCCGCCGCCAGCACCAGGGCCAGCGCCAGCAATCCCCACTGGGGCCGGGGCCGGTGGACCCGGTCCAGGTCGGCCCCCAGCGCCACCGGGTCCCCCATCTGCCGCACCGCCTCCGCCTGGGCCTCGTCCTCCGCCATGCCCTGGGCCATGCAGGCGTCCCGCTGGTCCAGCAGGTGGGTGCGGATCTCCTCCGTCAGCAGGGGGCGGGCCTTTTTCCAGCGGATCTCCGCCCCCACGGCCTCTACAAAGGCACTGATCCGGTCAGGCAAGGCATTCGCCTCCCCTCAGCACTTGCTCCACGGCCCCCACGTACTGCCGCCACTCCTGCTCCTTCTCCCGGAGCTTTCCCCGGCCGGCAGCAGTGAGACGGTAGTACCGCCGGGGCCGGGTGCCGCCTTCTCCCTCCAGGTAGGCCTCGATGTCCCCTCGCTCCTCCAGGGTGTGGAGCAGGGGATAGAGGGTCCCCGCCTTCAGATCGAAGGTGTGGTCGGAGCGGCGGGCCAGCGTCTCGATCATCTGGTAGCCGTACATATCCTGTTCCTCCAGCAGCTTCAACAGCAGCATGGCTGTACTGCCGGACAGCAGCGCCTTGTCCATATAATTATCTCCTATATATGTAGATTATCTATATAATACATCAGAAGGCAGATTTGTCAAGACCTCTCCCTTTTTTTGTGCCGGGGTCTACAGGACAAGTTCCAAGAAAAACAAAAAAATCCCCCGGACTTTTCCACAAGTCCGGGGGATTTTGTGCATAAAGTGGGGGATTAACCCTTGTTTTCCCGGTCGTAGGCCACGATGACCCGCCGGTTGGGCTCGGTACCCATGGAGTAGGTGGTGACGTTCTCCACATCCTGCAGAGCAGTGTGGATTACGTGGCGCTCATAGGCGTTCATAGGCTCCAGGGTGACGTTGCGCTTATACTTGATGACCTTGGCGGCCACCTTCCGGGCCAGGTGCTGCAGGCTCTGCTCCCGCTTGAGGCGGTAGTTCTCGGCGTCCACATGGATGCGGACCCGCTTGTCGCTGCCACGGTTGACGCTGTAGTTGGTGAGCTGCTGGATGGCGTCCAGGGTCTCGCCCCGGCGGCCGATCAGGGCACCCAGCTTCTCGCCCTCCAGGATCACCTTGTAGCGGCCCTTCTCAGGCTGATAGATGGTCACCTGGGCGGCGGAGTCCATATGCTGGAGGAGACCCTCCAGGAAGGTGCGGATCTGAGCGGCCTTCTCGTCGTCCTCGCCGCAGGGCTCACCCAGGTCCTCGGGCTCCGGCAGGGGGATATTGATCTCCTCCTCACCGGCGGCCTCCTGGTCCCGGCGCTGGGGCTTCTCGGCGGGCTTTTTCTTCTTGCGGGCGGGCTTTTCCGTCCGGACCGCCTCCTCTGCCGCGGCGGGAACAGCCTGGGGCTTCTTTTCGGCGGGCTTCTCCGCAGGCTTCTCTATAGCAGGCTTGGCCTGGGGCTTGGGGGCCTCCGGCTTCTTCTCAGGAGCCACGGGGGCGGCCTTGGGAGCCACCTCGATCTCCGGCTCCTCCAGGCCGTAGGTCACCCGCACTTTCGCGGGGCTAGCGCCGATGCCGAAAAAGCCGGACTTGGCGCGCTCCAAAATCTCGACGGACACCTCGTCCCGATCGAGGCCCAGCTGCGCCAGAGCACGGCTGATGGCCTCCTCCTCGGTCTTGCCCGTCATGTCAAGATATTTCATTGCCATATCGGGTGGTTACTCCTTTGTATCGTATCGGTCTTCCTTGTAGCTGCGGCCCCGGGCGTAGGGACGATCCCCGATGCGGCCGGCCTCGTTGGTGGAGACCTTCTTCTCCGGGGACTTCTGGGGCTGCTTCTTGGGCTTTTTGACTTCCAGCTCCTTCTGCTCGGCGGCCCGCTTTTTGGCCTCCTCCATCCGAAGCTGTCGGGCGGCCTCCCGCTTGGCGGCGCGCTCCTCCTCCTCGGCGGTGATCTTCTTGGTGTAGAACTTACCGAGCAGAGCCTCCTGAATCATGGCGAACACACTGTTGGCAATCCAGTAAATGCCAAGGCCGGCAGGCATGATAAAGCCGATCCACAGGGACATGAGGGGCATCATCAGGTTCATGGCCTTCATGCTGCCCTGCTGCTGCTGGCTCTGACCGTTGCTGCGCATGGTGATGACGCTCATAAGGTAGCTGAGGGCGGCGGAGATGATGGGGATCAGCATCACGCCGATGAAAGCCCAGGAGAAGACAAAGCCCTCCTTGATGAGCTCAGAGGGAATCTTGGACAGATCCAGGTTCAGGAAGTTGTAGTTTACGTTGATGAGGCCGTCATAGGAGCCCTGGAAGCTCTCCCAGTGCTGGGAGATGAACTGGGACAGACCCAGCTGCTCGTAGGCGCCGTAGTTGCTGCCGGCCATGGTGGGCACGTAGCCCAGGCCCATCGCGGTCTCACGCAGGGCGTTGCAGACCTCCTCGCTGAGACCCATGAAGTGGGTGATGGGCAGGCGGATGACGGAATACAGGGGGATCAGGATGAAGATAGGGATGAAGGACCACAGGCAGCCGCCCATGGGGTTGATGCCCTCCTCCTGGTAGAGCTTCTGAAGCTCCTCCTGATACTTCTGCTGGTTTTTCGCATACTGCTTCTGCAGCTCCTGCTGCTTGTTGCTGAGGCGGCCCATACGGACCATGCTGCGTTTGGACTTCATCTGGAAGGGCAGCAGGATCAGCTTCACCACCAGGCCGAAGAAGATGATGGATACACCATAAGAGCCGGTGAGGGCATACAGCCAGCGCATCAGCGCCGCAAAGGGCACGGTAATGATGTTGCCGAGGGCAGAAAACATTGCTTTTTCCTCCGGTCGATTCGATTGTTGGCAAACGGAGACAGGACCGCTGCACGCACAGGGCAAAAGCGGCCCCTGTCAGGGTACGGGGTCGTAGAGATCCCCCTTGTAAAAGGGGTGGCATCGCAAAAACCGCTTCAGGGCCAGAAAGCCCCCCTTCCAGGGCCCATACTTCTCAATGGCCTCCAGGGCGTACTGAGAGCAGGTGGGAATGAAGCGGCACCGGGGGGGAAGGCAGGGAGAAATCTGCCGCTGGTAGAACCGGATGGCCCCCAGCAGCATTTTCTTGAGAAGCTTTTTCAGCATGTCTCCGCCTCCTCCATCAGCTTCAGCTGACGGCAGGCCTTGTCAAAGGCGGCGGTGAGCTTGGGCCAGGGGGCGCTGATCGCCCGGGTCCGGGCCACCAGCACCAGGTCATAGCCCTGGTGCATCCGGGGCTGTGCCAGGCGATAGACCTCCCGCAGACGGCGGCGGGCCCGGTTGCGGATCACCGCTCCGCCCAGCTTGGTACTCACTGTCACGCCCAGACGGTTGTGGTCCAGGCCGTTTTTCCGGCAGTATACCACCACCATGGGCGTTACCGCCGAGCGGCCCTTACTGTACATCCGGCGAAAGACATAATTCTCTTTGATGGTCACCGTCTTGTTCACGGCTCAATTCACCTTCCCGGCTGGTCTCAGAGACAGATCCGGGCCCTTTGTCCGATTTTCCGGTAAAGCGCCCAAGGGACGGCAGGAATATACCCGTGCCGTCCCCTTGATCTATCTATTTGCGATGCAAACTCCGCGGCCTCAATGGGTCAGGCGGGCGCGGCCCTTGGCGCGGCGGCGGGAAAGAACCTTCCGGCCGTTGGCAGTCCTCATCCGCTTGCGGAAACCGTGCTCCTTGGAGCGCTGGCGCTTCTTGGGCTGATAGGTACGGAACATTTGCATACACCTCCTACTTTTGTTTGCTGCGGAGCCAGGCGGCCCCGCTACTCGACGGCGGGCGGACCCGGTGGGTCTCACCCCGCAGTTGACAGAATAAGGCCTGTCTTACGACAAGCACTAGTTATTATACATAAAAAAGAAAACTGTGTCAATAAAAACTTCTGAAATCTCCCGTCTTTTCCCAAAAAACCCCTACTTTTGGGCCTAAAAGAAAATTTATACAAAATCTAGTGGTTTTTATCCGAACGGAAACACCAGATATGGCGTTTTTTCTGGGAAAATTTTTTGCCTTATTATTAGAATAAGTATTTGCAATCAGAGCGGATTTTTGGTATACTGGTTAGGGTATTTTTTGCCGCGGACCGGACTGTTGCCGCCGGTCCGCCTCTTTTGGGGCGGACAAGGGAGCGGTGCAATCCCGGCGCGGCCTTCCGGAGGCTGCGGCCTCCGCGGGTGTACTACAGAGAAAAGGAGCGCTTCTATGCAATCTGTTTCCGATATCTGGTCCATGATTCTGGCCAGACTGCGGGAGGAGCTGTCGGAGACCACCATCAAGACCTGGTTCGACGACACCACGGTGGTGGCCCTGGAGGGGGACACCCTGGTGCTCCACTGTCCCAACGACTTTAAGCGCAGCAACATTCAGGACCGTTTCCTCGGGAATATCGAGGCGGGGCTCAAGGACATCTTCTCCTCGGATATGACGGTACGTCTCCTGGACGACGAGGGACTGCGCCGCTACCAGAACCAGGAGGAGCAAAAGCCCACCTCCCTGATGGAGAGTGGGGAATTCACCTTCGAGACCTTCGTGGTGGGCCCCTCCAACAAGCTGGCCTGCTCCGCCGCCCGGGCAGTGGCCGACGCGCCGGGTCAGCACTACAACCCTCTTTTCATATACGGCGACTCGGGGCTGGGCAAGACCCACCTCCTCTACGCCATCGCCCACGTGATCCGGCAGAACAACCGCAATGCCCGGATCGTGTACATCAAGGGAGACGAGTTCATCAACGACTTCATCGAATCCGTCCGTACCGGTAAAGCCGGCGACTTCCGCACCAAGTACCGGGAGGCGGACCTGATGCTGGTGGACGATATCCAGTTCGTGGCCGGCAAGGTGGAGACCCAGAACGAGTTCTTCCACACCTTCAACACCCTCTACGAGAGCAAGAAGCAGATCGTCCTCACCTCCGACCGGCCTCCCCACGAGATGGCGCAGCTGGACGACCGGCTGCGGACCCGGTTCGAGTGGGGCCTCCTGGGAGACGTACAGCCGCCGGATCTGGAGACCCGCATCGCCATCATCAAGAACAAGGCCGCCCAGCTGGGCATCGTCCTCACCGACGAGATCGCCGCCTACATCGCCTCCAAGATCACCGCAAACGTGCGGCAGCTGGAGGGCACGGTGAAGAAGATCAAGGCTTTCCGGGATCTGGAGGGCAGTGAGATCGACAAGCACGCCGTGGACCGGGCCATCCAGGATATGAGCAAGTCCAACGAGTTCATCATCACCCCCGACAGCATCATCAAGGAGATCAGCCGGTACTTCCGGCTGGAGGAGGACCAGATCCGGGGCCAGTCCAGAAGCCGGGACTGCGTCAACGCCCGTCAGATCGCCATGTATCTGATCCGCCGCATGACCAGCAACTCCCTCAGCGACACCGGCCTAGAATTCAGCGGACGGGATCACACCACCGTTCTCCACTCCATCGAGCAGGTAGAAAAGAAAATGAAGAAGGACCCCACCTTCGCCGAGACCGTCAAAGCCATCATTACCAACATCAACTCCAAGAAATAAAGAGAAGCCTGGCGGTTATCAACATTTTCCCCTGAATTTTCCACCGTTTCCACAAAAAGTTTTCCACACAACCTGTGGAAGATCCCTCCATACACAAGCCCTGTGGAAATCAGTGGACAAGCTTCCCGCTTTTCCACACCCCCCTGTGGAGCCGCAAACCCTTGTCCTTCAACAGCTTTCGCGGCTTATCCACAAATTTTCGCTCTACTGCCCCTACTACTGAAAAATATACCAGTTTATGCTTCTGTACGGCACGTTATTCCTTCTGCCGGCAGAAAGAAAGGAATACAGCCCATGAAATTTTCCTGTGAAAAAACTCTGCTGCTGGCAGCAGTCAACACCGCTTCCCGGGCCGTGTCCCCAAAGAGCTCCATTCCCGCCCTGGAAGGTCTGCTGCTGGAGGCCGACGCCCATCTGACCGTGTCCGGCTACAACATGCAGACCGGTATCCGCACCACCGTAGCCGCCGATGTCACCGAAGGCGGCTCTCTGGTCCTCAGCGCCCGGCTTTTCGGCGACATGATCCGCCGTTTGCCCGACGATATCGTCGTTTTTGCCTCCGACAAAAATCTGAATGTGAAGCTCACCTGCGGTGACGCCTCCTACGACCTGTCCGCCATCTCCGCCGCCGATTATCCGGACCTGCCCGAGGTGGAGGACCAGTTTTCCTTCCAGATCCAGCAAAAAACCCTCCGTTCCATGATCGGAGAGACCTCCTTCGCCGTATCCACCAACGAGGCCCGGCCGGTCCACACCGGCTCCCTCTTTGAAATTGGGGAAAAAGGTCTCACCATGGTGGCGGTGGACGGCTTCCGTCTGGCCCTGCGGCGGGAGCCTGTGGAAAAAGTGGACGGCGGCGCCTTCTCCTTCGTGGCCCCCGGATCCGCCCTCAGCGAGGTGGAAAAGATCTGCGAGGATACCGACGATCTGGCCACTGTCACCCTGGGCAACCGGCACCTCCTCTTTGAGGTGGGCCCCACCCAGCTGATCTGCCGGCGGCTGGAGGGCGAATTCCTGGACTATAAGACCGCCATTCCCCGGGCCAACCCCATCCAGATCGTGGTGGACACCAAGACCATGATCGCCTCCATCGACCGCGTCAGCGTGGTGATCTCCGACAAGCAGAAGAGCCCGGTGCGTTGTGTGTTTGGGGCGGACAAGGTGTCTCTCTCCGCCAAGACCGCCAACGGCGAGGCCAAGGACGTGTGCAAAATTTCCGGCGACGGAAAGGATCTGGAGATCGGCTTCAACAACCGCTACCTGCTGGAGGCCCTGAAATACTGCCCAGCGGACAGCGTCCGCATGGAGCTGAACACCGGCATCTCCCCCTGCATCATCGTGCCCCTGGAGGGTGAGGAGAACTTCCTCTACATGGTGCTGCCGGTGCGGCTGAAAAACAGCTGAGAGGGTATACTTTTATGGAAACTGTTACCATTACCACGGAGTTTATCAAGCTCCAGGACATGATGAAATTTGCCAATCTTGTCTCCTCCGGCGGGGAGGCCAAAATTCTCATCCAGGAGGGCGAGGTGTCCGTCAATGGGGAGGTTTGCCTCCAGCGGGGCAAGAAGCTCCGCCCCGGGGACACGGTGTCCTTCCAGGGAAAACAGTACGCAGTAGCCTATGCGGATCAATAGTCTGTACCTGGAGAATTTCCGCAACTACGCCGGGGAGCATGTGGACTTCGACCCGGTGTGCAACGTGATCTGGGGGGAGAATGCCCAGGGGAAAACCAATCTCCTGGAGGCCATCTGCTGTCTGTCCTGTGGAAAATCTCCCCGGACCCGGGGGGACAAGGAGCTGATCCGCTTCGACACCGAGGGTTTCCGTGTGGAGGGCAACATCACCAGCCGGGACCGGACATTTGTCAGTAAAATCGAATCCTTCCGGGGACACAAGAAGAAGATCACCGTCAACGGCGTCCCCGCAAAATCTGCTGCCGCTCTGGGCCAGGTGCTGAACACCGTGTTTTTCGCCCCGGAGGACCTGCAGATCATCCGGGCGGGGGCATCCGAGCGGCGGAAATTCATGGATGTATCCCTGTGCCAGCTGCGGCCCCGTTACGCCGAGGCCCTCTCGGAGTACAGCCGCCTTCACGAACACAAGACCCGGATTCTCCGGGACGCAGAGGATCACCCGGACCTGCTGAGCACCCTGCCGGAATTCAATGCCCAGCTGGTGCGTCTGGGAGCCGTGCTGATCCACTAC
>OJPZ01001072.1_pt1 | contig 10836 bp, 10 predicted proteins | sample 1598611 | NCBI WGS metagenome assembly OJPZ01 (sample SAMN03922494, study PRJEB24848) | human gut metagenome | isolation source: stool sample | host: Homo sapiens | place: Germany | collected 2011-11
GCTTAACAGTGATAAGAAAGTAATTCTTATTTTTACTGTTGGCTGACAGATTCGGGTGTGCAGGGCAACCGTAAGGCTGCAAAAGCTGTCTGTTTCCAACAGAAACAGACAGCTTTTAATTTGCGTTGAAAGCATCTCGCTGTTTTCTCTCGAGCGGGGCGGTCTTCCCACGGACCGCCCCGCGAAGCCGTTACGGCTCGATGATGTTGAAGGGGTTGGCTCCGGTGATCGGGAACTGGTTCATATTCTCCATCATCAGCGTCAGCAGCTCTGCGCTGCCCTCGACCTTGACGGCCTTTGCAACTGTTTCCTGATTGTTGGTCAGGATCGCAAACAGCGCATTCTTCGGGCAGGTAATAGACACGTCCGCATCATCAGACAATGAATCCGCATAGACCAGCAGCACACCATTCTTCACGCGGAGCATGTGCTGTTCGCCCACGTCAGGCAGGATCACGTTCATGGTGAAGTCGCGGTCAGCCAGCGCCTGCTTGTCCATGACAATGGCCATATAGTCAAACAGCATGGGCGCGGAGAGGGCCTTGACCATGTCGCCGGTAGATTTGGTGGAAGCGGTGAAATTGGCGTTTCCATGGCGCAGCTCCTGCGCGGCGGTCAGATATTCGTTGCGCCACGGACCGGACTCCGCCTGATACCCCAGCTGCTCCAGTGCATCGGCGCACAGAAGCCGCGCATCGGTGTTCGTCGGGTCGGCAAAGACGATGATGTTTGTGACCTCGGCGACCCACTGATATTCACCCTTGTCAAAATCCGCCTTTGCCATTTGCAGGACCTTGTCAACATCCCCCAGGTACTCCACCCATTTTTTTGCGCTGTCGCTTGGCGTGAGGGGGTTCAGGTTGACAGGGTTGCTGTCATACCAGCCCATGAACTTCTGGTAGACCGCCTTGGCGTTGTGGGCGACCGTCCCGTAGTACTGGCGGGTGTACCAGATTTTATTGAGAGCCTCCGGCAGCTCAATCATGTTGGAGATCTCGTCGCTGGTGTAGCCCTGATTGATATAGGTCAGAGTCTGGTCGTTGATGAACTTATACACGGCAGCCGTGTTGACCATGTAGTCGTTCACCACGTTGTTTCCCCAGTGCGGCCAGTTGTGGGACTGGAAGGTGACCTCCGCGTCCTTGCCGTAAAGGGAAATGGCCTCGGTGATATAGCTTGCCCATGCCGCGCCGTCGCGCACCTCCGCGCCGCGCAGCGTGTAGAGATTGTGGAGCGTGCCGGTGCAGTTTTCCGCCATCCACAGCGCCTTGTACTGGGGCAGCCACGTGTTCATTTCGGCGGGCGCTTCCGTACCCGGCGTGAGCTGGAACTCCAGCTCCACACCGTCGATCGTCAGCTTTTCGCCGGACTGCGTGATTTCATAGCTGGGCGTCATGAACGAGACCGTTCCGGTGGACTGTCCCATGCCGATGCCCTGCGCCAGCTTGCCGGTCACGCCGGGGGTCAGAAGGATGCCATACTGATAATTGCTGCGGCGGCCCATACCCTTACCGGCGTAGACGTTTTCCTTCACAGAGTGCTCCGTGAAGCCCACAGGTGTGATCACGGGGATCTTGCCGCTGGCGAGCTGATCTTCAATAGAAAGTGTCTCGTCTGCCTCATCCTCTTTCGCCATCACGCCGGCGATGCCGCCAAAATGGTCGGCGTGGGAATGAGAGATGATGACGGCCTTGACCGGGAATTTACCAAGATTCTTTTCGATTAGCTGCATGGCAGCCTGACTGCACTCCACGCTCATCAGCGTGTCAAAGACGATCCAGCCGGTATCACCCTTGACAACAGTGAGATTTGCCATGTCATAGCCGCGGACCTGATAGATGCCATCCGTCACTTCAAAAAGGCCATAGGCATGGTTGTTCTTCGTGTTCTCCCAGAGGCTGGGATTTACGCTGTCAGGCGCTTTTTCATAATCGTCCAGGAACGCATAGGCTTCCTGACTCCAGAGGATCGTCCCATTCTCGTCCTTCAGTTCCAGTGTTTCCGGCGCGTCGATCAGTCCACGGGTGGCGAATTCATATTCCTGCTTATCATCGAAGTCAAGTTCATCGTAGACGGCGGTATTTGCCTTTGCCGTAAAGTCTGTGGCGGGCTTGACCTCGGCGGTCAGACCCAGGTCTGTCTTTTCCGCGCCCGGCTCTTTGAGCCCATCCTGCGCACAGCCGACGCAGGACAGCAACAGTACCGATGTAAGAAGCATTGCTGCAATGCGTTTCATAGCCATTCTTTTTCCATCTCCTTATTGTTCGCGGATAACAGGTGGCTGCCAGCTATCCAGTGCTGTCATATCCGGTACATAGATCCGCATGAACAGATGAAATTCCCCGTCGGAAACAGGCAGCCAGTTAGAGGTGTCTTCCGGTGCATCCTTGGACAGGATAATATCCAATGTGCCGTCCGCATTCAGCTTGAAGTCGGAGCGGTCGTTGATGCAGTAGCGGTCGATGGAATTGTCAATGAGGAAATCATCCTCTCCGTAGGCGGTCACGGACCAGAAGCCGCCCTCCAGCGTGGGAGGAAGGGTTTCAAAGTGGATCGTATACTTCTTTTCTCCGGTCAGCGCTGCGCCGGTCTCATCCACCGTTGTCTTGGGATAGATCGCCACGTCCACGGTGTTGGCGCCAAGCCCCACCAGCGCTACCATCGCGCGGTAGGTATACTCCGTGCCGAAGTCGCCGATGGGCTTGCCGTAATAGATCCACTGACCGAGTTTTTGCGCATACTTCGCGCCGTCGGCGGCAAGCGTGGCGCGAAGCCCCTGAAGCATCTGCGTCCAGCGCTCGGCAGCTCCTTCGCCCAGGAGGGCGGCGTCGAAGGTCTTGCCCGCGCCCACGTTGATGGCGGAGAGTTTCTTCAGCAGTTCCTCATCCGCATCGGCGGGCGGGTTGACCTGCATCAGAGCGTTCGCCGTATTGAAAAACTCTGCTGGCGTCATGGAAAGCACCTTGTTCACGGGAACAAAGTCATTTTCCTCTTTATAAGCTCCCTGCGGTGCGGCATACTCGCCTCCCTGTATATAAGCCGAAAGAGGCAGGAGCTGCATCTGCTCCTGAATGGCATAGACATTGGGCAGATCCTCGTTCCCGGACAGCACCGTGCGGGTGATCGACCACATCGTTGCGGTGGGCACGTCCACGCGCGTCACACCGTCGGGCAGCTCACCCTCCCAGCCGGGAAGCGCGATGGCATAAGCACCCGCTTTGTCCAGCACGGCGGCGGTGTTCGTCCACGCATCCAGAAGCTGCACATTGCAGAAGCGATCCGTTTCCGGCAGGACGTAGACCATAGGCTCTGTGCTGATGTCAAGCCATGCCTGCGAATAGACGGTATCGACGTTCGGCGTCACGACGGTGCGGAAAGAGGCGTCCGCCAGCTTTTTTGCATGGTTGAACTGATTGATGGGCGCACGGCCAGTCATGGTTCCGTCCGTATTGGTCGATAATGTTTTGGTTGCGTCGGTCAGCACCAGCGGGAACGCATAGATGTATGCCTCGCTGACCGTTTCCCACACGGTTTCAGTATCCGGTGTATCCGGCTGCGTTTTTTTGGCAGAGCAGGCGGAAAGAAGCCCGCAGGAAAGCAGCGTAAGCAGCGATAGTAGAATTGCAAGTATCTTTTTCATGTTGTCCTCCTATGATTCTTTTCTGCTTTGGTCATCTTCACGGAACGGTTTGTGCGTATGGATTGACTACGAAGTCGTTTGTGATTTTCTCTTTATGGTAAACTATCGATTATTCCGCCCCTTTCTTCCTACAAGCCTTGAAAGCTCTTTTTTGACCGCTTCGATTTGTGGGTCAAACAGCGCTCGCTCGGCAAAGATCATATAATTGTTGATGGCAAGGATCGACAGATGAACGAACGGCGCAACCTCTTCGTCGGTGCAGCCGAGGATCTCCGCAATCCTGCCCGTGTAATAAGGGTATCTTGCCGCAAGCCGCACAAGGGAAGGCTTTACCTTTTCTCCGTATTCGCGCGACACACATACGCTGACCAGAAAGCGCATGGTAGGCGACATTTTATCCGCCAGCACACCGAGATGATCCATCATGCTTTTGACGTCACTAATATCTTCAAACACGATGGCAAACGCAGCTTTTTCAATTCGACTGATCGCTTCCTCGGCGCAGGCAAGAACGATTTCCTCTTTGGTGGAGAAGTAATAGTAGATGCCGCCGTTTTGCAGCTTTGCCGCCTTACAGAGGTCCTTTGTAGTGGCAACGGTCAGCCCCTTTTCGACAAAGCAGTCAAGGCAGACGCCTACAAGCTCCTGTCTCTTTTCAGCTTTCTTTTCTTCCCGCAAAACACAATCCCCCCATTTCTGTGCATTATCCAATGTTTCTTATAATAAGATATCAGACTTCGCAAAATAAATCAAGCGATTGCTTGAATAAGAGCTATAAATTTTTGGGATCACAATGCCTGATCAAACATCACAACAGCCTTTTTCAGCAGCCGCACCTCCGACAAGCTCTGGATGTACCGAATCGCCGTCCTTGCAAAGATATCGGACTTTATCGTGTCCCACTCCGCCAGCCGGACGATCTCCGCTGTGCCGGTTGCAAAGTCAAATCTGATCTCTCCCCATTCGCCGCCGCTGTCTACCTGATATAGGTAGACAGCGGCGGCTGTTTTTTGTTCCTTTTGCGGCATTCGGTCTGCTTCAGCGTCACGGTATGGACAAGCCTGTTTTCAAGCAGCTTCAGGCGCAGCTTGTCAAGCGTCCGCCGGTAAAATCGCTCCGCGCCACTGGCGGTTGTACCCTCGAAATCCACCGCCAAGTCCTCAAAGGTAGACTGCGTGGACAAAGGGCTGACACGTCCACAGGTCATGCAGAGGCTTTCGCCGCCGACAGTTGCTCTGATCTGCTGGTTTTCCTTCTTGACATGAACAATGCTCCCTTCGTGATTGACAGTATTTTTATTTCACTGTCTCTCATAAAGGGAGCATATCAATCAGAAACGGGGGTGATTTTGTAGTTTTTTGACAGCCTTCCTTGAGTCTTACTTTACAAGTACAACGGAAATTTTGATCTCCTTTTCCGTCTCGCTCAGGTCGAACGCGCCGCCGTCTGCGACACTCACACGCAGCTCATACAGTGTGCCATCGGACAGAGTATCCACGGCAGCGCCTGTCTCATCCGTGATCGACCACAGCTCTTTGCCGACCTCCGCCAGCTTTCCGTCTGCACCGTAGCCATAGAGCTTCAGCTCAGCGGCGCTTCCGGAAAGATTGTTCATCCGGAACGAGACCGTCGTGTTGGGATGAACATTTTCGACCGTCACAGTATTGCGCCAGCTGGCGACCGTGCCGTCACCGCCGTCCTGCTCAAACTGTTCCTGTGTCAGTACGTTCCGCGCGGCCTTATCGAGATCGACCTTGCGGTAGGGCATTTCGGGAAGATACACAAAGCGGTCCTGCAAGCACAGCAGCTCCAGATAGCCCGTCGGGCAGTAGAGCGCGTTGCCGCTGTTTCCGGCATACATACCGATAGCCATGTTATTGTAGCCATATTTGTTGGAGACGTCCATGGTGAATACCGTCTCGCCGGTGGCAAAGTCCAGAATAATGTACTGCCACATGCCGCTTTCCAGATCCTGCACATAGCCGTAGATATAGCCCGTCGCGGTGGAGAGCTTGAGAATCGATGTATCGCTCAGGTCATTTCGAGACCAGATGCTCTTCATCTCATAGCCGGAATCGGTTTTCACGGTGTCCACGCGCTCGACGCCGGGCGCGATCATGCAGTTGCCCTTTGTCAGCCAGTTTGTGTCATAGATGTTGGCATAGCTCTGGATGGAGGAATCGCTGTCGGGATCGGCAAGGCCTGCGCTGCCTGCACCGAACCAGTTGCAGACAATCGTGCTGACGGTGCCCTCGCTGTCATCATAGACGATGGCAGAGTTTTCAACCGCTACCTGATAGCCCTCGGGCAGATCATCCAGAACCGGCATGCTTGCAACGATCTCACCGGTCTTCATATCGAGCGCCAGTAGCTTGACTGGATCCGCATTGTCGGTGAACATCACAAGATCCGGCGTCAGCGACGGGGAGCAGCCGCCGCCCCAGGCAAGACCGCCGCCGGTGGTCTTGTCACCCTCGCCGCTGACCTTTGCGCCTGCGCTCTCATACGGCGTGCACCAGACAGCCTCGACACCGTTATTGGCACGCAGCAGATAGCAGTTCTGGTTCGTCAGGATGACTGCGCCGTCCTTGGAGGCGGCAATGCCGTTTTCTGCGCCCTCACCGGGAGTAAGCTCGTAGACAAAGACTGCATCAGAGAGATCAGTCTGCTCGCCGCTTAGAATCGCATCGATGGCGGAACGTGCGATATATCCCAGTACGCCCTGCTGCTGCCGCTCGGGGTAGATGCGGAAGCCGCCCGTTGCAAACCAGAGGTTTCCGTCGTAGTCAAAGACCACGGAAAGAAGATTCTGCGTCAGCTCCTTGCCGAGCGCAGCTTCGGCTGCCGCCTTGATGTCAATGTCCAGTACCTTTTCAAACTCCGGCAGGACGTTTCCTGCTTCATCGGTTGCCCGCAGCATCAGCACATGGTTGTTGCTGGTGGGGCAGACGATGCGGTTTTCCGAGTCAAGGAACGTGTAGGAGCTCTGGATGACGTAACCACCGCCGTCGTGCTGCTTCGGAGAGAAATAGCCAAGAGTCTTCGTCTCTTCGGCATTCAGATCGCGGATGGCGATGCCGCCGAGCAGCGGAACGACTGCGTGGCCGTAGCTGTCAAAGTAAATGGCAGGCGAAGCGTTCGCGTTGGTTTTTTCATAGGAAACATTGATCTCCGGATAGATGCCAAGCGGCAGGACTTCATCCGTAGAGTCGGTATTGTAGCCGTCGTGGTGAATGTTGGCGTCGCTCTTTGCCATATAGGGGTTTTCATCGACACGCTTGGCATTCATGGCCTTTACCGGCAGGGCGGCGCTTGCCGCGGAGTCTGTATCCGATGCAAGCATGTCGGAAGACTGCTTCGCACCGCAGGCCGCCAATGTCAGGCACAACACACCGGCCAGCAGAAGGGTTGGTACAGAACATTGTAACTTTTTCTTTTTCATTGATATCCTCCATTTTTGTGCTTGTTGTCTCGGTTTGGTTCGATGCCCGTTTATTCAATCCAGGCATTCAGTCCTCGCTGGAATGCTTCCTCGGAAACCGGCTCCAGCAGGAAATAGTCTGCCCGCAGCCGGAAGGCGTGAAGGGAGAAATCCAAGTCGCTGCACCAGATCATCCGGCACGCGGGGCATAAGGAGCGAAGATGTTCCGCTGCATTCAGTCCTGCCACTCCGGAAAGTGCAATGACGGCATTGGTTGGAGCATCTTTCTGCGCCGTTTCAAAAAAGCGTTCCTGGTCGTCATATTGCATGACCTGCGGAAACAGCCCCTTCGCTTCACAAAACCGGGTAATTTGCTCGGCGTAGCGCTGCCGCTCTGCTTCCTGTTCTGCCAGCACGGCAATACGATACACAGATTTCCCTCCTTCCTTCATCCGATTTGGCATTTTGCTTGCGCTCAGTATAAAAAGGCCATTCGGTTTTTTCAAGCGCCGTAGCACGAAAGGGGCGATTTTGGCACGAATTCCGACAGCGGTTCTTTGTCATCCTCGACACGCTGTGATATAATTATCTTGGAATTCAAGCACAAGGAGAGAACCCTGCATGAGAATTGCGATTGTGGATGATCTTGCTGCGGAACGCACACTGCTGAAAGACCGGCTGGAGCAGCAGCTTCACCGGAGAAATGTGCAGGCGGATATTCTGGAATACGAAAGCGGCGAGACATTTCTGGAAGCGGCAAGGAAAGCGCCCTTTACTGCCGCATTTCTGGATATTTATATGGATGGCATGACGGGCATGGAGGCGGCAAAGAAGCTACGAAAAACCAACACGGACTGCCTGCTGGTTTTTACCACGACCTCGACCGACCATGCGCTGGAGGGCTTTCAGGTACGGGCGCTGCACTATCTGGTCAAGCCCTTTACCGAAGCGGACATCGATGCGCTGACGGACGAGCTGCTTGCCCGCATACCGCAGCCGGACAAATATATGGAGCTAAAGGTGGAGGGAAGCGAGATCCATCTGCGCTATCAGGACATCGTCTACGCAGAACACTTCGCCCACTTGATCTACGTCCATACGACGGTTCAAAAGACGCTTGCCACACGCCAACCCTTCAAGACGTTCATCGCCCCGCTAAAGGATGACACACGCTTTTTTGTGTGCGGGCGCGGCGTGATCGTGAATCTGGAACACGCGAAGGATCTGGAAGGCGCCGCCTTCCGCATGGCGGACGGAAGCCGCGTGTTTGTCAGTCAGGACCTTCTGAAAAGCGCCCGGCAGGCGCTTATGGAATTCCTGCTTCAAAGGGGGCGGATGGCATAATGGAGCTGCTGCGTCCAATTCTGGAGCTCGGCGTGGTGATTCCCGGCATGCTGCTTGCCTACTTCCCGGCAAAATCCAGCTTAAAGCAGCCGCTGTCAAAGCTTGTTTTGTGGCTTGTTCCGCTGCTTGCGCTGCTTTGCGCCGCCGGAGGCGTGGTGTGCTATGCGCGCCGCATGCCGACTGCGCCGATGCTTGCAGGCCTAACCTTGCTTGCAGTCGTGATCTACATAAAAACGCTCCGGATTTCGCTTTGGAAATCCGGAACGATTGCGTTGTCCGTCTGTGCGGTATTTGCCTGTATCAACAGCCTTTCAAGAGCGATCAACGCCGCTATGCTGGCCGGTTTGCCGCAGGCGCAGGCTGCGCCGTGGTTCTGTCTGCGGTCTGCGATTTGCTATCATGCGATCTGCTGGCTGTTTGCCGCCATCGCCTATTATCCTGCGACGCACAGCGTGCGGAGAATGGTCGAGGATGAAAATTTTGCGCAGACATGGTATGTGTTCTGGGTGCTGCCGCTGGTGTTCATTGCGCTGAATCTGTTTATGATCCCCAAGTATGCGGACACGCTCTATACCGGGCGTGTTTTGCAGGGGTATTTTGTGATCAGCATCGCACTTTTGTTTTTGATGCTTTTCTTCAACGCAATCTTCCTTCTGATGGCGATCAGCATCAACCGGAATGTGAGATTGCAGCAGGAGAACCAGCTGCTTTCCATGCAGCAGCAGCGCTACGAAAGCCTGAAAGCTGCCATTGAGGAAGCCCGGCAGGCGCGGCACGATCTGCGCCACCAGCTATGTCAGCTCGCTGCCCTTGCAGAAGAAGGGAATCTTGAAAAGATCAAAGCCTATCTCTCCGGTGCGGTTTCCAGAATTCCAAGTCTTGAAATGCATTTCTGCGAAAACCGGGCGGCAGACAGCGTGGTCGGGTATTACTGCGCACTTGCGAAGCGGGAGCAGATCCCATTTTCCGTGCAGCTCGATCTGCCGGAATGTCTTCCTGTAGACGAGATCGATCTGTGCCTGGTTCTCTCGAATCTGCTGGAAAATGCGCTGGAAGCCAGCCTGCGTACTGCACCTGCCAGACGCAGAATCGAGCTGACCGCCTATCTGCATGGAAACAGTCTGGCACTGATTCAGGTTGAAAACACCTATGACGGAGTTATCCGGGAAAAAGACGGGGTATTTCTGTCCTCCAAGCGAAAAGGAGACGGTGTTGGTATCCAGTCCGTCCGCCATATCGCAGAAAAATCCGGCGGGGTGAGTACAGTCACCTATCAGGACGGCCTGTTCTGCGCAAAGGTCATGCTCCGCAGATAATTATGCCCTGCCTTTCCAAAACGGCACGGCCACAGATTTCAGCAGTCTCGCTTCCTGCAATCCCTGTATGTACCGGATCGCCGTTTTTGCAAAGATGTTAGATTTTACCGTATCCCAATCCGCCAGCCTGACGATCTCCGCTGTGCCGTTTTCAAAATCAAATCGCAGCTCGCCCCATTCGCCGTCGCTGTCCGCCTGATACAGGTAGACAGCGGCGGCTATTATTTTGTTCCTTTTGCGGCACTCGGTCTGCTTCAGCGTCACCGTATGGATAAGTCCGCTTTCCAGCAGCTTCAGCCGCAGCTTATCCAACGTGCGCCGATAGAACCGCTCCGCACCGCTGGCTGTCGTTCCTTCAAAATCCACCGCTAAATCTTCAAAGGTGGACTGCGTGGACAAGGGGCTGACGCGCCCGCAGGTCATGCAGATGGCGTTCCGCTTTTCCAGATACCATTGCTCTTTGTAGGAAAGCTGCTCAAACGCCGCCGTGACCGCCTTTGCCTGAATCCCGTTCCAGAGAACATCGGCATAGTTCCAGCTATCGTCGCGCGTCACATCCTCACCGGTTTCTTCGCCGTCCTCGTCCTGCTCCGTGCGGTACCTGTAAAAAGCCCGTTACTACGGGCATCGTGCTGTGCGGTCACTGCGCCAAAGGCCTTGCTCCCTATACGCTCCCTGTGGGCCTTGCGTGGTTTATTGACCAGCTGTCCGAGGAGATCGTACTGGACAATCATATTTACGCCTGCGCCATGTGTGCGATGCCGACCTGCAACAGCCAGGTCAGCGGCATGACCTGCCGCAACGGCGTCAAGGCGTGGCTTCTCACAAAGGCAAAGCAGTTCTTTCCTGCCAAGGCAGCGTGACGGAGGTACACCATGAAAGAAAGCATCTTATCGCAGCTCCTGATAAAGTGTCCTTTCCCCGAGGTGTTTGAGGATATCAGCAATTGTGCTATACTGACTACTCAGCAGCATATTTCGCATGTTAACACTATCACCGGAATTGAAGTACTCTGTGTTAAACCAAGTAATAGTGCTTTCTGGTAAAGTTGTATTCCCAGTAGCTGTGGTGTGGTCTTTCGCTTCTGGACCGGAATCACTTGGATTCTGAGCGCC
>OJPZ01001078.1_pt1 | contig 10798 bp, 7 predicted proteins | sample 1598611 | NCBI WGS metagenome assembly OJPZ01 (sample SAMN03922494, study PRJEB24848) | human gut metagenome | isolation source: stool sample | host: Homo sapiens | place: Germany | collected 2011-11
GTTAAAATACGTATTCATCGCAGGCTGAAATAATGGGTTCGACATTTTTTTGTGCTCGTCGAATCTCTCATCAACATCAAATAGTTCAAATCCATACTTTTCCGCCAACGCACGTGAAACGGTTGTCTTTCCTCCACAAGGTGTTCCCGTTATAAAATAAACATTTTTTAAGTACTCTTTGATTACATTATCTTGAAATATCATTGCACAATCTCCTTTATTAAATAGTTTTTCGGGTTCTGCCTATACATAAAACTATTTAACATAGTTCTATGAACTCAGATATTTCTTAATTTTAAGAACATCATCATATTCATTTCACCTCCACAACTTCCGATTTTTCGTTCTCAGCGACTTCCCAATAAATGGGAATTTTATAACTTATCAATCCCAATATAATATTATCATATGGTCTATCTTCTTGCGGTCAGTCAACTCTATAATATGAGGATTATTCTCTTCCTGAGCTATAATCCATACTTTATAGTTTCCACATTCATCACTATCTCCAACAAAAGAAATATTACTTGGTTCAGCAACACCACTTTTTTCAATATATCTCTCTATTTGGGAAATAGGTAAAACTGTGTCAATCCAAAGAGCATCGGCGTATGTTGATTTTTCTCCTTTACTATTTGTGATTTCATAGCCATAAGTAGATACATAAATTACACTATCTGAGTCAGCAGACTTAATCTGTGCTACAAAGTTTTGTAAAGGATTAATATCTTCTTCGTCTAAACAAAAACTATTATAATCCTTACTTTTTTTATCAAAGTAATTATCAAATCCCATCAGAACATTATCATTCAAATCAAATTTTCTTGAATTAAAAACTATTTCTAATATGCCCATATTTTATTCCTCAAATTTCAGTTTGTTTAAGCCTTATGACCGCCGATTTGCTCGTTTCGGTCTTTGGCGGTTGCACCTTCTTCAAGGTTCATTCCCTTCAACACAGCATTCTTGCCAAACTTCTTTTTGATACTCAGCATTGCTTCTTGTATACGCCTTTCCCGTTCTAATTTTTCTTCTTCCTCCGCCTGCTTCTTCCTCTGTGCTTCGTAATCGGTAAAGAGGTCGAGTTGCTGGTATTCATCTTCCTGCTTGACGGATTTTTCATCAACAAGTTTATTCGCTGTGATTGTTATTCTGCGTACAAGCAAATGCTCGTCAACTATCCTGTCATACAAGTCCATCACGGCGTTGGTAATCAATCGAGTAGAGGAAGTCTTTTTCTCAAGATTCGCTGTTCCGTGTGCGTGCTTTGGAACTTTGCGTCCATATCGGTCAATCGTAACCTCGCCTTTGTATTGATATTTTAGGTTCGGATTACTTAAATTCTCAATATCATAGCCGATTGTCAACACAAGCTGGTCAGTTACAAGTCCTTTATCCACCAAATCAAGCACCATTTGGTCGGTCATTTCTTTTACAATCAACTTTGCCTTTTCGTAATCATACGGGCAGTGAAGTACCTGTCCTGAACATACACTATTGGTTTCCGGCTTATAGGCTTTGACCTGCTCCATCGTACAAGGTTCATATCCCCAAGCATGGTCAATTAGCAATTCCGCATTGATTCCAAACAGCTTGTAGAGCAGTTCTTCGTTATACAGTTCATTCGACTTTCCGATGGAACACCTTGCAATATCTCCCATAGTAAAAAGTCCATGTTCTTCCAGTTTCTTTGCATAGCCTTTACCAACTCTCCAGAAATCTGTAAGCGGTCTATGATTCCATAGCTGTCTGCGGTAAGACATTTCATCCAATTCGGCAATTCGCACACCGTCCTTGTCCGGCTCAATATGCTTTGCCACGATATCCATCGCAATTTTACACAAGTACATATTCGTGCCGATTCCGGCTGTTGCTGTGATTCCTGTTGTTTTCAAAACATCCTGTATCATCGTCATGGCAAGTTCCCTTGCAGTCATCTGATAGGTGTTCAGATAATTTGTTGCATCTATGAATACTTCATCAATCGAGTAAGGGAATATATCTTCCGGAGCAATGTATTTCAAGTAAACACTGTAAATCTTAGTGCTATACTCCAGATAGTATGCCATACGAGGTGGTGCAACGATATAATCAATCTCCAATGCTGGATTCGCATTTAATTCTGTACTGTCATCAGATGAACCAGTAAATGTACGATTTGGTGCTTTCCATCTTCGGTTGTTATTAGCTTCTTTTACCTTTTGCACGACTTCAAACAAGCGTGGTCTGCCGGGTATCCCATAACTTTTTAATGACGGAGATACCGCAAGGCAGATGGTTTTCTCTGTCCTGCTTTTATCTGCAACCACAAGATTTGTTGTCAAAGGGTCACGATTTCGCTCTTTACACTCCACAGAAGCATAGAATGATTTGAGGTCAATTGCGATATAGGTCTTTTGCTTTGCCATCATTCTATGCTCCCTTCTAAAATTCCTTCGAGTAAATTATGCTATCGTTAGTGTCAATCTTCGGTATAAAAACCATCCAATACATATGTTGTGACTGGTGTTATATACAATTCATATTTAATAACCAGTCTGATTAAATCATTTCCGTCAATCAATGTTATCGGCGTACCTTCTCTCGCAGCCTCTCTTGCCTTATTGGTAAATCGGCTATTAGTAATAAATACTCCATAATCGGCTTGATATTTGTTCATCGCCCCAAGAAATTGATTGATATCCGGCTCACTCACTGGATTTGAATTAAATCTTTTACACTGAATAACCACTCTGGTTGTTCTAAAATCATCGGCATCTACGTGATATCCATAGCCATCTATACCACCATCATTTGACACCTGAACCCCTTTGTTGGTAAACTCCACTCCCATCTTTGTAAGAAGTGCTCGTGAAAATTGTTCAAACTTTGCTGGAGACATATTAGCGATTGCACTCTGAAGTTTTACCTTGAAATCATCTAACAATTCGTCATCTGTGGATTCATTCTCCTCGTCTTCAACCTCCAGTGTTTCTACTGGCTTGTTTTTCGATTTGTTCTTAGTCGAATGTTCCTCCCAATAGCTTCGAGCCTTATCCCTTACTTCTGTCTTAACATCAAAATCTGTTAAATCTACATTTGCTCCATCTTGAGTAAGTGTAATCTTTGGATTGAATTTCACATAAGATATGAGTCCGACATAACTAAGCTCTTTAATAGCAAAATTAAACTTAAAATCAAATTTTTTGTACTGATTTCCTGTTTTATTAGATGTATATAGTTTCTGTTCAAATTCAGCAATATGCTCATCTAACTCACTAATTCTGTCTCTAATTTCAGAACGCTCTAACTGTCCACCTGCTTCCTGAAGGACTTGAAGGATTGGTTTAATAAGGTATGATACTTGTTCTTCTGTATTTAAATCGTCATAAAACATATTTATATTTACACCTCTCATTTACTGTGCATACTTCTTGAAATTCTCTGCCTGCTCAAGAACTTCCTTGTAAACATCATCAATGGTTACTGGCGGATAGCCGAACTCATCAAGCAGCAATATCAAATCCACTTGCAAGTTTGCCTTAATATCATCACGGGCAGACCAATCGGTATAGCGTGACTTATCATCAACAATCAACTTTATCCTCTTGGATAGTTCAATCATTTTATCGTCCGGATATTCAAACTCAAACTTCTTGGAAACTGCTTTCAAAATATCATAGAAAGCTTTTTCTTCATAATCTATACCCATATTCTTGAAGGAGTTCTTTTCTGTTTTCAGTTCAGACAACAACTGTGCAAGCTGCTCCGCAACATCATCAAGGACTTCGTTGGCATACGCTTCATCACGACGACGGTTATTATACTCATCAACAACTTTCTTGAGTCTGTCTGCAAATTCCACACCCATAATCTTATTGACTTTCTTAAACTCGTCAATCGCCTGAGAAAGAAGTCTTTGAAGTATCTTGATTTTCGTATTCGGCAACTGAATAGCATTTATCTTATCCATATACTCATCGCTGAAAATGTCCACCGATATATGCTTTCCGGTTTCAAATAATTCCTCAATGCCATCAGACTGAATTGCACCCTCAAGCATTTTGCGGACACGAGCGTTCATCTGCTCAATATCCGGTGCATCGCCTTTTGTCAACTTGAAAAGGATAGAACGGACAGCACAATAAAAATGGATATAATCCTTATCTTCATCAGAGAATTTCTCACTTGAACTACAAAGATTAAATGCCTGCTTCATTCTCTTGACTGCTGCCATAAATCTTCTTTCCAGTTCTTCAGACAACTGCACATACTCAACTGCACGATTCAGGCAGGCAAGCTGTTCAGTAGGAGAACCGTTGAAGAAATCACTACTGTTAAAGTTGTGGAACATCTGACCAATAACTTCTAACTGGTCTTTTACAATCGTGATAGACTGCTCCACACCTTCAAATTCTTCGCTCTCAAAATTCGTATATTTCTTGAGGGCAGTGTTCATATTTTTCTTAATACCTATGTAGTCAACAATTAAACCTTTATCTTTGCCCTCGCATACACGATTTACACGAGAAATCGTCTGAATAAGGGTATGCTGCTGAATAGGCTTATCAATGTAAATCGTATCAAGCTCCGGCACATCAAAACCAGTCAGCCACATATCTACAACAATGGCAATCTTAAAGTTTGATTTCGGATTTTTGAACTGACGGTCAAATTCTTTCCTATCCTCTTTTGTGCCAAGCATATCAAATAGGTCTTTTTCATCATCTTTATTACGAGTCATAACCAACTTGATTTTTTCCATTGGCTTCAACTCTTTTTTATCTTTCTCACTCAGAACAACACCATCATCACAAATCTTCTTTTCTGTCCATTTCGGTCTGAGTTCCTTTACTATCTTATAGAAATCGTATGCTATATTTCGGTTGGAACATACAAACATTGCTTTGCCTGCTACGGTTGCACCTTCTGCCACACGGGTTTCATAATGCTTGATAAAGTCCTCCGCAACAGCACGAAGTCTGTCAGGGTCGCCAATAATAACTTCCATTTTGGCAACTGCTTTCTGGCTTTCTTCTACCTGATGTTCATTTGCTCCCTCAAGCTCACACTGTGCATAATATTCTTCAATCTGTCTTACCTTGTCCTGATTAAGCATAACCTTAGCTGCACGACCATCGTAAACAAGATTAACTGTAATACCGTCCTTAACAGCTTCCGTCATTGTATATGCGTCTACAACACCACCAAAGACTTCGATTGTTCCATCAACCGGAGTTCCGGTAAATCCAACATAAGTTGCATTTGGTAAAGAGTCGTGCAGATACTTTGCAAAGCCATAGGTTTTCTGAACACCTGACTCTGTAATCTTAACCTTTTGGTCGAGATTGATTTGGCTTCTGTGTGCTTCATCAGAAATACAAATAACGTTCGTTCTGTCTGTAAGAAGCTGCAAATCCTCTGTAAATTTCTGAATGGTAGTCAGATAAACACCGCCACTCTCTCGTCCTTGAAGCTCCTCACGAAGTTTCTCACGGGACTCAATACTTACAACAGTTTCATCTCCGATATATTTCTTTGAACCTACAAACTGTTTGGAAAGCTGGTCATCAAGGTCTGTTCTGTCTGTAATAATGAGAATAGTCGGGGAAGAAAAGTATTTGCTTTTCATCAGCATACGGGTAAGGAAAAGCATTGTATAACTCTTGCCGCACCCTGTTGCTCCGAAGTATGTACCACCTTTACCATCTCCTTCAGGGCGAAGATGAGCCTTGATATTCTCATACAATTTATTTGCCGCAAAGAACTGTGGATAACGGCACACTATCTTCAAATCCTTATCTGAGTTATCCGGAAAATAAATAAAATCTTTGATAACTTCAAGCAAACGGTCTTTTCGGAAAAGTCCCTTTATCATTGTTACAAGAGAATTGATACCGTCCAGTTCTTTATCGTCTGAGTTTATCTTTCTCCACGCATAGAAGAAATCATACGGGCTGAAGAAAGAACCATATTTATTATTTGCTCCGTCACTGATAACAACAAACGCATTGTATTTGAAAATCTCCGGAATATCTCTACGGTAACGGATTGTAAGCTGCTTATATGCGTCCATTATGGTCGTATTCTCTTGTACCGCACTCTTAAATTCAAGAACAACAACAGGAATACCATTTACGAACACAATGCCATCAGGAATACGCAACTGATTATTTACGCCTTCAATTTCAAACTGATTAACCACTTTGAATATATTGTTTTCGGGAGTGTCGAAATCAATAAGTTCAATATAGAGGTCTTTCTGCGTTCTATCCTCACGGTTAAGAATAAATCCATCGCAGAGCAACTTAAATACAGCTTTGTTTGCTTCATAAATCGTACCGGAAATATTACGCAGCATTAGAATGACACTATCCACCTCACTCGGTGTGATACCATCTTTCGCATAGCGATTATAGAGGTATTGCTTCAGGTCGTCCGTAAGCAAAACCTCTGTCCTTTCTCTATGTATCTGGTCGCCGCTGACATAGGTGTACCCCTCGTCTTTGAACAACTCCATTATTGACATTTCCAATGCGTGTTCATTAAAATTTGCCATTGCGTTCACTCCTTTTTATCAGCATATATCTCTTTCAATATTTGCTTATGTCGCTGTTCCATTTCATAATCCTGATATTTCAGTCCCAATTTTGCAAGCATTAGAGTTCCTTCCATATCATCTATATTTCCATAACTCACTGCACGGCTCACTCCAGTCAATGCCCCAAGTATTAGCCTTGTGCAATCAAGAGCAAAATCTATCAACTCCTGAATGTCAGGATATGTAACCGGATTTTTGTCCCATACCTTTTCTTCTGCTAAAATATGTTTCTCATCATTATGAGCATATATTTTATTTCTTTGAACACGAATATTCTCTTGTTTCTTGCTAAGAGAGCAAAAACGCTTTTGATATAATTCTAAAAACTCTGAAAATGTCAGATTAACCCGTACTGGTATTTTTTCAAAATCAGGTGTATCAAACAGTTTTAGAATTTCTCTTTGGCTTTTCACTTCATTTTCATAGAAACATTCTTCCGTTGGTTTCAAATGATGCTGGTATGGCACTTGAAAAGAATATTCTCTGCCATCTTCCTTAATTGTTACTATATCTCTATATTCGGGAAATAAGTCCAAATTATCTCTGCAATACTTTAAGAGCAAACCAACTGAAACAACGTCTTTTGTTTTATCATACAATTTTGCAATTTCCATAAAACAAGCCTTTTGCAACGCCCCATACACTACTTGATAAAAAGCCGGCGAAAGATTCATTTCATTGTTGTACTTCTTGCTCATTTCTCTATACTGCATCATAATTGCATAATACGCATTAGCGTCAAATGCACTTTGATATAAGTCCTCTGCAAGTTTGATTAACTTTTCTTTTTCCATTTTTCACACTCCTTGCAGTAAATGATAATTTAGCGGCTTAATAACATCTTTACCATAGTGTCTTTGACCTCGTGGAGCTTTGATATTTCCGTTTCATTAGTCTCGATAACTCCGAGAAACGAGGAAATCTTTTTGTTGAACTCTGACAGACTTTGCTTATTAGGAATAGAAAGCTCAAATTCGCCTAAAAGCGGAGGATTTGCTTGCGGTTGAGCTGACCCCCCAGCGTTCGTCTGAACAAAATCAAGGAACTCGGAAGATGTAATTGCAAGTCCAAAGTAGTATCTGTATTCGACATCAATGGGTCTTATTCTGACAAGGAATGATGCAAATACGGAATCGGGAATATTTCTGCCGACCATTTTGGCATACCCCACGGTTGCTCCTGTCCGAGCTACAACGACATCGCCTTCCGAGAGAACATATTTTTTATGATTCTCCTCGCTGATTGGACAATATGGTACACCATTCCAATCAATATAATTTTGAGCAATGTCTGTTATACGCAAGAACTTCGGTCCAACTGGTTCGGTGGTAGCTGTTTCAGTGTAACCGTACTGCATAACTGAGTAATCTTTGAGTTTGCCTGTTATTGAAGCGTTATTTGCTGTATATTCCTTGAAATATGCTCGCATTTGAGCCGCTAAATTATCATTTTCCGCTCTCTTCAAAGCAATGCGCTCGGTAACTGTACGGTAGGACTCGACAATCTCACATTGTCTCGCATAGGAGGGAACAGGGAGCTTTATACGGCAAAGATCGTCCCATGTAATTCCACCTCGAACACTGCCGTCCGTCATGAACCAACATTCACGGTCAAACTCAGGTCTACGAAACCACATCATCAAATACTCTTCATTCAAGACATCGCGGTCAATAATCTCAAACATGAAATACGCCGGAGAAACTATTGCGGAGCTGTCTTTCTCATAGAGCGCAATCGGAAGACGTTCATCGCGTCCAACGTGCATTGGGTTACAGGCAAACAATCCCTTGCTGATTAGCTTATACCGGCTCAAATCTGTGCCAATTACATTTGCGACGGAAGGCATAAACTCTTTGTCGATGCTTATGCCAAGAACAGTGCTGGTGACTTCCTCGGAGTTCCGATAATCAACAAGCTGAATATGTTTACCAAGGGGTTCATAATTCGATTTCATAGCCCAGCTCCTTAAACACAGTCAACAGGTCAGCCTTCGACTTCTCTTCTGCAACAAGCAGATCACGAAGCTCACTTTGCAGCGTCTTCATTTTCGTATCAAAGTCGATGTTCTCATCACGGTTTACAAACTCGATGTAACGGCTCGGGACAAGGGTAAAGCCCTTCTCTGCAACCTCATCAAAGGATGCGCTGTAACAAAACTCAGGCACGTTCTGATAAGTTTCTTCATAGCCTTCCTGCTGCCATGCGTGGTAGACGCTCGTGACCTTCGCACGGTCTTCTTCTGTCAGTTCAATGTACTTCTTTTCATAGGGGCTTCCCATTTGCCGCAAGTCCATGAAAAGGATCTCGCGCTCACGGTTACGGAAGCGTTTTACCTCTCCGTTTTCTTCAACCACACGAGCCTTTTTATTCTTGTTTAGAATCCAAAGCGTAACGCTGATGTCGGTGGTGTAGAAGAGGTTTCGGGGAAGGATGATGATTGCTTCGACGAGATTGTTCTCGATGAGTTGACGGCGGATTTTTAACTCTGTACCATCGTCAGATAGTGCGCCGTTTGCAAGCAGGAAACCGGCAACACCGTTCTGAGAGAGCTTTGAAACAATGTTCAGAATCCAGCCATAGTTTGCGTTACTCGTGGGCGGAACTTCATAGCCGTCCCAGCGCGGATCATCAATCAGCTCATTATCACCACGCCATTCTTTCTGATTAAATGGCGGGTTTGCCATAATGTAATCTGCCTTGAGATCCTTGTGCTGATCATTAGTGAATGTGTTCGCTGCCATTTCTCCGAGGTTTGCAGAGATGCCGCGAATAGCCAGATTCATTTTGCACAGCTTGTACGTCGTGTTTGTATATTCCTGACCATAGATAGAGACCTTCTTCTTGTTGCCGTGATGTGCCTCCACGAACTTCATTGACTGCACGAACATGCCGCCAGAACCGCAGCAAGGGTCGTAGAGAATGCCATCATACGGTTCAATCATTTCTGCAATCAAATTGACAATGCACTTCGGCGTATAGAACTCGCCCTTACCTTTGCCTTCCGCAAGTGCAAACTTGCTCAGAAAGTATTCGTAAACTCGTCCGATAATGTCATTCTCTTTATCGCCCGTGTTGATCTTATCAATCTCATCCAGCAGTGATGCCAGCTTTGCCGTGTCGATGTGAAGCCGCGAGTAGTAGTTGTCCGGCAGTGCGCCTTTCAGTGCGGGATTCGCTTTCTCAATCGTATAGAGGGCGGTGTCGATTTTCAGCGCAATGTCATCCTGTTTCGCATTCTCCATGATGAAAGACCAACGGCTGATCTCAGGCAGGAAGAACACGTTGTCCTTCGTATAGAAGGCAACATTGTCAACAAACTTCTCACCGTATTTTTCAGAAATAGCTTTCCTTTGTGCCTCAAACTTATCGCTGGCAAACTTCAAGAAGAAGAGACTGAGAACGACGTGTTTGTATTCTGCTGGCTCAACAGAACCACGGAGTTTATCTGCGGACTTCCACAGAGCTTCCTCCATAGAAATTTCTTTCTTGGGTTTAGATGCAGCTCGCGCCATGTTGATTTCTCCAATTCATTTTAATATATCTCGCATTCATCTACACAACTTTATAAAATATCAGTTTGCAAGATTTTTGCATAATAATCCAGTTAATATTATAGACTTATCAGCAGCCAAAGTCAATTTAGAACCACTCTTCTGCAAGCAGTGCTTTCGTGACACGAAAGCACTGCTTGTTGGGGCCCCCAATCCCCATAGAACGCTGCCTGCGGCATCGGGCTGCGCATCCGCTTCGGATGCTTTAACGGCAGTTCCTGACAAAGAAAAACCGGGATGCTTCCCATCCCGGCTTCAAAGAAATATTTCATTGATTTGTCTGCTGTTTATCGTGATAATCGGCAAGAATCTTATCCAGCGTAATAGATTTCATGCTGGCAATCACATCTGTTTTCAACTCTTCGTAGGTATCATCCAGCACTGACTGAATCTTCCTGCCCACAGGACAAAACGCTGATGGTGACGAATGAATACCGATCATTTTGTCAATGGCATCCGGTTCCACTGCTGTACAAATCCGATAAAGTGTTATATCTTCGGGTTCTGCTGCAAGAGTCGCACCGCCAGTACCGGACTTCACATACAGAACACCGCTTTTTTTCAGCGCACTGAGAATACCCCTGATTGTCACCGGATTGCAGCCGGTAGAAAGCGACAGCCTGTCTCTTATACACATCTCCGAGCCCACGAGACTAAGGCGAATCTC
>OJPZ01001090.1_pt1 | contig 10688 bp, 10 predicted proteins | sample 1598611 | NCBI WGS metagenome assembly OJPZ01 (sample SAMN03922494, study PRJEB24848) | human gut metagenome | isolation source: stool sample | host: Homo sapiens | place: Germany | collected 2011-11
CGGCTTCTTTAGCAACCTCATTCAAGTTCAAACTTTTATAGCCATAGCGAAAAAGTTGTCTTTCCGTAATATCCAAAATCGTTTTTTCTAAAGCCTTTTTTTCATAGGCCATACCTTTACACCTCACAAAATGAACTTATTTTACTCTACGAGTTTATTTTATAAAAATTGTGGCAGAATGTCAAGTGGGGATCATAGGTAATTTTTGAATCACATTATATGATTTATTTGCGCGAATAATAGGAACTGTGTACGCATATCTCAAAGGAAAGGTGAACTGTAAAATGTAATAGGGTGAATGAATATGCCGAAAAGACCAACACCACTATATGATTTTACGGCTTTCGGGGCTGCTATCAAGGCCGCAAGGAATGAGCATGGAGAGAGCCGCAAAAAGGTTTGCGACGAGTTATATATTTCTCCGCGCTATCTTGCTAATATTGAAAACGATGGGCGGCAGCCGAGTTTACAAGTATTCTATGACCTTGTAACCCGTTACCATATATCCGTCGATCAATTCTTTTTCCCAAGCGATACCGAAAAGACAACGCAACGGTTACAACTGGATCAACTGCTGGACGGTATGAGCGATACGGGAATACGGATTATAACCGCAACGGCAAAGGAAATAACGGAAGTCGAAAGAACAGAGGAATAATCCCTCTACATGGCAGATTGCAGCGCATGGCCGCTGCAATCTTTTTTTGCGTCAAAGACAAGGGAACGCGCAACAAATACCGCCTTTCTAATGGGATATGGAGTAGATAGCAAGCACAGCAAATGAGTACCCATTTGCAAAAACCGCTTGTTGGGAGTTTCCCAAACCCTTATCCATACCAAGAAAGGCGGCTGCACTTATGGCAAACCGAAAGAGGAATATCCAAATGAAGTTTTGGATCTCCGAAGAAGAAAAGCGGCTCATCGACGAAAAAATGAAGCAGTTACCAATCCGGCAGTACGGCGCATACTTCCGCAAAATGGCAATCGACGGATATATCCTTGTGATAGACCATTCGGAAACAAAAGCATATATCCGGGAACTGCAAGCAATCAGCCGCAATATCAATCATATTGCAAAACGCGCCAATGCGACGGGGACGGTGTACGAGCAGGACATAGCCGATATAAAAGAGGTGGTACATGAGATATGGCAATTACAAAGACGCACCCTATTAAGTCAACCTTAAAAGCCGCGATTGACTATATCTTAAACCCCGAAAAGACAGACGGGAAATTGCTTGCGTCCTCGTTTGGCTGCGGCATGGAAACGGCAGATATTGAGTTTGCATGGACGCGGGAAATGGCCGGAGATCGCGGCACACATTTAGGGCGGCACTTGATACAATCCTTTGCGGTGGGAGAAACCACACCGGAAGAAGCGCACAAAATCGGCATGGAACTTGCCGAGAAGATTTTAGGCGGCAAGTACGAGTTTGTTTTGACAACCCATGTTGACAAAGGCCATTTGCATAACCACCTCATTTTTAACTCCGTCAGTTTCATTGACTACAAAAAATATCACTCAAACAAGCAGAGTTATTACCAAATCCGGCGCACCAGCGACAGGATATGTAAAGAGCATGGGCTATCCGTTGTAGAGCCGGGAAAGGACAAAGGCAAAAGTTACATCGAGTATCACGCGGAAAAGCAAGGGACAAGTTATAAGGCCAAATTGAAAGCCGCCATTGATACCCTCATTCCCCAAGTAACCGATTTTGAAGAACTCCTAAAGCGGTTGCAGCAAATGGGGTATGAAGTGAAGCGCGGCAAATATATTTCCTGCCGCGCGTCCGATCAAGAACGGTTTACCCGTCTGAAAACGCTCGGCGCGGCCTACGCGGAAGAAGCCTTAAAAGAACGAATTAGCGGCGTGTACCGCGTCCGGGCAAGGCCGGAGCAGGACGACAAGCGGATCCAGCTTGTCATAGATATTGAAAACAATATCAAGGCGCAACAATCAGCAGGCTATGAAAGGTGGGCTAAAATCCACAATCTAAAACAGGCCGCAAAAACCTTTAATTTCTTGACGGAAAACAAGATTGAGTATTACAGCGATCTTGAACAGAAAATCGCGGATATTATGACCGCCCATGACGCGGCGGCAAAGGCGGTACGAGAGGTGGAGCAGAACATGGGGCAACTCTCTTTGCTGCTGAAGCACACCACTACATACCGGAAGTTAAAACCGCTGTATGAGCAGTACCGCAAATCCTCGGACAAAGAAAAGTATCTGCGGGGGCATGAAAGCGAAATCATCTTGTTTGAAACGGCGGCAAAAGCCTTAAAGCAAATGGGCGTTTCCAAACTACCGGATCCCGTCAAACTGAAACAGGACTATACCGCATTGAGCGAAAAGAAAAACAAACTTTATGAGGAATACCGGGAAGCCAAGAAGCAAATGCAGGAGTACGGTATTATCAAAAAGAATGTAGACAGTATTCTCTATCCGTCCCAAAGCAGGGCAAAGGAGCAGGAACGGTAATACATGGTGGAAAAAGCAAATCCCCTATGGTAAAATAGAATTGCTCGGAAAGGAGTATCGCAAATGGAAAACGATAAATTACAACTTTTTGAAAATAAGCAAATCAGAACGGCATGGGACGAGGAAGCGGAAGAATGGTATTTTTCCATTGTTGATGTTGTCGCTGTTTTGACCGACAGCCCCAACCCTCAAACCTACTGGCGCGTAATGAAAAAGCGTCTGAAAGACGAGGGAAATGAAACCGTTACAAACTGTAACGCTTTGAAAATGACCGCCGCCGACGGGAAAAAGCGGTTGACCGACGTTGCAACGACGGATCAACTTTTGCGTATCATTCAGTCTATTCCGTCCCCAAAAGCAGAGCCGTTTAAGTTGTGGCTTGCAGAAGTCGGGCGGGAACGGATCGAGGAAACCATAGACCCGGAACTTACCATAGACCGCGCCCTTGCAACCTATGTGAAAAAAGGATATAGCCGCGAATGGATTAACCAGCGGTTGCAGGCAATCCAAGTGCGAAAAGAATTAACCGACGAATGGCAAGACCGGGGCGTGCAACAAGGTGTTGAATATGCGATACTCACCGACGAGATCACCCGCGCATGGTCGGGCATGACGACGCGGCAATATAAAAAACTGAAAGGCTTGAAAAAAGAAAATCTGCGGGATAACATGACGACAACGGAAATTATCTTGAATATGCTCGCGGAAACTTCCACAAAAGATATTTCAAAAGAAGCAAAGCCGGAAACCTTTAAAGAAAACATAGAGGTTGCCCGTCGGGGCGGCAGCGTGGCCGGAATTGCCAAAAAAGCATTGGAAGCGGAAACGGGCAAGCCCGTTATCACTTCCCAAAACGCGGCGCAATTAAACGCCGTTGTAACGGGCATGATTGAGGGCGTTGTGGACGCGGAAAAGAAGAAAGATGAAACGGACGAATAACGGGTACAGCGTGGAATGATGGGGGCTGAAAAAGCCTTGTATCATGCGGCTTGCAGCGCGAAAAACGGCATAGCCGATACTTTATATTCAAAAGCGCAAAATCGGCTTTCTAATTGTCCATGCACAAACAAAAAAAGACGGGGCGCGGTAGCCAAATCAAGGCCACCGCGCCCCATTCTGCTTTTGCGGGTTATTCTTCGTCGGTTAGGGTAAACTCTCTTTCCAAAAACTCGCTGTCAGTCATACGCTGCAACTTGCGGATTGTGTTTTCTGCAAGCGGCTGCATATCGCTGTCCATGTAAGAGATTGCCGCAAGGATATTTTGCATTGTCTTTTCCCGGCTGTCCTCGGCATAAATCGCAATGAGGTTTTCTTCCTCGACGGTAAAGCGGATATTCATTGTGATACCTCCATATCTTTTTGTTTCTGCTGCATAGGCTGTTTGGCCTGCTGTGTCTTGGCCTGATTTTTGTATTCGTCCAACTTTTTCAAAATAGAGGGCTTTTTCTGCGGCTTCTCCTGCTTTTCGGTTTTTATGGCGTTTGCCAAATCCACAAGGGAGATTGCTTCCCCGGCCTTGGCCTTTGCTTCCAACTCGTCAACGGTAGGTGTTTGCGGCGTATTATTGATAATCCCGTCAAAATGGTTATCGTTCTGCTCTACCGTATCTTCCACCGCTTTCAAAGGGTTTTCCCGTTCCGGCTGCTGCGCCAATATCGCAAAAGCCTGTGTCCCATTTCCCATAATGAGATACTTCCCGTCCTCTGACGCATGGTGAAATCCATAGCCTGCCGCTTCCATTTGTTCGCGGCTCATATCGGTAATATGGAAATTGCCCCGTGGCGTTTTGACGGTTTCGCCCGTCATAAGGCTGTCGGGGGTCGCTTCCGGCTGCTCCTGCTTTGCAAGTTGCCCGTCGCGGTAAGAATACCCTTGTGTTTTAATCGCTTCAAGGGTACTGCCCGTAATATCCCCATAGATCCGCTTGTCCGCGTCAATCATCGTTTGCAGCGTATCTTTTACCGTATCGGACAAGGCTTGTTGCTGTTCGGGCGGTAGCGTATCAAATACGGGGACTTGCTGCTCGGCTTCCCGCTGCTGCTGCAACTCGGTAAAATGCCCCTCAATCTCGGTAATGAGTTCCTTTGCGGTGGTCTGTATTGTTTCAAGGGACGCTTTTAACTCGGTCATTTCCTTGCCGCTGCTCCAACCAGCCACATAGCCGAAAGAGTAATCGGAAGTATCAAGGCCGAAATGCTGGCAAACCGTATAAGCGACGCTTTCCGCTTCTACCTCGCAGGTATGGCGGTCAACGCGGTTTTGCTGCTCCGGCGGGGCGTTTAAGTCTACGTCGTGCAGCTTCGCATGGGCGATTTCGTGAATGGCGGTCTTTACCGCCTGTAATTCACTCACGCCCTCTTTGATTGCAATACGCTTGTCGGTCAAACTGAAATACCCATTTGCGCCGTTTGTGATCTGCTCAAATGCAATCGGGACGGGGGACGCTTTTTCAAGGGCGGCGAAAAAATCCTCGTACTGCTCCACATCGGCAAGCAGCGGTTTAACGGAAAGGTCGGGAAACTCCTTGCCCTCGGTCTGCGAAATATCAAAGACGGTTATAACCTTAAAGGCGGGGACGGTGATTTCCTTTTCTTCCTTTACCACTTTTCCCTCGCGGTCAAGCATGGGCTTTCTCGTTTCGGGGTCGATTTTATCAACCAGCTTTTTCACCTTGTAGGGCGCGGGGGCAAAGATTTTAATGCCTTTCTCGCCTTTCTTTACATGGCGGTCAAACTCCTTTTCCCATTGACGGAAGCCCATTACCAAATTGCCGCCCTGCATAGCAATTAGGATAGTGTTATTCAAACTATAATCATGGAACTTTGACATAGCGGTTAGAAACTCTTTGTAGCGGTCGCTGTCAAAAATCGCCTGTACGCCCTGTTCCAAACGCGCGGTGATCTCCTTTACCTTTTCGGCGGGCTTTTCGGAAGTAAGGATAATGGGGACGACGGGGCGGGGCTGCTGCGGCTCTGCGGCCTGTGCGTCTGCTTGCTGCGTTTCGGCTGCGTCCATATAGGCTTTGTCCTGTTCGCCGCGCTCCGGCTGCGGGTAACTCATAATGCGGTATTCTTCCGGCACTTCGCGCCCCTCAAACTGCCGTTCCCACTCGTCGCCGCTTTCCACGATATAGCCGTACTCGGTAAACGCGCCTTTTTCCTGCGCGGCAGCGTTCCTGCCAAAAGTAGAAAGGTCAATGCCGCCTTTCCATTCTTCGGGCATTTGTACCATGCCGGATTGATTTAAGTAATAGTCGCCCAAATCGTGGTAGTTATGTACTTCGGGGATATGGACGTAAAAATCCACGTTGTAGGTGAAGTCAATTACCTGTCCAATATTTGCAAGCCCGTTTTTCTGCTGCAAAGCTGCGTTCAGCTTGCCAACCTCGGCGGGGTCAAGCTGTTCGAGCCGCGCCGCAAGAAAATTGAGTTCGTCCACGTCGGCGGCGCATACCATTTCATAAGGCAAGGCAATATGTTTCTCCGGGTCGTCGGAATAGCCGCGAATGGAAAAATCCTGCGGGTTGTCGGCGGTAATGCCGACGTTCCGCATAGCTTCGTGCAACTGCTCCTTTGTGGCGGGCATATCCAACCAATAGCCGCCGGGGTCGCCCGCGTCAAAGCGGCTGCGGTTGCCTATCATAATAGAAAACTGTTCGCTCATGTGTTCACGCTCCTTTTCCTGCCCGGTATTTTCGGGGATAGCTGCCGCCTGTTGCTGCTGCGGGGGTTCTTCGCCCTCTATGGTGTAGTCCGGCATGAGCATACCGTTTACTTTGAAATAGTCGGCGTACTCCTGCGGGATAGGCGGGGAGATTTCCGTAAACAAGCGGTCATACGCTTTGATACGCCCATTCAGATACTTTTCCATAGCTGCCTTGTCGGTGAAAACCTTTCTATCTTGTCCGGCAATCTTCGCTTGGGTTCTGCTTGGGCTGTTGGTGCGCACGCTCCATGTAAGCGTCCATGAATACGGGATAGATTTCTGCGCTTCTTTGTCGTAGCGGGTATTCTCGTAAATGTAGTAATTCATCTGATATACCCGGTTGCTGCGAATATGGCGGTTATGCTCGGTGGTCTGCCACTCGTTAGCGGTGTGCTGGACGTGCGGCGTTCTCACATATTCAAGTGTTTTATCCAGCAAAAGCGTTCTTCCCGCCTGTTCTTCCCATGCGGCGGCGCGTTCTTTAAGGTCGTCAAAAATCGCCTGTTCTGCCGCCGCGCTTTCGCTGCGCATGGAAAGTAGCTGCGCAATCGGCAAGGAAGCATAAGGGGCAATCTCCCTGTCCTTTGCTTCAAAATATATCCGGCGTTCTATCCGCATGGTTTCGGCGGCTTCTAATTTGTCATGGTCGTATGAGGAATACGGCATATTCTTTCATCACGTCCTTTCTCGGTCATATAAGGGTTTGGGACTATCCCAACAAGCAAAATGCCCGCGCTCTCTATGGGAAGCGCGGGCATTTCTCGCAAACGGGTACTCGTTTGCTGTGCTTGCTATGTAGTTGTTTTTATCCGTAAACGCCTGTTTCTCTCGCTTTGGGCTTTCTGTCTGCGGCGTATCTTTGCCGCGCAATCGGGGCAGTATTTCGCCCGGTTGCTGCCCGCCGCAAACGTGCTGCCGCATACCGCGCAACGCTTCAAATCGGTTTCCCCGCTGCGGGTGATCTGTTCGCAAAGCTGCCTGTCGGCGGGTAATACCGCTTCGCGGAAATAGCGGCATAGCAGCGAATAGCTGATACTCTGCACACAAACGCAAGTTTCCCCGTCGTCCAGCAGCAGACAATTCCCGCAATCGTTGTTTGCACAAGCGGCGCGGGTCATTTTCTTTACGGCGCGGTATTGCTTTTCATCAAGCCTTATCATTTTCGGTTCTGCTCGACGCGGAAGTTTACATACTTGCCGCCTGTGTCGGCAAGCAGCACAACTCCGTCAAAGGTCTTTCCCGTCTTGGTCGAGTACATACCTTTGATTTTTACCTTTCCGTCTTTCAAAAGGGCGGCGGCAATCGCCTTTGTGAAAGCCTTTTTGCGCTGCTCAAAAAAGCGGTCATTCTTCCACATCACAAAGCTGCAAGCCCTGTCGGAGCAGTAAAAGTTTTTCTTGCCCTCGTAAACCGCCGCGCCGCAACGGGGGCAAGTGCCGATTGCTTCCCGCTGCGGGGTAAACAGCTTCGCTTTATCCTCGGAAATCGCGGAATAGGTCTTGACAAGCCCCGCTGTCATTTCCTCAATCCCGCGCATGAAGTCGGCGGGGCTGTCGCTGCCCTTTGCAATCCCGGTAAGGCGCGTTTCCCATTCTGCCGTAAGCTGCGGGGACGTAAGGCTGTCGGGCAGAATAGCGACAAGGTTATACCCGTCCTTTGTGGGGATTAGCTTTTTGCCCTTGCGCTCGGCAAAGCCCGCACTAATGAGTTTTTCAATGATACCCGCCCGCGTTGCGGTAGTGCCTAACCCTTTGCGCTCTGCGTCCTCCGGCGTTTCTTCCTTGCCCGCGTTCTCCATAGCGGACAGAAGCGTATCTTCGGTATATGCTTTCGGGGGCTGCGTGTAACACTCGGAGATCTCCGCTGCCGGATTGTCAAAGGTCTGCCCCTCGGCAAGCGGCGGCAAAACGGTTTCCGGCTCTGCGTCCTCGTCCTGTTCCTCGGACGCGGCGCGGGACAGCTTTTCAATCTCACGCCACCCCTCGCAAAGCGTCGTCTTTCCCTTTGCGGTAAAGGTATAACCGCCGCAAGAGATAACCGCCGTAACCGCTTCATATTCATAGGGCGCGGCTGCGGCGCAAAGCAGCTTCGCGCATACAAGGGTCATAAGTTTTGTTTCGCTGTCGGTAAGGGAAGAAAAGCCCGTTTTCAAAAACTCGGCTGTCGGCAAAATAGCGTGGTGGTCGGTTACTTTGCTGTTGTCGCAAACCCTTGTAAGGTCTGCTTGCAGCTTCACGTCCCGCATAAAGGGAAGCAGCGAACAAAGCCCGGTAATGAGTTCCTTTGTGCTGTCCTGCATATCGGAAGTGATATATTTGCTGTCGGTGCGGGGATAGGTCAAAAGCCGCTTTTCATAGAGGGCTTGCGCATAATCAAGGGTCTGTTTCGCCGTAAACCCGTACAGGCGGTTGGCTTCGCGCTGCAACGCGGTAAGGTCAAACAGCTTCGGCGGTGCAACGGTCTTTTTCTCTTTTTTGAGGGAAGTACAAACGGCTTGCGATTTCTCGCAAGCCGCTTTCATCTGCTGCGCTGCCGCTTCGTCGTTCAACCTTTCGGACAAAGCCGAAACACCGCCCGCGTCCAGACGGACAACATGATATTTTTCTTTCTTAAAGCTGCTGATCGCATAGTCGCGGTTTACCAGCATGGTAAGGGTGGGCGTCTGCACTCTGCCGACATTCAGCGTTTTGTGATAGAGGATAGAGAAAAGGCGGGTCGCGTTAATCCCGACAAGCCAATCTGCCTTTGCTCTGCAAAGCGCGGATTGATAGAGGTTGTCATAGCTGCGCCCGTCTTTGAGGTTTGAAAAGCCCTCGCGGATTGCGCTTTCTTCCATGCTGCTAATCCAAAGGCGGGAAAAGGGCTTTTTGCAATTTGCCTGTTCATAGACAAAGCGAAAAATGAGTTCTCCCTCGCGCCCGCTGTCGCACGCATTGACAATCTCGGAAACGTCGCTGCGGTGCATAAGGTCTTTGAGTACGGAAAACTGCTGCTCCTTGCCGCTGGCAACGGTAAACTGCCAATCCTGCGGGACAATGGGGAGATCGTCATACTTCCATTTTCGGTACTGCTCGTTGTAGGTCGCCGCGTCCGCAAGGCTAATCAAATGCCCGATACACCAGGACACAAGGTAGCCGCCGCCCTCAAAATATCCTCTGCGCTTTTCATTCGCGCCAAGTACGGCGGCAATCGCCGCCCCGACGCTCGGTTTCTCTGCAATTACAAGTTTCATACTTTCTCGTCCTCCTGCTCGGTTTCTAATTCTTCCTCGTCCTCGTCGTCCTCGTCAAAATCGAGATCGTCAAGGTTGCTGCTGCCTTTTGCCGCGTCCTTTTTGGGCTTCATAATCTTAAAGTAATAGAACGCGCCGCCGCCCACTGCGGCAAGAAGCAGCACGACAAGCAGAATAGCACCGCCCATGCCGCCGCCTTTATCTTCCTCCGGCTCCGGCTGCTCGGTTTCTTCCGGCTCCGGCTCGGCTTCCTTGCCCGCGCACTCGCTCATATTGACGCTGCAAACGGGGCAATCGGTGTTGACGCTTCCGGCAACGCATTTTTCAGTACAGCTACAAGCGGGGGCTTCGGTCTGTTCGTCCTCCATAAGCTGCAAAAGGTCTTTTTCATCAACTTGATTGAGGAAATGGACGGTGTTTTCTCCGTCCTCGGCGCGGTCAATGATGATGTAAAAATAGTTTCCGTTTTTCGTAACGACGGTAATAAACTGCTTATCGCCGGACGCTTCGCCCGTTATGTCGTCCACAAGGCTCATGTTGCCCTCCGGCGTTAAGGGCTGCGGCTCATAGCCGCCCGTCGTTTCTTCCGGCTCGGTTTCGGTTACGGGGGTAGGCGGCTCGTCGCTCACATCACCGCCGCCCGCAAAAGCGGTAACAGAAAAGCCGCCCATGAGTACAAGGGCGGCAAGCAAAGCGGTAACGCTGCGGAACAGTTTTTTATGCTTCATCTTCGGTTTCCTCCTGTTCGTCGGTATAGTCTGCGTCCGGCTGCGGCAAGGCAATTTCGCCGCTGGCGTAAGCGGAGAGGAACGCGGCAAGCTGCGCCCCGTCAAGGTGTACCGCTTTCACCATTTGAACGATCTGCGCGTTTTCTTCCTCGATTTTCTGCGCTTCAAGGTCTTTCAGCCTTTTTTGGTATTCAAGGACTTTCGCCCTCGTTTTCTCAATATCCCTTTCGATACGGTCAAGTTTCGTGTTTGCCATAGAAATAAACTCCTTTCAAAGTCAGTTGTAATGTAGCCGCCCATAGGCGTAAAAATGGGATTGCCAATAGCTTGTATCAAGTTTTGCGTATTGTATCGGGTCGCCACAATGCAGCATGACGGGGCTTCCGTCCCCGTCCTCGCCAACGTAGATACCCACATGAGATACCCCCGGTGTGTCATATGTACCCGTAAAGAAAACCAAATCCCCCGGCTGCGGGTTGGAAACGCGGGTTGAAATGTTGTAAAGCCCCTGCGCCCCAAGTCTGCCCGTATTGTATAAGCC
>OJPZ01001095.1_pt1 | contig 10649 bp, 12 predicted proteins | sample 1598611 | NCBI WGS metagenome assembly OJPZ01 (sample SAMN03922494, study PRJEB24848) | human gut metagenome | isolation source: stool sample | host: Homo sapiens | place: Germany | collected 2011-11
GTACTCCTTCATATGTGAATATTCAAAACTCTCTTCTCAGCTTCAGCTTTCATAGCTGCCCGCAAGGAACTTACATTTATTCGACTCGAATGTTTACCGGATTCAGTGTAAGGTTGCCTCCGCCCGCCACCTTATACCATTTGCCTCTTTCGAGTTTGATTCTTTCCGTTACGCCCTGTGTAATATATCCGATTCTGTATTTTTCTCCAGTCTCTACATCGGTAAAGACCACCTCAGTATCACAATCACCGCTCACTTTTACAGTTCCCCAAAGTGGCTGTATTTGTTCTGTCTTTATGGTGCCTTCATCGTTTGAAAGGGTGAAAGTATGGCTTCTCTGAATATTGATATAAATCGCCACCAGAAAAACCGTTGCCAGACATAAAGCAAACCTTCTCGTTTTCATCGAAACACCTCCTGTAAATTCGGTTTTATCGAGTCATATCACATAAGTGGATGCTTCAAACTTACAGCTCAGTTTCCACTGCAAGCTGCTCCTGCTTCTCTTTTTCATCAGCGATTTGGACATCAACATCTTCGCGCATCTTTTTCAGAAGTGCGAGGACTCGCTTGATTTTACCTTTGGTATTCTCCACTCTGCTCTGTGCCTGATTGATGTGATCCAGAACTGCCCAGTCTGCAAAGAGGCCATCAAAGAAGAAATCTGCGAATTTCAAAAAACTGTCTACCGCAACCTGAAGGTCTGCGGTGATCTCAACATCAGCAAGCTCAGTTTTGAACCGCCGCAGTTCCACTTGAAGCTGTTCGATTTGTTTCTGCGCATCGTCCAGTTCCTCATACTTGGCAAGATCGGCCATCAAACCGCCGCCCATTACGTCCCATGTACTCCAGCCCTCGGCATTGTCGAGGGTTTCGAGAACTTCGTTGACCGTATGCAAGGCAGTCTTTCCTGCGTTGATGGCTTCCAGCAGCTCCCGCTTTTGGACTTTCAGTGCGGCAATGCGGCTTTCGCTTTCCACAATCTGCTGTGCGGCAGGGTGGGCAGAGACTTTGATGCTTTTGATTTTTTCGGAAAGAGCAGCTTGATACTGCCTTTCGCAATCGGACAGCCGTTCCAGTCTATTTTGAATCTGCTTCAAGTCGGCATCAACGGAAGAAAGATCATGGAGAGCCGCATCGTACTTGACGCGGGCTGCATAGGCTTCCTGCCGTTCTTTGTCCAGCTTTTCATCCATTTTTCCAATCACTTGATAGAAAAATGCGGCAAGGCTGTGTCCCTCCAGACGGTCCACATCAGCCTGCTCTGCCAGCTTGGATTTTTCCAGCTTTTTCAGGCGATCAGCAAGCGTATCTCTCTGGGCGGTCAGTTCTTTCTGTTTTGCTTCGCAGCTTTTCTTTTCAGCGACCTGCTGCCAAAGCTCTTTCAACGTAGAATCACTCATATGGAATGTCCTTTCCCGGCATTACGTTTCTTCGTTCAGAAGCTGGTTCAAAAAATGCTGCCGATTATTTACAAATGTTTTGGTGATAACGTAGCTGTCCGTATCTTCATACTGACAAGGATGAATCGTGCCATTGTCGAAGCTAAAAATCTCAGCATCAGGCATTCCGAGGAGAATGGGTGAATGTGATACGATAATGAATTGCGCCCCTTCTTGGGCACACCGATAAATGTTGATCAGTAACGTGAGCTGCCGCTGCGGGGATAAAGCGGCTTCCGGCTCGTCAAAAATATAGACTCCATCTGCACCCATGTAGTCCTGCGCAATGGCGAGGAAACTTTCACCGTGTGATTTTTGGTGATAGCCTTTGGAGGGATGATCGTCATCGGAATAGTCGATTTCCTTGGTGGCTACATTATAGAAACTCTCTGCTCGGAGAAAATACCCGAACTTTGGTCTGCGATACCCCTTGGAAATCGTCATAGCCTCACATAGTTCCGAATGGGAGTTGTATGTGGAAAATGAATAGTTCTTCGTTCCACCCTCTGCGTTGAAGCCGTAAGCAACAGCGATTGCTTCCAGAAGCGTAGATTTTCCACTTCCATTTTCGCCAACAAAGAACGTAATGGGCTTATGGAATGTAAAAGTGTCGATTCCACTGATGGCAGGAATCTGACGAACATAATTGTATGGGCGAACTCTGTTCCAGTCGATGGTCAGCCCTTGGATAAACAAATCGTTCATACAGCACTCCATACTATATAATGTAAGAAACACTTAGCTCCGCTCAAACCCAAGATAGCGGGTGCCCTGAAAACTCAGCTTTCCGATGTCGCCCTGCACGAGCAGACCATAATCGCTTCCGTCCACTTCAAATTCCATCCGGTCGCCGCTCTCCACCTGAAAAGTCACATAGTACGATGTAAATGTGCTAGTGTCGTATCCGTGCGCACCGGACATATCTCCGGCATTGGCACTGCTGGAATGCGAAACATCGGTGCGCTTTGCTACCACTGTTGCCGGAACGGTAAGCCGCGGCGAGTGGTTGTTTTTGTTCCATGTGCGGAGATTTGAAATTAGAGCAAAGAAAAACATTCCAATAAAAAGCAGGAACAGGATTGGGAAAATGAAGCTGAATATAGCGTCAAACCATCCAAAAAACATTTTACTCCTCCAAAATTTCTTCCAGCAGGTCCTTTACATCGTCCAGAAAAGATTCTTCTCCGAGGGTGTTCACCTTGAAGAACACCGCTTGACTGCCGCCCGCTGTAATTGCAGACAGCCGAATCGGGCTATCTCCATTCTGGAACATGGTCAGTGTCAGACTCAGGCGGTTGCCGCCCATCATGCTGTACCGTTCAAACACACGGACACTGCACCGGGCATCGCCCTCTTTGAAATCACTGCCTGCCTCTAAATCTGCCGACCAACTGCTGTCCGGGATTTCATTTTCCAGCTTCCGAAGCAGTTTGTCAAAATTCTTGTTTCGGATGGTCTTTTCAAAGATTGCCATAATGGTTCCTCCGTTCTGACAATTAAAAATCGGTCCCTTATTTTTGATATGAGCAGAGCCACAGGAAAATTGCGGAGAAATCGCTTGAAGAGAGGAATTTTGTCTAATTTGATTATAGCATATCTTTTGGAAGAACAAAATACTTTATGTACGCCGCCCGCAGGCGGCAAAGATCAGTCCGGGGGAAATTCCAACTCGCCAAACTCCGCATCGGTCAACAGTTTCAGCTTTTCGATAACACCTTCCGACAACTCCCGCAGGGCGGTTTCATCGGGCATCAGGTAGCACTGCATCAGCCGCAGTTCGTGGATAAGTCCCATCCGGGTGCCGGTGTTGTAGAGCATCATCAGCATGAGTTCTTCATGGTTAAAGTTCATGCGCATCCCTCGCTTTCCGGCAGACGGTGGGATTGCACTCCGGGGCATCGCACTTTTCCTTGAGCGTTTGCAAAACCGAGGTGCGTTCCGGCTTTTTATCCAGAAACCCCGGCAGTTCCTTGAAGCCGATGCTGTCCACATAATGCACGGATACCTCGCCATTGCGTTTGAGTGCGATCACATCGCTGACCGACAGGCTGTGTCCCTCAAAATCCTGCGGACGGGAGAGGTTGGACATCTGAAATAGTTCTTCCAAAATCTCGTTGTTCGGCACATCCTGCCACATGGCGGGCAGATCAGCATAGTAGGTGACCTCGTAATGATCCGGGTCGGGCGTTTTGCCTCGATGGTTCAACTCCCGCATAGAAGCAAATCTTTCATCGAAGATTTTTTCGTCATGCCGCAGCTGCATCACCATATAAACATCGCATCCTGCGTTTAGAAACTTCTGCGGGATGTCCGTCATGGGTTCACCGTCAAAATTCTGGTTCCATTTTTGCTGCATCGTCCACCTCACAGTTCTGGCGCAGAACGTGCAGAGGATTTTGGCGCAGACGTATCACTTGCCAGTTCTGCCAGCTTTTCCAGTGTGGAAGGGCGATGGTCTGCACTCAGTTCCTCGGCTTCCGCAACTTTATCCATGACTGCATCGTAGTCCTGCAGTAGCCGCCGGCCCTTTTCCATGTGGTGTGCTTCCAGAATCTGCTCACGGGCTTCCTGAATGGTCAGTTCCGGGGCATCCAGCTGCCCACCGTCCATCACAGAATAATCGCTGTGGTAGAGGGTGTAATCCCATCCATCCTCACAGGACTGGATGGCAAGATAGCCTTTGCCGCCCAGTTCCCATGCAGCCTGCTCGTCCTGTGTCTGAATCTCCGGGTAGAAGTCGGCATGGTTCCGTTCCATGACCTCGGCAAACTGGCAGATGTGGAACACATTGCCCAGACCGCCCATGTCAAAGTGATAATCATCCAGATGTTCCACCCGTGCCGTAAAACTGCGCCTATCCGGGTAATCCACCTGAATTACGCCGCCATCGGGAATGCGATAGAGGTCATCATAGTGGCTGTTGATGAGACGAATATCCTTCGGCAGCGTTTCCGGCTCCCAGATGCGCCGTCTGCCGATACCAGCTTGCGGGATGTTTTCGAGGATCTTTACGCTTTCCTGTTGGATGACCTTGCGGTCATCGTCCGAAAGTTCAAACAGATACCAGTTCCGGGCGGCAGAAATGGCGTTCCTGCCATCGGGCGGCAGGTTCTTTTCCGAGATCTGCCCGCTTTCCAGCGGCTCACCAGTTACCTTGTTGTAGGTGGCAAAGCCGACCCCTGCACCGTTTTCCCGGAGATGCAGATAGCGTTCATCGTTGATAAGGTAGACCGCTTCTTTTATCTGCTCCATCAGCACCCACCTTCAAATTCCAAACTGAACTTACTGCGGCCATCCGCTTCACAGGACAGCAGCACGGTGGCGTTGTAGGTCTTGCCCTTGGCACTCTTGCAGTCCTTCAGCCGGACTCGACCATCCCGCAGCAGCTTGTCTGCCACATGAGCGTCCAGACGCTTTCCCAGACGCTTAAAGAACGCATTGTCCTTCCACAGCACGAAACGGCACTCCCTGTTCTCACAGAACCAGCCCTTTTCACGCTCCACGACAGACTTACCGCAGTTCGGGCAGACACCAATAATTTTGTTTTTCATAAGCGCATTCGCTCCTTTCGCAGCCTCGGTGGTCGTTACCAGCGAGGAAATCATCTCTTTGATTTCAGTCATAAAAGTTTCCGGCTCCATTTCGCTGCGCTCGATTTGCAGCAGTTTTGTTTCCCAGTCGGCGGTCATTTCCGGGGACTGAATTTCTTCGGGCATTACGGTAATAAGGGCTTTGCCCTTGTCGGTAGGCAGCAGCACCTTGGTTTTCTTGTTGCCCTTGCGTTCCAGAAAACCCTTCTGCACCAGCTTTTCGATGGTGGCAGCTCTGGTTGCTGGAGTGCCGATGCCCCGACGTTCACCCCCCTCCGGCATACTGTCCGCACCCGCTGCCTGCATAGCTGACAGGAGGGTATCTTCCGTGTAGGATTTCGGCGGGGACGTTTGACCTTCCTTCAGTTCAGCACCGGCAACGCTGCACTGGCTCTGCTCCTGCACATCGGGCAGAGCAGCCACTTCTTTCTGCTTGCCCAGCAGTTCGCCCAGCATTTTCCGCTCCATGGCTTTCCATCCCTCGGACAGCACCATCTTGCCTTTTGCGGAGAACTCTTCCCCGGCGCAGATGGTGGTGAGCGTGGTTTCTGCATAGCAGTGCGGCTCACCCACGGCGCAGAGCAGCCGTGCGGCGATCAACCGCAGAACATTCCGCTCCCCGGCAGGGAGGGCGGCAAGATCTGCGGTTGCCATGCTTTTCGTAGGCAGCAGCGCATGGTGGTCGGTGACTTTGCTGCCATTGATGACCTGCTGCACACGGATGGGAAGTGGTTCCTCCAAAGCAAACGCCTTACCCGTGTCCGTCACAAGCCCCGGAATGGATGCCGCCATATCCTCCGTCAAAAATCGGCTGTCTGTGCGGGGGTAGGTGATGAGCCGTTTTTCGTAAAGGCTTTGGGCATAATCCAAGGTCTGCTGTGCCGTAAATCCCAACAGACGGTTTGCATCCCGCTGCAATGCGGTAAGGTCATAGAGCTGCGGCGGGCTTTCGGATTTCTCCTTGCGTTCCATCTTCTGTACCGTGACACGCCCCTCCTTTCGGCATTTGGAAAGCAGCAATTCGGCATCCTCTTTCTGGGCAAACCGCTTGCTGGATGCTGTGCCGCCGTCTGCAAGGGTCAGGGCAACCGTGTAGAATTTCTCTGGGGTAAAGGCGGCAATGGCGGCTTCCCGCACTACCGTCATAGCAAGCACCGGGGTCATAACACGCCCCACCGCCAGCGGTTGACCGTACAGGCACGAAAAAAGCCGGGACGCATTGATGCCGACCATCCAGTCGGCACGTTCCCGGCAGAGTGCTGCGTTGTACAGCGCATCGTATTCAGTTGACGGTTTGAGTTTCTGAAAACCCTCGCGGATAGCGTTTTCTTCCATGCTGGACAGCCACAGCCGGGAAAAGGGCTTTTTGCAGCCCGCTTGCTGGTACACCAAACGGAAGATCAGTTCTCCCTCGCGTCCTGCATCGCAACTGTTCACGATGCTATCCACATCCGGGCGGTGCATCAGCTTTTGCAGGATGCCAAACTGCTTTTTGGTGGACGCAGACACCAGATACTGCCACTTCTGCGGTAGGATGGGCAAGTCTGCAATGCTCCACTTGACGTACTTGGCATCGTAGACATTGGGCGGCGCAAGCTCAACCAGATGCCCCACGCACCAGCTTACCAGATAGCCGTTGCCCTCAAGGTAGCCGTCCTGACGGCTGGTTGCACCGAGGACTTTGGCGTAGGACATGGCAACCGAGGGCTTTTCTGCTACAACTAGAATTGAAATAAGCGTTCCCTCCAATCTGTTTTCATTTGGATATGTACGGCGGCAAATGCCGCCTTGAAATCAGATGGGTTCGGTATCTTCCTCACCGGGTTCCTCCGGCTCGTCCTCGGTGGGAATCTCGAAGTCGCCCTTGTCCTCGGTGTAGTTTGCATCGGGGTCAAGGGCTTCTTTTTCTGCCTGCTTTTTCTGCTTCTGCTTCATAAAGGTGTAAATGCCGCCGCCAGCAGCCAGACCGACCAGAGCCAGAACGCCTAAGAATGTGGCGGCATACTTCGTAACTTTGTTGCCACCAGTCTGTTCTGTGCCGGATGCTGCCGCTTCTTCTGCGGCTTTCTTGGCTTCTTCCTCGGCTTTCAGCTTATCCTGTTCCGCCTGCGCCGCCGCTTCTTTTTCAGCGGTATAAGCATCGGCAGCATCTTCTTCCATCAGAGCCAGAAGGTCGGCTTCATCCACAAGGTTCATAAAGTGGACGGTCTGCTGCCCCTTGGCGTTGCGGTCAATCACCAGATAGAAAGTCGCACCCGACTTCGACACCAGCGTAATGAACTGCTGTCCGCTGCCATCAGAATAATTGGTGTGGTAATCGTCCACTAGCGTCAGGTTGCCATCCGGGGTCAGAGCACCAGATTCCTCATCGGTCACGGTGACAATATCCTCCTCCACGACTTCCGGCAGAACAGGCTGTTCCACAAGGGCGGCTTCGCCCTCAAAAGCAAAAGCGGGAGCCGCCATGCCAGCGCACAGTGCCGCCGATACCAACAGCGCACCCAGTTTCTTAATCTTCATCTGCATCGACCTCCTTCTCAAAAGTTGCACCCACGGCAGACAGCGCAGCCGGGTTCGGGGTGGCGGTTGCCGACTGCCGCAGCAGGGCGGCAAGCTGTTCCGGCGTGACTTTTGCAGTCCGCACCATCTCGTTGACCTCGGCGGAATCCTCCTCCTGAATGCGCCGCTCCAAAATCTCAATACGATTGTTCAGTTTGATGCGGCGTTCCTTCTCTTTTGCCAACATCGCCCGCAGCTTATCCGATTTTTCGCTCATAAAACTCCTCCAATCATTTTGAAAGCCGTCCGAACCCGGCGAGATGCTTCTCCCAGTAGGACGAATGAATGTTTGCGTACTTGATGGGGTCGCCGGCACTGACCATCATGCCGTTGCCCAGATAGATTCCGGTATGGCTCATGCCGGGGGTGTCGTAGGTTCCTTTGAAAAAGACCAGATCTCCGGGCTTTGCTTCGGCTTCGGAAATGTGCTGGCTCTTGTTCCACAGACCGTTGGCGGTGGTGCGCCCCACATTGTAGCCGTTCTGGTTGTACACCCAACAAACGTAGCCTGAACAGTCAAAGCCAGTTTCCGGGGTGGAGCCGCCCCACACATAGGGCGTGCCCACATACTTTTGAGCTTCCTTGTAGATGGCGGCGAACTCCTCATCCGTCAGGGCTTCTGCCGGAATCTGATAGTCGATGCCCGGTGTGCCGGAGCCATCGGAGCCACCGGGCGGCAATCCGCCGTTGAACAGATAGGGTCTGCCGCCCAGCGTATCTTGAAAAATCTCGTAGCGTTTCCATTGGTCAGCATCCAATTCTTCCCGGATGACCACCTCCAAGCCACGATTGACCAGCTTGGTGTGGAAGATGCGGTACTCATAGGGCACCTGCGTGGGAACCGGGATTCCTGCCGGACTGATGACCCACACGGTCTTATACCGTATCTGCACCTCCACCCATGTGGTCAGCTTGTACTGCTTTTTGAAAGTTTCCTTCAGTTTGCCCTGCACTTCTGACCGGGTGTAGTCGTCGTAGAGTGTGGTCAAATACGAAGTGAGCTGCCACGGGTCATGCTCGATGGGGTCAAGGTGGTACTGGTACTCGTTGTAGCCGGGGTGGTCGGTAGGGGTGCGCTTGATCTTTTTGTCCAGTTCCTTTTCCAGCTTTTTGTAGTCCTGTTCTGCGCCCCGAATGTCCCGATCCTCGGCAGAGTACATGGTCTGCCCGGATACCTGCGTGGTGCCGGAGAACAGAATGGAACAGGACGAAAATGCCGACATGACCAGCATCAGGAGCAAAAGAAAAACGCCCACGATCACCAAAACGTGTGCGTTGCTCTTTGCAAAATTGGCAATGCCGTTGACGGCAGTGCTGACAGCCGACTTGCCCTTATCAATGACCTGCTCTACACCGGACTTAGTGACAGATGCACCGCTGGATGTGATCTTTTGCCCGCCAGCGGTCTGTGCTGCGGTGCCGCCCGACCGGGCAGCAGCATAGTAGCTTTTGCGAACGTCCTGTTTCTGCCGCCACCGGGAAAGCCAGTTGGAACCACCCTCGCCGCTGTCACTATGAATGACGTTGGCCTCTCCTGCATTTTGTACCTTGTCCGGCTCATGGGCAGAAGATTTTGTAGCTCTGAGCTTCTTTTTTGCTTGGAGCTTGGCTTTCTTCTTGAGCTTACGAGAATAGCGGCTTTTGGAAAAATCCGCAGCAGATTCTTCTGTTTTCAGTCCCTCGTTGAGAGCCTGCGTGCCGACATTATCATCCTCATACTGGTCAACTTCCCGGTGAGCCGCAGACCGGGCAATGGCCGAAGCGTACATCTCTCGTTTCTGGGCTTTTGTCATGCGGGATGCTTCGTCCGGGGTGATCTCGGCTTTGCCAAAGCGTAGATGTTGTGCTTTTTCGGCAGCTTTGTCGGCATCCAGTTTCAGTTTCTTTCGGGGCTGCGTCTGCTCCACCTTTTCCTTTTTCGGAGGGGAGCGTGTTGCAGTGCGTTCCTTGTCCTCCTCAAATTTCAGCTTCGGCTGTTTCTCACTCATGCTTTTGAGCCTCCGCAACTTCGGAAAGGCGGGTCGTAAGGATGCGGTACAGTTCAAGGTCTTTCGGGAAATGATCGACAAAGGGCAGGATCACGTTGCCGAAGAACAGCAGACCTTCACCTTCGCCAGAGTGGGTCACATAGGAAAGCTGGTGGGGCGAAATATTCAGCTGCTTTGCGAGGATTTGCCGATCGCCGTTCGCCTGATTGAGCATATAAACGAAGTCCGAATTCTCAAAAATATTTGATACTTCGGGGCTTGCCAGCAGGTCTTTGACGTTCTGGGTCAGGGCTGTGGGGATACCGCCCCACTTACGGAAACGCTTCCAGATCTCCACAGAATACGCGGCAGTCTGCTCCTCTTTCAGCAAAAGGTGGAACTCGTCCGCATAGTACCGTGTAGATTTTCCCGCACTGCGGTTGGCGGTCACGCGCCCCCACACGGCATCCTGCACGATGAGCATACCCAGCTTTTTGAGTTGTTTGCCAAGCTGTTTGATGTCAAAACAGACGATGCGGTTATTGATATCCACGTTGGTGTGGTGGTTGAAAATGTTCAAACTGCCCTTGACGTAGATTTCCAATGCCGCCGCCACATGGCGTGCTTCCGGTTCATCCTGCGTCAGCAGGGCGTTGTACAGATCTTCCAGTAAGGGCATATTTTCCGGGATGGGATTCTCGAAATACTTGCGGTAGATCACATGGACGCAGCGGTCAATGACCGTCTTTTCCACCGGCTGCAAACCCTCTTTACCGCCCACCACTAACTCGCACAGGGACAGCACAAAGTCAGCTTTCAAAGCCAGCGGGTTATCCTCTTCCGAGTAGTTGCTGTTGATATCCATGGGGTTGATATACTGGGTGCTGGCAGGGCTGATGTGAATGACCTGCCCGTGCAGACGCTCCACCAGCGGAGCGTACTCACATTCTGGGTCACAGATGATAATATCATCGTCCGTCACGAGGAACGCATTGCAGATCTCACGCTTTGCGCTGAAGGATTTACCGGAACCGGGAGTGCCCAAAATCAGACCGTTGGGGTTCTTCAGCTTTTTGCGGTCTACCATAATC